>Ga0070706_100005688_pt1 | contig 11853 bp, 11 predicted proteins | sample KBSK5501metaG_FD_65476 | JGI IMG/M metagenome (GOLD analysis project Ga0070706, IMG submission 65476) | Corn, switchgrass and miscanthus rhizosphere microbial communities from Kellogg Biological Station, Michigan, USA - KBS K5-50-1 metaG | ecosystem: Host-associated > Plants > Roots >...
GAGCTTCGGTTCCGCTGCATGCACGATCTGGAAGCGGCCTCCGGCCTGATGGAAAAGATCCTTCTTCAAGCCGGCAAGATCCGCGAAATCGCACGACGGTTCGCTCACTACACCGACTTCCTATACATCGGCCGCGGCCTCGATTATCCGCTCGCGCTCGAGGGAGCCCTCAAGCTCAAGGAGATCTCCTACATTCACGCCGAGGGGTATGCCGCCGGCGAGATGAAACACGGCCCAATCGCTCTCATTGACGAGAAGATGCCGGTCGTCGCGATCGCACCGGCCGGCGAGACGTACGAAAAAATGGTGAGCAACATCGAAGAAGTGAAAGCGCGCGACGGCAAGATCATCGCGATCCTGACGGAAGGCGACGATGCGCTGTCCGCGACAGTCGATGCCGCCATCACCATCCCCGCGGCATCGCCGTGGATCCAGCCCCTGCTCGTCGCTTTGCCGCTGCAGTTGCTCGCCTACTACATCGCCCTCGAGCGCGGATGCGATGTGGATCGTCCCCGCAATCTCGCCAAGAGCGTCACCGTCGAATAGCGCCTGATTCCGCCATGTGGAACCAAATCGTGCCGCAGCGCGCACTGCTGCCCTTTGCCCTCATCGGCATTGTGCTGATCACGCTTCCGCTCTCGATCCCGGTATTGAGGACGCCGCTGGCTTCGACGCTGGTGGCTGTTACGGTGTTGTTGCTTCTCATCCAACCGGTCGAGCGCGAGATCCGCTCGAGCTCGCAATTCCGAACGCGCATTCTCCTGGTCGGAAACAATCGTCGAATCTCCGAGAAGTTCCTGGAGGAGATCGAAGCGCAGCCGAAGCGCGGCTACAGCATCGTGGGAATCGTGGAAGAGGCCGGCTCCTCGCCGGCGCAGTTCTCTCCATACCTGGTTCTCGGGACCACCGACCAGTTGCGGTCCATCGTGCAGGCGGTGCGACCCAACCGTATCGTCCTTGCGCTGTCGGATCGCCGAGGCCGAATGCCCGCGACAGAGCTGCTCGAGTTTCAGTCGGATGGAGTGGTTGTCGAAGATGTCGTGGATGCTTGTGAACGCTTCACCGGAAAAGCAGCGATCGAGACGGTCACTTCCGGCCAATTGATTGCGTCGCAGCAGCTCTGGAAGCCCCGCATACTCAAACGCACGCAGCGCGCGCTGAGCTTCGCCGTGGCGGCGATTCTCACGGTTCTGCTGGCACCGCTTCTGGGGATGATCGCGTTGGCGATCGCGCTCGACTCGGGCTGCCCGATATTTTTCACACAAACACGGCTTGGAAAAGGCTGCCGCCCCTTCCAACTCATCAAGTTCCGCACGATGCAGCCCGCGGAGTTTCCGACATCACAATGGGTACAGGACAATCTCTCGCGCATCACGCGACTGGGGAAGTGGTTGCGGCGGCTGCGGCTCGATGAACTGCCGCAGCTCGTCAACGTCTTAAGGGGAGACATGAATATTGTCGGGCCTCGCCCTCACCCTGTCTGCAATCTCGAGCTTTTCCGGGACGCCATTCCGTATTACGTACTGCGCGGCTCCATTCTCCCCGGCATTACAGGTTGGGCACAGACGCGCTATCACTACGCCAATAACCTGGAGCAAGAAACGGAAAAGATGCGGTACGACTTGTACTACATCAAGCATATGTCGCTCTGGATGGACCTCCGCATCATTATGGACACCGCCCGGGTTTTCATTTCGAGCTTCAGTTCACAGAACGGCGAAGCGATGTCAGTTGCGCATCCGATCAGAACGCGGGCGCTGCTCACCGTCGCGTCGGAACTGCGATATCCGGCTGAAACCCAACCGCTGTTGTCGGTGCGGCAGCCGGACGAAATCAAGAACAATACTGCGGAACTAATGGAGCCTGTTAGACCATCATGAAACATCGCGCTCTGAATTTTCTGGTTTGCCCGGCCTGCAAGTCCACGCTGGATTTGATCACAGACGAACAGGACGGTCAGGAGATCCTGAAAGGCACACTGCGATGCCTGCGGTGTCAAGCGATCTACCCTATCGTCCGAGGAGTTCCTCGATTCGTTGGAACCGGCAGCTACGCCTCGAGCTTTGGCCGCCAATGGACGTGGTTTCGGAAAGTGCAGGTCGATTCCTTGAACGGTAGCTGCGAGTCTGCGCGTGCGCTTCTCGCGACCACCGGATGGCAGGACAGCGATTATGCCGGGGCACTCGTGCTCGACGCCGGCGTCGGAGCGGGCCGGTTCGCGGAGTGCGTGGCAAAAAAAGACGCGGAGATATTTGGGATCGATTTGTCGGATGCGATCGACGCCGCCTTCACCAACATTGGCCGGCTGGCCAATGTTCATCTCGCGCAGGCGGACATTTTCGCGCTTCCATTCCGGGAGGGAACCTTCGATCTGGCCTACTCAATCGGAGTGCTCCATCACACGCCCGACCCGCGCGCAGCTTTTGACTGCGTTGCGGCCCAGGTGAAAGTCGGCGGTGGGTTGGCCGTCTATCTTTACGATCGTTATGGCTTCGCACACCGGTTTCCTGACTTCACCCGGAAGATCACAACGCGATTGCCGCATCGGGTCATGGCCGCGCTTTGCGCGCTGGCGATTCCTCTCTATTACATCTATTCGCTGCCCGTGATCGGCAAGCTGTTCCGCTTGTTGCTTCCGATCTCGATGGATCCCAACTGGCGATGGCGATGGTTGGACACCTTCGACTGGTACACCCCAAAGTACCAGTGGAAATTCCTTTATCCGGAAGTCTTCCGCTGGTTCAAAGAGAACAGATTCAAGGACGTTCAAGTCTTCGACGGACCTATCCGCATGCGGGGCGTCAGGACTGCCTGACGCATTTTCCGATGTACGAAACTCAGATTTCCGGTTATAGCCGCACTGCGCCGTCGGGCGTTGCATGGCACTCTCCGCGAACCGATCCGTGGTTCGCAGTTGCGCGAGCTCCCCGTAACGATCGCGCAGCTTTCGCCGCTCTGGTCATCTTCACGCTGATCCTGCTCTTATCCCCGCAAAATTACTTTCCTTTCCTGCTCCCCCTCCGCCTCGCATTCCTTAGTGCGTTCTGCGCGGCTGCATTCCTTTTCTGGGACCGCTGGTCGAGAGCAGAACCGTTACTGCAGGTCAACCGCGAGTTGCTGGTGGTCACCGCCATTCCGGCGTGGGCCGCCGTGACGTTGCCGCTGTCGTATTGGCCCAGTGGCAGCGTCTCGATCCTGACGGACGCGTATCTCAAGGCCGTGGCGGTGTTCTGCCTGCTGATGAACATCGTCACCACGCCGCAACGGCTGAAGATCATCGCCACGACGTTGTTTCTGTGCACCATACCGATCACCGCAACCGCTTTAAAGAACTTCGTGACTGGAAACTTTGTGGCCGGTAGCCAGGAGGCCGGGCGGATTCTCGGCTATCAGAACAGTCTCGCGTTGAACCCCAATGACATGGCGTTGATGCTCAATCTATTGATACCGTTGGGACTCGCGCTCTTTTTCATCGCCACCAAGCCGTTTCTGCGAGCGCTCTGTCTCTTCATCATCGGCTTGGACCTCGTGGGAGTCATCCTGACGCTTTCGCGAGCGGGATTCCTCGGTCTGGCCACCATTGCCCTGCTCTATTTCCTGAAACTCATCCGCCGGCCGGGGTCAGATCGCATCTGGGCGTTTGCGGTCTTCCTCACGATCGTGGTGTCGCTACCCTTCCTGCCTTCCAATTATCTCGATCGCGTTGGAACGATCGGCGACATCGACGCCGATCCGACCGGGTCCGCGCAGGCGCGCTGGCGCGACAACGTTGCGGCGACAGCGTTCGTGATGAAGCACCCGATCGTCGGAGCAGGCATCGGCATGGATGTTCTGGCACTCAACGATGAACGGGGACAGAAGTGGAAGCAGGTCCACAACGTCTATCTCGAATACGCTGTCGACCTCGGCATCCCCGGGCTGGCGCTTTTCCTGATGCTGTTCTATTGGGTTTGGCGTGCTGCGCGATCGGCGCGCTTGCGCGTATCTTCCATTCCTGCTCTTCGCAATCTTTTTCTGCTAGCCGAAGCACTGGAGGTCAGTCTCATCGTCTTCGCAGTCGCCGGATTCTTTCATCCAGTCGCTTATCACTTCTATTTCTATTACATCGCCGGCCTTGCGCTGGGCGGACGTGTCGCCATCAACAATGCCGTTGATCGTGAGTTGCAATGCGCCCGGTGAAATTGATGAAGTTCGTGGCCCACTTCGGCCTCGGAGGAACCGAGCGGCAGTTCGTCAATCTCGGGCTGGCGCTCGAGCCTTCTCGATTCGCCGTGCAGTTCGGATGCTTGCGTCACTGGGGAGAGCTCCTCGAGGAAGTCGATGCTCACGGCATTCCTGTCCACAGTTACAACATCTGCACTTTTCGAAACCCTAAAGCGTTAGGCGCCCAGCTCCAACTGGCGCGCGACATCCATCGGTACAGAATCGAGATCGTGCACGCCTATAACTTCTACGCCAACGTGTTCGCGATCCCGGCCGCGAAGCTGGCCGGTGCCCGCGTGGTGGCGTCCATCCGCGACATGGGCGCCTACCTCTCCACCACGCAGCGGCACCTGCAGCGATTCGTGTGCGGGATCGCGGACCGGATCCTTGTGAACGCGAATGCCATCAAAGACTGGCTGGTCGCCGATGGTTACGACGCCGGCAAAATCACCGTGATTCCGAACGGGATTGACCTGCGCCGATTCGAGCAACGGGCGGCAGTCGAGACGGGCCTCCACGACGAGTTCCGATTCCCTGCAAGTGCGCCGCTTGTGGGTGTTGTGGGCCGCGTAAAGCCGCTCAAAGGAATTGAAGATTTTCTCCAGGCTGCTTCGATTGTCTCGAGCGCCGTTCCAGAAGCGCGTTTCCTGATCGTCGGCGATGGTTTCGTTGCTCAGGGACGGAACATCTCCCGGGACGATGCGTATCAGCACGATCTGGTCCGCCTCATCGCGCGGCTCGGGCTTCGCGATCGAGTCGTGTTCACCGGATTCCGAACGGTGGAACAGGTTCTTCCCCAGCTTTCGATTTCCGTTCTGCCCTCGCTCACTGAAGGATTGTCCAACGCTCTGTTGGAATCGATGGCGGCCGGCCTGCCGGTCGTCGCCACGCGCGTCGGCGGAACGTCCGAAGTTCTGGCGGATGGCGAGAACGGAATTCTCGTCGAGGCGCGCGATGCCGGCGCAATTGCAAATGCAATCTGTCGGTTGCTGGAAACGCCGTCGCTCGCAGCTCGCCTGGGCAGCGAGGCGCGCCGTTCGGTCACCGATCGCTATTCGATGCAGCGGCTGGCAATGACCACCAGCCGGTTTTATGAGTCGCTGCTCGCCGCCTAGTTAGTGCTTTCCGATCAGAACATGAGGCTTTTCATGATGAACCTTCGAGAAGATCAGCGCCTTCGTCTATTCAGCACATGTCCGCCATCGAATGCCTCGAGTCCGGACGACTATCGGCGGCTGGTCGCCGATGTCGCGAAGTGGAGTGAGCGCTGCGGATGCGAAGGAATTCTCGTCTACTCCGATAACTCACTAGTCGATGCCTGGCTCGCGTCTCAAATCATCATTGAGAACACGACCCGGCTCGCGCCACTGGTCGCCATCCAACCGGTCTATATGCACCCCTACACCATTGCCAAGCTAATCGCCACCATCGGCTTTCTCCACGGGCGACACATCTATCTGAACATGGTAGCCGGCGGCTTCAAGAATGATCTGGAAGCGTTGAATGATTCGACACCGCACGATCAGCGGTACGCGCGGCTCATCGAGTACACCACCATTATTCTCAGTCTGCTGCGTACAGCAGGGGCGATCAGCTACACCGGCGAATTCTACAAAGTCGACAAATTGAAGATGACGCCTCCCCTGCCCGACGCTCTCGTGCCCGGCGTCTTCGTTTCGGGGTCGTCCGAGGCTGGTGTGGCGGCAGCGCGCGCGCTGGGCGCAACAGCAGTGAAGTATCCGAAACCCGCTGCAGAAGAAGCAGCGCCAGGCGAGAGCGGCGATTGGGGAATGCGAGTCGGCATTATCGCCAGGCCCGATGCACGCGAAGCGTGGCGGATCGCTCGGAGCCGTTTCCCCGAAGATCGCAAAGGACAACTGACGCATCAACTGGCCATGAAAGTTTCCGACTCGGTGTGGCATCAGCAGCTTTCGCAGATACCGGGCGAAGCGCCGGAGAGTCCGTACTGGCTCGTCCCCTTTCAAAACTACAAGACCATGTGTCCTTACCTGGTGGGAAGTTACGAGGTTGTGGCGGATGAGATCGCGCGGTATGTGGCGCTTGGATATCGCAGTTTCATCCTCGACATTCCACCCACGCTGGAGGACTTGCAGCACACAACCGCTGCATTCGCTCGGGCTCTGGAGCCGGTCGCGCAATGAAGTCTCTGTTGCAGGATTACGTGAGCGCGCAGGCGCAGCGGCGATCAGAAGCGACTGCCGTGGTCGCTGACGATCAAACGCTCACCTATGGCGAACTCGATTCGGGTTCGAATCAATTGGCTCGCCTGCTGCGCGAATCGGGATGCTCGCGCGGAGACAGGATCGCGCTGCTCGCGCCGAAATCGGCAGCCGCCATCGTTGCGACTCTCGGGATTTACAAATCGGATTGCATCTACGTACCGCTCGACTCAACCAGTCCGGCACCCCGATTGGTCAAGATGATCGAAAGCGCGGAGCCGAAATGGATTCTGGCAGCCGGCCCGGTCGCCCAATTGTTGGGCGACATGCTGGCGAGTACCACCCTGCGCGCGCGGATGCGCGTGGGCTGGCTGGAACCGCGCCCGATATCGAGCTGTTTCCCAATCGATTTCGATCGTAACGATCTCCTCAATCATTCAGCCGCGCCTGTGAACTATCGCAATCAAACCCATGATGCCGCTCATCTGCTGTTTACGTCCGGGTCTACAGGAATTCCTAAAGGCGTCATCATCACGCACGGCAATGTGATCCACTTCATTGAATGGGCGATCGAGTACTTCGGCATCAACAGTACGGATCGCCAGTCGTGCCATCCGCCGTTGCATTTCGACCTCTCCGTTTTCGACATCTTCGGCACACTGGCAGCGGGAGCCACTCTCTACCTCGTACCGCCGGATCTCAGCCTGTTCCCGAACAAGCTTGCAGACTTCATCCGAGGGAATGCTTTAACACAGTGGTTCTCAGTTCCCTCGCTGCTGACTTACATGGCGAACCTCGATGTCGTTCGGCCTAACGACTTTCCGTGCCTCAAGCGGCTGCTGTGGTGCGGCGAGGTACTTCCGACGCGCACGCTCATCTACTGGATGCAACGCTTGCCTCACGTGATTTTTACGAACCTCTATGGGCCGACGGAAGCGACCATCGCGAGCAGTTACTACACGCTCCCTGCAGCTCCGAAGACGGAGACCCAGCCGATTCCAATCGGAAGCCCATGCGGCGGTGAGACGTTGCACGTTCTGGATGCGGACCTTCATCCCGTACCTCGCGGTATCCAGGGCGATCTTTACATCGGCGGCGTCGGGCTCAGTCCGGGATACTGGAGAAACGCCGAAGCCACAGATGCCGTCTTCGTCACGATCGGAAACGAACGGCTCTATCGCACCGGCGACCTGGCTTCGATCGGGACCGACGGACAGGTCTACTTTCACGGCCGCTCCGATTCGCAGGTGAAGACGCGCGGACACCGCGTGGAGCTCGGCGAAATCGAAGCGGCACTCGATTGCTCGAGCCGGCTGCAGAGCTGTGCCGTTGTCGCCATTCCCTCATCGGGATTCGAAGGCAACACCATTTGCTGCGCGTATGTCGCGAAGCCCGATCAAACCGTAACGCCGGCGACGCTGCGCAAGGAGCTGGCCGGGAACCTTCCTGCCTACATGGTTCCGACCGAATGGCTCGAGCTGTCGTCGCTGCCGAAGAATGCAAACGGGAAAGTCGACCGCGCGGCTTTGAAGAACGAGTTCCGCAATCGCAGTAAGCCTCCCGCGCCTCAGCATGCTGCCCTTGGCAGCGCTGAACAGCGAGTCTGACCGTGGACATCGAAGCCAAACGCCACGTTTTGCGCATGTTCTCGAACGGAATCTACATTCTCACATCGCGTAGCGGCGAGAAGTATGGCGGCGCAACGGTGACGTGGGTTTCGCAGGCGTCGTTCAAGCCCCCGCTGGTGATGGCGGCCGTTCGGCCGGCCAGCAACGTCTATCAGTGTTTGCGGGAGAGCGGCATCGCTGCTCTACATGTGGTCAGCACCGACCAGCAGCGACTCGCGCAGCGGTTTTTCAAGCCTACCGATGTCTCCAACGGCTTATTCAACGAAGAGCCTTTCACCGTCGGCAAAACTGGATCACCGGTGCTGATGAGCGCCGCGGCATATCTGGAATGCCGCGTGCGCCACTGTGTGCAAACGGACGGCGACCACGTGGTCGTGGTGCTCGAAATCGTCGAGGCTGAATCGCGTCACGACATCCAGCCTCTGACGGTCGCCGAGTCGCCGTGGCAATACGGAGGTTGAGGCTATGGAGCTGCGACCCATCGACAGTTCGGAAATGATCGAGCGAGTGGCGGGCTGGCTGGTGCAGAAGGAAAACCTGCAATGGCTCCACTTCGGGGACGGACAACGCGGTCTCACTCCCGCATGGTTGAAGATGATGACGCGGAGCGAAAAGCACGTGCTGCGGGTGTTCACCTCCGACGACGGTGCGCCGATCGGGGTGGTGGCGCTGGGAGAAATCGACCGCACCTTTCGGACGGCGACTTTTTGGGCCGTGATCGGCGACAAGCGTTATGCCCGGAACGGATACGCCACCAGAGCGATCTTGGAGATCCTACGCATCGGATTTCGCGAGCTGGGGTTGCACGCCATCAACACCTGGATCGTCGAGCACAATCCCTCCGTCGCCATCGTCAACAGAATGAAATTTCATCACGTCGGTCGTCAGCGCCAATGCCACTGGATCGACGGCCATCCGTACGACCGGCTCCTCTACGACATGCTGGCGCCGGAGTACGCCGAGCTCGAGTCGCAATCATGAGCGAGATCACCGAACTCTGTCAGCGGATCTTCAAGATTCTCGAAGCGATGAACCTGGAGGTCCCATCGGCGGACACCGATCTCTTTCAAGATGGTCTTCTGGACTCGCTGACCTTCGTGGAATTGCTGGTGAAGCTGGAAGAAGAGCTGGGCGTTTCGATCTCGCTCGACGACCTGGAGCCCGACAATTTCCGTTCGGTCGATCACATTGCATCTTTCGTCATGAGCAATCAGCAATACCCCAAATCTGCCGCCGGCGTCTGAGGCCCTCGAATGTCTGCACTGGAAATCGGATCTGCGCCGCCGCTCGTCGAGAGAGTGCGACCGGGAATTCGACCGCTGCGTGAGGCCGACCTGGATCAGCTTGCGGCACTTTACCGAGGCGTCTACGGCAGCTCGGTTCAGAGCTCACCCGCTTTGCTGAAGCGGATTTTCTTTGAACTGCCATGGCGTGACGATGATGTGAACTCGCTCGTGTACGCCAATGAGCAGGGTCGAATCATCGGATGCCTGGGTGTCATGCCGCGCCGGATGCGTTTCCGCGGTCGTGTCATCCGTGCTGCAGTCGGTCACCACTTCATGGTCGACCGCTCCAAGCGAGGATCGCTGGCCGGTGTGGAGCTAGCGCGGCGATTCTTGCGAGGCCCACAGGAACTTTCGCTCGCCGAGGGCAACGAGTCCTCCCGCCAAATTTGGGAATTCCTAGGCGGCAACATTTCTCTGTTGTACAGCCTCTGCTGGACGCGGGCTCTGCGCCCAGCGCAGTACTCGTTGTCATTTCTGAAACGCCGCGGGCTGCCGGCGGCCGCCGCACTGATGCTCGGCACTCTCTGTCACGGGGCCGATGCGGCGCTTCAGCTCATCCCGCAGCAGGCGTTCCGGCTCCATCCGCCTTCTGCGTTCTCCGATGATCTCGACACTGTGACCTGGCTCGCGTGTCTGTCTGCTTTTTCCAACTCTCGATCTCTGCAGCCGGTCTACGACTCGGCATCCCTTTCGTGGTTGATGCAGACGCTCGACGAGAAGCGCCATTGTGGTCCATTGCACAAGGTTGTCGTGCGCACCCACAGTGGACGGCCGTTGGGTTGGTATCTCTACTATCTGGGCGATTCGGCGATCGCACAGGTCGTACAGCTCGGCGGGAAAGAGGACGAAATGGCGGAGGTTCTCGATCATCTCTTCCATCACGCCTGGCAACGGGGAGCCATCGCAGTGACCGGCCCGATGGATCGGAGTCTGTTTGGCCCCCTTTCGCGAAGCAACAGCGTGTTCCATCGACCCGACAACTGCTGGATGCTCATGCACTCGCACGACCAGCAGATCCTCAATGCCATCCATGCCGGCGACGCCTTTCTGAGCAGGCTGGAAGGCGAATGGTGGATTGCCGCCTGACGGACGCAAGGAGATCCGACCATGAATCTGGACACTGTGAAGGGCAACATCAAAAACTTCGGCCTGCCCAAGGCTCTGGCCGACGTCGGCCTGCGGGCCGCCAACAGAGTTGTCCCATTCAAGATCATCAAAGGAGTTTGCATCGAGAACGTCGATCCCGCATTCCTCGAGTGCGGCGCCGCCTATCAGGGTCTGTTTCTCGACGAGAGCATGCTGCGCGGATTCTCGGCAGATGCCGAGAACGAGTTGCCATCGGAGTTTCTCGATGATGCGCTGGAAAAAGGCGACGAGTGCTACGGCTTTCTCGCGGGCTCCGAGCTGGCGGCGTACGGCTGGTACTCGACCAAGCCGACGACGCTCGAATTGCCCGGGCTCGAGCTCCGCTTCAGCGATCAATACGTCTACATGTACAAGGGATTCACCTCTCCCCGCCACCGCGGTCAGCGGCTGCACGCGGTGGGGATGACGCGCGCCCTGGAGTCGTATCTCGCGCGTGGGTACCGCGGAATCGTCTCGTATGTCGACTGGAACAACTTTGGGTCTTTAAAGTCGTGTTACCGAATGGGCTATCGCGACTTCGGCAACATCGCAATCGCCGGCGTCGGGACACGCTACGTTCTGCATCATGACGCCGGATGCGACCGATACGAATTCCGGCTACACCCGACGGCACCAAGTCACTGACGGGAATTCAACGTGACCATCGCATCATCGCTCGCCTTCCCCGACGATCGAGTTTCGATCGAGGTTCCCTGCGAGCTCACCGTGTCGGTTGTCGACAGCGCGGCGGATTTCGCAGCCATGCGAGAGGAATGGAACAGACTCCTCTCCTCAAGCCGGTCCGATTGCATTTTCCTGACCTGGGAGTGGATGCACACATGGTGGACACACTTTGGCGAGGGCCGACGCTTATTTCTCGTCACGATCCGATCGGGAGAAGAGCTGGTGGCCGTCGCGCCGCTGACCCTGACACGCGCCTGGGCCGGGCCGTTCGCCATTCCGGTGCTCGAGTTTGCAGGCACCGGAGCGATCGGATCGGATTATCTCGATTTTATCGTCAGTGCAGAATACGAATCGGCAGCGCTCGAAACGCTGATCCGTTTTCTTGCTGAGACGGGTTTGAGCCTTCGGATGCCACGCGTCCGACGCCAATCCGGCCTTGCGGTTGCGCTTGCGAAACAGCTCGTCGAACGAGGGTGGGAGTCTCTGGAAATCCAAACCGATATTTGCCCATTCATCGACCTCTCGGTCGGATCGTGGGAGGCGTACCTCGGTCGTCTCGGCCCAAGACACCGCTACAATTTCAAGCGGCGCCTGCGCAATCTCGAGAGAGATCATACCGTTCGACTCCACCCTGTCAACAATGAGACCGGGCGAGGCGGGGCGTTGAAACATCTGGTGGACTTGCATCTGCGGCGTTGGAGGAATCGAGGTGGTTCCGATGCCTTCCACGAACCAAGGCTGCTGGCC
>Ga0070706_100005689_pt1 | contig 11852 bp, 7 predicted proteins | sample KBSK5501metaG_FD_65476 | JGI IMG/M metagenome (GOLD analysis project Ga0070706, IMG submission 65476) | Corn, switchgrass and miscanthus rhizosphere microbial communities from Kellogg Biological Station, Michigan, USA - KBS K5-50-1 metaG | ecosystem: Host-associated > Plants > Roots >...
GCGCAGCTCCTCGCGAAAGACGTGCGGGCGGTCGTGGAAGTTGCGCTGCCAGAGCTCGAGGCAGAGCAAGCCCCAGGCCTTGCGGCCGAAGCGCTTCTCCTGGTTGAGGCCGGCGAGCGTCTTCCGGTTGTCCACCAGCTCGCGGCTGCGCGCCGCCTGGCTGGAGAAGACGTCGACCACGAAGTCGCGGACGGGGCCCGGCTGCGTGATCCATTCGTGCAGCGGCACCGGGAAGCCCATCTTGTCGGTGCGCTCGTAGATGGCCGCCGGCAGCAGGTCGCGCACGGCGGTCCGGAGAACGTGCTTCATGTTCCCGTTCTCGAACTTGATGTTGGCCGGCACGGTGGCGGCGAGCTCGACGATGGGGTGGTCGAGGAAGGGCACGCGCGACTCCAGGCCGTGGGCCATCGAAACCCGGTCCTCGACCTGGAGCAGCGCCGGCAGCAGCGTCTTGAAGTCGAAGTGCGTCATCGAGTCGAAGTAGGATTCTTTGCCGACGTTGTCGCCGTGGAAGATCGACCGAAAGCTTTCGAAGGGGTCGTAGGCACCGAGCGCCGCCCAGTTGATCTCATCGCCCAGGGTCGGCGCGCGATTGATGAGGCGGAAGTAGCGGCGGTCGAGGTCGTCGAAAAGCCCCTCTCGCCAGAATTCCTGCAGCATCGGCTTGTAGTTCCGGAGCGCCACCAGGTTGGGGATGATCGACTCGTAGGTGACGACGAAGTTGCCGGAGTGGGTGGTGCCTTCGATCGCGCCCTTGATGCACTGCTCGAAATAGGCGACCAGGTAGCGGGTGTAGCCGCCGAAGATCTCGTCTCCTCCCTGCCCACCCAGCAGCACCTTGCGGTGGCGGGCCGCCAGCTGGGAGACCATGTACTGAGGGAACGAGCCGGGGCCGGCCACCGGAAAATCCAGGTGGTAGACAACGCGCTCCAGGTTGGCCACAAAGTCGCGGTCGGTGATCTCGAGTTCGTGAAGGGTGAAGCCGCGGAACTCGGCCAGCGCGCGTGCGTACGGGCTCTCGTCGTATCCAGGCTGCTGCAGGAACTTGCCAGTAAAGCCGACGAAGTTCGACCCCTCCTCGGGCGCCGCCAGCGACGCCACGACGCTGGAGTCCAGGCCACCGCTGATGTAGGCACCGACCGGCACATCCGCGCGCCGGTGGAAGCGGACGGAGTCCGCCAGCAGTTCGCTGAAACGTTCCTCGAAGTAGCGGCTGGTGTGGGTGAAGTCGGGCTGGTAGTAGACCTCCCAATACCGGCGGCAGCTGAGCGTGCCGTCGCGGACTTCGAGCAGGTGGCCGGGCAGCAGCTCCTGGACGCCTTTGAACAGCGTCTTGCCGCCCAGGCAGAACTGGAATGAGAGGTAGTCCTTGAAGCCGTCCAGATCGGTCTCGACGTCGGGCAGGAAGGGAAGCAGCGCTTTGATCTCGGACGCGAAGTACAGGTTCCCGCCGACGGTCGCGTAGTAGAACGGCTTGATTCCGAAGCGGTCGCGAGCGCAGAACAAGGCCTGGCGGCTCTCGTCCCAGATGGCGAATGCGAACATGCCGCGCAGGTGGTCGAGGCAGTCCTGTCCCCAGCGCCTGTACGCGGCCAGGATGACTTCTGTGTCCGAGGTGCTGCGGAACCCATCGACCCCCAGCTCTCGGCGCAGCTCGATGTAGTTGTAGACCTCGCCGTTGTAGGCGATCCAGTTGCCGGCCTCATCGCGCATCGGCTGGTCGCCGCTGACCAGGTCGATGATGCTGAGCCGGCGGTGCGTGAAACCGGCGCGATCGCTGGGGTGACGCCAGGTTCCCTGGCCGTCGGGACCGCGGTGGGCGATCAGGCAGTTCATGGCACCCAGCGCCGTCGGCAGCTCAGCAATCGGCCCGGAGCCGAGCCGGGCCACGCCTGCGATCCCGCACACGGCTACCGGCTCCCGGCCAGCGGTTCCGCGGCCGGCTCGATCGCCGACACCAGGGTTTCCACGATCCGCTCCGACGTGCGGCCATCGCCATACAGCTCGGGGTGAGGTATGGCCGGGTTGACGATCCGGCCCACGGCTTCCAGAACCGCGCGCGAATCGGCGCCCGCCAGGACGTTCCAACCCGACTCCACCGTCTCCACCCATTCCGTCTCGTCGCGCAGCGTGACGCAGGGCACGCGCAGGTAGTACGCCTCCTTCTGCATGCCTCCGCTGTCGGTGAGAATGGCGCGCGCGTAGCGCTGCGCGAGCAGCATGTCGAGATAGCCCAAGGGCTCGAGCAGCATCACGTTGGGACCGGGAGCGATGCCCATCTCCAGCAGCCGTTTCTCCGTGCGCGGGTGCAGCGGCAGCACCAGCGGCCGGTCGAGCTCGGCGAACGCCGCAAAAATGGCGGACAGCCGCTCGCGGCGGTCTGTGTTCTCGGCGCGATGCACGGTGGCCAGGTAGTAGCCGCCCCGTTCGAGACCGAGGCGCTCGAGCAGACGCGAGTGGTCTTCGGCGCGGTCCGCGTGGATGCGCAGGGCGTCGACCATGATGTCGCCCACCTCGTGCACGCCTGAGGTGATGCCCTCCGCGGCCAGGTTGGCGCTGGCGACAGGGGAAGGGGTGAACAGCCAGGTCGAGACATGGTCCGTGAGGACGCGGTTCACCTCTTCGGGCATGCGTCGGTTGAAGCTGCGCAGGCCCGCCTCCACGTGGGCGACCGGAACGTTCAACTTGGCCGAGGCCAGGGCTCCCGCGAGCGTGGAGTTGGTGTCGCCGAAAACAACCACAGCGTCCGGTGATTCCTTTTCGATGACGGACTCGACCGCCCCCAGCATGGCGCCCGTTTGCACACCGTGGGATGCGCTTCCTACACCAAGGTGGTGATCCGGTCTCGGAATTCCCAGCTCGTTGAAGAAGACGTCGGACATCGTCGCGTCGTAGTGCTGGCCGGTGTGGACGAGGACCTCGGTGTGGGCCTTGCGGAGCGCGATCGAAAAAGGGCTGGCTTTGATGAGCTGCGGGCGTGCTCCCACGACCGTCAGGAGCTTCATGAGCGCCCTATCTTAGCCGACGGGGTGGCGGCCGCCGGGTGCGCCTCCGAGCTCGACGCTGCACCCCGGTCGGGGCCGGCGACGGCTGCTCGCAGTGCCCTCAGGACCGGCTCGGGGTTAGTGGCAGCGATGGTTTGCAGGGCGCGGAACTGGTGGACTCCGTGGTCACCGACCGCCACCGTCAATGAGGAACGGCCGAAATCCAGGCGGGCCACCAGGCCTATCGGCCGGTGGTCCCAGCGCAGCCCGCGGATCCGTCCCTGGCGCAGCCCGGCCGCGATCTCCTCCCAATCCACGGCCTCGGTCAGACTTGCCGGCGGCCGGCTTTCGAACACGAGCTGCTGGTCCTCGAGGTGGGACGCGACCAGAAAGGGTGGGCGGCGCGAGCTCCCCGCTCGGCGCAGCACCTCGAGCTCGAGCAGGTCTTCCAGGACGAGATCCCCGGAGATCGCCTGCCGCGCTCCCCGGTCGCGCAGGTAGGCCAGCATGACTCCCCGCAGCGCGGGGTCGGTGGTCACGCGGCGGAGGGCGGCATAACCCTTGGCGGAGTAGCTGGCCGGGTCGACCGCAAACCGCCGGAGGCCGCTGGAGCCGGTGGCGCGGGCCAGCGCGCGTGCCACTCTCCCCACGCCGATGCTGGCGCGGTCGGACCGCCTGATGGGTATGCCCGCCCGGGCCGCCCGGTAGCGAAGGCGGAGGCTGTGCACCCGGCTCGAGCAGCGCCCGTCCACCACGGAGTCAAAGTCCTCGATCAGCCGCCGGATGGAATACTCGCCGCTGCGAATGAGGTCGGCGTGCGCCCGAGCCGTGAGCTCGTCGAGGTAGCGGTGGTCGCGCAGCCGCCGGACCACCTCGGGGAAGTTCGAGAAGTCCGGAGCGAGTGGGATGTAGTGCCGGTCCGCCTCAACGACTCCTGAGTACGGGCCCGGGAACATGATCATCGCGGTCCGCAGGGCCGCGGCCTCGAAGACCCGCGGCGAGATGATGTTCATGATCAGGTTGCCCTCGTGGGGGCCAAGAACCGCGGCGTCCACCTCCGCATAGGAAGCCTTCGGGCGGCGTGCCAGATAGTCGCGGACAGTGCGCTCGATCGAACCATCGAAGTCGGTGATGCTGGCGCCGCTGCCGCTGCCCAGCGTGGACCGGCAGGAGCCGAGGAATCGCTTCCACGCGGGGCCGTAGATGCGGTCGCTCTCGCGCCACGCGATATCGCAACGCAGGTGGTGCGGGCGGGCCCGGCGCAGCACCTCGCGCCCAATCGCCACCTTCTCCTGTCCCAAGCGTCCCAACCAGTAGGGCAGCTCCCGGCCCCGGTAGCCGATGTCGATCGGCCGTGTCGCGGCGGGCGGGGTCGCAGCGTCGAGGAGCTCTTCGGGCACATATCCGGTGAGCGTGGGGCGCGTCTCGACGCCCGGCAGGCGGCCGGCGTACATGAGCTCCAGGTGCTCGGCCGGCACCACGCTGTAGAGGACGGCGATTCCCAGGTGGCGGAGCATGGCGGTGATCTCGTCGACCCAGCGATATTCGTCCTGCAGGAACTGGATCTTGAGGCCGTTAAAGGCCCGGATCTTCTCTCGGAAGGCGGGGGCGAGGTAGTGGTCGGAAGTCACGACCAGGCTGTAGTGGATGACGACCGCGTCGAACTCGTCGAGGTCGAGGAGCCGGCTGCCGGACAGCCCGCGCGGGTTGAACGTCAGCACCTGGTGGCGCGAGTAGCGCTGGAAGGCGCGAATGTGCTCGAGGATGGTGCCGGCATGGCCCCGGTGGTCGTCGCACAGCAGCAGCACGCTGCGCCGGGAGCTCACTGGACCGGCTGCGCGCCGGCATCCGCGACGGGTCCTGCGGCCTCGGATGTGTTCTCGGCTGGCGGCGGCAGCAATCGCGTCCATGCGCTGAGGCCGAATCCTAGGTCGAGCGGTTCCAGCGCCCGGAAGCGGTAGGGTTCGGCGCCCAGGCTGAGCATGACGCGTTTGCCGAGGGCGACCGGCACGAGTACATGATCGGCGACCGCCGTGTGGTCCCAGAACAGTTGAACCGGGGGACGCTCGAGACGATCCCCCAGCAGCCGGGGTGGCCCTTCGGAGAGCGCACGGCTGCGCAGGGTGAGCCGGCGGCAGCCGGCCTCGTGACTGGCGTCGACCGCAAAGCCGGTCGGCCGGACCATAGCGTGCACCGCTGCACGCAGACGCACCGCGTCGGCCAGCACGGCCCGCCGGTCGGCCTGGCTGCGCGCCCGCCGCAGGTACCGGATGAGCGCCCGCCGAAACGCGCCCTCGGTGGCGGAACGGGCGAGCACCACCGCGGAACCGATGGCCAGCTTGAAGGGGACCGGACCCCGGCTGGGCGGAGGCTCACACAGTGGCGCGAGTGCGGCGGCCAGGCCGCCGGCCGATGTGGACGCCAGCCGCGGGAGGGCCTGGAACTCGTAATTCCCGTCATCGCCAACCGGCACGGTTACCCACCACCGGTCCGTCATGCGCTGGTGGACGGCAGTGCCTACATCGCGATGGTGCCAGACCATGCCGAAAGCCCCGGATTCGAGGGCGTGCTTGAGCTGGGTCCGGCTGACCTCCCGCTCCGCCGAGCCGGCCGGGCCGCTGGTGATCGTCAGCAAATGGCCGCGCTCGTCGAGGCTGACACTGACGTCAAATGGCTCGCCCGCGCTCACGCGGCGCCGGGCCGCCTGCCGCAACACGTGCAGCAGCTGAAGTTCGTGGAAGGCGGTCGCCCAGGAGGGACCCCCGGAGCGCTCGAGAGTCATCGCCACCAGCAGGCGGGCCAGTGTTGGCTCCGCGCGCAGCTGCTTGAGAACGATGGCCGCCGTCAGTCCTGTCTGCCGCACCCTGCGGCGCACCCCGCCGCGCGTCGAAAGCAGCCACCGTCGGCCCTGCTGCCCGGCCAGCAGAGCGCTGTTCCGCGCGCGGGCTCGCCACCGCCCCGCGCTCGAGCGGACTGGATCCAACCCATTGCGCGCCCGCGCGCGCCAGCGGCGTGTCATCGCCGGCGGCTGTGGACTGCGCGCCGAGCGCTCGTGTAGCGACGGCAGCCGGCCGCGAACCGGCTGGCGTCTCAGGCTTCGGACGTGTTCGTCCAGCAGGGTGTCAAACTGCTTGACGAAAGCCCCCAGCGTGTAACGGCCAGACATCGCCACCTCGTCGTACGCGCGTTGGATCATGGCCTTGGTGGCCTGGACATCGCGCAGCCGGCGTGCGACCTCTGCCAGGTTGCTGAAGTCCTTGGCCAGCGGGATGTAGTGGCGGTCGCGCTCGACGACGCCGGAGTACTCACCCGGGAACATGACCAGCGCGGTGCGCAGGGCGACGGCCTCGAAGACTCGCGGCGAGATCACGTTCATCATCACGTTGCCTTCGTAGGGCGCGAGGATCTGGTCGAAGACCTCGTCGAAGGGGGCGCCCGGGTGGTCAGCCAGGTAACCCCGAGTGCGCTTCTCGACCGACCCGTCGAAGTCGGTGATCGTAGCGCCGCTCTCGGAGACCAGCGTGGCCTTGCTGCGGGTGAGGAACCGGATCCACTCCTCGCCGTAGATCCGGTCCTGTTCGCGCCAGGCGATGTCGCACACCAGCCCCAGGTCGTCCGCGTGCTGCAGCACGCCCTCTCCGATCCATCGCTTCTCCTGGCCCAGCCGCCCCAGCCAGTACGGGATCTCCCGCCCTCGGTAGCCGATGTCCACAGGCCGGTCCTCATAGGCGGGCACCCCCAGGCGGCAGAGCTCCTCTGGCACGTACCCCGCCAGGCTGTTGACCTTGCTCACGCCCGGCAGCCGGTCGGAAGTCCACACGTTGTCGATCTCGCGCTCGGGAACCAGTGTGAACAGGAGGGCGATGCCCAGCTGCCGCATGCGCTCGGTCATCTGGTCGATGAGCCGGTAGTCGTCCTGTATGAACTGCACCTTGAGTCCGGTATATGCACTGACTGCATCCCTGACGTGCGGAGGCAGGTGGTGGTCTCCCAGGATGTAGATGGAGTAGTGGATGACCACCACGTCGAATGCGTCGAGGTCGAGGAACGGGCCCCGGCTGCCGGCCGGGTTGTATCTCCGCACCGAATGCCGGGAAAGGCCACAGAGCGCATCGATGTGGTCGTGGATGGTGTTGGCGTGGGTGGGATGGTCCTCACAAAGCAGGAGCACGGATAGACGGCCGAAGCCGGGCAGGGTGGGCACGCCGCCTAGCGCTGAACGCTCACAGCTTGGTCAGCACCAGCCCGCGAATCCGTGACAGGTGCCCCAAGGCGTCCGGATTGAACGCGCGTGCCAGCAGCTGGCAGCGCTCCGAGAAGTTGGTGTTGTGGAGCGCGTTCTCGGGCCCGACCTGCAGCGGGTACACGACCCGGGTCAGATAGTCGTAGGCGCCCAGATGAAAGCGGGCGCTGATTTCGAAGCGATCCGAGAGAGCTTCCTCTAGCTCGGCCAGTGGCGTGTAGTAGTTGATCGGCGCCGGTACGAGCGGAGGTAGCCCGACCTCGGAGCGCAGACGATTGAGATGCTCGAACCCGTCGGTGAAGCCTTCAACCAGCACCAGGCGGCCGCCGGCTCGCAGCGCAGCATGCATGTTGTCGAGCGCACGCCGCTGTTCATCCGAATCCTTGAGATTGATAAGAACGCGCACGCAGACCACCGCGTCATAGGGTCCCCGAAACTCACGGGGCTCCAGGACATCGTCGTGGAAAAAGCGGTTGTTCGTTTCGCCGAAGCGCGCGCGGGCGCGATTCACCATCTCCTCGGAGTAGTCGAAGGCGTCGACCCAGCGGGCGCATTTGCGAAAGCGGTCGGAGGAGAATCCGTTCCCACAGCCCACTTCGAGAACCGACATTTCGGTGGAGAGGAAGGGCTCGATGTGGTCGTACTCCAGCTCGCGCTGGAAGACATCCATGATGTTCACCTCGGCGTCGTCGCGGACCGAGCGAGCGCGCTCGCTCCAGTGCAGGTCGGTGCTGGTCTTTCTGGCCTCCACCTAGGCCACCAGCAGCGCGGCCGACTCGACGGCCCGGATGACGTGCGGGAGGATCAGCGAAGCGTAGAGCTGGTTGCCGCGGGCGCTCAGATGCAGCAGATCCGGCGCCGGCAGCAGCATGTCGGTCAGCTCGGCGTCGTTCAGTTTCTCGAAGGCGGCTCGGATGTCGCAGAGGTCGGTATCACACTCAGCTGCCACCTCCCGAATGATCTCGGAGTAGCGGCCGTTGGCCTCTTCGTAGACCTCACCGCTCGGCATGGTCTGACGTTTCAGCGTGCAGTGGTTGGTGGCCAGCACGATCTGGCGGGCGCCGAAATGGCGGCCGCGATCGATCATCTCCCCCAGATTGGCGCGAAAGGCGGCGGGCGAAACCCGCGGCAATCCCCGGTCGGTCTCCCAGCAATTGCAGTCGTTGAGGCCGAATTGCAGAGTCATGAGGTCGGGTCGCAGCTCCTGGACGTCACGGGGAAAGCGCTCCAATCCCATGCGCGTGGTCTCGCCCGAGATGCCGCGATTGTGCGTGCGCAGCGGGATGCCGGGCAGGCGATTCCGCACCTCGTTTTCGACGATCGAGGTCCAGCACAGGGCGGGATCGATGTACTGTCCGAAGGTGATCGAATCGCCCATGTGGACGAGCGTTAACGGGCGACTGGTCTGCTCCATGGTCTGTCTCTTCAGCGTGTGCGCCTAGGTGCGATGTGAGTCATACGATGAGGAGCCGGCGCTGCCTTTGGCACGCAACGGAGTTGGGTTGGCGCCATCAGAGGTCCCGACCGGACCAAGAGCGCATAGTTTATCATTCCGCCTGCCCCTTGGGGCCTCCGGCCGCGGCCCGAGCCGAGGGCGCGAGGGGCCCGCCCGAACCCGATTCCAGGCCTTGAGAGAAACCACTCTGACCACTACCGCCGGTGCGACTCGCGTGGCGCCCTTCGCCAGCCCGGTCGACGCGTATTGGGCCGAGCAGACGATTCCCAATCCCGACTTCGATAGCGTCGAGGCATCCGAGCTGCATCTCGCGGAGCGGGCGCGTTACTACCCGCTCTTCCGGGAATACATGGACGCCTATGGCGACCACACGGGACAGACGATCGTCGACTATGGCTGCGGCCCTGGCAACGACACGCTGGGTTTCGCGGTCGGTTCGAATGCATCGCATATTCTCGGAATCGACGTCTCCCGCAAGGCTTTGCGCATGGCACGCTTGCGGCTTCAGCTCCATGGCTTGACCGCCGAGCGCGTGCAGCTGCTGCAGATCTCCGACGCCATCCCGACGATTCCACTGGCCGGCGAGAGCATCGACTACATCCACAGCCTCGGAGTGTTGCATCACGCGACCCACCCCGGCGCCATCCTTCGCGAGATGCACAGGATCCTGCGCCCCGGCGGCCAGGCCTGCCTGATGATCTACAACCGCGACAGCATCTTCGTGCACCTTTGGATCGCCTACACGCAGATGCTCGTACACGGTTATTACACCGGCCTCGGCCTGGACGCTGCGTTCGCGGTCTCGACCGACGGTCAGAACTGTCCGATCTCCCGCTGCTACCGGCCCGACGATTGGATGGAGCTGACGATTGCGGCCGGCTTCGAGCCGCGCTTTGTGGGCGGCTACTTTGCGCAGCTCGAGCTCGACCAGTTCCGCGGTCAGCTCGAGGCCGCGCTCGCCGACGAGCGGCTTGGAAACGAAAGCCGGCAGTTCCTTTCCGAGCTGGATTCAGATGAGCACGGGTACCCGAGGTATCGCGGTGCCACCGCCGGCCATGGCGGCGTCTACGTCCTGACCAAGTCGTAACCGAGTATGCACGACGCGATCGCACCGCGGCCGACGAGCCTGAGCGAGCCCGTCATCAGCCTGCGCGGCGTCGGCAAGATGTACAAGGTCTACGACTCCAAGTCCGACAACATGCTCGACGCGCTGGGACTGGCGCGGCTGCTACGAGGGCGGGTAGGCAAGCACAAGGAGTTCTGGGCTCTCCGGGGCATCGACCTCGAGCTTCAGGAAGGCCGCCGAATCGGCATCGTCGGCCGCAACGGCGCGGGCAAGAGCACGCTTCTGAAGCTGATCACCGGCAACCTCGCCCCCACCGAGGGCACGCTGAGGACGCGCGGCAAGATAGAAGCACTGATCTCTCCGGGCGCCGGCTTCCACCCCGACTTGACCGGCGTCGAAAACGTGCGCGCGGCACTCACCTACCAGGGTTTTTCGCCGCGGCAGATCCGCGAGGTGGAGGCGGACATCGCGGATTTCACCGAGCTCGGCGAGTTTCTCTACCGGCCTTTCCGCACCTACTCGTCAGGCATGATGGCCAGGCTGATTTTCGCCACCGCAACCGCCATCAGGCCCAAGGTCCTGATCATCGACGAGGTGCTGGGCGCCGGCGACGCCTACTTCATCGGGAAGTCGAGCGAGCGCATGCGCGAACTCGTCGAGTCGGGCGCCTCAATCCTCCTCGTCTCGCATGCCACCGATCAGATCACCCGGCTCTGCAACGACGCCATCTGGCTGGAGCGCGGCATGATCGTGGAGTCAGGGCCGGCCCTGGAGGTCGTCAAGGCCTACACCAAGTTCATCCGCCAGCTCGAAGACCGGCGTCTCCGCGCTCGCAACCGCAAGGCGGGTTCCGGGCGTGAGCTCGCCCGCGAGCAGATGGACTCCTACACCGAGACGCTGATGGTCCGGTTCCTCCCAGAGGCCGGCGCCGCCTGTTCGGTGACGGAGGTGCGGCTGTGGCGCGACGGCGAGATGGAAGATGTCCTCAACATCGGCAGCCCCCAAGACACCGATCGCACGCATTCCTCCTTCCTGATCGATGACGGCAACGAGTGGTCGGCGCCTGAGACTGCGCTGGGCCGGATGTACAGGTCACTCAGCGAGGAGTCCGAGGAGCGCGTCGGGGCCATCGCGTTCAACCTCTTCACCGTGTTCCCGGAGAGCGACTACAGCCTCGAGATCACGCACCGCTGCCAGGGCGCCGTGCACCTCGAGGTCTGGCACGCAGGCACCCTGCGCCGAAGGAGCCTGATCGAAGGCCGCGGCAGCGGTTGGGAGCCGATCACATTGCGCCTGGGACCGCTGGGCAGCCTGACCGGGACCGAGGCGTTGACGGCGCCGGAGGACCGGACTCCGGCGGCCCCACAGGCAGGACCCGCGCCAGAGCCGGCCACCAGGCTCTCCGTGGCGCCGCGGCCGAAGCCGAGGCCATCCAGCCCGACACGCTGGCCAGGCGAGGGATCGTTGCTGATCGAAGGTGTCCGCCTGACCGGTGATTCAAGCGTCGAGCGCGGCGTATTCGAGACCGACGCCGAGCTGCGCATCGGGCTCGACGCGGTGGCCCAGAGGACTGGAAGCTTCAGCGTGACACCGGTCGCCGTCCTCTACCGCTTAGACGGAGTCCGTCTCTTCAGCCACATAGGCGAGCCGGTTCAGCTCAGTCTCCAGCAAGGCGAACGCCGCCGGCTGACGCTGCGCATCGCCCACCTCAACCTGGGCTGCGGCCGGTACGCATTCGCCCTGGCGCTCTATCGCAAGCTCTCGAGTACGGAAGCATCGGAGTGGTACGACCTGATCGACCGCGATTACCAGTTCGAGGTGACAGGCGACCGCGGTTTCGGCGACCTCTATAAACATCCGGGCGAGTGGTCGGTTGGCTGAGCTGGCCCTCACCGAGCTCCTGGTCTGCCCCGACGATCTGCAGGAGCTCTGCGCCGGCGGCGAGAGGCTGACCTGCAGCGGCTGCCGGCGAGCGTACGAGATCAGGTCCGGGATACCGATCTTGCTGCCCACGTACACAGAAGAGATTCGCGATCGCTACCTGAGGAGCTACGAGAAGATCGCGCGCGACGATCTAACGCAGCCGCTGGAGCCGCTGCGCCA
>Ga0070706_100005690_pt1 | contig 11851 bp, 10 predicted proteins | sample KBSK5501metaG_FD_65476 | JGI IMG/M metagenome (GOLD analysis project Ga0070706, IMG submission 65476) | Corn, switchgrass and miscanthus rhizosphere microbial communities from Kellogg Biological Station, Michigan, USA - KBS K5-50-1 metaG | ecosystem: Host-associated > Plants > Roots >...
TGGCCGATCCACTTTTTCTCTTTGGGCCCGGCAGCGCCGGCCAGCGGCTCGAGACGGCCGCGCCACTTTGCGGCCAGCCGCTCGACCGCCCAGGTCCACCACGGAGAGAGGGGCAGGAGCGTTTGCCGCCAGCATTCCAGCTCCGCTAAGGGAATCGTCCTCACCCGGGTGCGCTCGAAGGCCGTCGTCGAGATCGTGACGGACTCGGGGCCGACCTGGATTGTCTCTTCCGCGAAAGCGAGGGCGGCCAGACCCAGAACCGCCAATGGCGCAAAGAGACCGACGGCTACCGTCAGGGCTGCGAGCCAAGGGAGCGGAATGTCTCTGAAGTCTCCGCGCCGGAGGCCAGTCTCCCAGGCCTGCGCAAGTCGAGCCGCTCCGAAAAGGGCAGATGCCAGTAGCAAGACCGTGGCGAGAGCCAGGCGCCACCTCGCCTTCCGGGTCCGGATGAGAGGACGGATCTCGATCCGGAGGCCATCGGGCCCTGAGGAGACCACGACGCGCTCGTCTTCTCGCTCGAGCATTGCGTATTCTCCCGCGGAACGCCCGGCCGCGGGGCCGAGCGACCGCAGGTCGAGCTGGCGGCAGGCCCGCAAGTCTCGTTCTGGCTTTGAGAATTGTATGATCCTTTTCGGGTCGATCGCGAGAGAACAGGAGGGATCGAGAGTGGCGAAGAAGAAAACCGCTAGGAAAAGCGCGAAGAAGGGGAAGAAGCTCGTTTCAAGGCGGGACGCTCGCAAGTCGTCAGCGAAGGGTCGCTCCGCGAGGACGCAGAAGAAAAGCGCGAGGAAGGGTGCGGCCAGAGCGGCGGGAGCTTCCAAGAAGACTGCCGCTAAGAAGAAGACGGGCACCAGGAGGTCGCTCCCCAGCAAGTCCACAAGGAAGGGGGGCGTAAGCAGTGCGCCGATGCCGGGAGGCGAAATCTACGGAGAGGGCAACTGGAAGGCGGACGAGGAGTATCGGGAAGGGTTGAAGGAGTTTTCCGAGACTCACGACGCCGAGCAGCTCGCGCGCGAAGCAGCCGAGGAGGCAGAGGCCGAGGGTCCGCATCCCGAGTTGGAGGAGGAAGAAGACTCGGAGTGGTAAGATAGTTCTGACTGGAACCCATTGTCGGGCTCTTGCCCGGCTGGCGAAGGATGGAGGTCCCGAGGAATTCGGGACCTCTTCTCTTTTGCGTAAAACGGAAAACGTGAAATGTGAAATGAAGCTCCTCCGAGAGAGCCACGTTTTACTTTTTACTCTTTACGTTTCACGTCGGATGGGCACCGGCCGCCGGTTCTCGTCGAGATTGACGAAGGTGACGACTCTGTCGCGAGGCCGGGCAAGTGCGGGAACGGCGCAGTCAGCCTAATGGCCGCCCGGCCTCGGAAGAGAGAGTTTAAAGGCGCCTCGGCGAGGTGAGTCTCAGGATCGACGAGGAATTGGGGCCGGTCTTCTGCGTTCGTCTAGATTCACGAACGTCACTTCTGCTTCGGTAACCCTGGCTTGGTTCCCTGAGCCCCCCGCCCTCTCGGCGACGACCTCGACAGCCACCGTGATCGAGGTGCGGCCGATTCGCACCAGGCGCGTGTAGAACGAGACGAGATCTCCGACGTTTACCGGTGCGTGGAACACCACTTCGCGCATTGCGACGGTCACGATGAAAGACCCGCCGTGACGCTTCGCCTCCACGGCTGCGGCCTGGTCGATATAAGAGAGGATCACGCCCCCAAAGATCGTGCCGTGGGCGTTCGTATCCTTGGGCATCATGACGACGCGGATGGAAGGTTCGCGTGGGGCGGCGTTGGACGTTCTCCGTTCCACGTTCTTGGTCCGGGAAGGTTTGTTCGTCGATCTCAACGTCGAACGCCGCACGTCGAACGTCGCACGGCTACCTTCTGACTGACGTGGGAATATTTGGCGGATGAAAGTCCAGCGCGATCCGCTGGACGAGCCCGTCGGTCAGATTCACCGTCATCGTTCCGTCGGCGTAGTAGTAGGTCCAGAGGTCGTGGGTCGAGCTGCCATCCGTGTGGACCGACAGCGACGGTCGACCGATGGCCGCGACCAACTTCTCCGAGGGCATGCCAGGGTCGATCTTGCGCCGCGCCTCGCCCGCGGAGCCGGGAAGGACTCGCGCACCGACGCCGGCGATGGCTTCGGTCTGCCGATCGAGCCTGTTTTTCCACCAGGTGGGAAGCCAGAGCGCCGCCGCGGCCGCTACGAGAACCAGGGCAAGGGCGAGAAAGAGCCAGCGGCGTCCTCCGGACCTTGTCACGACACCGCTTCCGCAGCACCGAATTCGAACAAGATGAGGCGATCGAGGTTTTCCGCGTGCTGCACCACACCGTCGCTCCCGTCCGTCGCGGTGCTCCGGGCTTGCCGGGAGATCTCCGCTAGCGCTCCCCGGGCGGCCACCATGTGCTCGGTCCTCTTTTCCGGGGCACAGAGCGCGCTCGCCACATGCGCCGGAACCGAGACGGCTGCTTTGCGCAGCCCACGGGAGATCTCCGGCGAAGCGGCGCGCACGCGGTCGGCCAGCAGGTAGACGTCTCGGGTGAGCGCCATGGCGTCGTTCCAGAGCGGGTGGTTCTTGTATTCAGGTCGATCGGTCATGGGAGCCGTTTGCGAAGTCGGATGCCGCGTTGGGAATCCCTTTCGATTGTAACCGCTCCGTTGATTCAGACGCACCATATCCATCGTTCACTTCAGATAAGATCCGACCGCATGCGGCAAAAGGTCACCGTCGTGGGCGCCGGCAATGTCGGCGCGACCGCGGCGCAACGCCTTGTCGAAAAAGAAATCGCCGACGTCGCCCTCGTCGACATCCTCGAGGGGGTTCCGCAGGGCAAGTCCCTGGACGTGATGGAGTCGGCCCCCGTCGAGAGATTCGACGCGAAGCTCACCGGTTCGAACGCCTACGACGCGACCGCGGGCTCCGAGGTCGTCGTGATCACGGCGGGGGTGCCGCGAAAGCCGGGGATGAGCCGCGACGACCTGGTGACGACCAACGCGGGGATCGTCGCCGACGTCGTCCGAAAGGTGCTGCCGGGCTCTCCGGACGCCATTCTGATCGTCGTTTCCAACCCGCTCGACGCGATGTGCGAGGTCGCGCGGCGCGTCTCCGGGCTTGCGCGCGAGCGGGTTTTCGGAATGGCCGGTATTCTCGACTCTTCCCGGATGCGGTGGTTTCTGGCCGAGGCGCTCGGCGTTTCCGTCGAGTCCACTCACGCCTTCGTCCTGGGAGGCCACGGCGACACGATGGTGCCCCTTCCGCGCTACTCCACCGTCGGCGGGGTGCCGGTCACGGAGCTGCTGCCAAAGGAAAGGCTGGATGCGATCGTCCAGCGCACTCGGGATGGAGGAGCGGAGATCGTCAATCTGCTCAAGACGTCAGCCTGGTACGCCCCTTCGGCCGCCGTGGTCGAGATGGTGGATTCGGTCCTTCGCGATAAGAAGAAGATCCTTCCTTGCGCGGCCTACCTCCAGGGGGAATACGGGATGAAGGACGTTTATCTCGGCGTTCCGGTCGTGCTCGGCCGGCGGGGGGTCGAGCGGATCATCGAGATCACGCTGGCCGCCGAGGAGCGTGCCGCGCTAGAGAAATCCGCCAACGCGGTGCGTGAGCTGTTCCAGATCCTGAAGGTATGACGGAGTCGGTTTCGAAGCCGGATCCGGCGGCGGACCGGCACTTCTGGCTGCGACGGCTCCACTCCCTTTCTGGAATCGTGCCGATCGGAGGGTTCCTCGCATTCCATCTTTACGAGAACTATCAGGCGACCCTCGGCTCCCGCGCGTACAACGAGATGACGCACAAGCTACAGACGCTGCCCTTCGCGGTAGCGATGGAGATCCTGATCATCGCGGTCCCTCTCCTCTTCCATGGGATTTACGGTCTCTTCATCACGGGGACGGCCAAGCCCAACCTGATTGGGAATCCTTACTTACGTAATTTCATGTATTTCCTGCAGCGAGCGACCGGCGTCCTCGTCTTCGCGTTCATCCTGTTTCACTATTGGACGACACGCCTCGTGCAGCTGCACGACCACGAGAGTCTCGATCTCTTCCGCCAGGTACAGGCCGCGGTCGCCAATCCCTGGATCTATGCCTTCTACGTGGCGGGAATTCTCTCGGCGACCTTTCATCTGGCCAACGGCATCTGGTCCTTCTCGATCGTGTGGGGTCTGACCATCGGTCCGAAGGCGCAACGGCGAATGATGTACGTATCGGCGCTGGTCTTTGTGATTCTGTCGTTCATCGGCCTGCGAAGCATTTCCGCGTTCCGGATCTGATGAGAAGTCGGAAAACGGAAAACGGTAAGCGGGAAACGATGAGTCCGACGCCAACACGGACGGTAGCCGATTCGTTTTTCGATTCCCGATTCCCGTTTCCCGGCTCGGCGGGCCCATGACCGAACCGCGCGTGGTCATCGTCGGCGGCGGGCTCGCGGGACTGATGGCCGCCGTGCGTGCCGCCGAAATGGGCATGCCGGTGGACCTATTCTCGATCGTGCCCGTCAAGCGCAGTCACTCCGTCTGCGCGCAGGGCGGAATCAACGGGGCAGTCAACACCAAGGGAGAGGGGGACTCCCCGGAGATCCACTTCGATGACACGATCTACGGCGGCGACTTCCTGGCCGATCAACCTCCCGTCCGGGCCATGTGCTACGCCGCTCCCGGGATCATCAACCTGCTCGACCGCATGGGCGTGATGTTCAACCGCACGCCGGAAGGGCTTCTCGACTTCCGGCGGTTCGGCGGGACCAAGTACCATCGCACGGCCTTTGCCGGCGCGACGACGGGACAGCAGCTGCTCTATGCGCTCGACGAGCAGGTCCGGCGTCACGAGGTGGCGGGGCTCGTGCGCAAGTACGAGATGTGGGAGTTTCTGGGGCTCGTGCGCGACGCGGAGGGCAGCTGCCGCGGGATCGTTGCTCTCGACTGGTACTCCGCAAAGATCGAGAGCTTTCCCGCCGCCGCGGTGATGCTCGCCACCGGCGGACCCGGGATCGTGTTCGGACGCTCGACCAACTCGGTCATCAACACCGGAACCGCTGCTTCGGCGGCCTACCAGGAGGGGGCCTGGTACGCCAATGGCGAGTTCATCCAGGTTCATCCGACCGCGATTCCGGGCGCCGACAAGCTGCGCCTGATGTCTGAGTCAGCACGTGGCGAAGGGGGCCGGGTTTGGGTCCCGCGGACGCAGGGGGATGTGCGCGATCCGCGCTCGATTCCCGAAGCGGAACGCTGGTACTTCCTCGAGGAGAAATATCCCTCGCTGGGAAACCTCGTGCCGCGCGACATCGCGACTCGAGAGATTTTTCAGATTTGTCTCCTAGGCTACGGGATCGGCGGCCAGCGGCAGGTCTATCTCGACTTGACCCACATCCCGAAGAAAGAGCTCGACGTCAAGCTCGGGGGAATCCTCGAGATTTACGAGAAGTTCGTCGGCGACGATCCGCGAGTCGTCCCGATGAAGGTTTTTCCGGGGATGCACTACTCCATGGGAGGCCTGTGGGTCGAGTTCGCCAAGGACGAGAAGACCGGCCGGCTGGACGAGACGTCTCCGCGCAATCAGGCGACGAACGTCCCGGGCCTCTATGCCGGGGGAGAAGTCGATTTCTCCATCCACGGAGCCAATCGACTCGGGGCAAACTCGCTGATCTCCTGTCTCTACGCGGGCAGGATCGGCGGCCCCGCGATGGTCCGTTACAGCCGTGAAGCGGGTTCGAAGTTTCCCCCGGCCAATGGCGCGTTCGAGGCAGCTCGCAAGCGCTGGCAGGAGGAGTTCGCGAAGATTGCCGGGATGTCTGGCCCCGAGAGCCCGCATCGACTCGCGGAAGAGATGGGAGATTTGATGACCGACAACGTCACGGTCATCCGAGAGAACGGAAAGCTCCGGGAGACGGAAAACAAGCTCGCCGAGCTCCAGGATCGCTGGAAGAGAATCGGTCTTCCCGATCGGAGCAGCTACGGTAACCGCGAGATCTCCTTCGTCAACCAACTGCGCAACATGCTCGCCATCGCCCGCGTGATGACGCGCAGCGCGCTCCTTCGCGAGGAATCCCGAGGGGCGCACTACAAGGTGCGGGACCTCTCCAAGGGGATCGTGGAGGAAAACGCGCTGCCGCGCGACGATGCCAACTTCTTGAAAACGACGATCGCCGAGCACACGCCGGACGGGCCGAAGATCACGTACCGCCCGGTGGATACATCGCTGATCAAGCCAAGAGCGAGGAAGTATTGACGAAGTCAGTAGTCGACAGTCGGTAGTCGGTAGGGAACGCGGATGATCATGGGCTACTACCGACTACCGACTACTGACTACCGACTCCTATAATCCCTACCGATGCCCGACAAGATTCAACTTGACGTCAAACGTCAGGACTCGCCGCTGTCCTCTCCCTATTGGGAGGAGTACGAAATCCCCTACGCGCCGCGGCACAACGTGATTTCGGTGTTGATGGAGATCGCCAAGGATCCGAAGACGCGACAGGGCAAGCCCACGTCGCCGGTGGTGTATGACCGCGCGTGTCTGGAAGAGGTCTGCGGGTCGTGCGCGATGCGGATCAACGGCGTGTCGCTCATGGCCTGCACCGCCTTGATCGATAAGCTCGAGCAGCCGATCCGTCTGGAACCGCTCGGCAAATTTCCCGTTCTCCGGGATCTGGCCGTGGACCGCAGCCAGATGTTCGATGCTCTGAAGCGGGTGAAGGCCTGGATTCCCATCGACGGAACGTACGACCTCGGCCCGGGCCCGCGCATGCCGGAGCCGGAGCGCGAGATCGCCTACCACTACTCCCAGTGCATCACGTGCGGCAACTGCCTGGACGTCTGCCCGCAGGTCAACGACCGCTCGAACTTCATCGGCGCCTCGGCGATCGCTCAGGTTCGGCTCTTCAATACGCACCCCACAGGCGCGATGAACGCTGTGGAGCGGATCGAGGCGCTCATGGGAGACGGCGGAATCGACGACTGCGGCAACGCGCAGAACTGCATCCGCGCCTGCCCCAAGTCGATTCCGCTGACGACGGCGATCGCCGAGATGTATCGGGCCTGCACGATCCATGGCTTAAGCAAGCTCTTCAGCCGATGACCTTCTGATCCTCGCTCTCGATTGTTGACGCGCCTGCTTCGAGCGCTCAAGGCTTCTCCCGGCGCTTTCCCGGTCGCCGTTGGCTGGACGATCCTGATTCTACTCGCGGTGCTGGTGGAGTATGGGTCGGTCCGCGTCTGCCCTCGATGGGGGTCTTGCGAACGGGGGCCGCTCGTCTCCGGCTGGACGCCGTTAGTCACCACGTTGCTCCTCGGGGCTGTGGGCATCGGCGTGCTGGGAGTTCTCGCGGTCCGCCGGAGAGATCGGCCCGCGCCGGCAACGGCAGAAGCTCCTCCACTTCGTCGAGCCCACGGTGGAATGACCTTTCTCCTCTGCGCCGTGATAACGCTGGCTGTCGCGCATCTGTTTCTGCTTTCGCCCCTCATTCCGCGGCCTTTTTGGGCCTATCCGATCCGTCTGACCGAGCATCTCGGGTTTGCTTTGAACCAAGACTCGCTGCTTCTGATGGATCTGGCCGTTCGTCCGGAAGGTCTTCTGGAGCCGGGTCCCGGCGATCTTCGGCAATCGAGACCTCTGTACGTGTGGATCACGGCAGGCCTGACCCGAGCGCTGGCGCCATTGGCCCGGAACAGCGGGATCGCCGCGCTCTACGGCGTGCAACACCCGGCGTTCCTGCCAGAGCTCGTCCTCAACTGGTGTTTGTTAACCCTCGCGTTCTTTCTCTTCTGGCGTTTCCTCTGCGGGTTCGGTGGACGGTTCGCCAGAGATGCCGCGCTTCTCTGCGCGATACCGTTTCTCGCAAACGACGCCGTGAAGGCCTTCATCTGGACTCCTCATATGCAGTTCTTCAATCTCCTGTTCCCGGTGCTGGGGCTCGTGCTCTGCCGCTGGGCCCTCGCCGGCCCGAACCTCCCGCTCTGGACGGGGTTCGCGGTCGGCGTCGGCCTGGGCTCGCTCGCGCTCGCTTACGAGAGCTCTCTCTTCATCCTCCCGGCAGTCGCCGCGGCTTTTGCGCTGGGCGCGCGACCCTCGGACGCGAAGTCATGGTGGAGAGCGGGTCTCCGGGCAACTCTGCCGGTGCTGGGATTTGCCCTGCCGCAACTGCTGTGGATCACGGTTCGTTTGCTCCGGACCGGGCGATTTGCGAACATTGCGATCGAGAAAGATCGCAACTTCGTCTGGGTGTTCGACTCGCTGCGGCAGGGCGCGGGCGAGACGTTCACTCGCGTCTTCTCCTACTTTCTCCTCTTTTTGCGCTCGCTGTGGGGGTCCTGCGGCCTGATCGTCGTTTGCGGCGTTCTGCTCGTCTTCGTCGGCTTGGCATTGGGGGCGCCGCCCTCGCCGTCGAGTCCCGCCAGGGCTCTGGCATCGCGTGCGGCCTGGACGACTCTGTTTTCGGCGATGGCACTTCTCTTTCTGATGGGGCAGTATGTCGAGCGGCACGACTTCTTCGTGGGGCCGGTCCTGTTGGCGCTGTGTGGGCTCTGGCTGACGCAGGTCCTGGAGCGGGGCTCGCGTCCCGTCCGGGTCGCCATCTACGGAACTCTTGCGGCATTCGATGTCGTGTGGTTGGTGTACCAGGTCGCAAAGTACGGCCCCTACTCTTGAGTTGAGGAAACGGCCGACTCCCGAGAACTACTGAAAGTACCCGTTGACGTCGAGAACCATGGCCGCGGTGCCGCTGCCCTGTCCGCACCGGACGATCAGATCGCCGGCAGCTCCGAGCTTCACAATCGCGTTGTTTGCCCGAGTCTGCCCGGCGCTGTAATTGATCGTCGAGACGAGGGGCAAACTCGTTCCCCCGGGATAGAGCGTCAAGAAGCCCGGGCCCGTCGTGGGCTGCGTGACGGCCAGGTTCACCGAGACTGCTTTCGCTCCTGCGGGGATTCCACACCGGCCGGCGATGGGGAAGGTCCGATCGGACCCCGCGGATAGGGGCGGCCCTCCCCAGGTGCCGATCGGATCGCGTGTGTCGATCAATCGGCAAGGCGTTACCGTGTAGAGCGACGCGGCAGAAGGCAGAGCCTGGAATGCCGAGAGAGCATCCACGCGCCCCCAGCCATAGGTGTTGTTGGGAATCTGGCTTCCGGACACGCCGCCGCAGCTCTGGGCCGTCGTGCGGGCAACGGCGGTCGTTTTGAGAAGATTCTCGATCGCGGAAGCCTGGCCAATCAGATTCGGGGCCGCGGACAGAACCAGGCCCACGGTGCCAGCCACATGAGGCCCCGCCATGCTGGTGCCGCTGAAGATGGCGTAGCCGTTGTTACGAACGCTCGAGCGCACGGAAACCCCGGGCCCGGAGATGTCCGGCTTCAAACGGCTGCTCCCGTCGACCGTGACCGGGCCTCGGCTGCTGAAGCCCGCGATCGTGTCGGTAATGTCGGTGGCTCCCACGCTGAAAGAGGCCGCGTAGATCGCGGGAGGATCCACGACAGAGCTGCAGCCCGAGCCGCTGTTGCCGGCCGAGACCACGACGACGATCCCCGCGGCGCGCGTGTTCTCGACGACGGTCTTGAGCACGTTCGGATCCGTGCAGCCTTCGCTCGGAGGGCATCCCCAGGAGTTGTTGATGACATGCGGAGCCTTGGAGGGATCCGGGTTCTGTCCATTCGAGTCGGTCGGCGCGATGAACCACTGGAAACACTCGCTATAGGTAGCCGGCGTGCCATTGCCTTGATCCATGTTTCGACAGCCGATCCATTTCGCGCCGGGGGCGACCCCGATCTGGTTGCTGACGCCGTCGTCTCCCACCATCGTTCCCATCGTGTGGGTGCCGTGATTGTTGTCATCGCATGGCGCCGGCGAATCCGGTCCGCAGACTCCTCCGCCGCTGTGGATCGCGTCATGCCAGTTGTAGTTGTGGTTGGCGCTGACTCCGTTCCAGCCTCGGTACTTGTTGACCAGCGCCGGGTGATTCCACTGGAAGCCCGTGTCCTGGCCGCCGATGACGATGTTCTGGCCCGTGTACCCAAATGTCCAAACCTGCGGGGCCCGGATCTGCTGCACGTTCCATTCGATTGCGTCCGGCGAACTTGCGCGGCCGCCTTCTCCGACGAACGGCTCCGAAAAATGGACGCGCGGATTGGCGCTGACGCGGGCCACATCGCTTCGGTCCGCCATCGCCGCGACCGTCGCAAGCCCGCCCTCCACCTCGATCATGTTGGCAACCCAATAGGACTTGTGCCTGGCGCCCAGGGTATCCAGCGCCGCGAGGACCGGCGGTTGCGTCTTCTGCGCGACTTCCGTCAGCCGGCGGAAAACCCAGGCGCCCTTCTCGGCCTTGGTCTTCAGATTCGCGGCGAGGGTCAAGTCCGCCTGCTCATGCAAGAAAAGAAGGAACTCGGTTTCGCCCGCAGCCGCCTTCGCGAGCACCCACGGATCGACCTTGTCCTGCCAGCTGGTCGCCGGCGTCCGTGTTGCCGACGGCGCCGGGTTCGCGGTGGTCAGCAGGAGGCCGGAAACCAGGGCGGCGCCAATCGACAGAATCTTCCAGCGGCTCATGACTCCTCCAGATCGTGCTCTCGCGGGGACTTGTTCAAGGGTAATTCACTCGTTGAAGAAACACCACGGCACGTCAGGACCCGGGAAGTGGAAATCGGAAATCGGTAATCGAACGGAACGAAGCATTTCTCATTCCCGATTCCCGATTTCCGAGCCGGTATAATCCGCCGCCTCCTATGAAAGTTCACGAGTACCAGGCCAAGTCGATCCTTGCGCGCCACGGCGTCGCCGTGCCGCGTGGAGAGGTGACGGACAACCCGGCGGAGGCGCGTGAGATCGCCAAGCGCCTCGGGGGGCGCGCGGTCGTCAAGGCGCAGATTCACGCCGGAGGACGGGGAAAGGGGGGCGGCGTCAAGCTCGCGAAGGATCCCGAACATGCGTACGAGCTCGCCAAGGAGATCCTCGGGATGACGCTCGTCACACCGCAGACCGGGCCCCGGGGCAGAGTCGTCAAAAAGGTCCTGGTCGAGGAGGCTCTGGACATCGATCGCGAGCTCTACCTCGGCGTCACGCTCGACCGTTCGCGAGGCCTGCCCGCGATGATGGTTTCCAAGTTCGGCGGGATGGAGATCGAGGAGGTCGCTGCGAAAGACGCCGGGGCGATCGTGCGGGAGCCGCTCGATCCCTCGCTCGGCATGTTCCCGTTTCAGGCGCGTTTGCTCGCCTTCGCGCTCGGCCTCTCGGGCGAGAGCTTCAAGAAGGGCACCGTTTTCCTGCAGGCGCTCTTCCGAGCCTACGTGGAGACGGATGCGTCGCTTGCGGAGATCAATCCGCTTCTGGTGACGAAGGCCGGCGAGGTGCTGGCGCTCGACGCCAAGATGAATTTCGACGACAACGCGCTCTTTCGCCATCCGGAGATCAAAGAGATGCGCGACCTAGACGAGGAAGACCCGCTGGAGGTCGAGGCGTCGAAGTACGGGTTGAACTACATCAAGCTCGACGGCAACGTGGGCTGCATGGTCAACGGCGCGGGCCTGGCGATGGCGACGATGGACCTGGTCAAGCTCGCCGGAGGAGAGCCGGCGAATTTTCTCGACGTCGGCGGCGGCGCCACCGAGGAGCAGGTCAAGAACGCCTTCCGCATCATCCTCTCGGACGTGAACGTCAAGGCGATTCTGATCAACATTTTCGGCGGCATCATGCGCTGCGACATCATCGCCAAGGGGGTCGTGGCGGCCGTCCGGGAAATGGGCCTCGCGACTCCGGTCGTCGTGCGCCTGGAGGGGACCAACGTCGATGAAGGCAAGTCGATCCTGCGCGACTCGGGCTTGAAGATCACTCCGGCCGAGGGGCTCGCCGACGCCGCGACGAAGGC
>Ga0070706_100005691_pt1 | contig 11850 bp, 10 predicted proteins | sample KBSK5501metaG_FD_65476 | JGI IMG/M metagenome (GOLD analysis project Ga0070706, IMG submission 65476) | Corn, switchgrass and miscanthus rhizosphere microbial communities from Kellogg Biological Station, Michigan, USA - KBS K5-50-1 metaG | ecosystem: Host-associated > Plants > Roots >...
GGCGGGCGGCTCTGGCCACATGACGAGCGAAAACCAAGCTCGCCAGTCCGTCACCTGGCTCACCAATTGCCATCGATGGAAGCCAACTGGCCGGGAGTTCCTCGGACAGTCAAAACGCCTATGGAGGGGACAGCGCTGGCGAGAGTGGTGCGACTCTCGTGAAACTGTCTCCGATGAAGCAGGAACCAAACGCGAATTATCCTCCGGACAGAACGACACGTTTTGGAGAACGGGAATCCATCCCAGACCTGCGCCGACAGGTCGATAAGGAGTACGTCGCGCGTTACGTGCGTCGCGCCTGGGGCCTTGTGTGGCGTTTCTCCCGCCAATAGCGCAGACGCCATATCAGCTCTAGCCACTGCTGGACGAGTTGGAGCGCAGCTCTTGGAGGTCGCCGACGATGGCGAGGAACGTGTCATACAGCTCGCCGCCGATCTGGGCGGTGATGGTCGCATCCCCCGCTGCGAGGGCGCGCAACCGACGTTTGGCGGCCGGGGTCTCATCAGGGGCGAAGAATTGGTAGAGGCCGTGAAGCGGGCGCGCGCCGCGTCTGCCGAGGACGATGCCTTGCTGCCGGTCCGCAAAGAGCAGCGCCAGCGCTACTACACTGGGATCAGCCACCTCGCCCTGAAGTAGGAGCCGCCGCACCCGCTCGCCGATGGCGCGGAAGGCGGGATGCGCGCGGTCCACCCGGCGCACGTCGACCATCCCGAAGAATGTTGATTGCTTTCCGCTGGCCGCAGGGAGCACGCATCGCCGCCATACCAGCCGCGCGCGCAGGTACGCCAGGTCGCTTGAGAGGCGTCCGATGCTGAGGTAGCGACGGATGTAGGTCTTCGGGCGCGCGCGTTTCCCAATGCGCGCCAGGCCCTTCAACACGGCGTCGAGCATCTCCGCGCCGACGGGCGACGTGTCTACGACGACCATCCTGCCCGCACGCAGTGAGGAGCGTAGGTTGGCTGCGACAATAATGAGCAGGCACAAGGGGAACGACGCGAAGATGTAGGGTGTGACGGGGAGCAGATTCCACCAGACGGTCACTGCCAGTGGGCCAAACATCGCCGCCAGGAAGAGCAGGATCATTGCCAGCGCCCAAACCCGGCCATCGCTCCTGGCGCGTTGCTCTGGCCCCTTTGGACGCTCCATCTGTAACCGGCCACGCGCCGCCAGGTCCATCAGCAGCGCGCCAGCCACCAGGCTGCCACCCTCGCCATACTTGCTGAACACGTCGTCGCTGCGCGTGCCATCGGCGTTGAGCACGCCTCCATAGAGGAGGAGGGTCGTCTCCTCCGCCAGACTCAATTCCTGCGTCATCTGCTTTCCGCTACTGCAGCGAGCGTGCGACACGCGATCAGCCGCTACGGCGCTCTCTTGCGCTCAAGACTAACCAGCGCGTGTTAAGGAAACGTTATGGGCATGCCGGCGCGAGAGCAGCGCCGAGGAGCGCCGTAGTCTAGTTGAAACAAGCTATTGCGACGGTGATGCGCGTCGCACTATTCACAAGCGGGAGCCTGGTATGCAACCCGACACTCAGGCAGGGCAGGATCAAGCGCCGCCACGCGGCAGGCATACCAAGGCTGTGCTTGCGTATGGTCTGGGCTTTGGCTTGTTCGCCGCTTTGGTGTCTGTCACTCTTCTCCTAATAAGCGCCATTCATGAAGCTGATTTTCTCGTTCATGGTCCACGACCTATGAGCGCTCCTGGCGTCGTGGACTTCAGGCCAATCCGACAACACGCTTACTTGTTCGATGTAGAAGCGATCTTGCCACTCGTGGGAATCACCCTGGTTTGTATCTTTGTTGGCGCATTTCTCGCTGCGCGCGCTTCCCATCGCTTCGCCACTGGCATGGGGGCGTCGTTGATAGTATGTATCGTCAGTATTGTGCTGTACGTTAGTGCTAGCGCGCTGACCGCTCAGTTCCTCGTCGGACCAGCGATAGGTGATGACTTCTTGACAGCATGGGCACTGGCGGTAGGTATCGTGGTTGGACTGGCGCTTTTGATACTCACCTGCATTGTCGGCCTCTCAGCTAGCACGCTAGGCGCCTTCGTGCGAAGAACGCTCATGCCAGAAGCGGGTCAGGCATAGACAGCGCGTACTGGCGTCTCATGTCATAATGGAGACGACAACCATCGTATGGCCCACTGCCGCGCCAGCCAGGATCCGCCGACAAGGAGCAAGATTCGCATGGCCAAAACCACCGCGCTTTCCCTCGATGAGGCCGTCAAGCGTTCCCCACGCAAGTGGGTCTATCTCTTCGCTGAGGGCAACGCGACGATGCGCGACCTGCTCGGCGGCAAGGGCGCTGGCGTCGCCGAGATGACCAACGCCGGGCTGCCCGTCCCTCCCGGCTTCACCATCACCACCGAGGCGTGCAATGAGTATTACCACGATGGCAAGCGCCTCCCCGACGGTTTGTGGGACCAGGTGATGGCTGCGCTGCGTGTGATCGAGGAGCAGACCGGCAAACGGCTGGGCGACGCCGAGAATCCGCTGCTCGTCTCGGTGCGCTCTGGCGCCAAGTTCTCCATGCCTGGCATGATGGACACCGTGCTCAACCTGGGTCTGAACGACGAGACGGTCAAGGGCCTGATCGCCAAGAGCGGCGACGAGCGCTTCGCCTACGACTCGTACCGCCGCTTCATCCAGATGTTCTCCAAGATCGTGCTCGACGCCAAAGCCGACGCCTTCGAGCAGAAGATCGAGGAATATAAACACGAGACGGGCGCGAAGACCGACGCCGAGATCCCCGCTGAGGCGCTCAAGCGCATGGTCGGCGACTTCAAGCAGATCGCGCGCGACGCCTCCGGACGCGAGTTTCCCGAGGAGCCGCTGGACCAATTGCGCCTGGCCATCGAGGCCGTCTTCGCCTCGTGGAATAACAAGCGCGCCATCGACTACCGCAACGTCAACAAGATCGCCCACGACCTCGGCACGGCGGTCAACGTGCAGACGATGGTCTTCGGCAACCTCGGCGAGACCAGCGCCACCGGCGTCGCCTTCACGCGCAACCCCTCCACCGGCGAGAAGACGCTCTACGGCGACTACCTGGTGAACGCCCAGGGTGAGGACGTGGTCGCGGGTATCCGCAACACGTCACCGATCAGCCATCTCCAGGACGAGGCGCCCTCCGTCTACGATCAATTCCAGCAGATCGCGACGCGGCTGGAGGGGCACTACCGCGACGTGCAGGACCTCGAGTTCACCATCGAGCAGGGGCGTCTCTACATGCTGCAGACGCGCGCGGCCAAGCGCACCGCCGCCGCCGCCGTCAAGGCCGCCGTGGATATGGTCCGCGAAGGACTGATCACCGAGAAGGAGGCGCTGGGCCGTGTCGAGCCGCAACAGGTCGTGCAGTTGCTCCTGCCGCGCTTCGACGACAAGGATATCGCCCGCGCGAAGGCCGATGGGCGGGAGCTGGCCCGTGGTGTCAACGCCTCGCCGGGCGCCGCGGTGGGCAAGGCGATCTTCGACGCCGACCGTGCGGAGGAGGCCGCAAAGGCGGGCGAGCGCATCATCCTCGTGCGCCGCGAGACCAGCCCCGACGACTACCACGGCATGATCGTGGCGCAGGGCATCCTCACCAGCCAGGGCGGCACCGGCAGCCACGCGGCGGTCGTCGCGCGCGGCGCGGGTCTACCAGCGGTCGTCGGCTGCGATGCGCTCAGTGTGGACTATGGCGCGCGCCAGGTCACGCTGAAAGATGGCCAGACCATAAACGAGGGCGAGGTCATCTCGATTGACGGCACGACCGGCCTGGTCTATCTCGGCGCGATCCAGACCGTCGAGCCGAATTACGCCGAGGAGCATGACCTGCAGACGCTGCTGGGCTGGGCCGACCAGTATCGCCGGCTGGGCGTCTGGGCCAACGCCGACTACCCACGCGACGCCGAGCGCTCCGTCATGTTTGGCGCGCAGGGCATCGGCCTCTGCCGCACCGAGCACATGTTCATGGAGCAGGAGCGCCTGCCCATCGTGCAGGAGATGATCCTCGCGCCGACTAAGGAGGAGCGGCAGGCGGCGCTCGACCGGCTGTTGCCCTTCCAGCGCGCGGACTTCGAGGGCGTCTTCCGCGCCATGCGCGACCCCAAGACCGGCGCGGGCTACCCCGTCGTGATCCGCCTGATTGACCCGCCGCTGCACGAGTTCCTGCCCAGCTACGAGGAGTTGCTGGTGGAGGTGACGCGGCTGGAGGATAAGGGTGGCGACGAGCAAGAGTTGGCCGAGAAGCGCAAGCTGCTCGCGGCGGTGGCGGGGATGCGCGAGATGAACCCGATGTTGGGGCTGCGCGGCTGTCGGCTGGGGCTGGTCTTCCCAGAGATCAACGTCATGCAGACGCGCGCGATCCTGGAGGCGGCGCGCAACGTGGCCAAGGACGGTATCAAGCTCCAGCCCAAGATCATGATCCCGCTGGTGGGGCATGTCAACGAGCTACGCGAGGTGCGCCGCCAGCTCGAAGCGGTGGCGAAGGAGATCGCTGGCGAGAGCGGCGGGCAGGTGGACTACAAGTTCGGCACGATGATCGAGTTGCCACGCGCTGCGCTCACCGCCGGGCAGATCGCGGAGGTCGCCGACTTCTTCAGCTTCGGCACCAACGACCTGACGCAGACGACGTTTGGCATGAGCCGCGACGACGCCGAGGGCAAGTTCCTGCTCAAGTACGTCGAGGGGCTGGAGGAGCCGGGACTTGACGAGCCGGTCAAGATCCTCAAGACCAACCCGTTCCAGACGCTCGACCGCGATGGCGTCGGCCGGCTGATCCAGATCGCCGTCGAGGAGGGCCGGCGCGCCAACCCGAAGCTGGAGGTCGGTATCTGCGGCGAGCACGGCGGCGATCCCGACAGCATAGCGTTCTGCGACGAGACCGGCCTTGACTACGTGAGCTGCTCGCCGTTCCGTGTGCCGGTGGCGCGTCTGGCGGCGGCGCAGGCGGCCATCGCGCGCGAGGCGACGGGCAAGACCGAGCGCGACAAATAGAATGAGGCGGCTCGCCCCCGGGTGGAACGTTCTCTATCCCTCCCCCGGAAACAGGCCGCCTGGTCGCGCGCCATGCAGGCCGCTGAGGGGTTACTGGCCCTTCTTGTGCTGGTCGAGCAGCAGCTTCAGCCCGAAGAGGCCCACGCCGACGGCAGCGGCGGTGATGACGGGGTGGTCGGAGACGACGTGCAGGATGCTGGGATGGTGGTCCCTCGCGTAGTCGTGCATCTGCGCCGCCATCTCGGGTGTCACGGTCGCCGGGTCCATCTGCGCGTACTGCTGCGCCTGCGGATCGCTCGTCATGCCCTTGAACTGGCCGATGAACTGGTCGGCGACATGCTTCAGTTCTTCGGGGCTGAGTTGCTGGTAGGTCTCGAGCGTATCTGCCACGAACGATGCTCCTTTGCTGATCTCTCCGCTCGCCAGGCATGAGCGGCTCATCGCGCATCCCCGTCCTGGAGACGCCCATCTGCTATATCACATGGCGGCAGGGGACCGCCACATCGCGACCGATAGGCCCAACGCGATTGCGAGCTATTGCGAGCTGATGGAAGGCGCTCGGGCGATGGTCAGGAGTTCTCGACGCTGGCCTGGCGCAGCCCGACTCGACCTAGTGCTTCTGCCAACGGTGGTAGGCTTCGATGTAGCGGATCGTGCCGGTGCGGCTGCGCATCATGACGGAGTGGGTGCGCGCGCCCCGGCTGACGTACTCCACGCCGTCGAGCAGCTCGCCAGAGGTGATGCCGGTCGCGGCGAACGAGACATCATTCGAGGTGATGAGGTCGTTGACGGTATAGGTGCGGTCGAGGTCCACGCCATCGGCCAGCAGCTGCTCGCGCTCCACTTCGGTTCGTGGCCAGACTTTGCAGAGCATCTCGCCGCCAATGCACTTGATCGCCGCCGCGGCCAGCACGGCCTCCGGCGCGCCGCCGACGCCGATATAGACATGCGCGGCGTCATAGTCATCGCGAGCGGCCTGGATCGCCGCCGCTACGTCGCCATCGGTGATCAACCGGATGCGCGCGCCCGCCTGGCGCACCTCATCTATGATCTCCTTGTGGCGCGGCCGGTCCAGAATGATGACGGTGAGCTCGCCGACGCCACGGTCGAAGGCGCTGGCGATGCGCCGCAGATTGACGCTGACCGACTCGTCGAGATCAATCTCCTTCGCCGCCGCCGGGCCGACGGCAAGCTTGTTCATGTAGTAGACGCCGGGCGGGGCCTGATACATGCTGCCACGATCGGCGGTGGCGACCACAGCGATCGCGCCGGGCGCGCCCAACGCCGTCAGTCGCGTGCCGTCCACAGGATCGACTGCCACGTCCACATCCGGCGGCATGCCGTTGCCGACCTCCTCGCCGATGTAGAGCATGGGCGCTTCATCCTTCTCGCCCTCGCCGATGACGACGACGCCGTGCATATCCACACCGTCCAGCGCGTTGCGCATCGCGTCCACCGCGGCTTGGTCTACGGCGATCTTGTCACCGCGCCCCATGTGCCGGGCGGCCGCGTAGGCCGCCGCCTCGGTCACACGCACGAGCTCCAGCCCGATGTTGCGCTCGCGCGTGCCCGCGCGCTGAAAGGTTCCGTTCTCCTGCTCCTGCATGCCGTCACTTCCTTTATGCCTGTGCATTCGATGAATGGTCGCGGAGCGGCGTCGCTCATCATGAGGCGCGATCGCTCACACCTCGGGCCGGCGCGGCGCGACACGGCTATGCTCGGCGAGCATGATGGCTTTCAGATGCTCGGCGGCGTCGGGAAGGTGATCGCGCCGGTTGATGATGAGGTAGTCGTAGGATGACGACTCGGCCATCTCGCGCTCGGCGTTGAGCAGCCGCAGCGTGCGCTGCTCCGGGGAGTCCTGATCGCGTTTGTTGACACGCTCGATCAGGTCGCTGAGCGTCTCCGGCGCGAGGAAGACGAAGACCGCGCCCTTTGTCTTCGCGCGGATGGTTTTCGCGCCCTGTGGGTCGATGGTGAGGATGACGTCGCGTCCGGCGGCGAGCGACTCGCGGACGGGGATCGCCGGGACGCCGTACCAGTTGCCGTGGACCTGGGCGTGTTCAAGCAACTCATCGCGCTCGAGCATCTCGCGGAACTGCTGTGGCGTGCGGAAGTGGTAGTGGGCGCCGGCAATCTCGCCCTCACGCGGTCGGCGCGTCGTGACCGTCACCACGACATGCCCCGGCCAGCCCTGCTCTTTGAGGCGGCTGGTGAGCGTCGTCTTGCCGACGCCCGACGGCCCCGAAAGCACGATCAACAGCGGGGCCCAGGGCGCCTGGATGCGAATGTCGGGATCGGGGTCGCTGATCGGGCCTGTCATCGAGGCTCCTTCTCCGTCCTGCGCTGTGGCGCCGCCGTCGATGTGGTGGGAGCGGTCGCGTGCTATTATACTGTCGCCGCGCTCCTGCCATCATGCCGCTGTGGCGCCGACCGCGCTCCTGTGGGGATCATTCTATCATGCAGACCGACGCTTTGACGCTGGCCGCCGTCGCCGACGAGATGACGGGCGCGTGGATGGGCGCGCGCGTCGAGGACGTCATCCAGCCGACGCCGCAGTCGGTCGCGCTCCAGCTCTACGGCCAGGGAACGAAGCGCTGGCTGATCGTCTCGGCGCATCCGCAGCTGGCGCGCATCCATCTCGCCGAGGGCCGCCCACGCAAGCTCATCAACGAGCCACCAGCCTTCGTCATGCTGCTGCGCAAGTATCTCGAAGGCGCGCGCCTGACCGCGATCCGCCAGCCGCGCTGGGAGCGCGTGATCGAGCTGGGCTTCGCGCGGGGGATGCTGGCGCGGGGAAGCGCGCAGGTGTGGCTGACGGCGGAGTTGATGGGGCGGCAGAGCAACGTCATCTTGCGCGAGGACGAGGCGGAGGGTGGAGCGATCCTCGGCGCGCTGCATACGGTCCCACCGGGCGCCAACCGCTATCGGGTCATCACGCCGCATGTGGCGTACCAGCCGCCACCAGCGCAGACGCGCGCGCTGCGGGGCGCGCAGGCTCCACGCATGGCGCCGGAGCGTGTGACGGGGGCGCAGCTCGAGACCGCCGCGCTCGATACGCTTGATAGCGTCCACCAGGAGCGCGCCGCGGAGCCATCCACCGGAAAGCGCCGCGGGAAGACGAAGCGCGAGGAGACGCCGATGGTGGTCGGGATGCTCATCGCGCAGGTGGCGGGCCTCAGCCGCGAGCTGGCGCGCGAGGTGGCGTTCCGCGCGCTGCGGGCCGCCGATGTCGCGCTGACGCCTGATCTCGGCTGGGGCGCGCTCGCCGTCGAGATACGCGTGTTCGCGGCGCTGGCTGAGTCGCGCGAGTGGCGTCCGACGCTGGTCTACAGCGCGCCTGACGCCGAGACTCCTGAGGCCTATGCAGTCTATGAGCCACGGCAGTTTCCCGATGCGACGCTGCGACCCATGCCCTCGGTGAATGAAGCGCTGGCGGCGTACTACCAGGACGCCGAGTGGCGGGTCACAGTGGAGGGGGCGAAGGGCGACCTGCGCCGGCTGCTGCAGACGAACATCGAGCGTTGCCAGCGCAAGGCGGAGGCGCTGGAGGGCGAGCTTACTGGGCTGGAGGAGGCGCGGCGGCTGCGCGAGGAGGGCGATCTGCTGCTGGCGTTCCAGTCAGAACTGCCTGAGCGCGCGGCGAGCGTCACGCTGGACAATCCCTTTGCCGCGGAGACGGTGGCGGGTGGGGCGGCGACGATCACGCTGGCGCTGGACCCGCGCTACAGCGTCGTCGAGAACGCCAATCGCCGCTACGCGCGCTACCATAAGCTGCAGCGCGCCGCGAGCCAGATCCCGCTGCAGATCGCGGCGAACGAGCTGGAGTTGGCGCGTCTGGAGCAGTTGCGCGCCGACCTGGCGCTGGCCGAGACGCCGCAGGAGATCGCGCTGGTGCGCGAGGAGGTCGTCGAGGCGGGCTACCTGCGCGAGAAGCCCGCTCTCCGTCAGCGCGGGCAGGGCAAGAAGGGCAAGGCAACGAAAGGCGTGAAGGGGCAGGGAGGCGCGAAGGGCGGGCAGCCGGGCAGGCGCGTGGCGCTCGGTGGGACGCCGCTGCGGCGGGAGTCGAGCGATGGCTTCGCGCTGCTGGTGGGCAAGAACAGCCGGCAGAACGAGGAGGTGACGTTTCACCAGGCGGCGGCGAACGACCTCTGGCTGCACGCGCGTGGGGTTCCCGGCGCGCACGTGATCGTCAAGAGCGGCGGGCAACCCGTGCCGGAGACGACGCTGCGCGAGGCGGCGGCGCTGGCGGCGTATTACAGCCAGGCGCGGGAGAGTGGCGGCGTGGCGGTGGACTACACCGAGCAACGCTATGTGCGCCACATGAAGGGCGGCGGGCCAGGGATGGTCATCTACGAGCGCGAGCGGACACTGCACGTCGCGCCGGGGGATCTCGCTAGCTGATACAGGAATGACGAGATCGCGGCCCGCATGCTGTGTCGAGATGCGAAAGGGTGAGAGCCCATCCATATCATCACGCGCAAACGCCTCAACGAGTTCGCCGCGCTGCATCCTACCGCTGCCTCGGCGCTCCAGCGCTGGTATGCGCTGATGAAGTCTGGCGCGTTCCAATCCTTCGCCGACCTGCGCGCGACCTTCCCCTCCGCCGATCAGGTGGGCAAACTCACCGTCTTCAACATCGGCGGCAACGCGGCGCGGCTCATCGCGGCGGTCCACTACAACCGGCGGCGCATCTACATCCGCGCGATCCTGACCCACGCGGAGTATGATAGAGGGGACTGGAAGGAGTAGCTGGATGACGACGAGTGATCTGAGCCGTGTGGAGCAGGCGTGGCCTGATCTCGCGCCGGTCCTCTACGTGCCCCACAACGAGCGCGAGTATGAGGCGCTCGTGGCGTTGCTCGACGCGCTGATTGATCGAGTGGGCGAGGACGAGACGCACCCGCTAGCCTCGCTGATGGAGGTGGTGGGATCGCTGATCGAGCGCTACGAGGATGAGCAGGTGCCCGAACTGGCCGATGCGCACGATTGAGACGCCGGCGATTGCGGTCGCTGGTTCTCCTCGCGCAAGGAGGCCAAGGGGGGAAGTCCCTTCATGAACGTGATGGCGAGCCGTGTCTGAGGAGATACTCGCGCGCGCGGCGCCGGAGGATGCGCGGCGCATCGCCTATGGCGAGGATGCGAACCAGTACGGCGAGCTGCGCCTGCCGGTGGGCGCAGGGCCGTGGCCGCTGGCGCTCTGTCTGCATGGCGGCTTCTGGCGCGCGCGGTACGACCTGCTGCACCTGGGGCATCTGTGCGCGGCGCTGACGGCGGCGGGCATCGCGACGTGGAACGTCGAGTATCGGCGAGTGGGGCACGCGGGCGGGGGCTGGCCGGAAACGTTTCTGGATGTGGCGCGCGGCGCGGACTATGCGCGTTCGCTGGCGCGCGAGTATCCACTCGACCTGAGGCGCGTGATCACGATTGGGCACTCGGCGGGGGGACACCTGGCGCTATGGCTTGCCGGGAGGGGACGTGTCCCGGCGGGCAGCGAGATCGCCAGCGCCGATCCGTTGCCATTGCGCGGCGCCGTGGCGCTGGCCGGGGTGGTGGAGCTGGCGCGGGCGTATGAGCTGGGGCTGAGCGCGAACGCGACGGGCGATCTGCTGGGTGGCGCGCCCGACGAGGTTCCTGACCGCTACGCCGCCGCTTCTCCCTTCGCGCTGCTGCCGTTGGGCGTGACGCAACTGCTGGTTCACGGGACGGAAGACGACAGCGTGCCGTTTGAGCTGAGCGAGCGCTACGTGGAGGCGGCGCGCGCCACCGGTGATGATGCGCGGCTGCTGGCGCTGCCCGGCGCGGGGCACTTCGAGGTCATTGACCCGCTATCGCGCGAGTGGCCGGCGATCCTGGCGGCGGTCAGGGCGCTGCTCGATGGGTAATACCAATTTCGGCTCGATCATAGTCGCACAGCCTACCTCGCTTGAGTGGATGCGGCGACTCTCATATTCGCCAGCGTCTCACTCACATGCGAGTGTCGTACTGAACAAGGGTTGAAAGTCAATCTAGCGATGATGGATCTTGTCGGCTCACCGTTGGTGTTCGGAGAGACTCCTGCAGCATTCCATCGATGCGCACACTGGGTCGGAGATGAACCAGGGCGAGCGACGGAGCATGGCTCCTCGATTGAGGGAGAACGAAGGATGGGTTCGGATATTTCGGGCTGGGTTGAAACGCTCCACTATGAGCGTGAGGATGGCTATCGCTTTTGGGTCGGGGTAGTCAAGATCGATGAGCTTGTGGAGCGGAACTACGGCATGTTCGGCAATCTCTTCGGCCACCGAAATGTCGGAGGGTTTGTCTCCATCGCCGCCAGGCGCGGGATGCCAGATGACGCATCCGATGCTGCGCGGCATCAGTTAGTGGATGAGGGTGGCAGGGATCGCACATGGATAGCGTGGGAGGAAATCAAGGCAATCAATTGGGATGATGAAGGGGAGGAAGAGACGCTTGGAGGACCGAGCTTTGGACGGAAAGTACGGCGCAGAGATACGCTGGAGCCTGGCTGGACAACGCTATGGAAACTCATGGAAGTCTTAGGAGATGTCTTCGGGCCGGGAAACGTGCGACTCGTCGTTTGGTTCGATTCGGAGTGATGGCGTCATGCGCGCTTCAGCTGGCTCCGCGAATCCCAAGACGTGCTACGGGATCCATATGACTTGTTGTTGATCGTTTCCGGCTCTTCAGGATCGTGGCACGACGGCATGCCGGCTGAAGTCCGCGCGAACGCCAATGATCCAACCGAATCCGGTATAACCCTCTTCTGTCATGTTGGGTATACTGCTTGCTGGAGACCGAGTCTGGCAGGAGGGATCAGCATGAGCAAGACGCGTCCGGCCACCCCGACGGTGGCGTTCATCGACCAGTAC
>Ga0070706_100005694_pt1 | contig 11847 bp, 11 predicted proteins | sample KBSK5501metaG_FD_65476 | JGI IMG/M metagenome (GOLD analysis project Ga0070706, IMG submission 65476) | Corn, switchgrass and miscanthus rhizosphere microbial communities from Kellogg Biological Station, Michigan, USA - KBS K5-50-1 metaG | ecosystem: Host-associated > Plants > Roots >...
CCCATCTCACCGTAAGAGTGGCCACTGCCGGCGGCGAGCAGATCATCCCGCAGCGCGAGCCCATACGGCCGGATCAGGTCAGCCAGGAACCCGCGCAGGTCCGGATGCAGGGCCGCATCTGACGTCCCGTCGAAGACACGCCGCTCGGCCCGGCTGACACGCAACGGTTCATCCCAGAAACCGGCCGCGCCGGCCTGCGCCGGCGGGCCGGCCGAGTACATCCCGTCACCCGGCCGTCAGCGCGTGGCCGGCGATGAAGTCGGCCAGGGCGCCGATCGACGCCAGGTCCTTCTGCTCGATGTCCTCGACGTCGATCTGGATCTCCAGGTCCTCCTCCAGTTCCAGCATGAGTTCCAGCGTGCTGGTCGAGCTCAGGTCCAGGTCTTCCATCAGCCGGGTGCTCTCAGAGATATCGGGTGTCTCGCCCCTGAGAATGTGCGGCAGCACCGCGTTGATGCTGTCGAGGACCCGTTGCCTCAGGGCGGCGTCCGATTGTGCGCTGGCGATCCCTTGCTCCATCGTGGTCGGTCCCATCTCGCTAGGTTCTGTGCCCCTGGTGCCCCTGGTTACTGTGGCTGTGGTGCCGTACATCGCATGCCTCGATGCTGCCCCGATTAGTGCTCGAAGACCATGGCCGAGAACGTGGCGCCGAGCCCGGCTCCGGCCGCCGCGACGAGATACCGGTCGCCCGGCCGCAGCAGGCCCCGTTGGGCCGCGGTCTGGTAGTTGATGAACGCGTCCGCGCAGAAGCTGTGCCCGAGGACGGGCACGTTGTCCAGCAGGACCCGTTCGATGGGGAAATTGATCGTGCGGCAGAGTTGCCGCCAGGACACCTTGTTGACGTTGTGCGGCAGGATCAGGCTAATGTCGTCGAGCCGCAGGCCAGCCTGGGCCACGGCGGCGCGTATCACCTCAGCGAGCGTGGCTGGAAACTCGCGCTGGAAACGGAGCGCGAGTTCCGGTTGCTCTCCTGGCCTGGCGTCGAACTCGCCACGGGTCCGGGCGGTGTAGGCCAGCAGCCTGTCCCGCTGGCCGCCGTTGCGCACCAGGCATGCGGACGCGCCTTCCGCGAAGATGGACGTGTCCGGCAGGAGCTGGGCGCTGCGGGTGAATGCCTTCTCGCCGGCGAGCACGAGGGCGAGGGCGTCCGGCTCCCCGCCGGTGGCCAGGAGCCGGCCTGCGATGTCGATCGCCAGCAGGCCGGTCGCGCATGCTTGATGCGTCACCGTGAACGCGATCGCGTGGCCGAGCCCGAGCAGGCGGCACATCTCGTGCAGCGGGTTCAGCGGGTAAGGGACGGCCACCGGCACGCTGCGGGCATGCAGCACGTACCGGACCTGGTGCCTCCGGCCGGGCAGGACGCCGAGCGCGGCCGCGGCGGAAAGCAGCAGGTCGAGCAGCGTCCCGTCAGAGTCCAGGCACACCGTGCCCAGCCCGTGATAACGCTTGAACACCTTGACCTGCATCGGGCTCAGGCCAAGCCCGTCCGCCAGGTCTTCGATCGGTATCCGCTGCTCGGGCAGGTAGACAGCCACCGCCTCCAGCGCGGTCACGACAGCTCGCCCTGGTCAATTCCGGTCATGTCAGGCAACCACCGAACGGATGCCGGTGGGTGCGGCCGGGTTCACGGCAGCCTCGACGGTCAGCTCTTCCAGGCCCCGCAGGGCCGCCTCCAGGTCAGCCGCCGATACGTAGCGGGTATCGACCCACACCTCGTATGAGATGGTGCCCGGCACATCGTTGATATAGAGGAACACCCGGTCGCAGGGCCCGTACTTCTCAGATCCCCATTCCAGCGTGGACCGCGCCAGTGCCGCCCGCATGTCCTCCAGGGAGTCGGCTGGGCCGCCCGGGCCGCCCGGCTCCTCACGGTGGCGCACCCTGAGGTCATTGAAGAAGTACCCGAGGGTGATCTCGCCGCCCCGTTCCTTGCCGACTCTCGCGATGACGTCCCACATGAGGTCCGGTTCGTAGTAGGCGTGCTTGTAGGCGGTCATCGCACTGTGCCAGGCACGTGCGACCGCTTCGTCGAAGGTGATGTCCGCGACATCGATGACGCACAAGCATGGCGCGCTGACCGGGCTGACAGTGTCCGCGAAGCCGGGCCGGAAGCGGTTGTTCACCAATACCAGGCTGACCACGGGGTTGCTGCCGGTCAGCCGGGCCAGCGTCACCGCGAACGCGGCCAGCAGCACCTGCGAGGTGCTGACCTTGGTGCGGGCCGCTATCTGCCGGACCGCCTGGTGCACCGCCGTCGAGTTGTACACCGCTCGCAGGCACCGCGGTTGCCCGTCGTCGGGCCAGTCGCCGAACCTGTCGGCCGGTATAGCCCGCAGCAGGCGTTCCCAGTACCGCATCGCCGCGTCGCAGTGCCGCCGCGCGGCCGGCGTCCGTTGCGATCGGGCCTGCTCTAACGGCTGCATCGCGCTGAACGGCGCACCGGCCGGCCCCGCGCTGGTAAGCCCCGCGCTGGTAAGCCCCGTGCTGGTAAGCCCCGTGCTGGTAAACACTGTCCCGCCGTCCTGGCTGGCCAGATCCGCCCTCAGCAGGGCCATGCCGAAGCCGTCGGTGGCCAGGTGGCACACCACCTCCACCACGTGGGTAGGCATGCCCCGGTGGGTGACCACACCCATCCGGATCGGCCATTCGTTGGCGTAGTCGAAATTCGTCTCCTTGTACCGGGCGGCCAGCGTCTCGGCCACCACGGCCGGGTCGGCGTCGCCCGCCTCCACGATCTCCAGCGGAATCTCGCCGGAACTCGCGACCACCTGCACCGGCCGGCCGTCGGGCTCGAACCGCAGCCGGGTGCGCAGCGACTGGTGACGGCCGATGACGAACCGCGCTGACGCCGCGACATCACCGACGGTCGTGCCCGCGGCGAGGGGCCTCGCGCCACCCATGCTGAGCGACGAGTCCTGCATCCGCATCTGGTTCCAGATGGCCCGCTGACCCCAGCTCAGCTCGTCGACACCGGAGCCGTCGCCTTCGAATGAGACGAAAATCCGCTCCGCCATGCCGCCTCACTACACTCATGCGGGCCACTGGCCGGGTCAGGCCAAAAGTAATATCCCTCAGTCCGGCCAAGTGGCACAAGACGGCCGTAACGGACCGCGGCGGAAGACCGGCGTTACCGGCCCGCAGTTTATTATGTCCAAGCCGCTTATGTCCGGGCCGCATGGTGCGCCCGTGAGGAGTATCCGACGATGACGCCAAAGCCGGCCACGACCGGCTCGGCCGACGTGCGCCTGCTCGCCGAGCTCGTGGAAATGCTTCTCGACGTAACCGGCGAGGACGAAGGCTGGGCGGCCAGGATCACGGCGGCTACCCGCCTGGAGGGGGATCTGCAGCTCGAGAGCGTGGAACTCGTTGCGCTGGGCGAGCTACTGCGGAGCCGTTATGGAGACAGGGTGGATCTTCCTGCCTTCTTTGCCGAACTGGACATCGACCAGATCATCGGGCTGACCATCGGGGACGTGCTTGCGTACCTGGCCCCGCGGCGCCAGACGCCAGCCCATCGGGAGTGACGGGTGAGCCGGTTCCTGCTCGTGATTCCGCCGCTGGCCGGGCACGTCAATCCAGCCGCCGGAGTGGGCGATGCGCTGGCCGGGCGAGGGCACGAGGTGGCGTGGGTCTGCTCTGAAACTTTCATTCGCCCGCTGGTCGGTCCGCGGGCGACGGTGTACCGCACTGGTACGCGCCTGTACCGCCCGCTGGGGGATCGCGGCCTGGCCGGCCTGAAGTCGCTCTGGGAGGGGTTCATCGTCCCTTTCGCCCGATTCACCCTGCCCGCGGTGGACGGGGCGATCGAGGCGTACCGGCCCGATGTCGTGGTGGTAGATCAGCACGCGCTGGCCGGAGCGATTGCCGCCCAGCGTCGCGGGCTGCGTTGGGCCAGCCTGGCGCCCGGATCGATGGAGCTGACCCGGCCCTACCGGGCGCTGCCAAAGGTTGACGCCTGGATAAGCGGCCACTGTGTGTCCCTGTGCGCCGAGGCGGGGCTGCCCCGCGATGAAACTTTCGACCCGCGCTTCTCCCCGTATCTCGTGCTGGCGTGCACGACCGCCGCCCTGACCGGCGGCGCGGCGTTCCCTGACCATTACGCTCTGGTCGGGCCGATGCTGGCCGGCCGGGCGGCCGGGCCGGATTTTCCCTGGGACCATCTGCATCCTGGCCGGCGCCTCGTGCTGGTCACCGTGGGCACGCTGTCGGCGGAAATTGCGATGGATTTCTGTACCCGGGCGGTGGAGGCGCTGCAGCCGCTCGGCGACCGGTTGCAGGCCATCCTGGTGGCCCCGGACGGGGCGCTGCCCGACCCTCCGCCGCACATCCTGGTCATGCCACAAGTTCCGTTGCTGGAGCTGATGCCGCACCTGGACGCGGTGGTCTGCCACGGTGGGATGAACACCGTCGGCGAGGCGCTGGCCCACGGCGTGCCCCTGGTCATCGCCCCGATCAGGCATGATCAGCCGGTCACCGCGGCACAGGTCGCCGAGGCGGGGGCCGGGATCCGGGTCCGGTTCGCGCGGGTAACCGCGGCGCAGCTCAGGACCGCCGTCACCGCCGTCCTCGACGACACCGCCTACCGCAGCGCCGCCAGGCGGGTGGGGGACTCATTCGCTGCGGCCGGGGGCGCGGCGGCCGCCGCCGAGCGCCTGGAGCAACTCGCGCGGTCGCCCGCCGGCCAGAAACGACCGGTCTCAAGCCCTATGGGACCCAGTGCTCGGTAAACGGAACCGCTAGACAGAAATATCCACAGTTGTTGACAAGCACCGGGCACAATAGCCTGGCCTCGTGCACTCTGCGGCCGGCAGCTGGCCGGCCAGTCCGGCGTCGGGAGCTCAGATGATCGAGACTGGGGGGCTGCGCAAGTCCTTCCGTACCAGGAAGCGCCGGGGGACCACGACCGTCGACGCGGTACGCGGCATCGATCTCGCGGTTGCCGAGGGTGAGATCTTCGGGTTCCTGGGCCCGAACGGAGCGGGGAAGACGACCACGCTGCGGATGCTCGCCACCCTGATCATCCCGGACGGCGGTGACGCCACGATCGCCGGCGTCAATCTGCGGACGGATCCGGGGGAGGTCCGCCGCCGCATCGGGTACGTCTCGCAGGACGGCGGCACCTGGGACGAGGTCAGCGCCCACGAGGAACTGGTGATGCAGGCCCGGATGCACGGCATCGGCAAGGCCGAGGCGTCGCGCCGGGCGACCACCGCGGTCGGCGCCTTCCAGCTGACCGACTACGCCGATCGCAGGTGCAAGACTTATTCGGGCGGCCAGCGGCGCCGGCTCGACATCGCTCTCGGGGTCATCCACGACCCCAAGGCCCTGTTCCTGGATGAGCCGACAGCCGGCTTAGATCCGCAGAGCCGCGCGAGCGTGTGGGACGAGGTGCGCCGGCTGCGCGCCGAGGGGATGACGGTCTTCGTCACCACGCACTACCTGGAGGAGGCCGACGCTCTTTGCGACCGGGTCGCGATCGTCGACCAGGGCGAAATCGTGGCCGAGGGTGCGCCCGACGAACTCAAGCGCGAGATCGCCGGGGATGTGGTCACGGTAGGCCTCAACGGCTCCACCCCGCGAGCGGCTGAGCTGCTGCGCTCCGAGCCGTATGTGCACAAGCTGGAGGTCCGCGAGGAGGGGGGAATGCGACTGTACGTGGACGTTGGCGCGACAGCGATTCCCCGGATCCTGCGGGCGCTTGACCACTCGGGTGTCGAGCTGGACTCGATCGAGCTGCACCGCCCCAGCCTTGACGACGTGTTCCTGGCCAAGACCGGGCGCTCGCTGCGGGAAAAGTGACCGACCGGGGACCCCGAGGTGCCGCTTCAGGCGCTTAACCTGCGAGGAGGAGCCGGTCATGACCGAGCCTGCGCAACCGCTTCCAGAGGATCTGTACCGGACTATCCGGCTGATCCGTCGTTTCGAGGAGCGGGCGATCGATCTAGTCCGGTCCGGCGACATCGTCAGCGGCATCCACCCGTGCATTGGCCAGGAGGCCGTCGCCGCCGGGCTCGGCGCCGCGCTCCGCCGCGATGACATCGTCATGGCCAATCACCGTGGCCATGGTCACCTGTTAGCCAAGGGCAGCGACCCGGGCCAGCTGTTCGCCGAGCTGGCCGGGCGGCTGACCGGCGTCGCCCGCGGCCGGGGCGGCTCGTTCCACCCCTCCGATTTCAGCGTCGGCGTCTTCGGCTCCACCGGGACCGTGGGCCACGGCGCGCCCATGGCCGCGGGAGTGGCCTGGGCCCTGGCTCGGGCGGGCAGCGACCGGGTGGCCGTCAGCATCTTCGGCGACGGCGCGGTCAGCCAGGGCGCGCTGCTTGAGTCGCTCAACCTCGCCGCGCTGTGGCGGGTGCCGGTGCTCTTCGTCTGCGAGAACAACGGCTACGCCACGACCTTGCCGGTCGAGACGGCCGTCGCAGGCACCATCACAGGCCGGGCCGCCGCATTCGGGATTCCCGCGGGCACCTTCGACGGCATGGACCCAGAGACGGTGTACACGGCGGCCGCGGAGGGGGTGGCCCGGGCGCGGGCCGGCCAGGGTCCGACCTTCCTGGAGTTCAGCACGTACCGCTTCGACGGTCACCACACCTTTGAGCACGTCACCAGGCTGCGTTACCGCGACGAGGATGAGGTGGCCAAGTGGCGCAGGCGCGATCCTCTGGGTATCCAGGGTGGCCGGATCCCGGCCGGCCAACGGCAGCGGATCGACGAGGAGATCGAGGCGTTGCTTGACGCGGCCGTGCGGTTCGCTCTCGACAGCCCGAGACTGCGCCCAGCCGAGGCTGCCGACTACCTCTACGCCAGCGGGCTGCAGGTCCGCGGAGGAGTGGCCGACTATGCCTAAGCTGTCGTACCTGCGGGCGCTCAACCGGGCGCTCGGCGACGAGATGGAACGTGACCCGGCGGTGTTCGTGCTCGGCGAGGACATCCGGGAGGCGCTCACCAATACCACCACCGGGCTGCTCGACCGGTTCGGGCCGCAGCGGGTGGTCGAGACCCCGCTTTCCGAGCAGGGCTTCACCAACTTCGCCACCGGCGCTGCGCTCGCTGGCCTGCGCCCCGTCGTGGAGTACCAGATACCGTTCCTGCTCCTGCTGGTCTTCGAGCAGATCGCCAACCAGGCGAACAAGTTCTCGCTGATGAGCGGAGGCCATACCGCGGTGCCGGTGACCTACCTGCTGCCCGCCGCGGGATGGCGCTCCGCCTGGGGCGCACAGCACTCCGACGAGCCGTACAGCATGTTCCCGCACGCCGGAGTGAAGACTGTGGTCCCGGCCACCCCCGCCGACGCCTACGGCTTATTCACCAGCGCGATCAGGGATGACGACCCAGTGGTGGTGTTCGCCCCGATCGCGGCCCTGGGGCTGCGGGAGGACCTGGTCGCTGCCGATCTCGTGCCTGTGCCGCTGGGCGTGGCGCGCGTTCACCGGCCGGGCAGTGATGTCACCGTGGTGGCGGTGGGGCACCTCGTGCACGACGCCCTCGCGGTCGCCGACGAACTCGCCGATCAAGTGTCCGTCGAGGTGTTCGACCCGCGAACGCTCTACCCGTTCGACTGGGCCGCCCTCGCCGCGTCGCTGGACAAGACCGGCCGGCTCGTCGTCATCGATGACTCCAACCGGTCCTGCGGCATCGGTGCGGAGGTCCTGGCCACGGCGGCGGAGGAAATGCGGCTGGTAGCCCCGCCGAAGCGGATCACCCGGCCGGACGGTGCCATCCTCGGTTTCGCGCCCGAGCTGGATCTGACCCTGCAGCCGAGCAGGCAGCAACTCGCGACGGCCATACAGCATGTCGTCAAGGGCGGCGGCTGACCGGACGTCGTCAAGGGCGGCCGCGGACCGGGCTCAGCCCTTCAGTCCCGGACAAGGGCCCGCGTACCTGGTGCCCGATGCGGCGCGCCTCCGCGAGCAGTCGCTCGCCCCACAGGTCCCACAGCCCGCTGAGCCGGGAAGTGATGATCACGATGTCGACCGACCGGGTGCGCAGCGGGGTGCGCAGCCCGATGGCGTGATGGCCGGTATGCCTGCCGTCGGCCAGGGCCTGAGCCAGCAGGTGGGCGTCGAAGTCCATGAGGATGCAGGGTGGCAGCGACGGCGGCAGCACGGCGCCACAGCCGAAGACCGCCACGGTGGCTTCCGCCGGGATGTCCTGCGCGGCCTTCTCCAGCTCGGCGGACACCTCCCGATCCGCCGCCTCCCGGGTCAAGGAGGCCAGAGCGGCGCAGTCCGTCTCGATGCGCCCTGGCGCCTTGTCCTTGAAAGCACCAAAGGCGATTTCCGCCATCGGCTCTCCGTGTTTCTTCAGGAAGTACCTGCCGTTGCGCCCGACGCTCTGGAAGTTGGCGTTGAGGTGACGCTCGTGCGGCAGCTCGATGGTCCACGCGTCCCGGGACACCGCGAACGGCACGCCCCGGCGGAACAGGCGGTAGCCGAGTTCGGTGTCCTCCCCGCCCCAGGAACGGTAGTTCTCGTCGAACCCGCCGGCCTCCCAGAAGACGTCGGCCGTCACTGAGCAGTTCACGGTCCAGAACAGGAACCACGGCGCGGCGAGCCGCCCGAGGTCGCCGTCGGCCCTCGCGAATTCGCTATGACGAAAATCGGCGAACGAGGGGTCATCGCCATAGCGCCGCACGACCTGCGCTGGCTCCACTTCGGCCAGCGCCGCGGTGAGCCAGGACATTTCATCCAGCGGGCGGTAGCCGTAGCAGTACCCAACGACCGCCCGCTGGCCATGCCCAGCCGCGTGCGCAGCAAGATGGCCGCGTACGAAGTCCGGGCCGGCTAACGTGCCGGAATCCACGAACGCCAGGATCGGCGAGGATGCCAGCCGCGCCCCGGCATTGCGCGCTGCGGCCACCCGGTAACCCTGATCTTCCTGGAAGCAATACTGCAGCCGCAGCCGCCCAGAAAATGATCGCACCATCCCGGCCGTGTCATCCGACGAGCCGTCGTCCGCCACGATCACTTCGAATTCATCAGACGGGAACTGCTGGCCCGCTAATGACTCCAGCGTTTGCCGGAGCATGCCGCACCGGTTATAAGTCGGAACGATCACCGAGATCCGGGGTGCCTGCCTGGCGGTTGCCTCACTGGAGGGAGCCTGCCCGGCGGTTGGATCATCGGGGGGAGCCTGCCCGGCGGTTGTCTTCACGGCGCGGTTGCCCCCTACGAGCTCCCAGTCAAGCGATTGCGGCAGCCAATCCCTCACTAGCCTAGCCACAGTATCCGCCGGGATTCCATAGCGCATTCGGGGATTCCGGGCCTGGCCCGCCCGCGGTCCGGCAAAGAATCCCTGATCGCCTCGGTCGCCGCTGGAGATCATCGGGCCGCTGTGCGCACAGTCTCATGAAGTTTTCATGACGGCGCCGCCATAACCGCTGCAGCAACATTTTTGACACCGGCGCGGGTCTGGACGGCGGCATCGACAGGTGTGATCATGACTCGGTGACAGGTGCCGCTCGCGAGGGGGACCCAGTAAATGTTTGATTCCATCCGCGAGTTCATTATCAACTCGCTGCGGGAGATGAACTACGACGTCGAGGACATCGGGGACAACACCGAATTAGGGCCCCGGGGCGCCGATGTGGAGTCGGTGGCGCTCGCGGAGCTCGCCATCCGCGTCGAAGACGAGTACGGCGTGAAGTTCGGTGAGGACGAGGCTGAGGAACTGTCCAGCCTGACCGTCGGCGAGTTCTGCGCGACCGTGGCCGACCGCCTGGCGGTGGCAAAGGCGGCGGGCGAGTGAACATCCGCATTGCGCTCGCCGACGATCCTGCGCTCGGCGCGGGAAACGTGCTGATGAAGCTGCGAGAGCACGGTGCCGCGGCGGACCGGCCCGGGATCACCTTCGACGTCAGCGTCGATGGTCACCCCGCGTGGGCTCCGCTGAGCTTCGGGGAACTCTGCGACCGGGTTGCCGCCCGGGCTGCCTGGCTGCATCAGCAGGGGATCAAACCGCGGGATCCAGTGGCTGTCTACGCCACCTCGGCGGCCGATTGCCTGCTCACCTTCATGGCCCTCAACTGGGTGGGCGCGATCCCGGCCCTGATGAACGGCAACATGCCCGGCGAAACGGCCGTCGAGTACATCCGGCGGCTGCGGGCCACCGCGGTGCTCACCGACGCGGCCCACCGCAGCCTGCTGGCCGGTCGCGACCTTGGCGGCCCTGTCGTCGCGGACGTGGCGGAGGCAGGGACCGGGAATCCGGCCCAGGCTCCCGGGTACTACCGCTATGCCGACGACGACCCGATCGCGATCACGCACTCATCGGGCACCACCCGGATGCCAGCCGCCGTCGTCCACTCCCACGCCAGCCTGTTCGCCGCGACCCGCCAGCTTCGCCTCGCCGGGCCCAGGGCACATGGCACCGAGCGCATCCTGTCGGCTCTTCCCGCCGCGCACACCGCGGGAGTCCTCACCCTTCACCAGGCCCTGTGCCGGGGCTCCGAATTGCTTTTCCTGTCGGCGCAGGGCGGCCCGTTCGAGCGCAGCGGGGCGGTGATCCTCGATGCCATCGAGCGGTGGCACCCGACGGCCGTCTACGGGTTCGCGGTGACCTGGGCCGAGCTCGCGCGCTTCGACCTGGCCGCGCGCGACCTGAGTTCGGTGAGTGTCTGGTTCAACACCGGCGACTGCGCGCACGAGACACATGTCCGCCGGCTGGTCGCTGTCGGCAGTCATGCGACCTATACGCGCGCGGGCCTGGTGCGCGCGCCCGGCTCGCGCTTCATCGACGGCATCGGCTCCACCGAGATGGGCTACTCGGGCTTCCGGGTCAGCCATCACGCCGGCAGCGACAGGTACGGCCGGTGCGTCGGCAAGCCGCACATCTTCGCCGAAGTGGCGCTCCTCGACCTCGGCACCGGAGAGGAGGTGCCGACCGGGCAGGTTGGCCACGTCGGGCTGAAATCCCCGACCCTGGCCCTGGGGTACTGGAACGACTCGGTGAACACCTACCGGTACCGGTACTGCGGCTACTACCTCACTGGCGACCTGATGTACCGGGACTCCGACGGCTACTACTACCACGTGGACCGGGCGGCCGACTCGGTCGATCTCGGCGGCGGCAACTGGCTCTATACCGCCATGTCGGAGGAGCGCATCCTGGTCCGGTGCCCGGACGTACGCGACTGCACCGTGGTCGCGGGCATGGCCGAGGGCACAGTGGTGACCGATGTGCTCCTGCTCCTCGACGCGACGGCCGACCCCGACGCGGACCGGACCGAGGCGGTCAAGGAGGCGCTCGGCGGCCCGGCGGCGGCGACGTTGCGGCGCATCGTGGCGGTCCCGGACGACGACATAGTGGTCGGGCCAACCGGCAAGGTGCGCAAGTTCTTGATGCGGCAGCGTCACCTCGCGGGGGTGGGGACGCCATGAAACTCGCGCGCGACATGTGGCTGGTCTTCCAGCGGCAGATGACGCTCGTGGTGCGGACCCCGGTGTGGGTCGCCGTGGGGCTCGCCCAGCCGGTTGTCTACCTCTTACTGTTCGCGCCGATGCTGAAGAAGGCGCTCATATCCGCGGGTGGTCCCGCCACCTACGCCCACGCCTACATGATCTATGTGCCGGGGCTGCTGGTGGCGATCGCCGGTTTCGGCGGCCTGTTCTCCGGCCTCGGCATACTCGCGGAGCTGCGGGCCGGCATCATCGAACGGGTCCGGGTCACCCCGGTCAGCCGGACGGCGCTGCTACTCGGCCGGGCCCTGCGCGAGGTGGCCAACATGGTCTTCCAGGCGCTCATTATCACCGTGCTTGCGGTGCCCCTTGGGTTGACGGTGCCACTGGTCGACGTGCTGCTGGCGTACCTGCTGTTCTCCCTGGTGGCGCTGATGGCCACCACTTTGTC
>Ga0070706_100005696_pt1 | contig 11845 bp, 9 predicted proteins | sample KBSK5501metaG_FD_65476 | JGI IMG/M metagenome (GOLD analysis project Ga0070706, IMG submission 65476) | Corn, switchgrass and miscanthus rhizosphere microbial communities from Kellogg Biological Station, Michigan, USA - KBS K5-50-1 metaG | ecosystem: Host-associated > Plants > Roots >...
CTGCGCCTGCGGGAGATTGCAGTGAGCCAGCTGGGGCAGATTGTGGAAACCAAACAGCAGCCGAACTCGGTGCAACAGGTTCGCATCGTCCCGAAAGTGGATCACTACGTGGTGGAAGTGGTCTATCAGCCCAAGGGAAAACGCGCCCAGGGTCTTGATCCTGACCTGTTTGTGGCGCTTGATCCAGGAGTCAACGTCCTGGCCGCCCTCACCTCTAATCAACCCGGCTTCATTCCCCGCCTGGTCTCTGGCGGTCCCCTGAAAGCCGTCAATCAACTGTATAACAAACAACGCGAGCATAAACAGAAACAGCTTGCAAAAGGCAAGGAACCCCGCTTCACGTCTCGCCGCTTAGATCGGATCACGACGAAGCGCAATAGGCGGATGATGCACTACCTGCACTCCGCGAGCCGTCGGATTATCGAGTTGCTGGTTGCTGAGCGAATCGGAACGCTGGTCCTGGGCAAGAATCCGTTCTGGAAGACTGGGGTGGAATTGGGGAAGAAGAACAATCAGGAGTTTGTCCAGATCCCCCATGCGAAGTTTTTGGAGCTGCTCACCTATAAGGCGCAGGCGGTTGGGATTCGGGTGATTGTCACGGAAGAAAGTTATACGAGCAAAGCCAGTTTTGTGGATCTCGATGTGTTGCCTACCTACGATCCGAGCCAGGGAGCCGACCAGGAAGAGAAACCGCACTTCTCCGGCTATCGAGATGGCCGCTGGTATCGCGTCAAAGGGCGCGCTCCCATCCATTCCGATGTCAACGGCAGCTACAACATCGGCAGAAAAGTATTCCCGACAGCCTTTGGCCGAGGGATAGAGGCCACCGCAGTTCGGCCCAGACGGCTTGCCGTCTAAACTATAGTGTGGTGGCAGATTTGTCACCATCTCTGGATACTGTTGCTGAATCTAAATCTACATCCTACCCGCGTATAAAAGCCAGCAACTCGTCCCGCTTCTGCTCCATCAACGCTCTATTGTTCGCTTCGATATTTAAGCGCAGCAACGGTTCAGTATTGGATGGGCGCACATTAAACCACCAGTCTCCGTAATCGACTGTAATGCCATCCAGGTGATCGACGGAAAGCGCATCCTTGCCGAAATGTTCCTCAACCGCTTGTAGCTTGCCCTGTACATCGCTGACCACAGTATTAATCTCACCACTTCGCACACCTTTGTCGAGCGGCTTAAGCAATTCTGAGAGTGGCTTTCCTTCGACTGAAACGAGTTCGAGTGTGATCAAAAAGGCGATCAACCCTGAATCGGCGTACCAGTTATCACGAAAGTAGAAATGGCCTGAGTGCTCGCCGCCAAAGATGCCATTCAGTTGGCGCATCTCGGCTTTGATATAAGAATGCCCCACGCGAGTGCGCACAGGCTTGCCTCCCAACTTATTGATGAGTTCAGGCACGCTTTTGGAAACAATCAGGTTATAAAGTATGGTTGACCCTGGCTGCTTGTGAAGCATACTATTAGACACAATCGCCGTCACCATTGAGCCGTCAACGATGTCTCCATGCTCATCTACTGGGAACATGCGGTCGGCATCGCCATCGAAGGCTGCACCCAGGTCAGCACCTACCTCGCGTACCTTCTTTTGTAAATCCTCCATATTTTCAGGCTCGATCGGGCTGGCCGGATGGTTGGGAAAATTTCCATCCAGTTCAAAGTAAAGCGGAACCAGTTCACATGGCAGGTGCTTGAACACATGTGGCATTACCATGCCCGCCATGCCGTTGCCCGCATCGATTACCACTTTAAGCGGTCTGATCTTGCTCACGTCAATGAATGAAAGGGCATGCTGGACGTAATCGTTGAGCACATCTTTCTGAATAACCTGCCCTTTGTGCCCAGGTTCGACATAGTTTCCACTGAGCGCAATGTCGCGTATGTCTGCCAGTCCCGATTCTAGACTAATAGGAAATGCCTGGGCGCGACAGAACTTCATACCATTGTATTTTCCAGGGTTATGCGATGCAGTAATCATTACACCTGCGTGAAAGTTAAATTTACCCACAGCAAAATATAATTCGTCCGTCGTTGTCATGCCGAGGTCGATTGCATTAACTCCTTGGTCGGTTACACCTCGTATCAGGGCGGCGGCTAACTGAGGTGACGAGAGGCGCATATCTCGCCCAACAGCAATTTCCGGCACGTTTAAGTATTGCGCTGCCGCTCGACCGATGCGGTAGGCTATCTCGTCGGTAAGGTCCAGTCCGTAGATACCGCGCACATCATATGCTTTGAAGATATTAGGATCAATGGTTCCGTTTGATGTATTCACTCTTCATGTCCTCCTCTTCCAAATTTCTAAGAGTACCCAGGGATCACCTGAACTACGGGGATCAAAGATTTGGCCAACTTCGCTAAAGCCTGCTTTGGCAAATGCACGCCGAGCGGGTTGATTAGCCCTGGCTGTTTCTGCGTAGATGCGTACGAAGCCTGGCTGGGAAAAAAGATACTGCACCAGTGCCCTGATAGCCTCAGGTCCATAGCCTTTGCCCCAGCGAGTTTTATCGCCCAATCCTAAGCCAATTTCAGCCTGGCCTAAACGATAATCGACATTAAAGTAAGTAATGGTTCCAATGGGAATGTGTTGTTCGTCCTCGATGATAAACCAGAATTGGCGTCCATTCCCGTGTACATAGTTACGTTCAAAAATAGGCAGAAACTCGCTGATACTCTGCGAATAAGGGCGATGTGGGTCATAACGCCATACCTCATTGTCGCGCTCCCAGTTGAATACATAGTTCGCGTCTCTTAACGTAGGACGGCGCAAATAGATGCGCTCTCCGCGTAATACAGGAAAGGTATTGTAGCGTTGTGTCTCGGTCATACCAATCCTATCTCAGTCGCAAAACTGGTGCCAGCCGATAGCGGTGTGACCTTGAAAGCCTGAGCTAATGTTTGACCAAGGTCAGCAAAGGTAGAGCGCACACCGAGATTAACCCCGGCGTGTACAGGATTGCCGTAAGCAAGCAATGGCACCTCCTCGCGTGTGTGATCACTGCCTCGATACGTGGGATCCACTCCGTGATCTGCGGTGAAAAAGATTGCATCGCCTGGCTGCATAGCTTGTTGTACCTGAGCAAACCAGTTATCCACATCTCGTAAAGCCTGGGCATACCCATAACTGTCTCGACGATGACCCCACAGCATATCAAATTCTACCAGGTTGACAAAAAGTAGGCCTGTAAAATCTCGCTCGAGCCAGCGCAGCGTTGCCGCCATTCCATCTTTGTTCGTTTCGGTATGGTCCCGCTGTGTCAAACCGCGACCCGCAAAGAGATCTTCAATCTTACCGATACCGATGACCTCTTTACCGCTTTCTTTTAAGACGTCTAGCAGAGTGATACCCAGTGGCGCTAGCGAGAAATCGCGACGGTGCTCGGTACGCTTGAAATTTCCAGGCGTGCCGATAAACGGACGGGCAATCACTCGTCCCACCGCATTATCGCCAGTAAGCATATCACGAGCAATCTGGCATATATGATACAGTTCTTCAAGCGGAATCACTTCCTGGTGCGCAGCGACCTGGAAGACGCTATCGGCGGATGTGTAGAGGATCGGGCGACCGGTACGTATATGCTCTTCACCCAGTTCCTTGATGATTTCAGTGCCAGAAGCGGCCTTGTTGCCGATCACCTTGCGCCCGATTGCCTGCTCAAAGTGTGCAACGAGATCAGCGGGAAAACCGTTGGGATAGGTTGGCAGTGGTTTATGCAAGACAACTCCGGTCATCTCCCAGTGACCTGTTGTGCTATCCTTGCCTGTTCCGGCCTCTGCCATACGGCCATAGGACCCGTGGGCATTTTCAGTCGGAGGCGTACCCAGTATAGGAGTGATGTTTCCCAGGCCAATGCTTCCCAGGTTGGGTAGCGCCAGTCCACCAACCTGCTGCGCGCAATGTTCAAGCGAACTGGCTCCATCATCCCCATAGTCATGGGCATCGGGATTTGCACCGGCGCCGACCCCGTCAAGAACAATAAGAATAGCTCGTTTCACTTTACTCATCACCAAAACCTCCGCCTGCGGATGCCCCTGGCTTGGAGCCATTGGGAGGAAGCAGGCGTTCCTTGCTCGTGGCAGGGGATGAGAGACTCCCTGCTCGTTCTGCACTACGAGATCGCGTAATCATATCCATCCGCTCTCTGAACTAGGGAACAGTAGTTCGCATTGACTCCCTCCACCTCCTTTTCGCGTGCCTGGATATCGAAGAACCCACTTGTGCGCACCTGGACGCGCCCCACATGGATCCCCGCCGTTTTGAGCGAGGCTTTGACGACAGCCCGCACCCTGTCTCCCGTTTTGACTCCGCGTACCTGCTTCTGCCGCATCTTATACCCACGAGGAAACCCGTGCTTCGTCCAGTTGGTTCGGCAATGGTCGCCTCGTCCGCTCGCCTTGATCGCCAACGTTTTGAGCCTGCCTGGCTTGACGCCCGCCAGATCGCCGACACACAAGGCATCGAGGGCATGGGTCTTCTCGACTGCGAACCGCGCCCGGTTCCACCTCGTCCGCCCGCCCGTCCAGGTACCGATTGGCACCCCGAGGCCGCGCAGGGCCTCGACCACCTTGAACCTGGTCGCGTTCACCGCCGCCGCGTCCTTGAGCGGGCCTTTGGCTTGCGCCTCCACCTCCGGGTGGCCGAACTCGGCGGCGGTCTTGTCCCCTTTCTCCTGGTTGCAGGCGTGACAGGCCAGACAGAGATTACTGATGCGGTTGGAGCCGCCGCGACTCCTGGGCAGGATGTGATCAACTTCGAAAGGGGTGTCAGCCTTGCTGCAATAGGCACACTGATACGCGTATTTCACGAGCAGGTAGGCTCTCGCTTCCCATCCAGCAAGCGTCCCCCGCTGATACTGAGTGCCCGCGATCTCCGGATTCTGTATTAACTGAGTATCGAAGCGCACCCGCTCGACCTCGATCCTGCTGACGGGGGCCGACTTTGAGAGCCTTGCGGTCCAGGTGACGACGTTGCCGACACGGCTCAAGATCGAGGGGGGCAGCCAGCCCTCAGGGACCTTCCGGTTGTCGAATCGTGGCGCCCGGTGTCTCAGGTTGGCGCTTCGTCGGCGGCTACGGGCGTTCGCCTGCTTGACTTTCTGGTCGTGAACCGTATGGCCCCGGTGCCCCACTTCACTTAGGAAGAGTGCGCGATGGACCATCCCTTCCTCTGTTGCTTCTACCCGGGCCAGCGCCATCCCGGTGGTCTTGCTGCCTGGATCGATCTTGAGCGCGATGGGCTGCAGGACACAGTCTTCCACGCACCGATCTTTGAGGCGAATGACGAACGGCTGCACACGATGGATCACCGCGCGCCCACGCGCCAGCAGGAGCCGCGCCCGTTTGGGCGTACAGGGCATCAGTGGCCGTTTCTGCTGATCTAACACGAATACCATTAGTCGTTTCCCTTTGCTTTTCCTCTTTCGAGGCCCCGTAAGGGGCTGTCTGACGGGGAGGGGCAGGCATTCCCCTCCCGCTCCTCTCGCCCATGTTCGACGGGCTTGTGCGACTCAGAGCACCGTCCCCACCCCGATGAGGACCTTTAACCCTGAACGGCAGAGCTACACATTGAGGAGGCGTGCGTAGGTGCCATGACCCGCCTAACGGAGTTCCCTCATTTCCCGGCCTGCGGGATCAGGAACGAGGGCTGGACAACGAATCAGGCTTGCTCTGTGCCACCCGCGGGCGGTTCGAACAAGCCCCCGCGTTCTACGCGTGGGGTCGTTGACGTTGTATCCTTAGCTTCTCCAGCCTTGCATGTTCAGGAATTGGATCACCAATCAGCGGTAATACGTAGTTGTAGAAGGCCTGCGTGACCATAGTCTTGCTCTCATCCAGGTACTCACCGGGTAACAGGCGTTGAACATTTGCAACCTGCGCAAGTTCTACCAATCCAGTAGTGCAATGATAGGCTGGCTCGTCATTACGAACTAACGTGATCATTTTATCACTCTCGCCATCTAATAGGGCTTTTGTTCCCATTTTTCCTACCAGGTAGGCTTCATCGCGATCGGTAATCGAGACTGAGAAAGACGCCATACGTTGCAGGTCGCCTGGTTTATCAAAGCGCGCGCGTAGCTTTGTCTCCCTTTTAACTAATTCTACCAGTTGCTGCGCAGCGCCGTTAAGCAACGGGTGTTGAAATTCGTCCATTCCGACCTGCCCGATCGCGCCGAGCGCCTGCCCTTGCTCATCGCGAAGGGATTCGGCAGCTACTACAACCACGTATCCCACGCGGCGATAGACCTCCTCAACCCTTCTCAAAAACCGTTCAGCGTTGAAACGTTGTTCAGGTATAAGCAGGATATGTGGCGGGTCGCTCTCATCACGTTTACCTGATGCAGAAGAAGCAGTTAACCACCCAGCATTACGCCCCATTGTCTCTATTACTTTGACAGGGTAATACCAGGGTATCGACCTGGTATTCATGGCTGAATCCAGCGTGGCTAATGCAATGAAACGCGCTGCACTGCCATAGCCCGGACAGTGATCGGTAAACGGCAAGTCGTTATCAATGGTCTTAGGGACGCTAATGACACGAAGATCATAGTTCATATGCTGTGCTGCAAGGGCCAGGCGATGCGCTGTATCAGCAGAATCATTACCACCGATATAGAGCAAAAAGTGGATATCGTACTGGCGAAAAATAGCAATTACTCGTTCAGGGTCTTCATCTTTGAGTTTATAGCGGCATGTTCCGAGAGCCGCTGAGGGTGTATAAAGCAGCCGCGTCCACACAGAAGATGGTTGTCTCCGCAGGTCAATCAAATCCTCTTTCAGTAGGCCTTCGATGCCGTGCAGCATTCCATAAATGTCGTTAATGCGCTCGTCTAACAGCGCTGCCTCGACTGCACCAACCAGGCTGGCATTGATTACGGCGGTTGCCCCGCCCGATTGGCCGATGATTAGATTGTTGTGTGATGTCATTACGGCTTCCTTAATTAGATTGAATATCCTGTGGTCATTATATCAAGACTTGGGAGAGGCGTCGAGAAAAATTTCTTGAACTATACCTCTGCAAATGCTAGTATTGAGCAGGCACAATCAAGCATTCTTGAAATTTGTCCGCATATTGGTTGTTCGAAAGCGTAATCCATGAAACACAAAATCATCTTAGACTGTGACCCTGGACACGACGATGCCATCGCCATGCTGTTAGCTGCCCATCATCCTGAGATTGACCTGCTCGCCATCACAACCGTTGCAGGAAATCAATCGCTTGAGAAAACCACACGCAACGCTCTCAAAGTCTGTTCTCTCGCAGATATTCGCAATGTTCCTATAGCCATGGGCATAGATCGGCCGTTGGTTCGTCCTGCAAAGCACGCGCCAGATATTCACGGTGAGTCGGGTATGGATGGTCCACATATGCCGGAGCCCACGGTTGAACTCGTTCACCAGCATGCTGTAGATTTGATCATTGATCTCCTGATGAACTCCGAAGGAGATATCACACTTGTGCATACAGGTCCACTGACAAACATTGCTGCTGCTATTCGCCAGCAGCCTGCCATCGTTCCGAAAATCAAGGCTATCTCTTTGATGGGGGGAGCTATGGGCCTTGGCAATGCGACCCCTGCAGCTGAATTTAATATCCATACTGATCCTGAAGCCGCTGCGATTGTCTTTGGATGTGGCCGACCAATCACGATGGTACCGCTGGAAGTAACGCATCAAGCCCTTGCAACTGAAGATGTAATAACTCGTTTGCGTGCCGCTCAACGTCCCGTGGCGACATTCGCTGCTGATCTGCTCGTCTTCTTCGCAGGTACCTATCATAAAGTATTTGGCTTTCCCGCCGCTCCGGTGCATGATCCCTGTGCAGTCGCCGCTGTGATTGACCCGAATATTCTCCAAGCGCATACAATGCATGTTGCCATTGAAACAAGCGGTGAGTGGACTTCTGGTAGGACAGTATGTGATGTCTATGGCAAACTGGGTAAAAAGCCAAATGTACGTGTTGGTTACGCTCTGAAGGTAGAACGCTTTTGGGATATGGTGATCGGTACGATCTTAACCTACTAGAATTATATCTGGTAGTCCATTTCACCGCTCCAGCCCTGCGTCAGTTCCTGGTGTTTCTCTAATGTCTCACCGCCCTTAACCAGCAATTCTGCAGGTTTGGCGGCAACTACTGAATTGGGTGAAACCGATTCAAGCACGAGCGCCATCGCACCTATCTTGCTACCCCTGCCGATGATAATCGGCCCTAAAATGGCTGCGCCTACTCCAATGGTAACATCATCCTCGATGGTTGGGTGACGCTTTTGCAAGCGGCCAGGGCCGGGCCTCCACCAACCGGTCGCGCCCAAAGTCACCTGGTGATACAGCATTACGTTGTTGCCAATTTCGGTTGTTTCGCCAACAACGATACCTGCGCCATGGTCAATGAAAAAGCGTTTCCCAATCTTGGCTCCAGGATGAATCTCGATACCACCTGTAATGAATCTGGCAAATTGCGAGATCAGACGCGGCAGAAAAGGGATATGGGCTTTGTAGAGTGCATGGGCGATGCGGTGGTAGATAATTGCCCAAAGTCCCTGGTAGATTAGCGCCTCAAAAACATTGCGACATGCAGGGTCTTTCTCAAAAATAACGTCGATTGCATCTGGCCAGCGAGTTTTACGGCGAGGTGTTTTGCCTGGTGCTGGTATGAAGACGCCTGGGGGGAGTTGTGGTAATTGCGCTAGTTCGGGTTCGATGCCTGGCATCTCTTGATTGCTGGTCTCTTCTGGAATACTGTGTGACATAGTATTGTTAGCCTTTTCCTCTCACCCGTTTGTGACTCACTCTCTTCTTCTCTTTTGGAGTGTATGGCAGGAGAAAAGCATTGTCAAGGGCAATAGAGCCAAACTATTGACAACGCGCACAGGGTCGTCTATACTGACGTTACATCAAGAACGTGGTGACCGTAGCTCAATAGGCAGAGCTCTGGATTGTGGCTCCAGCGGTTGTGGGTTCAAGCCCCATCGGTCACCCTTTAATTTTTCCTCATCCATTGTGGTTGTGGCTTTTCCCATACTTTTGTTTCTGCGGACAGACTATGCTTCCAAAAGTGCGCGGACAGACTTTGCTTCCAGATTTTTTCATTACGGAACATGTCGAAGTATGGGCTATGACGGAGCAGGCCGTGTTATTCGAGAGGCAAGCAGATCTCGCTAGCGTCGACTAGAACGACTCACCTTCAAAAGAAGTGAGCCGTTCTAGTCGACGCTAGCGGTTGCTATATGCCCTGGAGTAGTGTGCCAGGAGTAGCCACCGCAGAGAGCGACGGTTGCTCCTCCATCACAGTCCTGGTGAGCGTGACCAGGGTGGACTCGGGAGGCAAAGTAACTGCTATTCCTTCTACCCGAAGCTCTGGAGCAATCTTCTTTAATTCGTCGACATACTTATACGGGGCCCGATACCACGTCGAAAACTCTTCGGGAAAGCGTGAGCAGATGAGCTCCTTGAACTGTTTTGGGGGTCCGCTCCACTCCTTCTGTTCCTGCATCAGCAGGCACAGCGGCTGAAAGAGAGGAGAGGCTCTCAACGAGGCTTTCAACTCTGCTACTCGCTTTTCTTCGTACATCAGGTGGATCTCGGCCTGTATCGCATCATCGCTCAGTTCTTTGCCTGCTGCTTCCAATCGTGCTTTAGCTGCTGCCACCTGCTTGAGATCTACCTTTCCCACAATGCTGCTCAAAACGTACAGAGAACGAGGGTCAATACGCTCTATACGGTCATAGTCGCCATTCGCCTCCTCGTACCTCAGGAGCTTTTTCAAAACACCTGCTCTGGTACTGAGTAAAGAGCGATTCTCCGGGTTATGCTGGAGTCCTTTGTTGCAGGTAACCAGGGCCTGATCATAGTGTTTCAGCTTTTCTAAGGCACAGGCTTTCGAGCGGTATGCGCCATCGGAATCCGGTCTGAGCCGAATCAAGTGATCGTATGCCTTCACAGCTTCGGCAAACCGTTCCAGTTCGCAGAGGAGATCTCCTGTCTTCTCATACGCAGAGGGATTTTGGGGATCCAGTTGCCCCGCCTTCCGATAAGCCGGCAGAGCGTCCTCATACCGCTTTAAGCGGCTGAGGATGTTCCCCTTCTCTTCGTAAGCTCTAGGGTTGGTCGGGGCAAGTCGAATAGCTTGCTCGCATAGCTCCAGCGCCTCGTCGAGCCGCTTCGCCTGGACGAAGATCCCCACTTTAGACAGGAGTATTCCTTCGTCCCCAGGGTCTAATCGATGAGCTTCTTCATAAGAAGCGAGCGCCTCTTCGTCCCGATGGACATAGTGCAACATGCGCCCTCGCCATGCATAGGCCTGTGAGAGGTGGGGATTCTGCGCAATGCACTGTTCACATGTCGCAAGCCCGTCCGCGTATCGCTCGCGTTCTGAAATGAACATGAGCTTCCACCAGTATCCCTCAAAGTTGTGAGGATACTGTTCGATATATTGGTCATAGACAGCCAGCGCATCTTCATCGCGATGGATGCGGGCGAGGAATTCAGCTTTCCCCAGATACGCTAAAAAGTCGTAAGGGTCGAGATGGATCGCGTGGTCAAAGACAGCCAGCGCATCGTCATATTTCCCCCAATCTGCTAACATATCAGCTTTCTGCCTATGAGGCGTGCTATCATCAGGATCCAGGCTGATTGCCACATCAAATGCGTCGAGAGCTTCCCTATATCGTCGTAACTGATGAAGAATCTCGCCTTTCTGCGTGTAAGCGCTTGCGCTTGTATCGTCGAGTTGAATCACGCGGTTACATGCATCCAATGCCTCTTGATACCGTTTCAGGCGTACAAGCGTCTGGGCCCTCTTTTCATGAAGCGTTGCACATGCGACAAAGATCTGCAGTGCCTGATCGTATATCGCCAGAGACTTTTCATCATGATGTCTGACAAAGTGGAGGGTACTGACGCGTTCGTAGACATCCAAATTGAATGGATCAAGTTCGATACTGCGTGCAAAGGCATCAAATGCTTCAACATCTCGATCGAGCATAATGAGCGCATTGCCTGCTTCGTAGTAATCCTGGGCAGATTGACACGGTTTCGCAAGCGTTTCTTTGGCGGCAGTTTGTCTTTTTTTCGTATCGGCATGTTCCTCGACTTTGTGCTTGTGAAATATGTGGGAGTAGAGATAATGTGTGCCGAACTGTGCCCTATCGACGGATGGATCGAGCTGAAGGGCGCGCTCAAAAGCAGCTTGAGCCTCTGAGTAGCGCCTTAATGAAATAAGTGTCCACCCTTTCTCTCCCCAAGCTTTGGCCGAGTTTGGATCAAGGTGCAGGAGTTCGTCGTACACAGCTAACGCCTCTTTTGGTCGGCTTAACTGGCTCAGCATTTCTCCTTTACCGTAGAAAGCTGCCATGCACCCAACATCACATTGGAGCGCCTGCTCATAGGAAGTCAACGCTTCTTTATACCGCCAGGTTTTGTCGAGCATTTTTGCTTCCTCGAGCAGTTGTGTGACCGTCATCTTGTCGCGGTCGATGCTGCGCGGCTGCGGAACAGGAAGATAGGGCCGACGAGAGACGTAAGCTGGTTCAGGTGATCGGAGAACACGGGTCGATACTTGTTTTACTGGGAGAGAAGCCGGAGGCGGCGTTTCTGTAGGTGGCATACTGCCTGACCCCATCTTGTTGCTCTCAAGCTCTTCTCTGAGAATGAGACTGCACTCATGGCAGTAGTGGAATTCCGCTAATCGGTCATAATCAGCCATGGTGAGATAGAAGAGATGTTTGCAGATCCGGCAGGTGAGTCGCTTGACCGGCCCGTTATAGCCGTCAGGGATCACAGGAGTGATATTCATGACCACATTCCTTTTCATTTCGATGTGAAAGGCGAACTGCTACCC
>Ga0070706_100005697_pt1 | contig 11845 bp, 10 predicted proteins | sample KBSK5501metaG_FD_65476 | JGI IMG/M metagenome (GOLD analysis project Ga0070706, IMG submission 65476) | Corn, switchgrass and miscanthus rhizosphere microbial communities from Kellogg Biological Station, Michigan, USA - KBS K5-50-1 metaG | ecosystem: Host-associated > Plants > Roots >...
GGCAAGAGCACGCTGATCGGGCGGCTGCTCTACGACTCCAAGGCGATCTTCGAGGATCAGCTGGCGGCCGTGGAGCGGACCAGCCGCGCCCGGGGCGAGGACTACACCAACCTCGCCCTGCTCACCGATGGCCTGCGTGCCGAACGGGAGCAGGGAATCACGATCGACGTCGCCTACCGCTACTTCTCCACGCCCCGGCGGAAATTCGTCATCGCCGACACCCCTGGTCATATCCAGTACACCCGGAACATGGTGACCGGCGCGTCCACGGCCGACCTCGCCATCGTCTTGGTGGACGCCCGGAACGGGCTCACCGAGCAGAGCAGGCGGCACGCCTTCCTCGCCACTTTGCTCCGCGTGCCCCATCTGGTGCTGGCGGTGAACAAGATGGACCTGGTCGACTACGACCAGGCTGTGTTCGAGCGGATCAGCGAGGAGTTCGCCGCGTTCGCGGCGAAGCTGGAGATCGGCGACCTCACCTTCGTGCCGATCTCCGCGCTGCACGGCGACAACGTGGTGCAGCGGTCGGCCAACATGCCGTGGCACGATGGCCCATCGCTGCTGCACCACCTGGAGCACGTGCACATCGCCTCTGACCGGAACCTGATCGATGTGCGGTTCCCGGTGCAGTACGTCATCAGGCCACACCAGGCCACCGACCCGGAGTTGCATGATTACCGCGGATACGCGGGCCAGGTGGCGGGCGGCGTGCTCAAGCCCGGCGATGAGGTGATGCATCTGCCGTCCGGGCTGACCACCAGGATCCAGCGCATCGACACGGCTCGTGGCCCGCTGCCCGAGGTATACCCGCCGATGTCAGCCACCCTGGTACTCGAGGATGACCTGGACATCTCGCGGGGGGACATGATCTGCCGGCCGCACAACCAGCCGTCGGTCTCGCAGGACCTGCAGGCGATGGTCTGCTGGATGTCCGAGAGCAGGACCCTGTCCCAGCGGGACCGGCTAGTGGTCAAGCACACCACCCGCACCGTGAAGGCGATCGTCCGCGACCTGCACTACCGGCTGAACGTCAATACCCTGCACCGGGATGAGACGGCCGCCAACCTCGGGCTGAACGAGGTGGGCCGGGTGAGCCTGCGGCTGACCCAGCCGCTGTTCTGCGACCCGTACACCCGGAACAGGCAGACCGGTGGCCTGATCCTCATCGACGAGGCGACCAACGCCACGGTCGGCGCCGCGATGATCACGGAAGGACACTGACTCGCGCCCATGAACCTGCTCAGGCTGCATCAATGGCTCTATTCGCGGTCCGGGGGCAGGGTGGGCCATCGGCTCATCGGCGTGCCGTCGCTGCTGCTGCGAACCACCGGGCGGCAGTCGGGCACGGTCCGGACCTCCGCCCTCGTCTATGCCCGGGATGGGGAGGATTACCTGCTCGTCGCGTCGAACAGCGGGTCGGACCGGCCGCCGGGCTGGCTGTTCAACGTCCAGGCCGAACCAAAGGTTGAGATCCAGATAGGGACGGTGACCAAGCCGGCCAGCGCCATCGTTGTCAGCGCCGGCGATCCCGCGTATCCACGTCTGTGGAAGGCTGTCAACGACAACAACCGCGGCCGGTACGACGGTTACCAGGCGAAGACATCCAGGCCCATCCCGGTCGTGGTGGTAACGCCTGCGCAGTGACCGCGCAGGGCCAGCCAGAGGGGGGCCCGGTGACGTCATTCGACGATCTCCGTGACTACATGGCCATGCCGAGGCTCACCGGGCTCAGGCTCTCGCCGGACGGCGGCTGGCTGGCCGCGACTGTCCAGACGCTCTCGCCGGACGGCAAGAAGTTCTCCTCGAGCATCTGGCGGATCGCCACCGCCGACAAGTCAGCAGCGCGGCTGACCCGGTCGGCCGAGGGCGAGGGCAGCCCGGAGTTCCTGCCCGATGGCGGCCTGTTGTTCCTGTCCCGGCGGCCAGGACCGGCCGCCGGTGAACCGCGGCCCGATGACGACCAGGACACGCCGGCCCTGTGGCTGCTCCCAGCGGCCGGCGGTGAGGCCCGCCGGGTCCTGGCGCCTCCCGGCGGGGTGGCCGGCCTGGCCACGGCGCAGGATGCCATGCTTGTCGCGCTCGTCTCGCCGGTGCTGCCCGGGGTGACAGGGGCCGGCCAGGACGCCGAGCGCCGCACGGCCCGCAGCGACGCGGGTGTCACCGCGATCCTGCACGAGGCTCCGCCGGTCCGGTACTGGGACCACGACCTGGGCCCGGCCGAACTGCGGCTGCAGATGGCCGAGGTCGGGCCCGATGAGGCGAGCACCGATGAGGCGGGCACCCATAAGGCAGGCACCGATGAGGCGGGCGACCAGCCGGAGCCGCGGGATCTCACACCCGAGCCGGGACGCGCGCTGGATGAGCAGCATTTCGAGCTGACCCCGGACGGCCGGTTCGCGGTCACCGGCTGGGCCGTCCGGGACGACGCGGGCAACAGTCACAACGACCTGGTCGTCATCGACTGCGCGAGCGGCGAGCGCAGCACGCTTCTGTCGGCTTCTGGCTTCGATTTCGCTGACCCGCACATTTCACCGGATGGCAGGTCGGTGCTGTGCACCCGGGAGACGCACGAAACCTACGACAGCACGGCCGACATCACCCTGGTCGCCGTGCCGCTGGGAGGCCGTGACCCGGCGGATGGTGCGGGCCCGCCGGGCGGTGCGGGGGCCGGCGATACGGGAGCCGGCGGCCCGGCCGGCGGTGCGGGAGTGAAGGAACTGCTCAGCGGGCTCGACCGCTGGCCGGTCACTGCGGCATGGGCGGCTGATGGTCGTTCGGTATATTTTGCGGCCGATGACCGCGGTCGGTGCCCGATTTTCCGCGTGGACACCGGCAGTGGCCACATCACGAGGCTCACCACCGACAACGCCGCGTATTCGAGCCTCGGCCCGTCACCGGACGGGCGGTTTCTGTATGCGCTGCGCGCCGCGGTCGACAGCCCCCCGGCCGCCGTCCGCATCGATCTCGCTGCCCCCGGCGCTGAGCCGGAGCGGCTGGCCGGGCCGGCTGGGCCGCCGGAATTGCCCGGCCGGCTGACCGAGATCGAGGTGATGGCCGATGACGGCGCGACTGTCCGCGGCTGGCTCGCGCTGCCTGCCGGCGCGTCGCCGAGCGCACCCGCACCGCTGTTGCTCTGGGTGCACGGCGGCCCGCTGTCCAGCTGGAATTCCTGGTCGTGGCGGTGGAACCCGTGGCTGATGGTGGCCCGGGGCTATGCGGTGCTGTTGCCCGATCCGGCCCTGTCCACCGGGTACGGCCGCGATTTCGTCGGCCGCGGCCACGGCCAGTGGGGCGGGCGGCCGTACACCGACGTGATGGCGATCACCGACGCCGCGGCGGCCCGGCCGGACATCGACGAGTCGCGCACCGCCATGATGGGCGGCTCGTTCGGCGGCTACATGGCCAACTGGATCGCCGGCCACACCAGCCGGTTCCGGGCCATCGTCAGCCACGCGAGCCTGTGGGCGCTGGACCAGATGTTCGGGACAACCGACGCGCCCGCCGAGTGGCGCCGGCATTTCGGCAGCCCACTGACCCAGCCGGAGCGTTATGCCGCCAACTCGCCGCACCTGCATGCGGCGAGCATCGTCACGCCGATGCTGGTGATCCACGGCGACAAGGATTACCGCGTGCCGATCGGCGAGGCACTACGCCTGTGGACCGACCTGGCCAGTGCGCGTCACGGCCTGGCCGGGGCGAAGTTCCTGTACTTCCCCGACGAGAACCACTGGGTTCTCACGCCGGGCAACGCGGTCGTCTGGTACGAGACCGTGCTGGCGTTCCTCGCCCATCACGTCCTCGGCGAGCCCTGGCGCCGCCCCGAACTCCTATAACCCCCGCCTCACTGACATCGCGGGCCCCGGTGTCCCCGCCGGCCCACACCCGGGTCTGCCCACCCCCCGGCTGGCGCTGGCCCGCCCGGCGCTGTGCCAGGCTGGACGGATGACGCGCGCGCACCTGGATAAGCGGCCCAGTGAGGTTTCCGCCATGTTCGACCGGGTCGCGGAACGCTACGACCTGCTGAACGATGTGCTCTCGCTCGGCCAGGACCGGTGGTGGCGCCGGGTGGTGGCCCGGGTCGCCGGGGCCCGGGCGGGCGAGCGGGTCCTTGACCTCGCCGCGGGCACGGGAAGCTCGTCGGTTACCTTCACCACAGCCGGGGCGGACTGCGTGGCCTGCGACTTCTCGCTGGGCATGCTCCAGGTCGGCGCGCGTGCGCACGCTGGCACGGTCAGTTTCGTGGCCGGTGACGCCCTCCGGCTGCCTTTCGCGGACCAGGCCTTCGACGTGGTGACGATCTCGTTCGGCCTGCGCAATGTCGCCGACACCGACGCCGCGCTGGCCGAGATGCTGCGGGTTACCAAGCCGGGCGGACGGCTGGTGATCTGCGAGTTCGGGCACCTTCCCTGGCGCCAGCTGAACACCTGGTACGAGCGCTACCTGACGACCGCACTGCCGGCGGTCGCGCGCCGGCTGTCGCGCAACCCCGACGCCTACAGCTACCTGGCCGAGTCCATCCAAGACTGGCCCGCCCAGGCCGGAGTCGCGCGGCGGATGACCGCCGCGGGGTGGTCGGCAGTACGCTGGCGGGATCTGACCATGGGCGTGGTGACCGTTCATGTCGCGCGCCGTCCGGGCTGACCGCAGCGTGACCGCAGCCTGACCGTGGCCTGGCCGCGGCCCCCAGGCGAAGGCCGCACGGGGCGGGTCGTCCGGGCTGCGGGAGACGGTCTAGACTCCGGAGTAAATACTTGTGAAGCGGTTCACAAGACAGTCAGGACAAGGTCCGTGACCCAGGAAGTTCCCCCCCACGCGCCCGCGGGCGAGCCGGCCCGCGGGACCGGTGCTCCGAGCGTCCCCGCCCGGCCGGCAGGCCAGGCGGTACCGGCCGCGGCATCCGGCACCGCGGTCGCACCGGGCACCCCCGCCGAGGAACCCGGCGTCAAGCTGTCCGGAGCCGGCCTGGCCGGCTCGGGCGCTGCCGCGGAGGAGGCCGACGTCGTCGTCGTGGGGGCCGGCCCGGCCGGCTCGGCCACCGCGTTCTACCTGGCCCGGGCGGGCCTGGACGTGCTCCTGCTGGACAAGGCCACGTTCCCCAGGGAGAAGGTCTGCGGCGACGGCCTCACCCCGCGCGCGGTCAAGGCCCTGGCCGGCATGGAGGTAGCGACCGACGAGCGCGACGGCTGGCTGCCCAACAAGGGCCTGCGCATCATCGGCGGTGGCGTCCGCCTCGAACTGCGCTGGCCCGAGCTGTCCAGCTACCCCGGCTACGGCCTGGTGCGGACCCGGCTGGGGTTCGACGAGACCCTCGCGCGCACGGCTGAGAAGGCAGGCGTGCGGTTGCTCGAAGGGGTCAACGTGACCGGCCCGGTACTCGACGATGCGGGCCGCATCATCGGGGTCACGACCGGAACGAACACCGATGCCGAACGAAACTACCTGGCCCGTCTCGTCGTGGCGGCTGACGGCAACTCGTCGCGACTGTCATTGGCGATGGGCCTGCGGAAGCGGGACGACCGGCCGCTCGGCGTGGCGGTGCGCACCTACTACGCCAGCCCCCGGCACGACGATGACTACCTGGAGTCGTGGCTGGAACTCTGGGACCGTGACCGGCTGCTGCCCGGCTACGGGTGGATCTTCGGCATGGGTGACGGCACCAGCAACGTAGGCCTGGGCCTGCTGAACACGAGCGCGGCGTTTCAGAACATCGACTACCGCAGCCTGCTCCGCCGGTGGCTGGCCGGGATGCCCGCGGAGTGGGGCTTCACCGAGGAGAACCGGACGCAGCCGGTCCGCGGCGCGGCACTGCCCATGGGGTTCAACCGGACCCCGCACTACACCCGGGGCCTGCTGCTGGTCGGCGACGCGGGCGGCATGGTAAACCCGTTCAACGGCGAGGGCATCGCCTACGCCATGGAGTCAGGCGAGATCGCGGCCAGGGTGATCACGCAGGCCCTGGCCCAGCCCGACCCGCGCAGCGCGGAGAGCGTGCTGGCGAGCTATCCGCAGATGCTGAAGGACGCCTATGGCGGCTACTACACTCTCGGGCGCAAGTTCGTTGAGGCGATCGGGAATCCGCGGCTCATGCAGTTCGCGACCAGGCACGGCATGCCGCGCCCGGCCCTGATGCGGGTCATCATGAAGCTGCTGGCCAACCTGACCGAGCCCAAGGGCGGGGACGCGGCCGACCGGGTGATCAACGCACTGTCTAGGATGACGCCGGCGGCCTAGGCAGTCCCCGGCAGGTGCCGGGCGAGATGAGGAAGGGAGGCGCGCAGTGCTGAGCCTTTACGTGCCGATCCTGATACTGGGCGGCCTGGCCGCCGTCTTCGCGATCTTCTCGCTTGTCGCGGGCGCAATGGCGGGCCCGAAACGGTGGAACCGGGCCAAGCTTGAGGCCTACGAGTGCGGCATCGAGCCCACCCCGCAGCCACAGGGCGGCGGGCGGTTCCCGGTGAAGTATTACCTGACGGCGATGCTGTTCATCCTCTTCGACATCGAGATTGTCTTCCTGTATCCCTGGGCGGTCGCCTTCGACCGGCTCGGGGCCTTCGGGCTGGTTGAAATGGTGCTGTTCATCGCCACGCTGCTGGTCGTGTACGCCTACGTGTGGCGACGCGGCGGTCTGGAGTGGGACTAGATCATGGGTCTTGAGGAGAAGCTACCGAGCGGGATCCTGCTCACCACGGTCGAGAAGGTGGCGGGTTACGCGCGCAAGAGCTCAGTCTGGCCGGCCACGTTCGGCCTGGCCTGCTGCGCCATGGAACTGATTTCCACCGGCGGCCCCCGGCATGACCTGGCCAGGTTCGGCATGGAGCGGGCCTCCAACACGCCGCGCCAGGCCGACCTGATGATCGTGGCGGGCCGGGTCAGCCAGAAGATGGCCCCCGTGCTGCGCCAGATCTATGACCAGATGTCCGAGCCCAAATGGGTGATCTCGATGGGCGTCTGCGCGTCCAGCGGCGGGATGTTCAACAACTACGCGATCGTCCAGGGCGTCGACCACATCGTGCCGGTGGACATCTACCTGCCGGGCTGCCCGCCCCGCCCGGAGATGCTGCTCGACGCGATCGTGAAGCTGCACGACAAGATCCAGAACATGAAGCTCGGGGTCGACCGCGAGCGTGAGATCGAGGAACTTGAAGCGGCCCGGCTCCGTAGGCTGCCACTGGCTGTGAACCTCACGGGCCATGGTCAGCGGGAGCACAGCCACGCACCTGGCGCGGGGGCGGGCCAGTGACCGAGGACAATCTCCCTGACCCGGCCGCGCAGGCTGGCCAGGAGCGCCTGCATGAGCAAATCGTGCGGACCGGCATGTTCGGCCCCGGGGACACCGGCGACACCTCTGGTTACGGCGGGCTCCAGGTCCGGCGGGCACTGGTGCCAGCCACCCGGCGGCCGTACGGTTCGTACTTCGACGACGTGGTTGACGCGCTGGCCGACGCCATGAAGGAGGCCGGAACGGATTTCGACGCCGCGGTGGAACGGGTGATCGTGGACCGTGACGAGCTCACCATGCACGTGCGCCGGGAGCATCTGGTCGAGGTGGCCCGGTTGCTGCGGGACGAGCCGACACTCGCCTTCGAGCTGTGCGGCGGGGTCTCCGGCGTGCACTACCCCATCGATGTCGGCCGCGAACTGCACGCGGTCTATCATCTGGTGTCGATCACGCACAACCGGCGCATCCGGGTCGAGGTGAGCGTGCCTGACGCGGATCCGCACGTGCCGTCGCTGGTCAGCGTCTACCCGACCTGTGACTGGCACGAGCGGGAAACCTGGGACTTCTTCGGCATCGTCTTCGACGGGCATCCGGCGCTGACCAGGATCGAGATGCCTGACGACTGGAAGGGCCACCCGCAACGCAAGGATTACCCGCTCGGCGGGATCCCGGTCGAATACCGCGGCGCCACCGTGCCGCCACCTGACGAGCGGAGGTCGTACGAGTGACCACCGAAGCTGACGCCGGGGCCGCGGAGCCGCCCCAGGCCGCCGCCGCCGGTCGCGATGCCGGGAGCCAGGACACAGCCGAGGCCGAAGGCCGGGTCTACAACGTCGGCGGCCAGGACTGGGACGAGGTGGTGGCCGCCGCCGACCAGGCGGGTGACCGCACCAGCGCCGAGCGTCTGGTGGTCAACATGGGACCCCAGCACCCCTCCACGCACGGCGTGCTCAGGCTGATACTCACCCTGGAGGGTGAGACGGTGACCGAGTTGCGGCCGGTCATCGGGTACCTGCACACCGGCATCGAGAAGAACATGGAGTTCCGCACCTGGACGCAGGGCGTCACGTTCTGCACCCGGATGGACTACCTGTCGCCGATCTTCAACGAAACCGCGTACTGCCTGGCGGTCGAGCGACTGCTTGGCATCGAGGCGGCGATACCGGAGCGGGCGAGCATCCTGCGGGTGCTGATGATGGAGCTCAACCGGATCTCTTCGCACATGATGGCGATCGGCACCTTCGGCCTGGAACTTGGCGCCAGCACGGTCCTGCTGTATGGCCTCCGCGAGCGCGAGAAGGTGCTCGACCTGTTCGAGCTGATCAGCGGGCTGCGGATGAATCACGCGTACATCCGCCCGGGCGGGGTGTCGCAGGACCTGCCGCACGGGGCGCTGGAGCGGATCCGCGAGTTCCTCGGGGTGATGCCCGCCCAGATCGCCGAGTTGCGCGCGCTGCTCGACGCCAACCCGATCTACCTGGCGCGGACCAAGAACGTCGCCTACCTGGACCTGACCGGCTGCATGACGCTCGGGGTCACCGGCCCGGTGCTGCGCGCCACCGGCCTGCCCTGGGATCTGCGCAAGAGCCAGCCCTACTGCGGCTACGAAACCTACGACTTCGACGTGCCCACCGAGGTCACCTGCGACGCGTACGGCCGGTACCTGGTCCGGATGGCGGAGATGGACGAGTCGCTCAAGATCATTGAGCAGTGCGCGGACCGGCTGGCCGGGCCCAGGCCCGCCGATGACCGGGTCATGATCGCCGATCCCAAGATCGGCTGGCCGGCCCAGCTGGCGCTCGGCCCGGACGGCCTGGGTAACTCGCCGGACCACATCGCGCACATCATGGGGCAGTCCATGGAAGCGCTCATCCACCACTTCAAGCTGGTGACCGAGGGTTTTCGGGTGCCGCCCGGTCAGGTGTACGCGGCGGTGGAGTCACCGCGCGGCGAGCTGGGCTGCCACGTGGTCAGCGACGGAGGGACCCGGCCGTACCGGGCCCATTTCCGTGACCCGTCGTTCGCCAACCTGCAGTCCCTGCCGGCCATGGCCGAGGGCGGGATGATCGCCGACGTCATCGCGTCAGTAGCCAGCATTGATCCTGTCATGGGAGGCGTGGACCGGTAATGCCGTTCAGCGACGAAGCGCGGGCCAGGCTGGAGGCGGACACCAGCCAGATCATCGGCCGTTACCCGCAATCGCGGTCGGCCCTGCTGCCGCTCCTCCACCTGGTCCAGGCCGAGGAGGGCTATGTCTCCGCGGCCGGCATCGAGTTCTGCGCTGCTCAGCTCGGACTCACCGAGGCGGAGGTCACCGCGGTGGTCTCCTTCTACAGCATGTACAAGCACCGGCCGGTCGGCGAGTACCACGTCGGCGTCTGCACCAACTCGCTGTGCGCGGTGATGGGCGGCGATGCCATCTTCTCCGACCTCCAGGAGCACCTCGGCATCGGCAACGACGAGACCACCGGCGACGGCAAGGTCAGCCTGGAGCACGTGGAATGCAACGCGGCCTGTGACTACGCACCCGTGATCATGGTCAACTGGGAATTCTTTGACGACATGACCCCGCAGTCGGCCCGGGAACTGGTCGACGGGCTGCGGTCGGGCGCCGACATCACGCCCACCCGTGGTGCGCCGCGGTTGTGCACCTGGAAGCAGGCGTCGCGGATCCTGGCCGGGTTCCCGGACGGCCAGGCGACGGGCGGGCATACCGCGGGTCACGCGACCCTGGCCGGCCTGCGGATCGCCAAGGAGCACGGCTGGACACCTGAATCCGGCGATGCTGCTCAGACCAATGCGGGGGGGTCCGGGCCACCGGGGTCTGGGGTGTCCCCAGGGGGCGCGGTGTCCCCCCGGGCCAACACCGGGAGGCAGCAGTGACGTCTGTGCTGACACCTGAGCTCACCGCGTACTGGGATGAGCCCGACTCCTTCACCCTGGCCGCCTACCAGCGTCACGGCGGCTACCGCGCACTGGCCAGAGCCATCGCCATGCCGCCCAACCAGGTGATCCAGACGCTGAAGGACTCCGTGCTGCGCGGCCGCGGCGGGGCCGGCTTCCCGACCGGCGTGAAATGGGGATTCATCCCGCAGGGCGACGGCAAGCCGCACTACCTGGTGGTGAACGCCGACGAGTCGGAGCCGGGTGCCTGCAAGGACATGCCGACCATGCTGGCCAACCCGCATGCGCTCATCGAGGGCATGGTGATCGCCGCCTACGCGATCCACGCTGACCGTGCCTTCATCTACGTGCGCGGTGAGGTGCTGCACGTGATCAGGCGGCTGCACCACGCCGTGGCCGAAGCCTACGAGGCTGGCTTCCTGGGCGATGACATCCTGGGTTCCGGCTTCAGCCTCCAGGTTGTCGTGCACGCCGGGGCCGGTGCCTACATCTGCGGCGAGGAGACCGCCCTGCTCGACTCGCTTGAGGGCTACCGGGGCCAGCCCCGCCTCAAGCCGCCGTTCCCGGCGACAGCAGGCCTGTACGCCTGCCCGACGGTGGTCAACAACGTCGAGTCGATCTCTAGCGTGCCGTACATCATCGGGCATGGTGCGCCGGCCTTCGCGGCGTTCGGCACGGAGAAGTCCAAGGGGTTCGGGATCTTCTCGCTGTCCGGTCATGTCACCACGCCCGGCCAGTATGAGGCGCCGCTCGGCACGACCCTGCGCGAGCTGCTGGACCTGGCGGGCGGCATCCGCGGCGGGCACCGGCTGAAGTTCTGGACGCCGGGCGGATCGTCCACGCCGCTGTTCACCGACGAGCACCTGGACGTGCCGCTGGACTATGAGTCGGTGGCGGCGGCCGGCTCCATGCTCGGCACCCGGTCGATCCAGCTCTTCGACGAGACCACCTGCGTGGTGCGCGTGGTCCTGCGGTGGATCGAGTTCTACCAGCACGAGTCGTGCGGCAAGTGCACGCCGTGCCGGGAGGGCAGCTACTGGGTCGTCCAGCTGCTCGACCAGCTGGAACGCGGCGAGGGCAGCGAAGCCGACCTGGAGAAGCTGCTCGACATCTGCCAGAACATCACCGGCCGGGCGTTCTGCGCCCTGGGTGACTCGATCGAGGCGCCGGTCAAGTCGTCTATCCGCTACTTCAAGGATGAGTACCTCGAACATCAGCGGCTCGGTGGCTGCCCGTTCGACCCGGCCGCATCCAGCCTGTTCGCGATGGAGTCCGCCTGATGACTGTGCAAACCACCCCCCCTGGGGGTTCCGCCGAGCCGGCTGGCCCCGCCCCGGCCAGCCCCGTCCGGCCGCCGGACGGCGTGAACGTCACCATCGACGGATTCGAGATCACCGTGCCCAAGGGGACGCTGGTGATCCGCGCCGCGGAGCAGCTCGGGATCCAGATACCCAGGTTCTGTGATCATCCGCTGCTCGACCCGGTCGGCGCCTGCCGCCAGTGCCTCGTGCACATCGAGGGCCAGCCCAAGCCGCCCGCCTCCTGCACCACCACCTGCACCGACGGCATGGTGGTGCACACCCAGCTGACCTCGCCGGTCGCCGAGAAGGCCCAGCGCGGCATGATGGAACTGCTACTCGTCAATCATCCGCTGGACTGCCCGATGTGCGACAAGGGCGGCGAGTGCCCGCTGCAGAACCAGGCCATGTCCACCGGCCAGGG
>Ga0070706_100005698_pt1 | contig 11844 bp, 10 predicted proteins | sample KBSK5501metaG_FD_65476 | JGI IMG/M metagenome (GOLD analysis project Ga0070706, IMG submission 65476) | Corn, switchgrass and miscanthus rhizosphere microbial communities from Kellogg Biological Station, Michigan, USA - KBS K5-50-1 metaG | ecosystem: Host-associated > Plants > Roots >...
CGACGTCATGAAGGGCTGGCGCGCCCAGATGAAGCAGGACACGGACCTCGCCAACCAGGACCGCTTCTGGAAGTGGGTGAGGGACAACGTGGACTACCGCGTGCGGCGCGGCGTCTAGTTCGGATGGAGGCTCACGGATGGAGGCCGTACTTCTCCATGCGGTAGCGAATAGTGTTACGAGAGATTCCCAGCCGGGCGGCCGCGCGCGAGACGTTCCAATTCGTATCGCGCAGCGCCCCGAGCAGTCGCTCCTGCTCGTTCCCCGAGTAGGGCTCCAGTACTGAGGGTGTCGGTGGAGGCGCCTCGGCCGTCGGGTTCGTTCTGGGGCTGGGGCGGTGGAGCAAGTCTGGGAGATCGCGCAGCTCGATCCTTGGGCCCGGAGCCAGCGCCACCGCCCGCTCGATGATATTGCTCAACTCTCGAACGTTGCCCGGATAGCTGTAGCGCTGGAGCGTCGTCAGCACCTCAGGCGCGAAGCCATCCACGCGACGGTCAAGCCGCCTGCAGTGCAGGACCAAGAAATGTCGGGCCAGCAGTGGCACGTCATCCATCCGCTCGCGCAGCGGCGGCAGGTGGAGCCGGATAACGTTCAGCCGGTAGAGCAAATCCTCGCGGAACGTCTTCTCTTGCACGGCGTTCTCGAGGTCGCGGTTGGTGGCAGCGATGATGCGCACGTCGATCGGCACCGAACGATTGTCTCCCAGCCTCCGCAGCGAGCGTTCCTCTAGCACGCGCAGCAGCTTCGTCTGGATCGAGTTCGAGGCCTCTCCGATCTCGTCGAGGAAGAAGGTGCCCGTGTGAGCCTCCTCCAGCAGACCCCTGCGGGCGGACTGAGCCCCGGTGAAGGCCCCCTTGACGTGGCCGAACAACTCGTTCTCGAGCAACTGCTCGGGCAGCGCCGCGCAGCTCACCGAGACGAACGGCCGGCTGGCCCGCCGGCTCGCCGCACTGATCGCGCGCGCCACCAGCTCCTTTCCAGTCCCGCTCTCGCCGGTGAGGAGCACGGTGCTCTCAGTCTGGGCGACCCGGGGCAATATGTTGAGGAGCTCACGCATGGCCGCGCTGGCCCCGACGATCCCCTTGGGGCCAAAGGCGCTCTCGACCTCGGACCGGAGCAGATCGAACTCGCGGGCGAGCCTGCGCTTTTCGAGCGCGTTGCGGACGCGGATGAGGATCTCCTCGACTTGGAAAGGCTTGGCGATGAAGTCGAAGGCGCCCAGCTTCATCGCCTCCACAGCGGTTTCCACAGTACCGAAGCCCGTCATCAGGATAACTTCGACGTCGGGCGTCGTCTGCTTCACGACGCGCAGTACATCCAAGCCGGATACGGGTGCCATCCGGAGGTCGGCGATGACCAAGTCGAGGACGTCATCGCCAAACTGCTCGAGCGCCTCCTTGCCACCGGAGGCCTCCCCGACCTCGTAGCCCTCCCGACGCAACAGGATGGCCAGGCTTCGGCGCATGCTCGGGTCGTCGTCGACGACCAGGATCTTAGCGGCCATCGCCGGCGAGGAGCCGCTGGATTCTGGTCTGAAGCTCTCCGGCATCGAGCGGCTTTTCCAGGAAGTCGACGGCGCCGCATTCCAGGCATTCGGCGCGAGCTTCGGGCGAGCCAAAGGCTGTGACGATGATCACGCGGCACTGGGGGCGATAGCGTCGCGCCAGCGTCAGCAGATCGACCCCGTTCAAGGGCTCCATTCGAAGATCGCCGATGACGAGATTGAAGGTTTCTCCCTTGAGCCGTCCCACCGCCTCGGCCACTGATCCCGCCTCGATGACCTGGTAGCCATCCCGGCGCAACATGATGGCCAGACTACGACGGACGCCGGGTTCGTCGTCGACGACGAGGATCTTCGGCGTCATGCCGTCCGCTGATCGATCGGCAGCGTGAGCACGAAGCACGTGCCAACGCCCGTCTCGCTGTCCACACGGATCTGGCCGGAGTGCTCTTCCACGATGCGACGCACGATCGCGAGCCCCAGCCCGGTCCCGCCGGCACGTGTGGTGAAGAAGGGCTCGAAGATTCGGGGCAGGTGCGACGACGTGATTCCGGGGCCGGTGTCCTGAACGAGGATCTCCGCCATGTCACCCCGACTGCTGGTCTCGACCCTCAGCTCCCCGTTGTCGCCCATTGCCTGAGCTGCGTTCAGGAACAGGTTCCACAGCACCTGGCGCAATTGATCACGATCGGCATGGAGCATCGGCAGGACCGGATCGAACTTCGTGATGACGGTGATCGCCGTTGGCCAGCGATCGTCGCGCCGGAGCAGCGCCAGTGTGGTCTCGACCAGCTCGTGGATCTCTACCGGCTGGAACTGAGGCGGCTTAGGTCGGCCGAAGGCGAGGAAATCGGACACGATCTCGTTGAGCCGCTGGGTCTCGGTGTGGACGATCTTGAGCAGCTCGTCGTCCTCACCAGTCAAGGTGGAATTGGCGCGAAGCATCTGCACACAGTTGCTGATTGCGCCCAGCGGGTTACGTGCCTCGTGGGCGACGGCCGCCGAGATCTCGCCGATGGCGGCCATGCGGGTCTGATGGACGAGTTGCTCCTGGGCGGCGACGATCTCGGCATTGGACGCTTTGAGCTCCTGGTAGAGGCGCGCGTTCTCCATGGCGATGGCCGCCTGGCGCGCCATGCGCTCGAGAAGATCGACGTCTTCGGGTGAGAAGGTCTTCGCCGTCCGGTAAGCCACCCACAGCAAGCCAACGATCTCTTCTCGCAGCGTGATCGGGACAGCGACGGCCGACACGACGCCTTCCGCGCGACAGATGGCGTCGTAGCGGGGATCGTGCACGATGCTCTGATCGTCGAGATAGTTGGCGCTGATCAGCGGCGTCTTGCGTCGGAGCACGGCGCCGCCCATCCCACGCTCCGGATCGATGACCAGGTCCCCGACTTCCGCGCTGCGTCCCCCCAGGACGACCTTCACCCGGGCTTCTTGCTTGTCGCGATCGTAGGGCGCGATTGCCGCGATATCCGCCTTGACTAATTCGAGCGCGTACGCGGCCACAGAACGCAACACCGCGTCCAGGTCCAGCGTCGAGGACAGCTGCCGAGAGGTCTCGATGAGCGCCTGCACGGATTTCGTCATCCGGTTGAATGCGCTTGCCAGTTGACGTAGCTCACCGCCACCATTGACTGGAATATGGTAATCGAGGTTCCCCCTGGCGATTTCGTTGGTGCCGCGAACCAGCGTTCCGACCGGCCTGGTGATGCGCCGAGCTTGATAAGTGGCCCACACCGAGCCGATCGTGAGGACCACCACGCCCACCAGAATGATGTAGTTCCGTGTTCGGGCAATCTCGGCCAGCTCTTTCTGAATCGAGATGCCGACGCGTGCGGTGGCCCGTCGCTGGTCGAGCACGTAGACGGGGGCCGAGAAGTCGTAGACGGGAACACCGTCCGGAGTGCTATAGCGCTGGAGGAGTGACGCTCGGCTGCGTATGGCCCCCGTGGACAGGGTATCGTCGGCGATCTTGCCACGCTCGTTGACCCGCGTGTGAACGAGAACACGTCCGTTCTCGTCGAGGAGCATGGCGTAGAGGATCCTCCGTTCCCCCGAGATGCCATTGACCACGTGCTGCATCACGAGGTAATCGTCCGCCACGACGGCCTGCACACTACTCCTCGCGAAGACCTTGACCAGTTGAAACCCCGCGTCTTCGACGTTGGAGAGCACCGCTTGCCGCTGCAGGTAGAGGACCAGTGCGAGAAGCACGGCGAACAGCAGCTTCGTCGAGATGACGACCTGAAGAGCAAACTTCGTCTGGAGGCTGGCATCGTCGTACCAGCGCCGCAGACGACGCATGGGCGCGGCACCAATCAATTCACACGTAGACGCCGGCGTAGCGGTCGACGGGAAAAGATTGGACGTTCAGCCTGAGCCCGGTGACCCTCGCGCTCCGAGCGGAGTATCTGACCCTCGAGTGACCGAGGAAGATCGTCGGGGCGTCATCGACGATCTTTCTCTGGGCATCGCGATAGCGGTCGGTCCGGTCTTTCGCGAGGATCTTGGGCTCCCGCGTCGCCTCTAGGAGGGCATCGACTCCCGTGTAGCCGGTCAGATTGTCTGGCATTCCACTTTCAAACAGGGGGCGCAAAAAGATCTCGGCCGCTGGCAAAATCGAGTACCAGTTGTAGATGAAAACGTAGTTGTCCTTCTCACCGTGGCCGCGTTTCTTGATCTCCTTCAGGAGCTCACTACTGCTTTCTTTGGGTTCGAGCTTTACTGCCACGTTCGACTCGGCGAGGTCCCGCGCGATACGGTTGGCGAGCTCGAGCCCATAGTAAGAGTTGTTGTTGAACAGCAGTGTGATAACCGATCCGCGGCACGTCTCCTCGAGCACTGTTCTGGCGTCGGCACGGTTTTGATGGGGAGTCGAGAGCGTCGGGTCGTAGGCCTCGACGCCCGGAGGGATCGGACCTTCGGCCGAGTCGAGTCCGGTTTTGGACTGGATCTGCGCGAAGTCGATGGTGTCGCGGAACGTTCGCCGGACCTCCAGCTTCCCGAACAGCGTGCTGCCCAGGTTGAAGCCCAGGTAATGGAGCCCGAACGGCCGAACTTTTTCAGTTTGGTCGCCGGGAATATCTCGGACGCTCTCGGGATCGACGTCACGAATGAAATCCACCCGTCCTTCCTTGAACTCGTCCATGAGGTCCGTAGGACGGATCTTCTTAAAGGTGATCTGGTCGAGCTGCGCTGGCTGGGGGAGATAGTTTGGTTTCTTCTTCAGGACGAAGCCCGAGTGGTCCGCCGCCTCGAGGTAAAAGGGTCCGGTGCCCAAAGGCGGCTTGCTCTTGTCGGCGTGAGGGCTGGTCATGAGCGCGAGGAAGAGCAATTCGGGCTTCGGATACCTCAGCTGGACACTCACCGTATTCGTGTTTACCGCTTTGACGTTGTTGAGATCGATGAGATCGGCCAGAATCCGTTCGCGGAAGCTGGTCCGGCGCTTCACCTGCAGAAGATTGTCGACGACAGACTGCGCGGCGAACGGGGTGCCACCCGGATAAAAGGTGACGCCGTTGCGAAGCCGGAAGACGTACGTCAGTCCGTCCGCACTAACGTCCCAGCTCGCGGCCAACCGAGCAATTAGTTGCCCCTTGTCCCCAATGTCGAACAGGGGCTCGTAGATCGGCCACATGACGGTGTGTATGTGGAGCGTGTTGGACTCGTATGGGTTGAGGTTCGAGGGAACATCAGTCAGAGCGACCTTAAGCTCACTCATTACGTCCTCCTACTCGGGCCGAAGGTCGATTTTGGCGAATCGGTCGATGGGGAATGCGTTGACGTTGAGTTCGAGACCGGACACACGCGTGGTGTAGGCGGAAGCTCTGGTCTTGTGGAACAGGAAGATCGCCGGGGCATCGTCGACGATCAGACGCTGGGCCCTCTGGTAGAGCGCGGCTCGAGCCGAGGCGTCCGTGGTGGCGCGCGCCTGCTCGAGGAGGGCGTCGACCTGAACGTTGCTGTAGCGAGTCAGGTTGTCGGCCGAGTCGGTGCCGAACAGAGGAGCGAGGAAGATCTCTGCGTCTCCGAGGATGGAGTACCACGCGTAGAGGAAGAGGTCTGTCTTGCCCTGGCCGACACTGTCGACGAGTTCCTTGTAGTTGGAGACTGTGACCAGGTCGAGGGTGACATTGATGCGACCGAGATCGGTCTTCATAGCCTGGGCGATCTCCGAGACGAAGCCCCAGGCGGCGTTGTAGCAGAGAGAGATGCGCAGACCGTCTGGGAATCCCGCCTCCCTCAAGAGTCGTCTGGCATCGTCCGGATCGTAGCGAACCTTCTTGGTCGGCGGGCTGTAGGCATCAGCGCCAGGCGGGATCGGACCGTACGCGGGAACGCCGGCGCCCCGCGCGATGAAGAGGTTCATTCGCTCCAGGTCGATGGCCTTGGCGATGGCGCGCCGAACCCGCGGATCGTCGAACGGCTTGCGGTCCGTCCTGAATCCCGCATAGTAGATGCTGAGCGTGGACATCGTGATGAGCCGGGTCTTCGGATTCGCGATGACTCGCTCGTGGTAGAGCGGCTCGATCTCCGGGATGAAGTCGATTCGACCGGCCAAGAACTCCTCGACCGCCTGCTCCGGCTTGGGAATCGTGCGAAACGAGATCTCGTCGAGCTTCGGGCGCCCGCCCCAGTAGTTCGGATTCGCGGCCAGGCGGATCTCGTCGGCCGTCCAGCGAACGAACGTGAAGGGCCCGGTCCCGACCGGGTGCTCGCCAATCGCGGCGCCGTACTTTGCTAGAGCGTCCGGGCTCACCATCGGCACCAGAAAGAGGAGATGAACCTTCTGACTCTTGAGCGTGACGCTCAGGGTGTGGTCGTCCTTGACCGAGACGTCGCGTATGAGCCCGACGAGGAAACTCTCTCGGACGTTCCGCGGCTCAGAGGTATAGAACCGACTCCCTTTGAGATAATTGCGCTCGAGGTTGAGCTTGGCGGCGGTCGCGTTGAACGGTGTGCCGTCGTGGAACATCACGCCGCGGCGCAGGCGAAACGTGTAGGTGAGCCCGTCGGGACCGATCGTCCATGACTCCGCGAGCCTCGGTACGATCCCGCGCGAGTCCTTCGATGGCTCCACGAGAGGCTCGTAGATCGCCCACATGACGCGAGACGAACGGAGGTTGCTGCTGTTCTTGGCCGGATCGAGGCCATTAGGCTCGCCGTCGAGGTGGTGAACGAAGACCCGGGCGGCGCCCCAGACGGGGAGCGTCGCGCCGAGCACCAAGACGCCGACGAGGACGAGCAGCCGCTTAGCGCGTGTAGTCACGCCGTCTCGGCGATCCCGCGCTGACTTCCCGAAGCCACGGCTTCGTCAGCGAGTTCTACCCTGAATCCCGTGATGTCCGCTCCGCGGCGTGCGGCCCTGCGGTGAATTTCCAGGCGCAGCAGCTCGACGGCCTGGCGGTCGAGGTCCCCCGAGATCTCGAGGCGGTCGCCGATGGTACCCGCCACGGCTCCTCGCGCGTCCTTGCGCAGGACCAGCTCGAGAATCTCCGCTCTCAACTCGCGGGCCTCGCCGTCAACTTTGCAGCCCTTGAACTCGCAGATGAGCTTCAGAGCCTCGGCATCATGCACGCTGTTGCCACCCATGAGCACCTCCGGCGCTGGTCATCGAACCAGGCTCAGCGACCATCACTGCAGCTCCTCGATCCCCTCGAACATTTCGTCGGCGTGGAACACCCGCGGCAGAGTGTCGAGATCGCGGACGAGGTAGTAGTCCGCGGCCACGTCGTACTCGTCGCGCAGATCGACCGGCTCACCAAGCGCCAATCGGACGTACGTGAGCGTCATGTTGTGCTTGCAGACCCGGTCGAACGACGTCATCCCGATGAAAAATCGCCCGGCGTTGATCTCGGTGACACAGGGAACCCCGTTGGTGTTGGCCTTCAGGTCGATGCTGAAGAGGCCCGAAGCGGTGCGGTCCACCGCGAGGACGGCCTGTCGGCACACCTCGAAGACCTGCGGCTCATAGACCGTCTTGGCCAGTGCGGAAAAGGACGAAACGCCGCTGGCCCGGTTACTGCCATCGAAGTAGGAGAGCCGCTCAAACGTCCTGGCCAGAATCAGGGTTCCGTCCTTCCAGATGCTCTGGCAGAGGAAGTCACGACCCGGTAGGTATTCCGACAGCGTGAAGCTCGAGACAGGAACGCCGCGCATCTGCTGCCAATAGGTGATCCAGCTCCGCGCTTGCTCGACGCTACCAACCGGAATCGCGCCACGCGAGCCGCTGCCGACGCGGATCCGGCACCACACCCGAGAGGGCGAGCCGAGCCGCGCGAACGACGTATCGATCTCGTCGAGGCTTGCGACTGGATACGTCTCCGGAGCCGGAACATTCCGAGCCCGTAGAAAAGTCGTGAGCTCGTACTTGTCCTGACAGAGCTCGATGGTGCTTGGGCTTGGAAGAAACACGCGAGCCGCGATCGCTCCTTCGCAACGGACCAGAGCGAGCACATCGACATCCTGGGTCGGGATGATGAGATCGATCCGCTCCTTCTCCACGATGCGGCGGAGCGTGTCCGCGAAGCGCGGGTGAGTTGTAGGGGGCATCACGTAGTTCCGATCGGCCGGTGACTTCATGAGGATGAACCGATCCGTGTGGTAGCCGACGATGAACAGACCGGCGGTGTCGCGCTCCCGGAGACTCGCAATGAGGTTATTGGTACCGCCGCTTCCTGCACCACTAACGAGAAGCTGTCGCTCCATTCCCCCCGCCATCGCTGGTGCTGTCTGCTTCCAAGGTGGCCGAACCCCTCGAACGCGTAATGTTGGCAAGAGTCGTGCCCAGAATCACGACGCCAAATCGCGCGGTTAGGAGGGCGGACGCATGGCTCGGCTGGTGGTGGTGGTGGTGGCCCGAAGCCGACGCGCGAGGAACGTGCGCTAGCCGCGAGGGATCGCTCATCGTTTGCTCTCCGAGCCGGCGCGCTGCCCGCGCGGCGCCGGACGCGTGATTCGAAAGCTTCCCTGACGGGTCGGAAAAACTGGCGCAAGTCTAGGAGGGACAGACAAGCGTGTCAACAGTCTATGGAAGTCGCTGAGGCCCCGAGAACCTAAGGTTCTTGTTGTGCCATCCGGGTCTGGTCAGCCAGTCGTTCCATGCAGAAGCGCACTCGATCCACTCCCCCGACTTCTCCGGTTCGCATCGCGAGCGCCTCGGCGACGCGCAGCGACTGCTCGAAGGCGGCGCAATCGCCCAGGCTTTTGAAGGCCGCCGCCGCGGACAGGACACCGTCGAGGGAGCTCTGCTGACGCGCTCGGAAGAATGCGATCCAGTACGTCTCCCGCGCCCGGGCGACGGCCTCTCCGGCGAGGCCGGGGAGCGCACGGAGCCGAAGCGAGGCGGTCGCCACCGCGAGGAGCCCGCGCCAGCCTCGATCGCTGAGTGCGGCGGAATAGGCCAGTCGCCATGCGCGGACCGACGCGTCCGGATTCCCCTCTGCGAGCGAAAGATCCATTGTCTGGATGTGCGCGGTCCAGGGGCCGAGGGTCTCGATATCGCCGAACACGGGACGCGTCATCGGATCGTCCCCTCTCGCCGCGTCCTGTGATCCGTCGACACTTCGGAATGATGTCCAGCGGACCAATCTCCAGCGCTCGCCGACCAGCGCTCCGCGAAGGCCCGCACGCGCTCTTCGGCCCGCGGATCTCTCGTTTGAGCGGCGACGCTTTGCGCGACGGCGAGACACCGTTGGACAACCGCCGCGTCGCCGAGCTCCGCGAAACCTCGGGCCGCCTGCAGCAGGCCCTCGACCGATGCTTCGTTGCGCGCGCGGAAGAGGGCCGCGAGGTACGTCTCGCGCGCCTTCGCCGCGGCGGTCTCGCGGAAGCCCCCGTGCGCGCCGAGCCGCCGGTACGCGTCGCCCACTGCCACCATGCCCTCCCAGTGACGACTCTTGAGGGCAGCGGCGTACGCCTTGCTCCACAGCATCTCGGCGCTAGCGAGGTCGTTCCGCTTCAGTGCGTCGTCGACTCCGCGGAGCTGAACCTTCCACGCGGTCTGCGACGCAGGCTCGGGCGCGTGATCGGCGAACGCGTCTACGATCATCACCACAATCAGCATCAGTCCGAGCATCGAAGCGATTGCCAGGAGCAACGACCAGTACCAGCGGCTCGACAAGGGCTCTTTCATCGCTGCCTCCGTAGGTCGAGGATCCTTCGCTCACCACGCGTCACGTCTCACGTCAGGCCTTGGGAGCAGCTTCGATGCCAATCGGAGCCGGCAATGAAACCAACCGGTTACGCGCGAGAGTCAGGACTGTTGACGGCGGTGGTGGTGGTGGGCTTGATGGGGACTGGCCCCGGCCCTCCCGAACTATCCAGAACGATCGGCACACGGGACGTTTCGAATCCGTTTCCCGCCCTGGAATCGTGGGACGGGCTACTCGCGACGGCACAGAAGGAAGCTAAGCGTGCCAAGACTCGTCAAGCGACTGCGTTCATACGCGAGCGATCAGGCCCGTTTCCATGCAAGAAGCAGCGGGACTTTAGGGGACGTGCTGGGGCTTGACTCTGGCTCCGGGGGGCGCGATCTTACTTGGCGCGAGCCTCGGGTCGCCCGGTCCGGGTGCAATGGATGTGCGCGGACGACGACCCACTCTGACAGGAGAGAACTCATGGCCGAAGTCGACGGCGCAACCTTAGTCGCGAGGAATCTCAAACGGCAGGGCGTCCAGTTCATGTTCGGGATCGTCGGGTTTCCGGTCCAGCCGATCGCCGCGGCCGCGCAGAAGGAAGGGATCACCTACGTCGGAATGCGCAACGAGCAGTCCGCCTCGTATGCCGCCCAGGCCGTCGGCTATCTGACCGGGCGCCCCGGCGCCTGCCTCGTCGTGTCGGGCCCCGGCGTCGTCCACGCCCTCGCCGGCCTCGCCAATGCGCAGCAGAATGGCTGGCCGATGGTCCTGATCGGCGGCGCTTCGGAGACCTGGCGCAACGGCATGGGTGCGTTCCAGGAAGAGCGCCAGGTGCTGATCGCGACGCCGTTCTCCAAGTTCGCGCATGCGATCGAGCACGTCCACCGCATCCCGTTCTATGTCGAGATGGCGGTCCGGAACTCGATCTACGGCCGCCCCGGCGCGAGCTATCTCGACATTGCGGACGACATCATTACCGGAAAGGTCGACGAGTCCAGAGTGGACGAGCCGGCGCGCTGCCCGGATCCGCCGCGCACCCAGGCCATGCCGGATGATGTCGAACGCGCGTTGAACGTGCTCAGGTCGGCGGAGCGACCGCTCGTCATCATCGGCAAGGGCATGGCCTACTCACGCGCCGAGGACGAGGTTCGCGCTTTCATCGAGCGCACCAAGCTGCCGTTCCTCGCCTCGCCGATGGGCAAGGGTGTGATGCCCGACAACCATCCGCTGTCGGTCGGCGCGGCGCGGAGCCACGCGCTGCAGAATGCCGACGTCGTCGTCCTGATGGGCGCGCGGCTCAACTGGATCATGCATTTCGGCCTACCGCCGCGCTTCAACAAGAACGTGCGCATCATCCAGCTCGACATCGCGCCGGAAGCGATCGGCCAGAACGCGCCGACCGAGGTCGCGCTGGTCGGCGACGGCAAGGCGATCGTCGGGCAGCTCAACCAGGCGCTGGGCAAGCGCGAGTGGGTGTATCCCAAGGACACGCCCTGGCATGCCTCGATCGCCGAGAAAGCGGCGGCGAACGCGGCCCAGATCGCGCCCCAGCTCGTCGACGATGCGGCCCCGGCCAACTATTACCGGGCGCTGAGAGATGTCGCCGCGTGGACGCCGGACGACGCGATCATCATCGGCGAGGGCGCCAGCACGATGGACATCGGCCGCACCCAGCTGTTCAATTCGAAGCCGCGGCACCGGCTCGATGCCGGCAGCTACGGGACGATGGGCATCGGCATGGGCTTCGTCATTGCCGCAGCGGTGGTGCATCCCGACAAGCCGATCATCTCGGTCTCGGGCGACTCAGCGATCGGCTTCTCCGGTATGGAGATAGAAACGGCCTGTCGCTATCAGCTCCCGGTCAAGATCGTCGTCTTCAACAACGGCGGCATCGGGCCAGGGCACGCGAAACATCCGGACAATCCGCTCCAGAACATGCGGCCGAACGCGCTGATCTACGGCGCCCGGTACGACAAGATGATGGAGGCGTTCGGCGGGAAGGGCTGGTTCGTCGAGAACCCGAAAGATCTGAAGTCCGCGCTGGAGCAGGCGACGGCGTTCAAGGGCCCGGCCCTGGTCAACGTCATGATTTCCCAGGAGTCCGCGCGCAAGCCGCAACAGTTCCGCTGGCACAGCTGATTCACCGAGGCCTCACGGCTATAGGGCCGCTCCGCAAGGGGCGGCCCCTCTTTTTCGGGTGG
>Ga0070706_100005701_pt1 | contig 11841 bp, 10 predicted proteins | sample KBSK5501metaG_FD_65476 | JGI IMG/M metagenome (GOLD analysis project Ga0070706, IMG submission 65476) | Corn, switchgrass and miscanthus rhizosphere microbial communities from Kellogg Biological Station, Michigan, USA - KBS K5-50-1 metaG | ecosystem: Host-associated > Plants > Roots >...
ACCGCCAGTGGCACTACCGTCTCGGGAAAGAGTGTGGTGTTTTGCAACGCCAGCACCGCAATCTCGAACGGTTGGCCCGGCTTGCGATTTGTCGCCGGCCGGTCTTCAACTGAGGCAGGCTGCTCGCCGTTGTCCGTAACCAGATCTTCTTTTTCCAGTATCTCTGACATCATCTCTTCGCTTCCACCCAACTGCTCGTGCTGCTCAACCAACGCATTACTCGCAATGCAGGTTGACGATCAAAAAGCCGTCACGATATTCGTGTGCGATCGAGTCCTGATCGATAGCACAGGGAAACTGTATCGTCTTTTCAAACTGGCTATAAGTAATCTCCATCTGTTGATACGAAAACCCATCTCTAACGAAAGTGTCGCGCCGGCAGCCGCGGATTCTAAGGTTTGAGTCGTAGACCTCGATTTCCAGATCGTCGTCACAAATACCCGCCAGATCCACTTTCACCACCCAGCCGTCGGCACTGCGATAGACGTCGGCCGCGGGATTCCACAACCGGCCAGAGGGCCTGACTCTACGGGCGACGGTCAACAATGCAACCTCTCGATTCGACTTTGGCATAATCAGATGGCTACAGGATAAGGGAAATCCGTGTGCGCCTCAAATTGAACAGCGAAGGGGAGAGCATAATTCACTGCGCCGCTGAACGCGAGTTCGTTGCCTAGCGCTGACCAACCTCAATCTCCGCGACCAACTGCACGCGCGAGGTGATGTCAAGCGTGCCCACTTCGACAGGCGTCGGTGCTGCTGCTGACATCGATTTCATTTGGAACTGGTCCGCATAGATTGGGCGCGGCTGCTGTACCCCTTCCTCTTGAACTTCAACGATGCGTACCACTCTGCCACCAAGCGCTGTTGCAACCACTTGCGCTTTGCTGAGCGCCTCGCGAGTGGCTTCAGCCAGGGCCTGATCACGCGCGGGTCGATCCTTCCTTAGCGTAAAAGAAATTCCCGAGATGTCATTCGAGCCTGCCTGCGCTGTGGCATCGATTACCGCGCCGACCCTGGTTAGATCTGACATCGTGACCGTAACGCTGTTGCGCGCTTCATAGCCGGTAATGGACGGAGGCAGTCCTTCTTTGTAGGCCCTAATCGGTTGCAGGTTGTAGCCGCTAGTTTTTACTTCCGCCCTCGCTCCAGCCGCGCTTTTCAGGGCCTTCACTACCGCATCACTCCGGTTAGCATTGTCCTGTTGTGCTTCTAAAGCATTGTGTCCCTGGGTTACGACCGAGACCGTCAGAATCGCGGTGTCCGGTTGTGCCTGAACTATTGAGTCACCGGTCACTGACACTTTGGTGAGACCTATCAACACGCTTGCGCCAGTGCCGCCTTGCGCCAAAGGGCGCATCGTACGCACTTCGAAAGGTGTGCCCTCCATGTAAGTTGTCATGACATCAGGTCTAGTTTCACCACTTGATGCAACTTCATTACCTTCAGCAAACCACTTCTCATTTTGAAAATGCTGCGAATTCAGTATGAGATATTTCTGGTTGCCGGCCACAATTACCCAACCTCCCGGCTCTACGGTCTTTTGCAGCCGTCCCTGAACCGTCATCTCTTTTGCAAAGACCTGCGTTGTAAATAGCGTAGCGAGCGCCAACGCTGCCAGTATGTTTATTAGCTTCCTTTTCATTCGTCTCCCTCTTTCTTGGGTTCCCAATTCTAACGCGCCGACAATTAACATCGCGCGCCACGACAGAACGTGCCGGGCGGCTGACTCTTGCTAACCTGCATCATTGCATTTTGGTTCTCAAATACTGTTTTGTTACGATTCAGACAATGCAATCAATCGATACTCACAATCATGAAGCCGAGCAACTAAAGGAAGCCCGAAACGCTGTTGACGCGGGCCGCGTTGAAGATTTACCCGAGGGAAGCTGCAAGACAATTGAACTCTCAGGAGGGCGTGAACTCGCTCTCTACCATGTTAACGGCGAATTTTATGCCACCGCAAACTTCTGCCCGCACCAGGGAGCGCCGCTAGCCGCCGGGACACTTTGCAATCATGTTATCGAGTGTGAATGGCATGGCTGGCAGTTTGACGTGCGCACCGGAGAATGCCTTACCGTGAGTGAGAAGATTTCAACCTACAAGGTCGTGGTACGGGACGGCGTAATCGAAATTCTTGTTTGAGTTGCAGAGAACAAGATTTTCCATTTGTCATTTGACATTTCTCATTTGTCATTTAGATCTTAACTCTAGATTCCTGACTACAGATTTCTGGACACCTGAACACCTAGTGGTTTGAACAAGACTTCGCAGTTCAAAATAACAAATGAAAAATGTCAAATGACAAATGGAAAATCTCTGCTTCTTTCATTCCGTAGTTTCCTGCTCCCCGTCATTGCCAATCGCCTCAACCGGACAACACAGCACCGCTTCTTCGCACGCAGCGAGTTCTTCCTCGGTGAGTGGTTGTTTGTAAACAAACGAATAACTATTGGCGTCGGAGCGGCGAAAGTTTTCCGGCGCGGTATCGCGACACACATCGCAATCGATGCACGTCGAATCGACGTAGTAGGCGCCGGGCAGGTTTTCTTTCACGCGATCGTTTCGATCTGGCATTGGCGATTTCGGGATGCGGATTTCAGATTGCGGAATTCAAGATTTGAGCTTTGTGATTTTCAAGCAGTCGAAACGAGGACAATTCAAACAAGATGCGAATCGCAAATCAGCAATCCGCAATCCGCAATCGTCACGGGTGCGTCATCTCTTCCGGCTTTACATACTTATCAAAATCTTCACCGCTGAGGAAACCCAGGGCGATCGCTGATTCGCGCAGGCTGATTCCTTTCTTGTGCGCATTCTTCGCCACCTGCGCTGCCTTGTCATAGCCGATGTGCGGGTTAAGCGCCGTCACCAGCATCAAGGAGTCCTGCAGATGCTCCTCAATCTGTTCACGATTTAATTCGATTCCTCGAATGCAGTATTCGACAAACCCATGCGCCGCGTCATGCAGCAACCTGATTGAGTGCAGGAAATTATGAATCATCACCGGCTTGTAGACGTTCAACTCAAAATTTCCCTGCGAACCACCGAAGGTAATGGCAGTGTCGTTGGCAAACACCTGCACGCACACCATCGTCATGGCTTCGCTCTGCGTCGGGTTCACTTTGCCGGGCATAATCGACGACCCGGGCTCATTTTCCGGGAGAATCAATTCTCCAAGTCCGCAACGTGGGCCCGATGCGAGCCAGCGAATGTCGTTCGCGACCTTCATCAGCGAAACCGCAAGCGTCTTTAGCGCACCGCTCGCGAAAACGATCTCGTCGTGAGCCGAGAGCGCGGCAAACTTATTTGGATGCGACTTGAAGGGCAGGCCTGTTAGTTCGGCGATCTTCTTCGCCGCGCGTTCGCCGAACTCCGGATGCGAGTTGAGCCCTGTGCCTACCGCGGTGCCGCCAATCGCGAGTTCGAGCAGCCCCGGCAGGGACATCCGCAGGCGATCAATGTCGCGCGCGATCAGGCTGGCCCAACCGGACATCTCCTGACCCACGGTCAATGGCGTTGCATCCTGAAGGTGCGTGCGTCCAATCTTAACGACGTCTTTGAACTCTTCAGCCTTCGCGGCAATAGCGTCGTGGATTGTCTGGATCGCGGGAATGAGTCTGTTCAACTGCTCAGCCCCTGCAATATACATCGCAGTCGGAAAGGTATCGTTCGACGACTGCGACATGTTGACGTCATCGTTCGGATGAATGGGCGACTTGCTGCCCATCACGCTGCCGGCAAGTTCGATCGCGCGATTCGAGATCACCTCGTTCGCGTTCATGTTGGTTTGGGTGCCGCTGCCGGTTTGCCAAACTCTTAAAGGAAAATGTTGGTCGAGTTTGCCTTCGATAACTTCGTCGCACGCTTGTTCGATAAGCTTCAGCTTGGCGGCGGGCAACTTACCTAAGTCGGCATTCACGAGCGCCGCTGCTTTCTTCAGGATGCCGAGGGCGCGGATCATCTCGCGCGGCATCTTGTCGTCGCCGATGTTGAAATGCAGCAGTGAACGCTCGGTCTGCGCCCCCCAATACTTATCCGCGGGCACTTCAATCTCGCCCATCGAATCGCTTTCGATGCGCACTTCTTTTTTCATCTCTTGTCGTTCGCTTGCGTCAGGTGACATAGGTGTACCGTCTAGCGTCCTGCCCGGTCCTGGTTTGAATTGGAATAGCGATCGCCGTGTTGCGTGGAGTTGTCATGAGCGAAGACTAAAGCCCAAAACAATTCTACATCACGTCTAGCCCGGGCTTAAACCGCCGATCCACTAACTGACGCTAAGCATCACTAACCCCCTTCGTGAGCTTTCGTGTATTTCGTGGATCCTTCTTCCGAGGGGACCGAGAGACCAGCCGCGTAAATGTTTGCCAAGATGAACCTTAAAGTTATAAAGTCTGCCAACGCACCACCAATCCCCCATGTGGTCGAAAACAGGCTCAGCGGTATTCGAACTCAAAATAGGGCCCAAGAATTGACGATGTCATCCCCCGTCAACAGTGATTCGTCCCCTGATAATGCCTCGCAGCGCGCACTTATTTTGGTTGTTGAGCGCAATCCGGCCGTTCAGCGTCTCGAACGTTTCTTTCTTGAGCAGGCGGGCTACAGCGTCGAGTTTGCGAGCGATGGCGTTTTGGCCCTGGCCCGAGCGCGGGAGTTATGTCCGAAAATTGTTGTTACTGAAATCCTCGTGCCGCGTCTGGACGGTCTGAGTCTTTGCCGGGCGCTTAAGTCGGATCCGCGAACGCGCTCGATCGTAGTGCTGGTTTTCAGTCACCTTCATGCCGAAGACCGTGCTCTGGAAGCGGGCGCCGACGCCTTTATCGTCAAGCCAATCGATGAAGAGAATCTTATCGACATAGTATCGAAGCTTTTGCAGATTAGAAGAGAGGGCGCGGGAGGATAATCTTTGGAGATTGAGCGTCTCAAAACCGGAAACTCCAATTTGGATGAAGTCCTGCACGGCGGCTTCCTCATTAACACCATCAATGTGATTATGGGGGCCCCGGGTACCGGAAAAACGATACTTGCGGAGCAGCTTGTATTCTCGAACGCCACTCCGGAAGCGCCGGCGCTTTATCTCACGACCCTCTCGGAGCCGCTCGATAAATTCATACAGCATGGACAGAACTACGGCTTTTTCGATTCAGCTAAAGTGGGTGAGACCGTTTTCTATGAAGACCTTGGGGCGATGGTCAGAGAACGCGGCATAGGCGCGTTAGCTGAAATCGTTACTGAGATGGTAACGCAACGGACCCCGCGACTGATTATCATCGACTCATTCAAGGCGTTGACCGAACTCATTGAGACCGCGCAGGAACGTCGTACCATCCTCTTCGATTTGGCGAGCGTTTTGACTGCTTACCAATGTACGACTTTTTTCGTCGGCGAATATTCGGGCGAGATGATGACCGAACTTCCAGAGTTTGCCATCGCCGATGCAATCCTGATGTTGCTGAAGCAATCAACCGGTGTCCGCGAACAAAGATTCTTGAGAGTGGAGAAACTCCGTGGCTCAGCCTCAAGTCCCGGGATGCACGCTTTCAATATTACCGCCGCCGGGTTGGTGTTATACCCTCGATTGTTAACCCCTGATGTTTCGCCGGTCTATACCAGTAATCCTGACCGCGTGAACACTGGGATTGCGGGTCTTGATGACATGATCGAAAAGGGTTTCTGGGGCGGTAGCACAACTCTGCTGGCTGGTCCGACAGGCTCAGGCAAGACCATCATCGGCCTGCACTTCATTCGTGAAGGCGCCGTTAACAACGAGCCTGGCGTCTATGTTGGGTTCCAGGAAAACCCGGTCCAGCTCTCGCGAGTGATGCGTAATTTTGACTGGGACCCCGAGGCATTACTTGAGAGTGAAGCTTTTGAGTTGATGTATCGTTCGCCAGTTGAAATGCAGCTTGACAGCGTGGCTGTGGAGCTTTTCAATCGCGTTCGCGAAGGCCGCGTCAAGCGTGTGGTAATTGACGCCATCGGCGATCTGAAAAAAAGCTGTGCCGACCCGCAACGGTTTTCGGATTTCATGTATGCGCTAACGCAATGGTTTGCCACCAAAAACGTCACTTGCTTGCTGTTGTATGAGTTGCACAATCTCTTCGACGCGCCGCAGATTAGCGATGAAGAGATTTCGAATATGAGCGACAACATCGTGCTGCTGAATTTCACTCGAGGCGCGGAGATGGCGCGCCGGGTTCGGGTTATCAAAACGCGCGGCAGCGCTCATGATCACCGCGAACATGCGTTGCAGATCAGTGACTCAGGCATTTCCATTCGGGAAATCACCTAGGATAAAGTAATACCCCCCTTGAATTACGCCCCCATTTGAATCGCGCGCCGGATGCGCGCGCCCCCGCGAAGATCCGAATCGAGCCAATCCGAGTAATCGACCAAAATGGGCAGTAAGATCGATAACAGCGTGAAGACTTCCTTCGACCGCCTGGCGGCCATTAACCGCGCCATCACGACCTCGCTAAACTTCAATGAGGCCTTGCGACTCATCGTAGACAATGCAACGGAACTGTTTTCCGCTGATAACAGTTTGTTGTTGTTGGCGGAAGCCGACGGCATCCTGCGCGTTAGGGCGGCTCACGCGGGCAGCGAGATCACTTCGCAGTTTGCCGGACCGATGGAAGAGTCTGTCATTAGCGATCTGGCTCTACAGCTCAAACTGGATCCCACTAAAGAGTTGGTAACGGTGCCCATCGTAGCCCAGGGTTCTCTCAATGGGTTTCTGGCCATAGTCCGCGATTCACCACTCAATGCTGAAGAACAGTGGCAGTTGACCGCGCTCGCTGATCAAGCAGCTATCGCACTCAACAATGCCCGGCTGCATGAGTTTCAAACTGGCGAAGCCATTCGCCAGCGCGATGAGTCGCTGGCAGCGTTGCGCGAGTCGAGCCGCAAGATCAACAACATTCTCGAGAGCATTACTGATTTGTACTATCAGCTGGATCGCGAATGGCGCTTCACTGATATCAACCGGCAAACAGTGACTCGCTTTGGCCGCAGCCGTGAAGAGCTGCTCGGTAAGGTCATCTGGGAAGTCTTTCCGTCCGCCGTAGATTCGGATCTGTATACCAAGTTGCAGAAGTGTATTGAGACCATGGTTCCGGTCCACTTTGAGCTCGCCTCGCCAATCGTTCAAGGGTCGTGGTTTGAAGTGCATGCGTATCCGACCAGGGTGGGACTTTCAGTCTATCTTCGAGATATTACAGAACGAAAAAAATCGGAAGGGGAAATCGCGTTTCAGACGCGCTTGTTAAGCGCCGTCGAACAAGCGGTCATTGCTACCGATCTTCAGGGCACCATTGTTTATTGGAATTCGTTTGCGGAGCAGCTTTATGGCTGGTCGTCGCCCGAGGCGCTGGGCGCGAACGTGCTGGAAATTACCCCCGCTGATGCCATGCTCGAACATGCCGCTGAGATCATGTCGCACCTAAGAACCGGGAAGAGTTGGTCGGGTGAGTTTCTGGTGCGGCGAAAAGACGGCGGAGTGTTTCCGGCTATGGTCACTAATTCCCCTATCTTTAGTGACCAGGGTGAATTGGTGGGGATAGTCGGCGTCTCAGTTGACATCAGCCAACGCAAACAATCCGAAGCCGAACGCGAAGTTCTGCACCAGAGTGAACGATCGGCGCGAGCGGAGGCGGAAAAGGCCAACCGATTGAAAGACGAGTTTCTGGCAACTCTATCTCACGAGTTGCGCAATCCGTTGAATGTGATTCTTGGCTACGCGGAAGTCCTGTTGCGCAGCGATGAAGCGCGGACGTCTCAGTTTGTAAGAAAGGCCGCTGAGGTGCTCAAACGCAACGCCCTGGCCCAGTCACGCCTGGTGCGCGACCTGCTGGATCTTTCACGACTGCACATCGGTAAGCTGTCGCTAAACTGCGAAGCAGTGTCGCTGACCACCCTCATTGATAACGCGGTGGAGACAGTGAGTGTCGAAGCCGCGCAAAAGCAAATCGAAATAAGAATTGAGGGCGCCGAAGACGTAATCTTCGTAAACGCCGATCCCCTGCGGTTGGAGCAAGTCATTTGGAACTTGCTGAATAATGCGGTCAAGTTCACGCCGGTAGGCGGCACGGTAACGATTCGTCTAGGCAGCGAGCATAGGCGTGCGACAATAATAGTTGAAGACACGGGACCCGGAGTTGAACCGCAGTTTCTGCCTCATGTGTTCGAAATGTTCCGGCAGGCCGACGCGAGTAGCAGCCGGCCCCACGGCGGTATGGGTATTGGACTGGCCCTCGTGAAGCAGTTGATCGAGTTGCACGGTGGAAGTGTCGCGGTGGCTTCCACCTTAGGCCAGGGCGCAACATTCACCATCGAACTTCCGGCGACTGGCGAGAAAGAAGAGTCTCCGGGATATTCTCCCCAGGCAGAAGCCGGCATCCTCAGTCATATGCGAATTCTGATTGTTGACGATTCAGCCGACACGGTCGAGATGTTGCGGCGGTTGTTTGAAATGGACGGCGCGGTTGTGGCTACGGCAAGCGGCGCCGTTGAGGCGCTTGAGATTGCCGGCCAGAAAGATTTTGATGCTGTTCTCTCCGACATCTCGATGCCGGGGATGGACGGTTTTGAATTCGTTCGTCGATTGCGTGAGCTAACCAGACATAAGGATGTGCCGGTGTTGGCTATCACGGGGTTTGGACGATCCGCAGATGTGGAGCGAGCTGAGGCTGAAGGCTTTTTTTCGCACGTCACCAAACCGATCAACGTAAATGACCTGGTGCAAACTCTCCGTGAGCTGCCGGTGAAGAAGCAGCAAGTGACGACTCAGAACTAGAAACTCAGCAATGTATGGCCGCCCAACCTACACAAAATCAGAAATGGGAGCGATAGCGTGTAACTTGAAGCAATACTTTGCCGCCGCGGTTGGGCCAGTCTTGTTTCAGCCACCGCTGATTGCCGGGACGATCGAAATCTCAGATCCTGAAGAAACCAGACTCGTAACTCCGCCTGTGAATCGAACATCCTCGTCCCCGATGAAAATATTTATATGTTCGCGAATTTGTCCTTGCTCAGTCGCCACACGATCTCGCAGACCTGGATAAAGTAACCATAGCGCCGCCAACGCGTCTGCCAGGGTTGTGGGCGAGTCTACGATCTCAACTTTGCTGTGCCCCTCAGTATATTGGCGCAACGGCCGCGGAATGTGAAAGGTCACTGGCACGATTATTCTCTTGTTCGACGCGACTTACTGGCTGCAAGTGTTTTCGATCGCGATGACACAGCTGATACGGACGATTTACGCGGCCTTGGAGTTGAACTGGAGGACGCCCGTTCGAAAACCGCAGTCCGTGTGCAGGCCACAGGAGGTAGTCCCTCCAGTATCTTTTGCCACGTCCTTCCATCATCGGTAGAGCTAAACAGCTTACCGCTTCGTGTACCAAAGTAGATTCCGGCTGGATCGAATGAATCCACTACCATTGCATCTCGCAAGATAGTCTCGTGAGCTCCCTTTTGCGGCAAGCCGCGCGTTAGTGGTTCCCATGACCCGCCGGCGTTCCGGGTGCGATAAATCCGCAAACGGCCGTCGCAAGTGCAGCGAAACTCGTCGGACTCAACTGGAACTATATAGACCCAGTCCGGATTTTTCGGATGCATGGTCATTGCAAAACCAAAATCCGAAGGCACCCCATTGGCAATATCGGTCCAGTTTTCGGCCGCATCGTCAGAGCGATACAAGCCCCAATGGTTTTGTAGAAAGAGGCGTTCGGGACGACTCGGATGCATCACAATCTTGTGTACGCATTGCCCGAATTCCGGATACTTGTTGGGCATGAACACTGCGCGGATGCCCCGATTTTGCGCGGTCCAGGTGCCTCCGCCATCGTCGGTACGGTAAACACCGCCGGCGGAGATTGCCACGTACATGCGCTGCTTGTTCGTGGGTTCAAGCACAATGGTATGTAAGGCCAAGCCGCCATTGGCGGTCATCCATCGATGCCGGTGCGGGTGATCAAACAGACCACGCACGAGCGACCATGTATCTCCGGCGTCACGCGACTCGAAAAGCGCTGCTGGTTCTACGCCGCAATAAAGTACGTTTGGTTCCTCCGGACGGCCAATTGATATTTGCCAGATGTTCTTTAGCGAAACGCCACAGTCGTTGGGAAACCGAATGGCGGCTTCCTGGGGATTGGTCCAACTCTTTCCGAAATCGTCGCTGAAACGCAGCTGCGTTCCCCAAATACTCTGGGTTGAGGCCCAGATGCGATGTTGACCATCACGGCCGTCATAGGCCATTGCGTAAACAGCTTGTCCGTGGAAGTAAGGACCGCCAACTTTCCAACGTTTGCGCTGAGCATTTGACTGGAGCAGGAATGCTCCCTTGGTTGTTCCCACCAACAAGAGAAAGTCCTGTTCCCTGACGTGAACATGTTGCACGCCGTGAAAAACAGTGGTTGGGGATCCGCTTCGATCGACGCTTGGATCGCTGGCGGTGATCACTGCCGATTGAACCGCTTCCAGAGCGGCCTGAACTTCACCCGCCCGTTGATATCGCTGCATGGGCTCTTTGGCAAGGCAACGCTGAATAATGGCCCAGAGACCCGCGGGCACTGGCGGGCCAAGCGCTTCCGGAATTTCGCGCATAATGGAGGAGCTGATCTCAAAGGTAGTGCGTCCCGCAAATGGCAGCCGCCCGGAAGCCGCTTCATAAAGAACGACTCCGAGCGCCCATAAATCACCGCGATAGTCGGCCCCCTCACCGCGCAGGACTTCGGGCGCCATATACGACAAGGTACCGCTTATGGTGGATGGCTCCGGCGTTGATTGAAAGACCCGGGTAGTGCCCTCGGATACTACTCCCCCAATGCGCTTGGCTAAGCCAAAATCGAGAACTTTGACCAGTCCTTCACTTGTGACCACAATATTTGCACTCTTTAGATCTCGATGAACGATACCCTTGTCGTGAGCGCGAACGAGTGCGCTGGCTATCTGGACGCCGTATCGCAGAACTGATTCCGGGGGCAATCCTGCATCGCCACTCAGCTCGCGCAGAGACTTTCCCTGGACCAACTCCATCACAATGTAGACTTCGCCATCAGTCTCGCCGACTTCATAAATAGTGCAGATGTTGGGATGGGCAAGAGAAGAAGAAGCACGGGCTTCATGGAGCAGATCCTGACCAACCGTTAGGTCAATGTCCTTCTTAACAACTTTCAGGGCCACGTCGCGATGCAAGACGTCATCGCGACCACGATAGACGACCCCCATTCCGCCTTCCCCAATCTTCGCCACTACACGGTAGTGACCGAGAATCTTACCGATCACAGGGTGCTCCTTCCGCGCGCCCATTCGAGTCTGGCATCAAAGGGTTCGTCAAGAGAGTCTTGGCCCGCATTGCGTTCTAACGTCTCATCTCGCCCCTGGTTGGAGCGATCAAGCTTTCGCAGAATTCCTCATTTATGGCGACTGATTGTTGATTATTTCGTCAAGACTGATTCTATGGGCCGCGCAGATGGGCGTCAAACGTTCAAAAAAAGGTGCCCGCGCGTGGACCTCGGTTCGCTCCCAGTTCTGATTTTGTTGCGGCGCCACAGTCTCGTTTTTCTGCCGACCAGTTGTATACTGCGAAGCAGAGTTTCGAAGAAAGTTCACCTGGTTTCATCACGGTCCTCGCCGTTCCACCAAAGGTTTCCCTCCTTCACGCGCTCACCGACAAGCGAGTCATGAAGAGGCAGTTGCTAAGGAGGCAACACTCATGAACAAATCTACAAATAAAAAGAGCCTTACAAACCAGGAAAACAACCGCCGGGAGTTCCTAAGAAGTAGTGTGACTGCCGCTGCTGGACTCGGCTTTCTCAGTTTTGGATCGCAGGCACAGGC
>Ga0070706_100005714_pt1 | contig 11829 bp, 14 predicted proteins | sample KBSK5501metaG_FD_65476 | JGI IMG/M metagenome (GOLD analysis project Ga0070706, IMG submission 65476) | Corn, switchgrass and miscanthus rhizosphere microbial communities from Kellogg Biological Station, Michigan, USA - KBS K5-50-1 metaG | ecosystem: Host-associated > Plants > Roots >...
ATTTCCGACCTCAAGAACTCCGCGGGACGCGCGGGCGGGGCGGAGCGGGCGGCCGCGTTTCTTGGCGAATTCGCGGGGTCGACCCCTTGGGCCCACCTGGATATCGCCGGCCCCGCGTTCGCGGAGAGCGCGCCTCCGGCACCATACCTGCCGGCCGGAGGCACGGGGTTCGGGGTCAGAACGCTGCTTCGGTACTTGACGTCGCTCGGGTAGGCGGGGCGGCCTGTGGTCAAGTACAAGTTCGTGACCGTGTGGCGGATCGAGGCGCCGATCGAGGCCGTCTTTGAGGCGATCTACCACTCAGAGCATTGGCCGACGTGGTGGGGGAGCGTCCGACGCGTCGTCGAAGTCGCGCCGGGGGACAATCGCGGCGTCGGCAGTGTCCGCCGGTACTTCTGGAGAAGCCGGTTGCCCTATGACTTGGTCTTTGAGGTCACAGTGGCCCGGATCCAACGGCCGGTCGCGCTGGAAGGGGTTTCTGGAGGCGAGCTCGTCGGAACAGGCAGCTGGGACCTCTCCCAAGATGGAGCCGTGACCACCGTCCGGAATACCTGGGAAGTCGGGACGACAAAACGCTGGATGAACGTCCTGGCTCCGCTCGCGCGTCCCATCTTCGGCTGGAACCACGCCTACTCGATGCATCAGGGCGGTGAGGGACTCGCGAGGCTACTCGGCGCCCGCCTCGTCGAAAACACGCATACCTGAGCGCGAAAAGGCGCTGGCGCCGCGCGAGGCTACTTCCTCCTAGCGCGTGTTATCTGGATGCAGAACCGGCCCCGACGAGGACGGGCTCCGGAACCGGATCCGGAAGCCGCTCCATGCGGCAGGGCTGCGCGGTCTTATCGAGCCGGGCCTCGGTGTGCAGATGGTACACCGACACGATCTCCCCGGCGACAGGTTTAAGCTCCGCCAAGTACCCGCACGAACACCGGAACCAGGCCATTTACGCCTTCCCCCGCTCGACCGCGAGCATCGCCAGCATCACTCGGGTCCTCCAGAACAGCATCCACACGGCCACCGCCCCATTCCCCCCTGAGTTTTCTATTCCCGGCGAGCTTGTCGCGCACCAGTATGGATACCCATCTTAAACGCTGATGCGGACATCCATGGGGATGAAAACGGACATCCATATGGCTGGACTCGGTGGCACATGTGGATGCAGTCCGCCGTCTACTTTTCGAGTTGAATGTTGACGTGCTTCAATTCGGTGTACTCGAACAAGCCTTCGAGTCCGTACTGGCGGCCGAGCCCCGACTGCTTGAAGCCGCCCATCTCGGTCGACTGGAACATCTTGCCGAAGGTATTCACCCACACCGAGCCCGCCCGGACGCGCGTGGCGATCTTCATCGCCTTGTTGATGTCTCGGGTCCACACCGCGGCCACGAGACCGTAGACCGTGTTGTTGGCGATCTTGATCGCATCGTCGAGGTCCTTGAAGGTGGTGATGCCCATCACCGGCCCGAAGATCTCCTCCTGCGCGATCTTGCCGTCTGGGTTCATCTGGTCGAACACCGTGGGCGCAATGAAGTAACCTTTGGCGAGCGCCCCCTCCGTCAGGCGGTGGCCGCCGGTGATCAGCACCGCTTCGCGCTTGCCCTGCTCGATGTACCCGGTCACCTTCTCCAGCTGGCTTTCGGAGATCACGGGCCCCACTTCCACGCCCTTCTCCCAGCCCGGGCCGACCTTCATCTTGGGCACCATCTCCTTGACCCGCTCGACGAACGCATCGTGGACGCTGGACTCGACCAGCACGCGGGTCCCGGCGATGCAGATCTGTCCGGCGTTGTAGAACGAGGCGGCATTGAGCGCACCGCGGATCGCCCGATCCATATTGGCGTCGGCGAAGATGATCGTCGGCGACTTGCCGCCCAGTTCCAGTGAGACCTTCTTGAGATTACCGGCGGCGAGCCGCATCACCTCGCGCCCCGTCGCGGTGTCTCCGGTGAACGCCACCATGTCGACGTCGTGATGTCGCGCGAGTTCCGCGCCGACAGGATCGCCGGGGCCGGTGACGATGTTCACGATCCCCTTGGGGATCTCCGGGATCCCCTCGAGAATCTTGGCGAGCTCAACGGTCGAGCCGGCCGTGTACGAGGCGGGCTTCACGACCACCGCGTTTCCCGCTGCGAGCGCCGGAGCGATCGCCCGAGCCAGCAGCGCCAGCGGGGCGTTCCAGGGCACGATGATCCCCACCACCCCAACGGGCTCGCGCATGATCAGACTGATACTGTTCGGCTGCGGGATCTGGGACCGCCCGAAGATCCAGCGGGCCAGGCCGGCGAAATAGCTCGTCGTCTCTGACAGCCTAAGCGCCTCGCCCCGGCTGATCGGGTAGGGCTTGCCGCTCTCGCGCGTGAGCAGGTGCGCCAACTCCTCGTGACGGGCGCGCACCGCCTCGGCAAATTTGAACAGCGCCGCGGTGCGCGCGCTCGGATCGTCCCTCCACTCGGTCGTCTCGAACGCCTCCCGGGCCGCGGCGATCGCCGCCCGGATGTCATCTTCGGTCGAGCGCTGAGCCCGGTAGACGGGCGATCCGTCTCCGGGGCTCTTCACTTCGAACTGGCCGCCGGACGACTCACGCCATTCCCCGGCGATGTAGTTCTTGTACGTCGTCACTTCTGGCATCCTGGTGTCCCTCCCATTCATCATCTCATCATCCTGTCCACAGCCCATCAGGATCGAATCGCCGGAGCACGTCGAGTTCATCTCGGGACGGCTCCCGGGTCTCCCCAAGATCCGGCCGCACCGACACCGCCCAGCCCGTCTGGCTCCTGACCTCCTCCACGGTCACGCCGGGATGCACGGACTCCAACACCATCTCGCAGGACGCGGGATCGAAGCCAAAGATCCCGAGGCTGCTGATCACGCGCGACGGCCCGCCACGCCGAAGCCCCACGGTCTCCCGCCACGCCGGACCCGTCCCATATCCCGGCGAGGTGAGATAGCGCACCCGCTCGGGAAAGCGGCGGCGCTCGTGGTGCATGATAATCACCGTGCGACGCGACAGCGCCGCGATGTCGGCCGCACCGCCGCTCCCGGGCAGGCGAATGCGCCGCTCCCCCTCGGCCGCCCAGGTGGTGTTGAGGTTGCCGTACCGATCCACCTCAGCCCCCCCAAGAAACCCCACGTCCACTCGACCCCACTGCAGATGGCTCATCACGTCCACGAGGGTCGTGCAGGCCACGGCGCCCGCGATGTTCGGTGGATCTCCCATGGTGATGATGGGGGCGGAAGGCGGCGTATCGCGGATGACCCCGTTCTCGAACAAGCCGACGGCACGAGGGGCATGCAGCGCCCGGGCCACGGCAAACCCGAGCAGAGGGAGACGCATCCCGACGAACACCAGCTCCCCGTCGCGGATCTCACGGGCCGCCGCGGCCACCATGACCTGCCGCCGCGTTACCCCCCCCACGAGCCCGGCGTCCTCCTCATCTAGAATCCGTAGTTGACGGGAACCGCCAACCGCGCCGCGCGCGGACGCAGTCCCGCGACTCTGGTGTCTCCGAGACGGCGAAGGTATCCCGCGTGACCGCCGGTCGTGAGCACCATCCGGTCGAGCCAGGCCAAGAACCCCTCGCGCGTTTGCGTCTCCGCGTGGTACTCGTCGTAAAACGGGCCGTCCCGGTTGACGTACCCCTGCGTGGGCGACGGATGTGACCCGTAGGGCACGACGACGACCGCGCTCACCAGAAAGCCGGGCACGAGGGTCCGGTTCGGGTCGCGCCTGATGACCTCGTCGGCCACGACTTCCTCGCACGTCAGCAGTACGGCCCCGGCCGCCCGCGCCGCATCGAGGGAGATGCCGAGGTTGCCCCAGAGATGGGCGTTCCCGTGACGGTCGCACCGCTGCACGTGCAGCACCGTCAAGTCGGGCCGGAGTGCGCCGACGGCGAGCAGGCGCTCTCCCGTGAACGGGCACGTCACCTCCCGGACCCGCGGGTGATCCCGCACGATATCGGACCCGAGCGCCGTCCGGGTCGGGAGGTACGGCACCCCCTGGGCGGCGGCGGACACCGCCAATGCGACCGTGAGGTTCGAGTGGTCTTCGATCGCCAGCGGCTGCGGAATCCCCTCTTCCATTGCGCGTCGGAAGTTGTACGCGATCCCCGCGCCGACGTTGCCGACCCACGCCGCGGCCACGTGGGACACGCAGCCCGCGCCGATGAGTTGATCAAAGAGAATATCGGAAATGGGCCCAACGAGGGCGAGGTTCCGCCGGCCCTGCCGGATCATCTCGTGCCCCGCCGCGAACGGGATGCAGGACTCCAATCCCGTTCCCATGGCGATGACCATCCCGTCTTGGACATACCGGGCCACCGCCTCATCAAGCGGCATCAGCTTGTCCACGCGTATCTCCTGAGAAGCCTAGCCTCGGGGAACCGTGCCCCACTTCACCTGCTCGAACGCCGACCGGCAGGCGCGGCAATAGTATTGCGATGTCAGGGACGTTGAGCCAAACAGGCTGATCAGCTCGGTCTGGATGGATCCGCAAAACGGGCAGGCGGGCGTGGGGCGTTCTGCGTCCCCCGGCTCGGGCTCACGCATGCCGCACCCGGCGCGGCGATTCATTCCATTGCGACCACGGCAACGTCTCTGTGAGCACCCAGCGGTCACCATCGCAGCGCAGCGGCGCCGCGAGCCCGGCGCCGCGAAGGATCGGGCCGACCAATGTCAAGAAGCGCTGCCGCACCGCGTCCCCCGCCTCCTTGAGCACGCCGATCTGAACGAGCGGGGCGAGCGCACCACCGGAGGCGGGCCCGAACCAGCACAGCGTGTCGGCCCATGCCTCCCCCACGATACTCTCGAGGCCCGCGCGGACCCCGGGCCCTTCCGCGCCCAGCTGGCGGAGCCACCCCGCGCCGTGGATGGCGTGAAATTGTTCCTCCTCGATCAGCTTGCGGGCGCGCTGCCGGAGCGGCAGGTAGCGCGACTCCAGGGCGGTCTCGAGCACGCAGCCGAGCGCTTGATCGAGCAGCACGTTGGCGACGATCAGATGCGGCCAGCTCGGGAAGGACTGTTGCACCAGCGCGACCGTCCGCGCATCCTCCGCCGCCCATTCGTGCTCCGAGCGATGCGGCGCCCCGGGCAGCTCTTCGAGCAACCCGTACAGCACGCGGGCGTGGCCCAGCTCATCCTGGGCCATCGCGGTCGCGGCGACGCCGGCCTCGATGGTCGGCCCGCAGGTGCACCACTCGCCGTAGCGCAGGCCGAGTGCGTGCTTGTTGTCGGCCAGGGCGACGACCAGGTCCACGAGCGGCGGGACCGCCTCGCGGGGGAGGGCCGAAGGCCGGTCGAGCAGGGGTGCGCTCATGCGTGCGCGTCCACGGCTTGGGTGCGGACAGACTCGACCGGGATGACGGCGTGTCGCGGGACCACGTACATCTCGATCCACGACTCCTCATCGTAGATGCTCCGCGCGTAGACTCGCGCGAGCGCGTCGTCGGGCGCGGCGACGCACCCAATATGACGAAGGGGCTCGCCGTCGACCCGACGGGCAAACACCTCATACACCGGCTCGCTGCCCACGGTCTGCATGCCGCCCCCTTTACACGGTGACCCCGCAGCGGGCGAGTTCCCGCCGCGCCGCCTCCGTCAGCCGGTCCTTCGTCCACGGCGGGTCCCAAGACACCGCGATCCGCACGTCCCGGACGCCCGGGAGCCGGTGGAGTCGCTCGCGGATATCGTCCCGGATCATCTCCATGCACGGGCAGGCGGTCGCGGTGAAGGTGATGGTCAGCGTCACCGCGCCCTCCTCGACCGCAACCCCGTACACGAGTCCCATATCCACGATGCTTACCGGCCACTCAGGATCGATGACCTCCCTGAGGGCGGCCCATACGGCGGCGGGCGTCACCCCTCCCGGCAGCGCCTCGGGCCCGTCACCGACCAACGCGCGATCCGCCGCAGGCATCGTTAGTGCAGCCCCACCAGTTGTCGCATCTGCCGGCGCCCCCGTTGCAGCATCTCGACGAACATCGTGTTACCCGGGCCCCGCCGCTTCCACCGGACCAGGACGTCGTCCCAGGTGATCGGCCGGTCCATGAGCCACCGGCGCTCGCCCTCGTCGAAATCCACCGGGAGAGGGTATTCCAGCACGTAGTTGCCGGTGGCCTCGTCGCGATGCGCCGGCACGCGGAATCCGAGGCTCTCGCACAGCGGGACCGCCGTGCCGAGCCAGGTCTGCCGGAGCTGGTCGTTCGTGCTGCCCTTCAAACGGTAGCCGATTTGCTTCCCGTGCGTCTTGAGGGAATCCGGCAATCCGAACCACTCCACGGTCATCGGAAACATCCAGTCGATCGCCGCCTGGAGCTCCGCCCGGTGGGAGGGGGCGAGGCGGCGCATCCCGTTCTCGCCGTGCCGGAGGTGGAAGTTTTCCTCCTTGTCCACCTTGGCCAGGCCGCGGCGCCAGGGCCCGTAGCTGCAGTTGCGGTAGACGTCGCCCAGGAGCACGTATCCGGCCCGGTCGTAGAACGCGTTCGCCACGATCAGTTCGATCCAGGACCGCAGCGGCACGTCGAACGCGTAGGGATGCTTGAACTTCTTGGGGTCGCGGTCATAGATCAGCGCTTCCGTGTCGACGCCGAGATCCTGGAGGATCCGGTAGCCGATGTGCGCGTGGCTCAGCTCATCCTGGATGATCGCCAGCGCCGAGATGAGGTTGTTCATCGAAGGGCTGTTCTTGGCCGCCGTGTAGTAGCTCGGGGCACTGATCAGTTCCGTGTCCGCGGAGACGGTCAAGATGTGAATCAGGGTTTGCCGGTAATCATCGGACATCTCCTCGGGCGATTCGACGATATGTCCCTGTCCGATGCGTTCGGTCAGCTGCTCGCTCGTCACCGTCGCCATCGCGTCCCCGTCCTCCGAAATGACACGGTTTTTTCACGTACGGGTGAAAATGCGTGTATAATTATTATACGGCTGAGCCACAGGAGGCGTCAACGCCGGGATCACGCCGATGCGCGCACGGTCGCTCCTGTTCACGGTCTACGGCGATACCATCCGGCCCCACGGCGGGGAGATCGGGATGGGAAGCCTGATTCGCCTGATGGCGCCCTTGGGGTTCACCTCGCGCGCGGTCCGCGCGGCCATGGCGCGGATGGCGCGTCAGGGGTGGCTGAGAACGCGCCGGGTCGGCCGGCGCGCCTTCTACTCGCTCACCCCCCAGGGCGCGTGGCGGGTCGAGCAGGGAGTCCGCCGAGTCTACCAGCTCGCGCCCGACCCGTGGGACGGACGATGGCGGCTCCTGACGTATACGATTTCCGAAGGGCGGCGCCCCCTTCGCGACCGCCTGCGGCGGGAATTGACCTGGCTAGGTCTCGGGCCGCTCTCGCGCGGCACGTGGCTCACGCCCCGGAACCTCGCCGCGGAACTCGCGGAACTCGCCCGCGCGCACGGGTTGGACGGCGACGTCGCGATCTTCGAGGCGACTCTACTGGGACCCGAGCAGGATCGCGTGCTGGTGGGCCGGTGCTGGAACCTCGACGCCGTCGCGGTGCGGTACCGGGCATTCACGGCGACGACCCGACGGCGTGCGGCGTCGCTCCGGCTCCGGCTTCGCCGCCGGGCGATCTCGGATGCGGCCTGTTTCGCCGAAAAGATCCGCCTCGTGCACGAGTATCGGAAGTTTCTCTTCGTGGACCCGGGCCTTCCCGATGCCCTACTCCCGCCCGCCTGGCCGGGCCGGGAAGCGGCTCGGTCGTTCCGCAACGCCTACCGGCTGTTGGCGGCGCCGGCGGCGCGGTTCTTCGCGGCCTCGTACGACCCGCCGCCCCATGCGCGGGAGCGCCACGCGGATATCCTCACCAAAACGGGACGCCCCGTTATCGCCCCTTAAAGACCGGCGGCCGCTTCTCCAAGAAGGCGGTTACCCCTTCCGCGGCGTCCTCTGACGCGAACGTCCGGAACAGCGCCTCCCGTTCGTAGGCCAGCCCGCCATCGAGCGGCAGTTCCATGCCGCGCGTCACGGTCAGTTTGATGAGCCCGACCGCCATGGTCGCGCCCTTTACGAGGCCCTCGGCGTATTCGCGCGTCTTGGCCGCAAGCTCCTCCGCTGGAAACACTCGATCGACGAGGCCGATCCCGAGCGCTTCATCCGGCGAGACCGTCCGGCCCGTCACCATCAGGTCGAGGGCCCGGCTCTTCCCGACGAGGCGCGGCAGCCGCTGCGTCCCGCCGTTGCCCGGCAGAATCCCGAGGGTGATCTCCGGCTGCCCGAGCCCGTGCTTCCCCGCGGCGGCGAACCGCAGGTCGCACGCGAGCGCGATCTCCATCCCCCCGCCAAGGCAGTGCCCGTTGATCGCGGCGATGAACACCTTGGGGGTCAACTCGATCTTGCGGAGCACTTCGTGCATATAAAGGATGAACTTCTCTTTTTCCGGCAGTGTGGAGGCCTGGAAGAACTTGATGTCCGCGCCCGCGGAGAAGAAGCGCGGCACGGTGCTCGTCACGACGACGGCCTGGATCCCGTCGTCGGTCCGGGCGGCCTCCACCGCGTCGTTCAGTTCCTCGGCAAACTGCCGGTTGTAGGCGTTCGCCGGGGCCCGGTGGAGCGAGATCTGGCCCACCGCCCCCTGCCGTTCAAGGCTGATCATGTCTGCCACCAACGTCACCTCCGTTCCACCAGTACGCCGTGGTGTGCGTGGCCCGTCAACGGGTCGAGGTCTGCTGGGGCTCTGCGGCCAGCCGTTCCCGCAGCCGAAACCGTTGAATCTTTCCCGTCGCCGTCTTGGGAAGTTCGGGCACGAACTCGATCCAGCGAGGATACTTATAGGCGGCGATCTTGTCGCGCACGAACGCCTGCAGTTCTCGGGAGAGCGCGTCGCCGGGGGGCTGCCCCGGCTTGAGCACGACGAACGCGTACGGCTTGACGAGCCCATCCCGGTCCCCTTTGCCGACGACCCCGCACTCGAGCACCGCCGCGTGTTGGATCAACGTCGCCTCGACCTCGGCGGGGGACACCCACTGCCCTCCGGCCTTCAGCATATCGTCGGAACGGCCGCAGTACATGTAGAACCCCTCGGGGTCCTGGTAGTACTTATCGCCGCTGAAGAACCACGCCCCGCGAAACGCCTGCTTGGTCCGGTCGTGCTTGTTCCAGTAACCGGTCGCGAGGCTGTCCCCGCCGACGAGGAGGTCCCCGATCTCGCCCTGAGGCACGTCGCGGCCCTCCTCGTCCACGATCCGAACCGCGTACCCGGGGACGACCTCACCGCTGCTGCCGGGCCGGGCGCGGCCCTGCCGGTTGCTGATGTAGATGTGCAGCACCTCGGTCGAACCGATGCCGTCGAGGATCTCCACGCCGAACCGCTCCTTCCACCGTGTGAACAGCACGGCCGGCAGAGGTTCGCCCGCGGAGATGCAGAGCCGTACCGCGCCGAGGTCGGCCGGCCCTTCTTGAGCCAGCATCGCCGCGTACGCGGTGGGCGCCGAGAAGAACAGGGTCGGCCGGTACCGCCGGATGAGATCGAAGTACAGCCGAGGCTCGAACCGTCCCGGGTAGAGCACCGCGGACGCCCCCACGCGAAAAGGGAAATACAGCGCATTTCCCAGCCCGTACGCGAAGTACAGCTTGGCGACTGAGAAGCAGATGTCGTCCTCGCGAATCTGTAGCACGGTGCGCGCGTACAGATCCGCGGTGCAGACCATGTTGTAGTGCCGATGAATCGTTCCCTTGGGGGCACCCGTGCTTCCGCTGCTCCACAGCCAGAAGGCGGGTTCGTCGCGATGTGTCGGGGCAGGATCGAGCGTGGGATCGGCCGAGTCCAAGAGCGCGCGCAGCGCGTGCCGTCCCGGGGCGGTGGCCGAGCCCCCGGCCACGATGACGTGGCGCAGCGCGGGAAGATCCTTCAACGCGGGCTCCACGGCGGGGAGGAGTTCCTCGCTGACCACCAATACCGCCGCGCGGCTGTCTTGGAGCATGTACGCGTAGTCGGGGGATTTGAGCGCCGTGTTCGTGGGCACCGCCACCGCTCCGATCCGGATCGCCCCCCAGAACAGGGCTGCCAGGTCGGGGGAGTCGAGCATCAGCAGAAACACGCGCTCCTCCGGGCGCACCCCCAGGGCGCGGAGCGCATTGCCTGCCCGGTTCACCTGCGCCAGCAGGGCGCGGTACGTGATCCGTTCGTCACCGGCACGGATGGCGATGCGGTCGCCCCGTCCCTGCTCGAGGTTCCGGTCGAGAAATGCGGTGGAGACGTTGAACGTCTCGGGGACGTCGACGGACGCGGTCATCGCGCCCCCGGCTTTCGCGGCCCTCGCGTTACTCTCCTCTCAGCGCGCACCGAGCGCATGCGCGCGATGAGGCGGTGGGTCGATTATGGACAGACGTGAGAAAGCGCGGTGCTGCTGATCGCAATCCCGGCCGCGGTATTATCGAGATCGTTCCACGTGTACATCCCGACTACGCGGTTCTGATCATCGAGGACTGGAGAGCCGCTGCTGCCGCGCTCCGGCCGATCGCCGGCTTGGATCTCGAACACGGGGGTGCCGTCCTTCGCGATGGCGGTTCGAGTGACGGTGCCCGTGGCGACCGTCTTCTCCGTGGGTTGCGAGATCCGGCCGTACCCGATCACTCGGATCTGCCCTTGCTCCGGGGGGACGTCGGCGAGGCTCAGCGCCGGAAACACCGGGAGGGGCCCGGTGTGAGCGCGCGCAAGGATGCGGGGCCCGCCTCCGGGCAAAATCCCCCACAGGGAAAACTCGACGTTCGGCGCCACGAGGCGGATCTCCGCGATATCGCGGGCGACGGGACCCTTCGAGACCCGGAACGGATCCACGTCGAGCGGGCTCGCGCAGACGATCTCCACCCCGTAGAACTCCCGGCCAACGACGGCCAGGAGCACGTAGTGGTCGGGATCGTGCTGAACACGGTAGACGACGTGGCTGTTCGTGAGCGCCAGGCCGCTGGGGTCGATGAAGAACGCGGTCCCCCTGGCGATACCTTTGCCCTCTTTGGTGTAGGTGAAGAGTTCGAAGACGCTGTCGGAGGGATTGACGTCTTCGCCCAACGCGCGTAACGGCGCGCCGATCACCAGCGCGATGACGATCGCCGCGGCCATCCCCATAAGACGCGCGGCTGTGAGTGCGAGCCGCGGCGAGCGGGGCGTCCGGTTCAGGCCGATCACCATCGCATTCTCCCCTCAAGCTCTCAACGGTGGCAGGGATGAGCGCTATCAACATCCGTATATGCCCATCTCAGCCCGCTCTCGGCCATACGTTGCCCGCACGGCGGAACGCCGATGCGGGAGGTCAGGAGGATGTGCGGGCAGCGTCGAAGGGACGGGGGCATTGAGGCCGTGAAAGGAGTGAGGCACGATGATTGTGGCGTACGAAGGCCGGGTTCCCCGGATCGCGCCGACGGCGTTCGTCGCCCCGACGGCGACCGTGATCGGCGACGTGACCATCGGGGAAGAGGCCAGCGTCTGGTTCGGCGCTGTCCTCCGCGGGGATGTCGGCCGCATCGAGGTGGGCGCGCGGGCCAATGTGCAGGACAACGCGGTGCTGCACACGACCGATCGGATCCCCACCATCGTCGAAGAGGACGTTACGATCGGCCATGGGGCCGTGCTCGAAGGGTGCACCGTCCGGCGCGGGGCGCTCATCGGCATGAACGCGGTGATCCTCCACGACGCCGTGGTGGGCGAGGAAGCGCTTGTGGCCGCCGGCAGCGTCGTGACCGACGGGACCCAGATTCCGCCGAAAACCGTGGCCGCCGGCGCGCCGTGCCGGGTGCGAAAGCCGCTCTCGGGGGCCTCGGTCGAGTGGATCGCCCGGGCGGCCGGCGCATACGTCGGGCTCTCCCGCCGCTACAAGGAAGCGCAGGCCCGGGAC
>Ga0070706_100005716_pt1 | contig 11827 bp, 11 predicted proteins | sample KBSK5501metaG_FD_65476 | JGI IMG/M metagenome (GOLD analysis project Ga0070706, IMG submission 65476) | Corn, switchgrass and miscanthus rhizosphere microbial communities from Kellogg Biological Station, Michigan, USA - KBS K5-50-1 metaG | ecosystem: Host-associated > Plants > Roots >...
GACTGCCCGGCCGGTTACCGAGACAACACCACGCATGATGGGCCCCCAAGTGCGTCGAATCCGTCGCGCGCAGTCCTACGCCTGGGACGTCACAAAAAAGCTCACATCGCAGGTCAGAGCGCATGTCCGCCCGCTATCCTCGCGGTCCCCGGCCAGTGGCCGACGCGCTGCACCTCTGCCATCAGGTGGCGTCCACCGCGCCCGGGAGAACCCCCCGGGACACCACCGCTCGAGGCTGCCCGGCGACCGTGCGCCAGTAGACTCCGCGCCATGACGCCCCTCCCCCCGCTTGCCAGCCGGATTCCCGCCGAACGCCGCTACCACGGCGACAGCGTCACCGACGACTACGCGTGGCTGGCGGACAAGGACAATCCGGAGGTGATCGCCTACCTGGAGGCCGAGAACGCCTACACCGACGCGATGACCGCGGACCTGGCCGGGCTGCGCGACGCGGTCTTCGCCGAGATCAAGGCGCGTACCCAGGAGACGGACCTGTCGGTGCCGGCGCGCAAGGGCGGCTGGTGGTACTACACCCGCACGGTGGAGGGGAAGCAGTACCGGATCCACGCGCGCCGGCCGGCCGGGCCGGATGAGGTCAGGCCCCCGGTCACGGACGACGGCACGCCGCCGGCGGAAGAGCAGGTCCTGCTGGACGGCAACGAGCTGGCCGGGGAGTCCGCGTTCTTCTCGCTCGGCGCGTTCAGCGTCAGCCCGGACGGCCGGCTGCTGGGCTACTCCACCGACTTCAGCGGCGACGAGCGGTTCACCCTGCGGATCAAGGACACGCGCACCGGCGCCGTGCTCGACGACGAGATACCGGGCACGTTCTACGGCTGCGCCTGGTCGCTCGACGGCTCCGCGCTCTTCTACGTCACCGTGGACGACGCCTGGCGGCCGTACCGCGTGTGGCGGCACCGGGTGGGCACGCCGGCCGGCGACGACGTGATCGTGTTCGAGGAGCCGGACGAGCGGTTCTGGGTCGGGGTGAGCCTGACCCGCAGCGAGCGCTACCTGGTGATCAAGACGGCGAGCAAGCTGACCGGCGAGGCGTGGCTGCTGGACGCCGCGCGGCCGGACGGGGAGCTGACCGTGGTCGCGCCGCGGCGGCAGGGCGTCGAGTACGACGTCGAGCACCAGCCCGATCACCCGGACGGCGACCGGCTGCTCATCCTGCACAACGACCACGCCGAGAACTTCGAGCTGGCGGCCGCCCCGGTGACGGCGCCGCGGGAGTGGCAGCCGCTCGTCGCCCACCGGCCGGATACCCGGCTGCTCGGCGTGGACGCGTTCGCCGGGTACCTGGTGCTGTGGTACCGCCGGGACGGCCTCACCGGCCTTGCCGTGCACCGCGGCGACGGCGCCGTGACGGAGATCCCGTTCCCCGAGCCGGTGTACTCGGTGGCGCCGGGCGGGAACCCGCAGTACGAGTCGCCGCGGTTCCGGCTGGTCTACGAGTCGCTCGCGACCCCGGAGTCGATCTGCGACTACGACGTCGCGTCCGGGGAGGTCACGCTGCTGCGGCGGCGGCCGGTGCTGCCCGCGCCGGACGGCCGGGCGTTCAGCCCCGATGACTATGACCAGTACCGGGAGTGGGCGGTGGCCGCCGACGGCACCCGCGTCCCGATCTCCCTGATTTGCCCGAACGGTACCCCCCGGGACGGCAGCGCGCCCTGCCTGCTCTACGGCTACGGCAGCTACGAGGCCTCCATCGACCCGGCGTTCGTCACGGCCAGGTTGTCGCTGCTTGACCGCGGGTTCGTGTTCGCGATCGCGCACGTGCGCGGCGGCGGCGAGATGGGCCGCCGCTGGTACGACCAGGGCAAGCAGCTGTGCAAGGTGAACACGTTCACCGACTTCGCCGCCTGCGCCGCGCACCTGGTGCGGCGCGGGTGGACGTCGCCGCCGCGGCTGGTCGCGCGCGGGGGTTCGGCGGGCGGGCTGCTCATGGGCGCGGTCGCCAACATCGCGCCGGCCGAGTTCGCCGGCATCGTCGCGGAGGTCCCGTTCGTGGACCCGGTGAACACCATGCTCGACCCGTTGCTGCCGCTGACCGTGACCGAGTGGGAGGAGTGGGGCGACCCGCTGCACGACCCCGAGGTCTACGCGTACATGAAGTCCTACTCGCCGTACGAGAACGTGACCAGCCAGGAGTACCCGCCGATCTTCGCGACCGGCGGCCTGAACGACACGCGCGTGCTCTACCACGAGCCGGCCAAGTGGATCGCGCGGCTGCGCGCGGCCGGGAAGGGCGGCCCGTTCCTGCTGAGGACGCGGATGGAGGCCGGCCACCGCGGCCGCAGCGGCCGCTACGACGCCTGGCGGGAGGAAGCGCTGATCACGGCCTGGATCATCCGGACGGCCGGGGCCGGCTAGTCCGTCAGACGGGCTCGAACAGGGCGCTGACCGACTCGCCGTCGTGGATCCGGCGGATGGCCTCGGCCAGCGCGGGCCCGATCGAGATCACCTCGAGCTTGTCCCGCTTGTCCGGCGGGATCGGGACCGTGTTCGTGCACACGATCTCCTCGACCTCGGGCCGCCCGGCCAGCCGGTCCAGCGCGCCGTCGGCGAACACCCCGTGCGTGCAGGCGATCCGCACCCTGCCCACCCGGTGCTCGGCCAGCCGGTCCAGCAGCTCCTCGATCGTGGTCCCGCGGGCGATCTCGTCGTCGATCACGATCACGTCCCGGCCGTCCACGTCGCCGATGATCGCGCTGATCGTGACGCTGGTGTCGCTGTGCCGCTGCTTCGCGCCGGCCGCGACCGGCAGCCCCAGCATCCGCGCGAACATCGTCGCGCTCTTCGCGTAGCCCAGGTCGGGCGACACCACGACGGTCCGTGACAGCCCCGGGCCGCGGAAGTGCGCCGCCAGTTGCCGCAGCGCGTTCAGGTGGTCGACCGGCACCGAGAAGAAGCCGTGCACCTGCGGCGAGTGCAGCGTCATCGTCAGCACGCGGCTGGCCCCCGCCGCCACCAGCAGGTCCGCGACCAGCCGGCCGGCGATCGATATCCGCGGTTCGTCCTTCTTATCCGAACGGGCGTACGCGTAATGCGGCATCACCACGGTCACCCGCGCGGCGGAGGCGCCCCGGGCGGCGTCGGCCATCAGCAGCAGCTCGACCAGGTGCTCCTGGACCGGGGGCACCAGCGGCTGGATGAGAAACACGTCGCGTTCGCGGCAGTTGGCCTGCAGCTGCACCTCCAGGCAGTCGTTCGCGAACCGGAACAGCCGCACCGGGTACAGCGGGATCTCCAGGTAGGCGCAGATCTCCTCGGACAGCTCGCGGTGCGCGCTGCCGCTGAACACGGCGATCTCCCGCACGGCCGGCCCCTCAGCCGGAGCCGGACGGCTGGTAGGGCGGCAGGGACAGCGCCGTGCGGATGTTCTGCTGGATGGCCTCCGGGGAGGGCCGCGCGTCGATCGTGACGACGTATTCCTTGCGGCGGAACACCTCCAGCACCGGGTTGGTCTTCTCGTGGTAGTCCCGCAGCCGGACGGCCAGCGCCGCCTCGGTGTCGTCTTCGCGCTGCACGAGATCGCCGCCGCAGGTGTCGCACTTGCCCGGCACGGCCGGGCTGTTGTCGATGAGGTTGTAGTCCATGCCGCAGCTGGAGCACAGCCGGCGCGCCAGCACCCGGCGGTGCACCTCGCTGTCCGGCAGGTCCAGGTGGATGACGCCGTCGATGTCGTAGCTCTCCAGGAAGAACTCGGCCTGCCGCCGGTTGCGCGGGAACCCGTCGATGATGAAGCCGTAGTTCCAGTCGTGCTCGGTCAGCCGGTCCCGGACGATGTCCTCCACCACCTGGTCCGCGACCAGCTCGCCGGCCGCCATCGTGCGCCGCACCTGCGCGCCGAGCTTGGTGTGCTGCTGGACGTTCCACCGGAAGATCTCGCCGACGCTGATGTGCACCAGGTCGAGATCGCCGGCGAGCAGCTTGCTCTGGGTGCCCTTCCCGCTGCCCTGCACGCCCATGATCACGTATTTGCGCATGCCGCTACCCTGACACGCCGCGGCGGATCCGATCGAGTGAGGGTGTCGTTACGCCGCCCGCCGGCGGACCAGCCAGACGGCCGCCGCGCCGAGCAGCAGCGCCGCGATCAGCCCGGTGACGCCCTCCGCGGCCTGGAAGGCCCAGAACCGCCCGGCGGGCTGGTAGGCGGTGAAGAGGCTGAGGTGGTGCGACGCCGGGCAAGCCCGGCTGCGTCTCGCATGCCGAGACAACCCGACACTTCCAGACCGCGCCCGAGCGCGCTCCCGGCAGCGCTGAGCATCGGTATCGCCATAGCAGTACCCGTGCTTCGCGTTCCCGGGAGAGCGCGCTTCACCGTCTCACATTATGAGATTCGGGGGGGCCTGGCGCCGTGTCTCAGGCGCGGATCCGCTCGCGGACGGTGTCGGTGACCTGGCCGGCGCGCGCGATGATGTCGTCGGCTCTGTCGGTCTCGGCGATCATCTCCAGGCTCGCCTCCTCGTCGGCGATAGACGCGAGGTTGACCTCGACGTTCACCCGGGCCGTGGCGGCCGAGGCGCGGGCGGCCTCGGCCGCCGCGGCCACGTCGGCGAGCACGTTGCGGTTGCCGATCACTGTGAGCGCCTCGGCAAGGTCCACGACCAGGCCGGCCAGGCTGATCACCCTGGCCTGCGGCCAGGCGGCGTTGACCAGCGCCTGCGCGATCGCGTCGGCGCGGGCGGACTCCTCCTCGGCGGTTGCCGCGCGCAGCCGGTAAGCGTCGGCCACCGCGGTGAACGCGTCCTCGTCCGCCTCGGCCAGCCGCAGCGCGAGGCTGCGCAGCTCGTCGGTCTCGGCGATGATCCGGCCGATCATGAGCTGGTGCTCGGCGTACTCCGGCCCGGTGGTATACCGGGCGACCATGCCGAGCAGCGCCGCGCCTTGGGCGGCCTGCAGGGCCGCGGCCGCGCCGCCGCCCGGCGCCGGGACGCGCTCGGCGAGCCGGCCGAGGAAACCGCTGATGTTCTCGGCGCTGATGGGCATCCGGCCCTCCGGGTGACGTCGGTGAGGAAGCGTCACGATCCTCCCACGAGCGGTTACCGCGCCGGCCGGAACCGGCCGGAACGGCGCACCCGGCCGGCGCCGGGCCTGCCGCAGGTCGTCGCGGGGCCGCCGCGCAGGTCAGCCCCGCGGCGGCGCTAGGCTCTGTGCATGTCCAGCGGCGGGTCGGACCAGCCGGCGGTCGAGCAGCGAGCGCCGGTCAGCTGGCGCTTCCTCATCAGGCCGCGCTGGATCGGCTGGCACCTGCTGATGGTGGTGTCGGTGGCGGGCATGCTCGCCCTCGGCTGGTGGCAGTTCCGCAGGGCCGTCGCGGGAAACGCGCTCAGCTGGGCGTACACGTTCGAGTGGCCCATCTTCGCGGTCTTCGCCGTGGTCTTCTGGGCCAAGACGATCAGGGACGAGTTCTCGCCGCCGGACACCGACGAGGCACCCGACCGGGCGGAGTACGCGGTCGGCTCGTACGCTGAGTCGCGCGGCAAGGAACTCCTGGTGTGGGAGCCCGAGGACCCCGACCTGGCCGCCTACAATGCCTACCTGGCCCGGCTGAACGAGCAGGTGAAGGGGCACGGGCGGTGGCACGGGCTGCGGTGAGCCCGCCGCCGGCCCGCCAGGGCGTCCCGGCTGGCGGCCGGGCCCGGACAACGCGCAGGAGGTACCGCCGGTGCACGCAGCCGTGCTCCGTTACCGGGTGATGGCCTACGTCACCGGGACGGTGCTCATCGTGCTCTGTTTCGCAGGGATCCCGCTCCAGGTGGCCGCGCACAACGACGTGATCGTGAACGACGTCGGCACCGCGCACGGGATCCTGTACATCATCTACCTGATCGTGTCGTACCTGCTGGCCAGGCGGCTGCGGCTGCCGCTCGGCCCGACGCTGCTGGTGCTGCTGGCCGGCACGGTCCCCGTGCTCACGTTCGTGGTCGAGCGCTGGCTCAACCGCAGGTTCATCGTCCCGGCGCAGCAGGGCCTGGGGGCGGGCGAGGCCGCGCCGACGGCCCGCGCCCGCTGACGGGCCGCGGGGCATCGCCATCGGCGCGGACCAGCACTACTACGCCGAGCATCCCGGCGCCGCGCACCGGCCGGGGCTGGTGCACGTCGTGCTGCCCGACGTGCACCTGGCATTGCAGACCGACTCGGGGGTGTTCTCGGCGGGCAGGCTCGACCCCGGCACCAGGCTGCTGCTCGACACCGCTCCCCCGCCGCCGCGGTCCGGGAACCTGCTCGACCTCGGCTGCGGCTACGGGCCGCTGGCCCTGGTGCTCGCCGCGCGCTCGCCGGAGGCGGCGGTGTGGGCGCTGGACGTCAACCAGCGGGCGCTGCGCCTGTGCGCGGCCAACGTCCAGCGCGCGGGCCTGGCGAACGTCCGTTGCGTCACGCCCGACCAGGAGGGCCTGCCCGGGCGGCTGGCCGTCATCTGGTCGAACCCGCCGATCAGGATCGGCAAGCAGGCGTTGCACTCACTGCTGGCCGGCTGGCTCGGGCGGCTGGAGCCCGGCGGCTCGGCCTACCTGGTCGTGCAGCGGCACCTCGGCGCCGACTCGCTGCACCGCTGGCTGGAGGAGGCGGGCTGGCCGGTGTCCCGGCTGGCCGCGCGCAAGGGGTACCGGGTGCTGCGCGCCGATGCCCGGGAGTCAGCCCCCGGCTGAGCCGTGGCACTGGCTGGCCTCATTCCCGCCAGCCGCCGTTCAAGTTCCATTTGGCTAGGCACGGCATACTCAGGTACATGGCGCATGCGTTCCTGGAGCACCCTGGCCCGCTCGCGTTCGCGCACCGCGGCGGTGCGGCGCACCATCCCGAGAACTCGTGGTCCGCGTTCGAGCACGCGGTGGGGCTGGGCTACACCTACCTCGAGACCGACGTGCGCGCCACCGCGGACGGGGTGCTGCTCGCCTTCCACGACCACAGTCTGGACCGGGTCACCGACCGCGCTGGGCGGATAGCCCGGATGCCGCACGAGGAGATCGCCGCCGCGCGCATCGGCGGCTCCGAGCCCATCCCGCTGCTCGAGGACCTGCTGACGGCCTGGCCCGGTGTCCGGTTCAACATCGACGTGAAGCAGGCGCTAGCCATCCGCCCGCTCGCCGCCGTGCTGCGCCGGACCGGCGCGTGGAACAGGGTCTGCGTGTGCTCGTTCTCCGCGCACCGGCTGCGCGCCGCCCGGCGGGCGCTGGGCCGCCGGGTGTGCACGGCGCTGTCGCCGGCCGGGATCATGTCGGTCCAGGTGGCGGGCAACCTGTCCGGCTCGGGGCAGATGCTGGCGCGGCGCCTCGCCAGCGCGGGCGTGCGCTGCGCCCAGGTCCCTGCCGTGCTGGCCACCAGGAGTTTTATCCGGCGAGCGCACGCGCTGGGCCTGCAGGTCCACGTCTGGACGGTCAATGACCGCACCGAGATGTCTTGCCTGCTCGACCTGGGCGCGGACGGCATCATCACCGATGAGATCGTGCTGCTCCGCGACGTCCTGGCCGAGCGCGGCGAGTGGCATCCGGGATCCCGTCAGGGCGCCGCGCCCGAGCGCCGGGTGGCCGGCCGGTAACCGCCGCGGCGCTGCGTATTGCCCTGGCTGGCCCGATCCGGCGGCCCGGATGCGATTGGAACCGGTCAGAGCGGGAATCTTGTCCGGGTACTCAGCGTTAACGGACACGAGGGGTCAGCGCTCGGGAGGCAGTACGTTATGGCGGAACGCGCACTACGCGGCACCCGGCTCGGGGCGACGAGCTACGAGAACGACCGCAACACCGACCTGGCTCCGCGCCGGGAGGTCGCTTTCGACTGCCCCAAGGGCCACCACTTTACCGTCCCGTTCGCCGCGGAAGCGGAGATTCCGGCCGTATGGGAGTGCCGGGTCTGCGGGGCGACGGCGTTCACGTCAGCCGTGGATCTCCCGGCTCAGAAGAAGGCCAAGCCGCCGCGCAGCCACTGGGACATGCTCATGGAGCGGCGCACCATCGCCGACCTCGAGGAAGTGCTGGCCGAGCGGCTGGCGGTGATCAGGGAGCGGCGCGGTCTCGGCGCCGGGGAGGCCACCGCCGCCGAGACCCCGGCGGTGCAGCGCAAGAGCGCCTAGAACCCGGGCTGCGTTTCCACATCTCCGGTCCCGGCGAGCGCCGGGGCAGGTAACGCCTGCGCGCGGAGTCCGACGGCGTGATCCACCTCGCGTTCAAGCACGACCTCGTCTACTCCGGGGACTTCCAGGACGCCGCCGACGCGGATCGCCGCGCCGTGGCGGCCTTCGGCGAGGTGCTGGCCGGCTCCGGCCGGCCGTTCGTCCTGGCCTCCGGGCTGCTCGGGCTCGCGCCGGGAAGGGTGGCGACCGAACGCGACGGGCGGGAACCCGTCGGCCTGGCGCACGTGGCCGGCGGCCCGGCGACCCGGCTGGGCACCGCGCACCTGGCGCTCTCCTTCGCCTCTCGCGGCGTCCGCTCGTCCGTCCTGCGGCTTCCCCCGACGGTGCACGGCGAGGGAGACAACGGCTTCATGGCGGCCCTGGTGGGCATCGACCGCGCCAAGGGCGTCTCGAGCTACATCGGCGACGGGTCCAACCGCTGGCCCGCCGTGCACCGGCTCGACGCCGCGCACCTGTTCCGGCTGGCGCTGGAGGACGCCCCGGCCGGGTCGGTGCTGCACGCGGTCGCCGACGAGGGCGTGCCGATCCGCGCGGTCGCCGACGTGATCGGGCGGCATCTCGGCCTGCCGGTGACGGCCGTCGCCCCGGGGGACGCGGACGCACACTTCGGCTGGCTGGCCCGCTTCCTCGCGATCGACAGCGTGGCCTCGAGCGCGCTGACCCGCGAGCTGCTGGGCTGGCAGCCGGTCCAGCCCGGCCTCCTCGACGACCTCGACAAGGGCCACTACTTCCAGCCCGGCGCGGACTGACCCGAGACCCAGGGACCCCGGGACCCGGCGGACTCAGTTGCCGGGCGGCACGGCGGTGCGGCCGGCCCGCGCGCGGCGCCGGCCCAGCCGTGCCGCCCGGCTGGACACCCCCCACTGGGTGACCCGCCAGAACGCCTCGCGGACGATCGCGTTGCTCATCTTGCTCGTCCCGTGCACCCGCTCCACGAACGTGATCGGGATCTCGGCGATCGTGAGGCCCGCGCGGATCGTGCGCAGCGTCAGGTCGATCTGGAAGCAGTACCCCTGCGAGATCACCTCGTCGAGGGCGATCTTGCGCAGCGTGCCGGCGCGGTAGGCGCGGAACCCGCCGGTGGCGTCCCGGACCGAGATGCCGAGCATCAGCCGGGCGTAGGTGTTCCCGCCCCACGAGATGAACTTGCGGTAGGCGGGCCAGTTGACCATCTTGCCGCCGGGCACCCAGCGCGAGCCCAGCACCAGGTCGGCGCCGTCCAGCCCGGCCAGCAGCCTGGGCAGGTCCTCCGGCTGGTGCGAGCCGTCCGCGTCCATCTCCACGACGGCGTCGTAGCCGTGCTCGAGCGCCCACCGGAAGCCCGCGATGTAGGCGGTACCGAGCCCTGACTTCCCCGGCCGGTGCATCACGTGCACGCTGGCGTCCTCGTCGGCCAGCTTGTCGGCGAGCTCACCCGTGCCGTCCGGGCTGTTGTCGTCCACGATGAGCAGGTCGGCCTCGGGCACCGCCGCGCGGACGCGGGCCGCCGTGGTCTCCAGGTTCTCCCGCTCGTTGTAGGTGGGGACGATCACCGCCACCATGCCGATCGGAGGGTAGCTCCCGGTCACGCTTCCTGCCCCTTGCTCTGGTCTGTTGGCCGCGCTGGCTGACCCGCAAGGGTAACCGATGCACGCCACCGTCGGATGCTCAGGGCGAGGAAGAGGGCCCGGGCTCCCTTCGGACCGGAGCCCGTCTCGCCGGCAACGAGATCGGCCTCCGTTGTCTACTGGGCGCCCGGGCCCTTCCTGGGTCCAACCCCCCGCCCAGCCGGGTCCTGATCACAGCCCCTTCCGCGCTGCGCCTGGCACAGAGGCGAGGTTGTGCCGATCCCCCGCCGCACGCAGCCCGGCCCGGCGCCCCGATCGCTCCGGCCGGTCAGCCCGGTGCTGGACTGCGCAGCAACATACCGTTGATAGCCGCGATGTCAACCTGGTCCGGGGCATCCGCCGGGCTGGCCGGGCAGGCCGTCCGGGATCGGCCCGGCCTGGCCGGGTTCGCCGCATCGCCCGGCCTGGCCGGGTACGCCGGCCGGAGATACGATTGGACCCGCCCTGGTGATCTTCGGTGCGGAAGGACAGGCGATGACGGAAAGTCCGGAGTTCGAAGAGGTCTCCGAGTCGCAAATAGCGGTTCACTGGCGCGAGGAGGGGCGTTACCCGCCTCCTCCGAGCTTCGTGGCGCAGGCTAATGCCAGCGACCCGGCCATCTTCGACCGGTTCAGCGAGGAGCACTTCCCCGACTGCTTCAAGGAGTATGCAGACCTTCTCAGCTGGGATGAGCCGTGGCACACGACCCTGGACACCAGCAACCCCCCGTTCTGGAAGTGGTTTGTCGGCGGCAGGCTGAATGCCTCGTATAACTGCGTGGACCGGCACGCCGCGGCCAGCCCGGACAAGACCGCGATCGTCTTCGTGCCGGAGCCGGAATCCGACGACCCCGCGGCGATCAGCTACGCGCAGCTGTACCGGCAGGTGAACGAGTTCGCGGCGGTGCTGCGCGACTCCCTCGGCCTGCAGGCGGGCGACCGGGTGACGCTGCACATGCCGATGGTGCCCGAGCTGCCGGTCACCATGCTGGCCTGCGCCCGGCTCGGCGTCATCCACTCCCAGGTGTTCGGCGGGTTCAGCGGGACCGCTTGCGGGCACCGGATCGCCGACTCGGGCAGCCGCTTCCTGATCACGATGGACGGTTACTACCGCAGCGGGCAGCTGACGGATCACAAGGTCAAGGCCGACGAGGCGCTCGCGGCCGCCAGCGGCGAGGGCCAGGAGGTCGACAAGGTCCTGGTCTGGCGCCGGCACCCCGGCCAGTATGCCTCGCAGACCCCGATGGCCGAGGGCCGGGACGTTTTCGTCGATGAGCTGCTCGGCGAGCACCGGGGAAAGACCGTCGAGCCGGTGTCGATGCCGGCCGAGGCACCGCTGTTCCTGATGTACACCAGCGGCACCACCGGCCGGCCGAAGGGCTGCGTGCACAGCACCGGCGGCTACCTCGCCTACGTGACCGGCACGTCGAAGTACTACCAGGACATCCACCCCGACGACGTGTACTGGTGCATGGCAGACATCGGCTGGATCACCGGTCATTCCTACATCGTCTACGGGCCGCTGGCTCTCGGCACGACGACCGTGATCTACGAGGGCGTTCCCACCTATCCCGACGGCGGCCGTCCCTGGCGGATCGCCGAGAAGCTCGGGGTGAACATCTTCCACACCTCCCCCACCGCGATCCGGCAGCTGCGCAAGGTGGGTCCCGAGGAGCCGAAGAAGTACAACTACCACTTCAAGCACATGACCACGGTGGGCGAGCCGATCGAGCCCGAGGTGTGGCGCTGGTACCACTCGGAGGTCGGCAAGGGCGAGGCGGTCATCGTAGACACGTGGTGGCAGACCGAGAACGGCGGTTTCCTCGGCAGCACGCTGCCCGCGCTGCAGCCGATGAAGCCCGGCAGCTGCGGGCCGGGTGTCCTCGGCGTCTACCCGGTGATCTACGACGAGGACGGCGCCGAGGTGCCGGCGGGCAGCGGCAGGGCGGGCAACATCTGCATCCGCAACCCGTGGCCAGGCATCTTCCAGACCATCTGGGGCCAGCCGGAGCGGTTCGTGGATACCTACTACCGCAAGTACAACAGGGACCCGGACAGCAAGGACTGGCGCGACTGGCCGTACTTCGCCGGCGACGGCGCGGTGCAGG
>Ga0070706_100005718_pt1 | contig 11827 bp, 8 predicted proteins | sample KBSK5501metaG_FD_65476 | JGI IMG/M metagenome (GOLD analysis project Ga0070706, IMG submission 65476) | Corn, switchgrass and miscanthus rhizosphere microbial communities from Kellogg Biological Station, Michigan, USA - KBS K5-50-1 metaG | ecosystem: Host-associated > Plants > Roots >...
CCCGAGAGACCGGAGCGGCGGCCAGGAGCTTGCGTCGCGGCCCGGCCGCCGCGTGCCGCCAAGGGCAATGACGGCGACTCCGGGCGCCTTCGCCCATCATCCCGCCCTGCTCCGATGCTCCACTATCAATTCAAGCGTTACGGTGCACTAATTTAGTAGGGCGCTCCGTAGGGGGGGCGGGCGGGGATAAACCCCGCCCCCACGTCTGCAGGCGTTATCCTGATTTCCGTTACAGCAGCCTAGGTCCCCGAGTCTGATCCGCACCGCGCTCAGTCGGGTATCCCGTCCCGGCGCGAGCGAAGAGGTTTGAAAGAACCGGGTCTCCTCGGGAGAGAGCGGCGTCTCGGTGAACCAGATCGTCATGCCGTGGTCGCTCTCGCGATACGAAACCGCGCAGTTCTGCAGCGCGAACCTCCTTCCTCCCCGAGTCACCGTGGCCGAGCACCGGTCTTGTGCCGCTCCCTGGCACGGAACGAAGGCGAAGGCTGCGCTCAAGAGCAGCGAAAACGCCGCGCGCCTCCGGTACCGGGAACGCCGAATCGGCTCTCGCGGCATGACGCTACCCCCTCTGCTTTCTCTCCTTCGACGAGCCTGCCAGAACGGTCCCCTGCGTTCGAATGACCTCGGCGTAGAAGCGGCCGCTCGCCTTGATCGTGCGCTTCTGCGTCTGGAAGTCGACATGCACGATTCCAAAGCGCTTGGAGTAGCCGTGGGCCCACTCGTAGTTGTCGAGCAGCGACCAAACGAAGTAGCCCTTGAGATCCACGCCTCGCGCGCGGGCGCGTTGCGCGGCGCGAATGTGGTCCTGGAGGTAGCGAACCCGCAAGGGATCGTCGACGAGGCTCTCGGAGCTCGGCGGGTCATAGAACGCCGCGCCGTTCTCGGTCACGTAGAGGGGCACGTCCCCGTACCGCTGCTTCACCTCCAGGAGAACGTCGGTCAGGCCGGGTGGATAGACCTCCCAACCCATCTGCGTGCGGGCGCTCTGGCGCTGGAGGACCCAGCCGATCTGGAGCGGAAAACAGGCAGCATCCTGGGCAATGACAGCCCGCGTGTAGTAGTTGACGCCGAGAAAATCGATCGGTTGGCGGATCTGCTCGACCTCCGAAGAGCGCCACCGCGGCCAGGCCTCGCCGAAGATCTCCGCGAGCTCCTCGGGATAGCGTCCGAAAAAAACGGGATCGAGGAACTGGCGATTCATGTAGGCGTCGGAGCGTCGGACGGCCGCGCGGTCCGCAGGCGAATCAGAGGCCGAGTACTTCGGCTCGAGATTCACGACGAGGCCGATCCGGTGCCGGCCCTCGGCGCGATAGGCCTCGACCGCGCGCGCGTGGCCGCGCAGCAGATTGTGGGCCGCGATCGGCGCCTCGAAGAGATCCCGGTGCCCCGGCGCGAGCTTGCCGTGCAGATATCCGCCGTCGCTGACGACCCACGGCTCGTTCAAGGTGCTCCACATCTCGACGCGCCCATCGAGCGCGCGGAAGAGGAGCGCGGCGTACTCGGCGAACCACTCGGCGATGTCCGGGTTGAGCCATCCTCCGCGGTCCTCGAGCGCCGCCGGCAGATCCCAGTGGAAGAGAGTCGGCACGGGAACGATGCCCTGCTTTAGCAGCGCGTCGACCAGACGGTCGTAGAACCCGAGGCCGGCCGGGTTGACCGCGCCCCGTCCCTGGGGAAGCACGCGGCTCCAGGAGATGCTGAAGCGATAGGCCTTCAGGCCCAGCTCTCGCATCAGCGTGATGTCGTCGCGGAATCGGCGATAGTGGTCGCAAGCCACGTCGCCAGTCTCGCCGCGCGCGACCCGTCCGGGCGTGTGGCTGAAGCGATGCCAGATGCTCGCTCCCGCGCCGTCGGCCAGCGGCGACCCCTCGATCTGATACGCCGACGTGGCCGCCCCCCAGAGGAAGTCGGAAGGGAAGACAGGCGCCTTTTCCGAAATTGTGGAGAACCTCTTCTTGCTCCGAGTCTTCCCCATCGAATGTGTCACGCCGCCAGGCTTCGCTCGGTCTCGGGATCGAAGAAGTGGAGGCGCTCGAGGTCGAAGGTGATCGGCAACTTCTCGCCAACGAGGGGGACGCGCTGAGGCCCGAGCTTGCAAACGATCGTGTTGGCTCCCACCCGGCCGTGGACAACGACCTCGTCTCCCAGAGGCTCGACGACCTCGACTTCCAGGACCAGAGTGGGTCGATCACCCGGCGAGACTACCTCCGCCGGATGCACGTTCTCCGGGCGGATGCCCACGACCACTTTCCGCCCGCCCCCACCCGCAAGGGCCTTGCGCAGCCACTGCGGCAGCGGGAGCGAGAAGGAATCGGTCACGACCGCCCGCGCCCGCTCTTCCACTCGCCCGGAAAGGAAATTCATCGGCGGCGCTCCGATGAATTGAGCGACGAAAAGGTTGGCAGGGCTCCGGTAGATCTCGAGCGGCGCCCCGATCTGCTGGATCCGGCCCGACCGCATCACCGCAATGCGCGAGCCCATGGTCATCGCCTCGACCTGATCGTGGGTGACGTAGAGGGTCGTGGTCCGGAGTCGCTGCTGGAGCTTCTTGATCTCGGCGCGCATCTGCACGCGCAATTTGGCGTCGAGGTTGGAGAGCGGCTCGTCGAAGAGAAAGACCGCCGGCTTGCGGACGATCGCGCGGCCGAGAGCGACGCGCTGGCGCTGCCCGCCGGAGAGCTGGCGCGGGCGGCGGTCGAGTAGGTGCCCGATCTCGAGGATCTCCGCAGCTTCCGCCACCAGCCGGTCCCGCTCGGCGGGCGGCGTCTTTCGCATCCTCAGGCCGAACTCGAGATTCTCGCGGACCGTCATGTGCGGATAGAGCGCGTAGTTCTGGAACACCATGGCGACGTCGCGGTCCTTGGGGGCAACCCGATTGACGAGCCGCCCGTCGATCCCAATCGTCCCGGAGGAGACGTCCTCGAGCCCGGCGACCATCCGCAGCGCCGTCGACTTGCCGCAACCGGAAGGGCCGACCAGGACGAGGAATTCCCCGTTCCCGACTTCCAGATTCAGGTCTTCGATGACCGGGATGTCGCCGTAGCGCTTGCCGACGTTTTGAAGGGTGACAACGGCCATCCGGGAGAGACCTTAAACGTTCTCTATCTCCCGCCCGACAGGATCGAGTTGACGGCGTCCATGCGCCGCTCGAGCACCCGACGAAGGCGCGAGACCTCCCCCTCGGCTGCGGCAAAGCGCACGCTGCCCCCTTGAAACTCGAAGCGCATCACCGCGTCCCGATCCTCGGGAGGAACGCCGAGAAGTCCCGCACGGTAGGCGCGCATCCATTCCGGCGAAGGCTCGGAGTCCAGCTGCACGCGATAGTAGAAGCGCCCTTCGGGGGCGGGTCCTTCTGCCGTCGGAGCTTCCGGAGAGAGCGACACGCGGTGAGTCGGCGCCGCCTCGCCAGGTCTGCGTCGGACGGGCTTGCGGTACTGGGGGCGTCTGGGAATGGTCTATTCCCTCCTGGTCGACATTCTTTCACGTCCCTGCGAGCCCGTCCAAGACTCCCGACTCCGACGGGGGGACGGGGGGAAACGGGGACGGGGGAAAGCAGAGAGATTTCTATCACTCCCCCAGTCACCCTGTCCCCCCGTCCCCCCGTCCGCCGCTCGAAGCGGAGAAAGAGCCCGCAGAGACGATCGTGAACTGATCGGGATGAACGCGCTTTCGAAACTCCGAGTCCGCCTCTTCCTTCGTGATGGCCGCGACGCGCGCAGGGAACTCGTCTAAGTATTCCAGCCCGAAGCCGTAGTAGATGGCGGCGTCGATCGCCGACGCGAGGCCGGCGTTGGAAGCGAGGTCGACCTTGAACTTTCCGATGCGAGAGCTTTTCTCTTCGACGAGCTCCTTCACCGTCAAGCCGCTTTCCAGAAACCGCCCGATCTCGTCGAGCGTCGAAGCGATGGCCGCGTCGCGACTCTCCGGTTTCACCGTTACGCTGACAAGAAAAGGACCGGCGATATGGGTGGCGTGGAAGCTCGAGTGGATGCCATAGGTCAGGCCTTCTGTGTCCCGCACGCGCACGCCCAGGCGCGACGTCAGGGAGGATTGGCCGAGCGCCGAGTTGGCGAGCTGACAAGCGAGAAAGCCCGGATCCATCCGCGTCAAGTCCGCCGGGCAAGCCAGCACGACATCCGCGCTCGCCTTGTCCGGCATCTCGACGGTCTCGCGACCGGGGGCGGGGGACGCCGGTGGGACCGGTGGGATGCTGGTCTCCGGCCCTGCGCGCCATCCGCTGCACCGTCGCTCGAGCCCGTCTAAGATCTTTTTGGTTTCGACGTCCCCGACGACGACGACTTGAAGCGTCCCGGCGCCATATCGTTCCTGATAGAAGCGCGCGAGATCCTCGCGCGTCAGAGCCTCGACTGCCGCGATACGCTCCTCTCCGCGCCGGCGGTGCAGGGGATGCCCGATCGGGTAGATCCGGCGGGAGGCCGCCTCGTAGGCGCGGACCGAGGTCTGGTCCTGCTGCTGCCGGACGGAGCCGACCAGCCGCTTCTTTTCCTTCTCCAGCTCCTCGACGGGAAAGACGGGCAAGGTCAGGATCTCGACCAGCAGATCGAGCAACGTCTCGGTATCGCGCGCGAGGGCCGCTCCGGCGATGTCGACCCCGAGCGGATCGGACGCGTCCGCGGCGAAGGAAAGGGAGGCGCCCCGGCTCTCGAGCGCCTCGGCGATCTCGAGCTTCGTCGAACGCATCGTGCCCTTGGCCAGCTCGCCCGCCGTGACGGGGGCGAGCAGCCTCCGGTCCGGCGGCGCGAACAGCCCGCCGGCGTGCAGCGATCCGGAAATGGAGATCGTCGGATTGAAGTGGTTCTCGAGCACGAAGAAACGCGCTCCGTTGCCGAGCGTGCGGAAGGCGATCGACTCGGCGAAGGGACGGCGGCCACTCGAGGTCAAGCGGCCGCTCACTCTTCTTCTTCCTCTGGCTCCGAGCCGGCAGCGGGCTCCTTCGGAAGAAAGAGACCGACCGTCAGCCCATCGTCCTGGAAATATGTGCGCGCGACTCGCTGGATGTCCTCGCGCGCGACGCGCCGGATCGCTTCGGGATAGTCCGCGTACCATTGCCAGTCGGCGACCGCGATCGCCTCCGAAAGAGACGCGGCAATCTGGTCGGTCGAGTCCCGGTCGAAGATCACTTCGGCCTCGATCTGCGTGCGGGCCTTCTCGGCTTCCGCCTCCGAAACGCCTTCTAACGCGAGCCGCGCCGCTTCCTCGCGGATCGCGGACTCGACCGCCGCCGGCTCGACACCCGGACGCACGGGAGCGAAGGCGGAGAAGAGGCCCGGATCCTTCAGTTGCCACGGTACGACCGTGACGGAGAGCGCGAGGCTCTTTTCGACCAGGGCCTGGTAGAGGCGCCCTGTCACGCCTGCGCCGAGCACGTTGCCGGCAAGCGCGAGCGCGGGCGTGTCCGGATGGCGCGCCTCGACGCTTCTCCAAGAGAGGGCGACCCACGCCACCTGACCGACTCGCCGAACGAGGAAGCGGCGCTCCCCCTCCTGCGGGGGCTCGACGGTGTAGACGGAAGGTATCGGCCGCGCCGAGGAAGGGATCGGTCCGAGGTGCCGCGCGAGGATCGCGAGCGCCTCCTCCTCGTCGAAGTCTCCGATGACCAGCGCGGTCGCGTTGTTGGGGTGGTAGAAGACGTCGTAGAACTCCTTTAACCGTTCGGTCGAGACTCCCTCGATGTCGCTTCGCCATCCGATCGTCGGGTGGTGATACGGGTGCTCGCGGAAGGCCGTTGCGAAGGAGAGCTTGTAGAGCACCTGGAAGGGGGAGTTCTCGCCCCTCTCGAACTCGTTGCGGACCACGGTCATTTCGGGCTGCCGGTCGGCGTCTCTCAAGAGAGCTCCGCGCAGCCGCGAAGCCTCGATCCGGACGGCCGCCTCCAGCTGGTCCGAGGGAACGGTCTCGTAATAGTTCGTGCGGTCGAACCAGGTCGTCGCGTTGAAGCGGGCGCCCATCGCCTCGAGGATGGCGGCGATGGCGGTTCCCTTTTCCCGGTTGTACTCCGGCGTTCCCTTGAACATCAGATGCTCGAGCAGGTGTGTCGCGCCGGTGTAGCCGACCGCCTCGTTGCGGCTCCCGACGTGGTAGACGATCGCGAAGGTCACGACCGGAGCGACCCGGTTGGGCAGCATTACGACGCGCAACCCATTATCTGAGAGGCGGAACTCGCGGAAGCCCGCCTTCTCCTTGACGAACTGAAACGGATTTCGGATTTCGGATTGCGGATTTCGGATTGCGGATTTCGGATTGCGGATTGACTTCTTCCTGGCCGAATTCCGAAATCCGGATTCCGAATTCCGAATTCGTCCCACCTACCTTCCCCCCGCGACGTCCTCGGCGCCGTCGACGCCGATCACGTTGCCCGAGACCCAGGCGGCTTGCGGCGCGCAGAGTGCGACGAGCGCCCCCGCCACGTCGGCCGGCTGCGTCAGGCGTCCGGCGGGATGCATTGCGCCCATCCGCTCGATCATCGCTTCGTTGCCGGGGATCTTTCGCAGGGCGGGTGTGTCCGTGATCCCCGCCCGCAGGGCGTTGACCGCGATGCCGCGGGGCGCGAGCTCGACCGCCAGCTGCCGCACGTGCGCCTCGAGCGCCGCCTTCGCGGCGGAGACCGCTCCGTAGGCGGGCCAGACGATGTGGCTGCCCGCGGAGGTCATCGCGAAGATCCGAGCTCCCGGGGAAAGCAGCTCGCCAAAGACGAGCTCCTGCGTCCAATAGACGAGGGAGTGCGCCATCACATCGAGCGTCATCTCCATCTGCGTCCGAGTGATCGACTCGTCGCGGACACCCCCGAAGAAGGGCTTCAAGGTCCCAAAGGCCAACGAATGCAGCAGAACGGAAATGCGCGACTCCGGCGGCTCGCCGCCGCACCGCTCCCGGATCGCGGAGAGGACCTCGACACGCCGGGAGTCGTCGGCCGCGTTGACGTTGAAGAACTCGGCCCGACGCCCGGTCGCTGCGATCTCGGCGACGATCCGATCGACGTTTGGCTGGGTGGGTTTGCGGTCCAGATGTACGCCGAACACATTCCAGCCCGCCCTGGCGAGCGCGATCGCACACGCCTCGCCGAAGCCGGAAGAGGCGCCGAGCACCAGAGCCCACTGCGTCGTCGTTCCCGGTGCCAAAGCGGCGCGAATCTTAGCATTGCAGACGAATGCGATCGCCGTGATCGCGCGTGATCGCGACGTGATCGCCGTGATTGAGAAACCGATCTCGGCGATCCCGGCGATTCTCATCAATCTCCTCTACACTGCCGGACGTGAACTCGAAGGAACGTCTGCTCCTTTGCGGAGCGCTGCTCTTGCTCCTCGTTCCCGTCTGGATCGAGCCTTCCGGTTCCTGGCTCGGGGAGCCGGATGAGGCGCGGTACGCCGAGATCCCGCGCGAGATGCTGGCGACGAGAGACTTCGTCACGCCTCGCTTGAACGGGGTTCCCTACTTCGAGAAGCCTCCCCTGCTCTACTGGTGCAATGCCGCCTCGCTCGCACTCTTCGGCGAGGCTCCCTGGGCGGCCCGCCTGCCCACGCGCCTGGCCGGTGTCGGCACGGTGGCGGTTCTGGTGGCGGGCGTGACGTCGATCTGGGGACTCGAGCTCGCGCTCGCGGCCGGCATCCTCTATCTCGCCTCCCCCCTCGGCTTCGCACTTTCGCGCGTGAACATCACCGATGGGCTGCTAACCTTTTTCTTCACGGCGACGCTCTTCGCGGCGCGAGAGACTCTCTCGAGTCGCCAGATGCGACGTCCGTGGGCGATCTGGTCGGCCTGGACCGGGCTCGCCGCTGCCGGCGCTTTTCTGACCAAGGGGCTGGTCGGCCTCGTTCTGCCCGGGGCGATTCTGGTTTTCTGGGCCCTCGCGACCCGCCGCGTTCCGCTGCTTTCGTCGTTTCTCGCGGGGCCGGCACCGCTCGTCTTCCTCGCGGCGTCGTCCCCGTGGTTCGTCATCGCCGCAACGCGCCATCCGGGGTTCCTCCACTTCTTTTTCGTGCAAGAGCACTTTCAGCGCTTCGCGACCACGGAGGCGCACCGGCCGGGCCCCTTCTACTATTTCGGCGGCGTCTTCCTCGCGGGGTTTCTTCCCGGGTTGCCCTTCTTCTTCGCCGAGCTGAAGGATCGACCCTTTTCGGAATGGATGCGGGAGGAGGCAGACGCGCTTCTCTTCCTCCTCTGGTTTCTCGTCGTCCTGCTCTTCTTTTCGATCTCCTCGAGCAAGCTGCCTCCCTATATCCTGCCGGCCTTTCCCGCGGCCGCGGCGCTCGCCTCGCGAGGTCTCGGGGAGCCGGGGCGCAATGCGGGTCGCTGGCGCCTTGCCGCTCTTCTCGCGACGCTCCTGCCTGCCGGAGTGTTCCTGGTCCCCACCGCTCGGCGCTGGCTTTCGGACTACGGGTTGCTGCCGATCGCCGTCGCCGGATTCGCGCTGCTCCTCTCCGGCGTGTGGGCGGCGACCCTTCTCGCACGCCGCAGCCGACCCGCCGCTCTCGCGGCGATGGCGGCCGGATGGTTCGGATTCTCCGCAGCCGTGGCGCTGGCCTGGCCCCGGGTTCCGCCGGCGACCGAGCTTCACAATTTAGAGATTGTGGCCCGAGACACGGCCCGACGCGAAGGCGCGCAGGTCGTCGGCTATCAGAGCTATGTGCAGGGGCTGCCCTGGGAGCTCAAGCACCCGATTCCGCTGGCCGACTATGTCGGTGAGCTCGAGCCGCAATTCGAGCGGGACTCCCGCGCGCGGGAGGCGCTCTTCTGGACCCGTGAGCAGTTCTGGAAGGAGTGGAAGAGCGGGAAGAAGATCGTGGCAGTCGTGCGGGAGCGGGACCTGGGGGAATTCCGTGGTCAGCGAACCATCTGGACCGGTCGGAAGTACTCCCTTGCCGCGAACTTCTAGAGACGTGCGACGTTCGATGTTCTACGCTCTATGTTGAAGCCCGAGTTAACGCAGAACGTCGCATGCAGAACGTCGAACCCCTACGGGATATACCCCCGCACAGTCCTGGCTGTGACTCCCGGCTTTCCGACCACAACCGCGACGGAACGGTACTCGCCCGGAGGCTTGGAGGAGTCGCTTCTGTAGGCGACGATGTACTGCGACCGCAGCTCCTCTTCGATGCGGTGGGTGACCTCGGAGATCTTCGCGGCGCTTCCAATCGAAAAGACGTCTCCCCCTGATTCCTTCGCGATCTCGTGGATGACCTTTCGCGATTTGAAGTCGGTGAGCGGAATGTTCACCGCGATGAAGTAGATCGGCGCCCCGGCCGATCGAGCGTAGCGCAGGAGGGTCGGGAACTCGACGTGGGAACGGTTGTCGTCTCCGTCGGTGACGACGACGAGCGCCCGGCGCCCCGTGAGCGTGCGGAACTGGTAGAGGCCCAGCACGACCGCATCGTAGAGGGCCGTCGCGCCCCCCGCCTTCAAGTCCTGCGACGCGCGCTGCAGAGCGCCGGCGTCGGATGTGAGCTGCTGGAGAAACTTCGGCTGGTCGCGGAACTCCACCACGAAGCCGCGGTCCTTCTCCCGCATCAGGTGCTTGAAGAGCTCCGCGCACGCCTCGCGGACGAACGGCATTCCCTTCTCCATCGATCCCGAGCTGTCGATGACGAGCCCGATGTTCAAGGGAAGGTTCTCGGCGACCTCGAAGCCCGAGATCGCCTGCGGCCGTCCGTCCTCCGACACGCGAAAGTCCTCCTTCGTGAGCCCTTTCATGAATCGGGCGTCCTTATCGATCGCGGAAATGTGGAGCTGGACGACGTCCACCCGCACGCTCTCGACGGTCGTCTGCGACCCGCGCAGCATTCGGATGTCGTTGGACTCGCGTCCGTCCTCGGCCACCGCGATCGCCCGCAGATAGGTCGCTCGGGCGTACGAGGTGTAGGGGATGGTGACCTCGTACGGGCCTCCCGTCCATGAGCCGATCTTCTTCTCGTCGAGAAAGAGCTCCACTTTCTTTGCGACACCTCCGCCGATCGACTGCACGGCCACCTTGACGCGCACGTTGCCCGAGGCCGCGTCCGGCTGCGGAAGCACTCGCACCGCCACGCGCGCGCTTCCTTCGTTGATCGCGTAAGCGTCTTCGTCGATGACCGCGCCCGACTCGTCGTAGCCGACCGCGCGAAGGGTCTGTCGCCGCGGAACCGAGCCCAGATCGATCTCCACGGAGAAGGGCGGCCGGTTGCGGGCGACAAGCAGCCGCTCGTCCAGATAGAACTCGACACGGGTGATCGGAGGCTCGATTTCAGCCGTCAGGCGCAGGAGGCCCAGCGGTGCCTCGCGATCCGGAGGCAGGATCTTCAGCCTTGGCTGGCCGGCCGTCGGCGGGGCATTGGCCGCGCTGTCGGCCAGCACGATCGCCTCGGCCTCCGGCAGGGTGCTCGCGTCGGCGGGAGCCATCTCCGGACGGAAGACGGTTCCGATCTCGGGAACCAGGAGATCGAGCGCCCCTTTCCCCACCTCGCGACCCCCCGGATCGTTGAAGAAGAGTTGAACGTGGTAAGTGCCGGGAGGCAGAGCGCGCAAGAAGGAATAGGTAAAGGTTCTCCCCCCCTCGACGTCGCCGCTGACCGGATAGCGAAAGGTGTCGACCACCTGGCCGGCGGAAGAGAAGGTGCCCCGCAATTCACCGGTGACGAACCGCACGCCGCGGGCCGCGGCGGCCTTCGAGAGCTCCGGCGAGGAAAGGCGCAGTCGCACGACAGTCTTCCTGGCGGCCATACCGAGATACTCGGGCGCGACCTCGAGGGCAAAGCTCCCGACCAGCGTCTTGACGTCGGTTTTCTGCTTTTGAGCCGGAGCCTGGGCGGGAAGCGCGGCCGGCCAGCAGAGCAGGACCGCAAGAAGAAGGGTTTGTGCGCGCTTCATGCAGACTCAGGCAACCGGAGGAACCGGGCGGGGCATTCCCGGTTTAGAGATCCTTGAGCTGTCAACCCGTCGCCGCTACGGCCTGGCCGACGAGTTCCTCCGATGGCTGTTCTGCAAAGAAGTCCTGGACCGCTTCGCGGAAGTCGGCCGGCGTCGCCAGCTCTGAAATCCGAACGCGCAGGGCTCGGCCATTGGGGAGGCCGTGCGTGTACCAACCGGTCATTGTCCGCAGCTTGTGGAGGGCGCCACGTGGATCGAGGGCCTCCTGTTCGATCGCCGAAAAGTGGGCGAGCATCAAGTCCCGGCGCTCCGCCAGCGTGGCCTCATGTGCCGGTCGGCCCGCCCGACGGTCCGCGATCTGGCGAAAGATCCAGGGGTTCTTCATCGTGGCTCGGCCGATCATGACGGCGTCACACCCGGTCCGGTCGAACATCGCGACGGCGTCCTCGGCCGTCTCGACGTCGCCGTTGCCGACCACCGGAATCGAAAGGGCCGCCTTCAACTCCGTAATGCGGTCCCAATCGGCGCGGCCCGTGTACATCTGCCGTGCCGTCCGCCCGTGCATCGCGACGGCTGCCGCGCCTTCCCCCTCGCAGATTCGCCCGATCTCCAGAAAGTTACGTCGCACGTCGTCCACGCCGAGTCGAAACTTGACTGTGAGCGGCATGGAAAGTCGGCCTCGGATCTCGGCAACGATCGACCGGGCGAGCTTCGGGTCCGCCATCAAAGCGGCTCCCGCGCATCCCTTCAAGACCTTGTTCGCGGGGCAGCCCATGTTGATGTCGCACACATCCGGAGCAAGCTGCTCGACGATGTCGGCGGCGGCCGCCATACGTCGAGGGTCGGAGCCGTAGATCTGAATCGAGAGGGGCCGCTCATCGTCGGAAAAAAACATCTTGGCGAGCTGACGCGCGTTGCCCCGCGTGATGGCTTCGGAGGAGATGAATTCCATCGTGACCAGCCCCAC
>Ga0070706_100005722_pt1 | contig 11821 bp, 13 predicted proteins | sample KBSK5501metaG_FD_65476 | JGI IMG/M metagenome (GOLD analysis project Ga0070706, IMG submission 65476) | Corn, switchgrass and miscanthus rhizosphere microbial communities from Kellogg Biological Station, Michigan, USA - KBS K5-50-1 metaG | ecosystem: Host-associated > Plants > Roots >...
GGTCAGACCGGCCGGATCGACGTATTCGCTGTCGAGCTTGTCGGAGGAGAACAGCCCGACCGCTTCACGCCCGAGCGCGGCGCCGAACGCGGGCATGCAGTAGCTCGACGACGTTCCGATGTTCGTGATGAGGTGCAACCGCTGGCGGACCATCTCCCGCCGGAGCGCGATCCCGTCGCGGACGTACGCCGAGACGAACAGGACGTCGGGATGAACCGCCGCGATCCGCCGGATCACCGCGCGGGCATCCAGGTGAGCCGCGTCGTAGACGAAGCGACCGACGAACGGCAGCCCCAGCGCCCGGATCCGGGCGATCGCGCCGTCGGCGACGGCGCTGCCGTAGACGTCGTTCACGTTCGCGACGGCGAACCGCAGCGAACGGGGGGATCGTCGGAGCATCGGGAGGAGCTGTCGATCAACGAACGAGATCGCATCACTGCCCAGCAGCTGCCCGCTCGGGGCCACCCGGAAGAACAGTTGGCCGCCGCTCGAGGGGGACGAGGAGCCGACGGCGCCCGTCTCCCAGAAAAGCACGCCCCGCCGAGCGGCCTCCGCCGCAGCCGGTTGCGAGATCGTGCTGCCGTAGCTCCCAAGGATGAATCGGATCCCCTGGTCGGCGAGGTTGTCGACGGCGCCGGGTGCGGCATCGCCGCCAGCGACGTCCAGAGGCGTGAGCTCGATCGGCCGGCCGCCGACCCCCCCGTCGAGGTTCACCAGATCGGTCGCGAGCGAAACGCCGCGGAACTCGTCTACACCTCCGGGACCCTGGGAGCCCGTCAATGGGTAGATCGCGCCGACCCGGATCGGCTGCGCGTCCTTCGAACACGAGACGCCGGTCATGAGCAACGACGCGCTCAGCAGCACCGTGAGGGTTCGCTTCATCGGAGGACGGCGACGAGATTCGCGACGACGTGTGTCGCCGCGGGCGCGCCCCACCCCCCCGATGCCCATCGCTGCCACGAGAAGAGGAGGCCTGCCCCCAGGTCGACCCAGAACACCGCGGGACCGTAGATCGGAACGTGGAGCGTCGCGAACAGCAGCGCCGATCCGCCGATCGCGATCGCAGGGCCGAACCGCACGAGCCCACCGTAGACGAGCCGCCGGAAGAACAGCTCCTCGGAGACCGCTGCGAGCGAGTTGAGCAGGAGCACCTCGGGCCCGTGCGGGACGGGGAAGCCCGGACCGACGAGCCACGCGGCGAAGACGATCGCGGTCATCCCCACCGCTCCGACACCGAAGGGCGCGAGCGATCGCGCACCATCGTCCCCGATCGGGACGGTCAGGGAGGCGGCGCCCAGCACGACGTACAACGCGGCGAACACGGTGGCCGTGGCGGGAAGACCCGTGAACGAGGTGCGGATGAGCAGCAATCCGCAACCCGCCAGCACCGCCAGGACCATCGCGAGGTCGACGTCGGTGCCTCGTGAACGACGCCCGAGGACCAGCCTCGCGCTCACCGCTTCACCTCGAACGCGACCTGGGCGATGACGCGTGGGTCGAAGGGGAGATGATCCGACGCGACGAACTCCACGCGCAGCACGTGGAGCCCGGGCTTGACGGCCGGGAGCGTCGCGGAGGTGGAGAAGTTCATCGATTCGATCTGATCATCGAGATAGAGATGCAGGTGCCCCTCGTCGGGCCTGATGTTCGTCGTCGTCGCGGCGACGATCGTGGCGTTCTCCAGCCGGACCCGCACCGGGACGACGGACCCGTGGATCACCTCGCCGTTGGTCGGCGTGACGATCTGCACCTTCGCGGGACTGCTCGGCCGGGCGGTCGGCGGTCCGGAAGGACTGCCAGGGGCGGATGAGCACGCCGCACAGAGCACGCTCAGGACCAGCCAGCGCGTGACCGACCGACGATCAAGCCGTCGTCGTATCGGCCCCCACCTCCGCGGCGCAGTCGGCGCAGAGCCCGAGCAGCTCCAGCCGATGGGAGACGCGAGCGAAACCCGCCCGCTTCGCGATCCGGTCGAGCGCTCGCTCCAGGGTTCGCTCGAGCTCCTCGGGTGCGCCCACATCACGCATCTTGCCGCATCGCGAACAAACGAGGTGATGGTGGTGGCCGATCAGGTCCTCCGCCAGCTCGTAGCGCCCGAACTCCTCATCCGTCACGAGCCGCCGGACCACGCCGGCCTGCTCGAGCGCCGCGAGGTTCCGGTAGACCGAGCTCTGTTTGAGACCGGAGCCGCCGGCGAGGATGTCCGGGATCGACACGGGACTGCCCGCGTCGGCGAGCAGCTCGATCAGCCGACGACGTTGGGTCGTGTACCGCTGTCCGGCCGAACGGAGCCTCGCCGTCGCCGTGGCGTCGAGGTCGAAGCTCATCCGGGTGGCTCCGGCCGAAGCTCGAACAACGCCTCCGCGTAGCGGACGCCGAGGCCGCGGGCTCCGTGCTGCGGGCCGACGCCCACAGCACGGAGCCCGCGGGCCCATCGCGCGATCGACGTGCGGATGGGGTCGGCGTTGAGCTGGAGCACCCGGTACACGGCCTCCGCGTACCCTTTCGCCGTCACGCGCGGCGACAACGCGCTCCGCGCGTAGTCCCGCGCGTGACGGCTCATCGATCCCCGCGCCTCCGGATCTGCGGCGAGGCGATCGATCGCCGCCGCAAGCTCGACGGGATCCGGCGGGCCTGGCGCGATCCGGGCCACCACCCCGTCCGGCACCTCGAGGTAGGTGCCCACTGCGCTCACGATCGTCGGCACGCCCGCATGCAACGCTCGCACCAGCGAGCCGCTGGTCTCGCCCCGGTGTGGGTGGCGAAGGTTGACCAGGATGTCGAACGCGCAGAGCCATTCGAGGAATTCGTCGTCCCGGACGTCGGTGATGACGGTCACCCGGTCGCCCACGCCGCTCCGTCGCACGGCCCCTTGAACGTCCCAATGCGAGCTCGTTCGCCCGACGAGCACGGCGCGGACGCTCGAGCGGACCCGAGGGAGGGCGGCCAGCAGCGCTTCGATGCCCTTGCTCGCGTTGAGATCTCCCGCGATCCCCACGACCACCTCGTCCCCCCGGGCGACCCGGTGACGGAGTCTCGCTCGACGCTCCCGCGCCGCATCGATCTCATCGTCGCGTTCGACCAACGGATGGGGCGTCACGACGATGGGGGTCTGGCATCCGGCTCGGAGCAGGTAGTCGCGCGCGAATCGCGAATGCACGATCACGGTCCTGGCTCGCCGGACCGCCTGTGCGCACCACGGGACCCCGAGCGGGTCCTCGAGATCGGTGTTGGGGGCCGCGGCCGCCATCGCCTCCGCACGGGCGGGCTGCGTCAGCGGGTCGTTCGCCAGCCCCAGTCCGTACATCAGTCCGTCGAGCGCCAGGTCGTGGAGCACGACGACCCCCGGGTTCCACACCGAGAGCCGGTAGATCGCACCGTGGAACTCGACGTTGTTCCCCAGCTGGAAGACGCCGACGTCCGACCCGCGGACCCGCTCCTCCGCGACGGGTCCCAACGGCCATATCGGCTCGAGGTGGTGCTCGGCGGTGAACCCGATCTCGTCGAGCCCGGCTAGGACGGCGGTGGCGTACGCGGCGATGCCGGTCTGCGCTGGAGGCAAGGGCGAGCAGAACGCGACATTCGCCATCGCACTCACCCGACCAATCGGCGAACGACCTCTGGCCACTGCGGGATGTGGTCGGTGACGAAGGTTCGACCGGCCGAGCCCAAGCGCTGCGCCAGCTGACGGTCGGTGAAGAGCCGGTCGAAGGCCGCCGCGATCGCTTCGGGTTCTGGGTCCACGATCGAGCCGCTCTCCTCATCACGGACGAACTCGAGCGGACCGCCGGAGTCCGACGTGACGACCACCGGACGGGCGGCGGCCATCCCCTCGATCGTCACGTACCCGTAATCCTCGTCGAGCGGACCGAAGTACACGGCGAGCGAGCCGAGGTACAGCTGGAGGAGCTCGTGGTCGGGAACGCGTTCGCGGAGCTCGACGCGTTCACCGAGGCCGGCGTCGGCGACCCGTTTCGCGATCGCATCCCGTTCGGCTCCAGAACCGACCAGGACCAAGCGCACATCCGTTCCGACATGCCGCATGGCGTCGATCGCGAGTCCTTGCCGTTTGAGCCGGTCGAACCTGCTGGGGAACACGATCGCGTCCCCCAGAGGTCTCGGATCCTCCGCCAGGAGACGATCGGTGAGCGGTGAGCGGTGGTATAGGACCTCGGCGTCCAGGCCGATCGAGCGGTCGAGCCGGCCGCGCACGTTCTCGGAGTTGGTGAAGAGCCGGGAGGCCTCGCCCAAGGCGAGCCGGTCCGCGCTGTGGATCAAGCTCCGGACGACGGCACCGTCCGGATGTCCGACGATGTCGCCGAGCTCGGGGTGGTCCCACAGCTCGTAGGCGGTTCGGTGCTGGTGGATGAGCCACACGACCTTGTTGGGGTGGTGCACGAGGTACGCGGGGAACTTCAGGGCGACGACGAGGTCGATCGGTTCGCCGTTCGACTCCGAGAGATCGACGCTTCTCCAACCACCCATCTGATGCACGAGCTCGGATGGCGGATACCATTTGAAGGGCATCGTGACCGTTTCCGCCTCGTGACCGGCTTCGCGCAGGGCGGCGACCAACCCGCGCACGTGCGCTTCCGCACCCCCCGCCATGAAGGGAGCTTGTGGATGGCATACGGCGATCCGCATCAGGCGCGTTTCTCCAGGTCGAACCGGAGATCCTCGAACTCCCTGAACACCCGCCGGACCTTCCACCAGCGATCGGACTCGAAGAAGTAGTACCGGCCGAAGAGCTCGTAGAGGTCGTCGTCGGGATCCCAGTAGGAGAACGAGCCCTCGTGGAACACGCGGTGATGCGTCGGGTCTCGGTAAGACACGGGGTTCGTCCAGGCCGGGAGCCGCATGACGAGGAGGCCCGCCGGTTCCAGGATCCGCCAGCATTCGTCGAGCCACGTCTGCACGTCGACGTCCTTGAGGTGCTCGAACACATCGATCGCGACGATGGCGTCGACCGACGCGTCACCCCACGGCCATGGGAACGACGTGAGGTCGTGGGCGACGTCGATCCAGTCCGAGTGGATGATCCGATCGTGGTGGATGGTCGCCCGGGGGTGGGGGTTGGCGCCGGCGCCGAGCTCCAGGACGACGTCCCCGAGGGGGGGGAGCTCCTGCTGCGTCATCAAGGAGGGCGGCGAGACCCGGGCCTCGATCGTGGATCCGAACTCCTGCAGCACGGACCGCATCTCTTGGAGCTGCATGGTCAGCGCGACGTTGTCCTGGCGTGTGAGGGCGAGCTCCCGCGACGTCTCGACACCGAGCAGGGCGAGGTCGGCGTCGATCCGGTCGTAGCGCCGCGTCAACGGCCGGAGCGCCCGGAACATCGTGCGCTTGATCCACCGCTTCAGCGACCCCCCTCCCCGGAAGAACGGCTCGTCCTGCGGGAGGTGAACCGAGCTGTCGCGACGGAGGGTCGCCTCGAGCTCGCTCCACCGGCGTACGAGATCGGCCGGGTCGCCGGCCAGCTGGGTGGTCCCGTGGTCGGGGATCGGCGACGCCGCCCAATAGAGCTCGCGGGCGAGCGCTTCGGTCGCAGCAGATGTCGTCCGCGCGCCGTGCGGCGCGTTCGGATCCTCCACAGCATCCTCCCGACGAGGCTCGAGGTTCATCAGGCTAACCGAACAGCCCGGCGGGGAACCTTTGCGCGCGCCCCGGAAGATCGCCTCACCGCGCGAGACGGAACGAGCGACCACGGCGCTCGACGATCCCGTCGCGAACGAGACCGGCAGCGGCAACCTCGACCCGGTCGACGTCGATCCGGGTTGCCGTGACGAGCCTCGCGATCCCGGCCGACGGCCGATCGCGGAGCACGGCCACGATCCGGCCGCGGACCTGGCGGTTGGATCCTTCGAACGCGGGCTGTTTCCGAGCGGTGATCGTCGCGCCGGGGCGGCCGGCGCCGCGGAAACGGCACCAACGCTCGAACGGGCACACCTCGCACCGCGGCGCCGGCCGGCACACCTCGCGACCGAGATCCATCACGGCCTGGTTCCACGCCCCGGGGCCGCGCGGATCGAGGAGGAGCTGTGCCGCCGCCGCGATCTGTCGGTCGTTGCCGTCCTCCGGCTCGCACCCGAGCACCACCCGCGACGTCACCCGGCGAACGTTGACGTCCATCGCGACGACCGATCGGCCGAACGCGATCGCCGCGATCGCCGACGCGGTGTACGGACCGACCCCCGGGAGCTGCTGCAGCGCTCGCAGGTCGCGCGGGACCGTTCCGTGGTGCACGCGGACGATGGTCCGAGCGGCCTCGTGCAGCGCCACGGCCCGCCGGTGGTACCCCAGTCCGGCCCACGCCCGCAGTACGTCCGCGCGCGACGCCGCGGCGAGGCTCGACGCGTCGGGGAACCGCCGGAGGAATCCCTCGAAGGCGGATGCGACGCGCGCGGCCTGCGTCTGCTGCAGCATGACCTCGCTGACGAGCACGCCGTACGGATCGATCCCCTGCCTGCGCCACGGGTACGCCTCGCGGCGCGGCCGGTACCAGGCGCGCAGCGCCCGGCGGAGCGGACTAATCTCAAGAGCGGTCATGCCGGCCCTTCGCGAGCTCATGAGCATCGATCTCATCTCGGTTCCACCGACGACGACCGTCGCGGAGGCCGCCCAAGTGATGAGCCTCCAGCACATCGGGGCCGCCCTGGTGGTCGAGGGGGACGACCTGGTCGGCATCTTCACCGAACGGGACATCGTGCGTGCGCTGGCCGTGGAGCACGACGCGGCCACGCACATCGTTCGAGAGTGGATGACGAAGGATCCGGTCACCCTGGATGCGGACGTGTCCGCTCAGGAAACGCTCGCGCTGATGCTGGCGAAGGGGTTCCGTCACGTGCCCGTGACCCAGGCCGGACAGCTCGTCGGCATCGTGTCGATGCGCGATCTCACCATCCGATGAGGGGCGCTTGTGGAGCGTGCCGGTGAGGCCGGCTACCTAGAAGCCGGCCCGAGACTCGGAGTTGATCATGGCCGTCACGACCTCTTGGAGCGCCGCGTGGACGGCGCGGAAGATGTCCGCCACCTGCGCCGGCGTCGCCGTCGCCGCTGAGCCTCTGGCCGCCATCGCCGTGATGTCGCATGCCTTGTCGAACACGTGCCAGTCGCTCTCGCGGGACATCAGGTGTTCCTCCTCGTGATCCGCTCGTCGATCGATCCTCGGCACCCAGGCTAGCCGAAGACGATGCATCCTGATGTCGGAACAGCTTCCGGCCGTTCGTCGACTAGGGTGAAAGGGCGGCACCGGGCCGCCCTCGGAACGGGAGGGTGCGCATGAAGTACGCGTTGTTGATCTACGCGGACGAGAAGGCGTGGGAGTCGGTCCCGCACGACCAACGTCACGCGATCTACGAGGAGTACGACAAGTTCGCGAACGAGCTCGTCGAGCGCGGCGTGATGCGCGGCGGCGATCAGCTGGCCGACAGTCCTGCGGCGACCACGGTTCGCGTTCGCGACGGCCAGCAACTCGTCACCGATGGCCCGTTCGCGGAGACGAAGGAGCAGCTCGGGGGCTACTTCCTGGTGGAGGTCGACGACCTCGATACCGCGATCGAGCTCGCCACCAAGCTCCCGGGGGCGCGGCACGGCTCCGTGGAGGTGCGCCCCATCATCGAGGGATGACCGACGCCTTCGGAGCCCTCGAGCGATCGTTCCGGCAGGGCTCCGGGCGGGCGGTGGCTGCCCTGATCCGCGTCACGGGCGACTTCGACCTGGCGGAGGAGGCCGTCCAGGACGCGTTCGAGGTCGCGCTCCGTACCTGGCCCAGCCGCGGGGTCCCGGACAACCCCGAGGCCTGGATCGTCACCACGGCGCGTAATCGCGCGATCGACAAGCTCCGGCGCGACCGCGTCGGTCGGGTGAAGAGAGAAGCAGCGGCGCAGATCGCCGAGCTCGAGACGATCGGAGTCGACGTGCACGAGATCCCGGACGATCGTCTCAGGCTCCTGTTCACCTGTTGTCATCCGGCGCTCGCGATGGACGCTCGGGTCGCGCTGACGCTGCGGACCGTTGCCGGACTGTCGACCCGCGAGATCGCGCGGGCGTTCCTCGTTCCGGAGCCCACCTTGGGGCAGCGTCTCACCCGGGCCAAGCGCAAGATCCGCGACGCCGCGATCCCCTACCGTGTGCCACCGCGCGAGCTCCTGCCGGAGCGTCTCGACGGCGTGCTCGCGGTGCTGTACCTGGTATTCAACGAGGGGTACGCCGCGACCGAGGGCGAGCTGCTCAGAGCGGAGATGGGCGACGAGGCGATCAGGCTGGCGCGGCTCGTCGACCGGCTGCTCCCCGGCGACGAGGACGTCCGTGCCCTGCTCGCGCTCATGTTGCTCCAGCACGCGCGTCGCGCCGCCCGGACCGACGAGGCGGGCGACCTCGTGCTGCTCGAGGACCAGGATCGCTCGCGCTGGGATCACGCCATGATCGACGAGGGGCTGTCCGTACTGGCCGAGGGGGCGCGGCGCCCGGGCGGGTACCGCCTGCAGGCCGAGATCGCCGCGTGCCACGCTCGGGCGCCGCGCGCCGAAGACACGGACTGGCCCGAGATCGCCACCCTCTACGGTCGATTGGCGGCCCTGCAGCCGTCGCCGGTGGTGGAGCTCAACCGCGCGGCCGCCGTCGCGATGGCCGACGGCCCCGAGAGCGGGCTGCGGATGCTCGAGCCGCTCCAGCCGGATCTGGATCGCTATCACCTGTTCCATGCCGCGAAGGCCGACCTGCTCCGGCGTGCGGGCCGGACCGACGACGCCGTCGAAGCGTACCGGCGAGCGCTGGACCTCACGACGAACGACGCCGAACGTCGGTTCCTTGAACGACGGCTGACTACGCTGCAGCGAGCCTGACCTTCGCTCTCGCTCCGGGCCGCGTCCGATGCGTGGCGTAGCATCCGGGGCGCGATGCTCTTCCCCACGACGGACTTCGCGATCTTCTTCTGCCTGGTCTTCCTGGGCCACTGGTGGCTGAACCACAACCCTCGGGTGTGGAAGCCATTCATGATCGCCGCGAGCTACGTCTTCTACGGCTGGTGGAACTGGCGGTACGTCTTCCTCCTTGCGGCCGTGTCCGTGATCACCCAGGTCTCGGCGGTCGCTGTGGATCGCCAACGCCAGCCGAAACGCCGGACCCTCGCCCTCGCGCTCGGCGTCGCCGCGACGATCGCACCTCTCCTCTACTTCAAGTACTACGGCTTCTTCACCGTCAACGTGACCAACGCCGCTACCACGTTCGGGCTGCACGTCGCCCCGCCGCTGATCCAGGTCGTGCTACCGGTAGGGGTCTCGTTCTACACGTTCATGGCGATCGCCTACGTCGTGGACATCTACCGCGGCGACTTCGAGATCGCGAGCTGGGTCGACCTGTTCCTGTACCTCTCCTTCTTCCCCCACCTCGTCGCCGGGCCGATCGTCCGTCCGAACGAGCTCATCCCCCAGCTCGTCGTGCGACGCGACCCCCGACACATCGACGTCGCGGGCGCGATGTGGCTGATCCTCGGTGGGCTGTTCAAGAAGGTGGTGATCGCGAACTACCTCGCGGGGGCGATCGTCGATCCCGTCTTCGGCGACCCCGCCCGGCACAGCTCGCCCGAGGCGATCATCGGGATCGTCGCCTACGCGGTCCAGATCTACTGCGACTTCAGCGGCTACACGGACATCGCGATCGGCGTCGCGAAGCTCCTCGGGTTCCGGTTCCCGCAGAACTTCGACCGCCCCTACAGCGCGCGTTCCATCCAGGAGTTCTGGCGGCGCTGGCATATGACCCTGTCCCGGTGGCTGCGCGACTACCTCTACATCCCGCTCGGCGGCAGTCGCAAGGGAACGGCCCGCACCTACGTGAACCTGATGATCACGATGCTCCTCGGCGGTCTGTGGCATGGCGCGGCATGGCACTTCGTCGTGTGGGGCGGGCTGCACGGGGCCTACCTGGCGGTGGGGCATTGGAAGGACGGCAAGCGCGAGGCGGGGCAGCTCGCCGAGCCACCGGACACCACCCTCGTCCATTGGATGCAACGGCTCGCCACCTTCACGCTCGTCTGCATCGCCTGGACACTGTTCCGAGCGGACTCTGTCGCGACCGCCCTCGCCCTGCTCGCGCGGACGGTGACCGCCTGGGGACTCCCATCACCCCTCGTCACCACGCCTGTCCTGCTGGCGATCTCGGCGGGGCTCGTGACGCAGTTCCTCCCCCATCGGCCGGCGGAACGCCTCAAAGTAGCTCTGTCCCGGCTCCGCCCCGTCCCGCTGGGCATCACCGTGGCGGTCGTACTCTTCCTGATATCGACGCTCGGGCCGCGCGGCGTCGCGCCGTTCATCTACTTCCAATTCTGAGATGACCACCGACACCCAGGAACGCCCGGCGACGAGGAACGAGGGGCCGGACCACGGTATCGACGACCTGCCTCCGGGGCGGCGGGCTATGCCCGCGGGGCGAGTGCTCGTTGTGCTCCTGCTCGGCATCCTTCTGTGGGGGCTGCTGTACGCGCCCGAGTTGCGGCGATCGTCTGAGGCGCAACCCGACGGCATCCGCAGGACCGTTTCGCTCGCGATCCTCCGACCGGTCGTATGGGTCGAGGATCGGCTCGGCTTCACCGGGTTGATCGACAACGCCAGCAGTGCGCTCGGTCGTCATCCGAACGAAGCGGTCGGAGGCGGCGCCGACGTCGACCCGTTGCCGAGCGTTCCTCCGCCGAGCCATCCGAACGGTCACCCACAGCGAGACACGAAGCTCCGCGAGCCCACGACCGCCAAGCCGTTGCGCGTGGTGGTCGTCGGAGACTCCTTGGCCCAAGGGATCGGGTCGTTCGCCGAACGCGTATTCAAGCCGTCGCTCGTCGACGTCATCAAACAGGGCAGGATCTCGACCGGGCTCGCTCGGCCCGATTACTTCAACTGGCCGGCACAGATGCGGCTCATCGTCGACCGATCCCGTCCGGACCTGACGATCGTGATGCTGGGCGAGAACGACGCCCAGTCGTTGGTGACGCCCGAAGGGCAGCCGGTTGCTCAGGTCGGTACCGGAGATTTCCCTCCCGCCTACGAACAGCGCGTGCGTTCGTTCGCCCGGCTCGCAACGTCGGAGGGGGGGCACGTGATCTGGGTCGGGCTCCCGAACCCCCGCGATACGAGGCGCTGGCAGTTCATCGAGCGACAGAACGGCGCCTTCCAGGCCGTCGCCGACCAGCTCCCCAACGTGGCGTTCTTCGACACGTGGAACACGTTCGCCGCGCCGGGCGGTGGCTACACCGCCTACTACCACGACGGCAAGCAGCTCACCCTCGTCCGTGCGGACGACGGCGTGCACTTCAACGCGGATGGATACACGATCCTGATGCGCCTGGTCGCCCGGTTCGCCACGCAGCAGTTCCAGTTGGACCCCCGCACTTACGAGGGGTGACCGGCGGAGGGCTCCTCGGAGAGCTCCTTCACCAGGTAGCTGCACACACCGGCGACGGGAAGCGGCGTGCCGTCATCCATCTCCAGGCGAGCCGCCTGCACGAACGGTCCATGGGCGAACACGTAGCCGAGGCGCTCGTACAACGAGCGCGCAGCCGCGTAGTCGTCGTCGATGCCCACCCCCAACCCCAAGCGGGGGAAGCCCGAAGAGCGCGTCTCGCGCTCGGCGGCGGCGACCAGCGCCGTCGCGATCCCGCGACGGCGCCACGCGGGGGCGACCCCGAGGTCGCGGATCTCGGGGCATCCCTCGCGATACGCGGACGGCGACCACTCCGGATGACCCGGGAACACCACCATCGCACGGCCAGCCGGCTCCTCGCCCGCCCACGCGACGAGCTGGACGGCGAGCCCGCGCTCCTGGAACCCGATCC
>Ga0070706_100005724_pt1 | contig 11816 bp, 10 predicted proteins | sample KBSK5501metaG_FD_65476 | JGI IMG/M metagenome (GOLD analysis project Ga0070706, IMG submission 65476) | Corn, switchgrass and miscanthus rhizosphere microbial communities from Kellogg Biological Station, Michigan, USA - KBS K5-50-1 metaG | ecosystem: Host-associated > Plants > Roots >...
ATTCCTCCACCCGCGAGTTTTTCCGTCGCCGGCGTATTTTCAATCATCCCAATTTTGTTTGCGGGCAGATTGTAGAGTACCCAGTGTACCCAGGTGGCCGCGGGCACGTCCGGATCATCGCAAATGATCGCGAGTGTCCTTGCCGATTGCGGCAGGCCGCTCCATTCAAGCGGCGGCGAAATATTCACGCCATCACAAGTGTAAGGGCGCGGAATCGGCTGGCCTTGTTTGAACGCCGTGCTGGTCAATTTGATTTCCATTTTGTCTTCTTTCGGCTTATTGGCAACGGGTTGTTGCGCTGCGGGTTGAGGCCGGGTAGCGCAACCCAGGAATATCAACGCAAAGATCACAACACTCAGAATCGCAGAACTCTTTCGCATTTTGTTTCCTCTCGACGAAAGGCGCGGCCGCACGCCTTATTTCTCTGCCGCGTATTTCGAAAGCATCTGGCTGATCTCGCTGCGCGGGATCGAGAATTTTACGCTCACTTCTTTCTCGTGCGAATTCACTACCGTGTGGTTGTAGTAAACTTCTTCATCTTTTCCACGTTTCGCGATCCGGCCACCAACAATCAAAAGACTGAAACCCTTTTCCATCTGGCGGGCGCGTTCTTCCGACTCAACTTCCGACGAAGCAGTGATTTCCACAGTCTTGTCGTCAACTTTGGCTACCAGGCGAAGATGCTTTGTGCCTTCGAGAAAATCCAGCACACCGCTATCGCTCAGCGCGGAGACAAAATCAAGCGCGACGGCTTCGAGCTTCTTGTCACCACGCTTATCTTTGACCTGCGCGTTGAGCAACTTTCCGTCCTGATCTCGATCGGCTTCCACCGTCAACTCGATCTGGCCGCTGAGATTCAGCTCGCCGCTATCCTTTTTCTTCTTGGCCTCGGCCAAGAGATCCTTAAATGGCCGCGTGTTGATTTCCTTGGGGCGCTTGACGCCGTTCTCAGCCGCAACTCGGTCAAGTTCCTCCTCGGCTTTCTGTTTCGCTTTCTCATCTTCGACGCTGGGAGTCGGAGTCGTTGCAGGAGTTGCGTTCACCCCAACTAAAGGCGTTGGAGTATTAGCGGCCGGCGAAGGTGTCGGGGTCGGCGATGGCATTTCTGCTTTCGGCTTGAAGACCGTCGATGGCGCAGGACCAACCGGCAGCGGAGTGGGCATGGCCTGCTGACCCATCGCGAAGTAACCTTCCGGGTAATGAAACTTCTCGGTAGTCAGTTCGAGGATGTCGCCTTCGTTGGCGATCTGGGTTTTCGAGTAAGGCCGATCGACGAAACGACCGCCAGACAACACGAGCGCGATGCTCAAGGCGTCGCGGACCGGCGGAATGAATATTACGCACGCCGCGAGCACCAGATGCAGCATGACCGAGCCGCCAAGCGTGCGCGAAATCCGCGGCCAAAACGGTTCGCTATTGACTTCGAAATTGTCGAAAAGCCCGTGTTGTTGGGTCAGGTTCAGCATTTCTCGCGACAGTAAGCCCTTAGACGCCACCTGATAACGCCGCGTTGCGAGCTTCAGTTAACTTCGCAATTCCTCGATCAAATAGTAGGACAGCAAATACTTAGCCGCAACCGCGTTTAGAAAGAGTGAATTTATGTCAACGTAAATCTCACGGATATGTTCCCGTATATTGCCTGGAATACAATGTCCCTATGCGACGCTCGCGCGGGAATCATCGAGGAAAAAGATCAAGAAAAAAACACGACGATAGACGACGCGAGGGCGGCGATCGAGGACAAACTTCCGCGCGCAGCAATCCGACTGAGAAAAAGCGGCGTCATGCGGGAGGGCGCAGTGCCTTGCCTCCGTCTACGGGAAACTATGGTCGTGAATTGCGGAAATTGCTTGCGGGCATCGGCGCGCCAAAGCCGGTCCCGTTCAAACCCGATCCGTTCCAGGTCGAAGCGCTCAGGGCCCTTGAATTCGAGGATCTGCTGGTGACGGCGCCGACGGGAAGCGGCAAAACCTGGATCGCGCGTGAAGAAATTCGTCGATTGCTCGGTGTGGGCAAACGAGCGTGGTATACGTCGCCACTTAAAGCACTCACGAACTCAAAGTACGCAGAGTTCAGCGCCGAGTTTGGTGCCGCGCAGGTAGGCATCCTAACCGGCGATCGCAAGGAAAATTCAAACGCGCCGCTGATTGTCGGCACCGCCGAAATTTACCGCAATCAGCTCTTCGACGCGATGCGTGGCGGCGAGCACGTGCACGCCGATCTGGTTGTGCTCGATGAAGCACACTATGTCGCTGATGAAGATCGCGGCCACGTTTGGGAAGAAGCGATCATTTTGACGCCGCCACGTATTCGCCTGCTCTTACTTTCTGCGACGATTGGAAACGCGGACGAGTTCGCATCATGGATCGCAGAAGTGCGCGGCGTACGCTGCGGAGTGATCACCCGACCAGGCGCGCGACCCGTTCCCTTGCGCGCGGCGTTTCTGCTGCCCGACAAGCGTCTGTTGCCTTTGTTGGGTGATAACGGGAAGCTAAATGCGGAAATCGCGACAATGATCGAACAACAGGATCGCCGGCCACATTTTCGAAAAGCACGCAGTCGCTAAGAACTGCTTATTTAGGCGTTGCGGAGTTGCGGCTTTGCCGCCTGATATAGGGGCGTAGCCCCGAGGATTTGTTCGAGGCTTTTCGGTGAGGCAAAGCCTCACCGCACATCAGGCGGCAAAGCCGCGAAAACTGGAGCTTGAGATGAAACTCAACATGCCCGAAATGCCGCCGGCCACTTTGCTTGCAGCGCTGGGGTCATACAACCTGCTGCCGGCGATCGTCTTTCTTCCCACGCGACGACGCTGTGACGAAGCGGCGTCGGAGGCAACGCTCAGCCGGCGCACAGAACCCGATGGGCGACGCGAAGCGCGCCGTGATTTCATGCGCAGCTTTGTCGAGCACCATCCGGAGATTCGCAGCCATCGTCACTGGGACACAATCATTCGCGGCGCCGTAGCCTCACATCACGCCGGGCACATGCCCGCGTGGAAGCTGGTGATCGAAAAGACGATGAGCGCTGGTTTGCTCGATGCGATCTTCGCGACTGCTACCGTGGCTGCCGGTGTGGACTTCCCTGCCCGCACAGTCGTCGTGACTTGCGCGGACAGGCGCAGCGCCAGCGGTTGGCAATCCCTGACCGCTTCGGAGTTACAGCAGATGACCGGTCGCGCCGGTCGCCGCGGCAAGGATCGCGTGGGATTCATCGTGGCCGCGCCGGGACCTCATCAGAACCCGCAAAGTATCGTCAGCCTGCTTAACGCGCCGCCGGACGATCTTGAGAGTCAGTTTCGCGCTACGTACACGTCATTGCTCAACCTGCTCGACGCTTTCGGAAATTTTGCCCAGGTGCGCGAGATCGCCGAACAAAGTTATGCTCACCGAAGGCTCTTGCCGCGCATCCACGAATTGCAAAAAACCCGCGCCGCGCAGGAAAAGCGCATCCGCGAAAGACTGAAAGCTGCACCTGTCGATTTAGCCGTCTCAATAGTTCGCGGGCTCGAGCGACTGACGAGCGCGAGGTCGCGTCTGTTGGAAGCTGCGCCGCACACGCGCGCTGAAGCGCTGCAGCGATGGTTGGACAAAGTCGTCCAACCGGGCCGCGTTGTCGCTATTGGGCGGAGTGGCAAGCAACTAGTGCTGGTTACTGCGCGGCGTGAGGGCGCGGTAATCGGCGTGCGCGAAGATGGTCGGCCGGCTTCATTTGCTCTCGCGCGTATCGGTCGAGTTTTTTCGCCGGTCTTTTCGCTGCATGAGGACAAGATCGAGGAGGCGTTTGCGGAGATCCATGAGCGCGGCGGCAAACTTGCATTGCCAGAGCCTCGTCTCCGAGATGCGACCGATGGCGAGCAGCAAGGTGTCAAATTGATCGATGACTTGATCGATTCACTTGCGCCTGCGGCACTGAGCGAGGCGCAACGTCCCGCTGCGTTTGAAGCCATGTGGTCTTTGCGAGAGGAAGCTGCGGCGATCGAACGGGCCAACCGACAGATCGAATACCTGCGCGCCGAAGTCTGGGAGCCATTTGAGCGTTGCGCGCGCGTGCTTGATCACTTCGGGTACCTTGATTTCGCACAAGAACGCGTAACTGATCGCGGTCGGTGGTTGGCGGATTTGCACGTCGATCGTCCTTTGCTGGTCGGGGAGGCTCTGCAGCGCGATCTGTTTGCGTCGCTTGACGTGACCCAAGCTGCGGCTTTAATCGCTGCGCTGGCGGCTGATGAAGATCGCGACTATGGCGAGCTGGAGCTCGACGACACAATTGTGAGTTTGCTGATGAAGTTCGAAGAAATCGCGTTCGACGTATCCACTGAAGAATGGAAACAAGGCATTGAAGCCGCGCCCGAGATAAATTTCTCGGCAGCCGCCGCGGCCGCACATTGGGCCAGCGGCACCGACTGGTACACGCTGGTTCACGAAACGCGCGCCGAAGAAGGCGATCTGGTGCGACTGTTGTCGCGTACCGGTGAAGCATTGCTGCAGATCGCGGGTCTGCGCCGGACTCATTCGAAGGCCGCGCATACAGCCGCAACCGCCGCCGAGATAGTCCTGCGCGAACCCGTGCGGTAAGCGATGAACCTGGAACGCTGCGTTTCTGGCATCGGCCTTCTTACGAGACCATTCGCTGTGCTAAGATCCGGTATGGGATAACGAACTGGATCGACTTACTTACCATGGAAGTCTTACTGGCTGACGAATACGGATTCTGTTTTGGCGTCGAGCGCGCCGTCGAGATGGTCGAAGACGCGCTGGAAGTTGGCGCGCCGGTGCGGACGCTCGGTCCGCTGATTCACAACACGCAGGAAATGCGGCGCCTGGAGACTGAAGGCGTGGCAACGATCGAAACGCCCGCGGAAGTCAGCACCGACGAGATTGCGGTAATTCGCGCGCACGGCGTCACGCCACTGGTCCAGCTTGAACTGGAGCAACGCGCGGCGCAGGTCGTTGACGCGACATGTCCGTTCGTCACTCGCGTGCAGCGATTGGCCGAACGCGCCGCGAAGGAAGGCCGTCACGTTATCGTCGCCGGCAACCCCGATCATCCCGAAATGATTGGCGTGGTTGGCTACGCGCCTGACAATACGTTCGTAGTCAGCGACGCCGGCGAAGTCCAGAAACTTCCGCCGCTACATGCGCCGCTCGTGGTCTCGCAAACAACGCTCAAGCTGAAAACTTTTCTGGAAGTCGCTGAAGCAGTGCGCGCGAAAGCCGACGCCGAGCCCCAGGTAGTAAACACGATTTGTTCAGCCACGCGTGATCGCCAGGACGCCGCGCGTGCGCTGGCTGGACTGGTAGATGTGTTCTACATCATCGGCGGCAAACACTCTTCTAACAGCATCAAGCTGCTTGCCGTCTGCGAAGAGCAATGCGAACGCAGCTTTCTGATCGAAACCGAAGATGAGATCAATGCCGAAGATTTAAGGGGCGTCGGCCGAGTTGGTGTAACTGCTGGCGCCTCCACGCCAAACTGGCTAATCGATCAGGTCATTGCGCGGCTGCGGCTGATTGGCGATCGATCTGAATCCTTAACGAGCTAAACTAGCTGGTTATTAAGATCATCCGCACGCTGTTCGTTATCTTCCGAACAGCAACTTCCTGACTATGACAACGTCCTGGAAATGCGCGCAGTGCGGACTCGTTAATTTTGCGTCTGACACGAACTGCAAACGGTGCGGAGCCGCGGCTGTGAGCGCAGGGGCGTACGCTTCGCCTCCTGCGGCGGGAATCGTGTTGGAAGATGGCTATGTCCTGCCGCCGCCGCCAACAATCGGAGCTGTTTGGCGCGACAAATCAACTCTGGTGATGACGAAAGAGGCTTCGTTACCCGATCGGTGCGTGAAATGCAATGCGTCGGCGAACGGCTTACGTCTGAAGCGAAGGCTGTCCTGGCATCATCCGGTGTTGTACTTGCTCATATTCGTCGCGCTTTTGATTTACGTAATCCTTGCCGCGATTTTAAGCAAACGAGCCACGGTCTACATCGGATTGTGCGCCGAGCATTTTCAACGCCGGCGTAAACTGCTTGCCGCTGGTTGGGTACTGCTGGCAATCGGCCTTATTTCGCCGGTAGTAGCTTTTAGCTACGATTACCCGGGCGTGGGCTTGTTGGGCGCCTTGCTTCTTATTATCGCGATCATCTGGCTGGTTTTGGTTGCAAGAGTTGTTACGGTAAAAAAGATCGACGATCGGTTGGTTTGGCTCAACGGGATCAATTCCAACTACCTGGCCCAGCTTCCGCCCTGGCAAAACCAAACGTAGCTGCTCCTTCTCCCCAATGCAGTTAGTGTCAATAGAACTGAACCCGGTGATATCATGGCCGGCAAGGAGACAATAGTGTGCATTCTAAATTTTTTCTGAAAAGACTAGGCTGTCTGATTACGATTCTTTTGGCAACAATGTCGATTAACGCCAAGCCACGTTCGTTTCAGCAACTCGTCGACGCGTACTTCGACGATTATTTCAAAGCCAATCCTTCTCAAGCCACCGGCGTCGGCTTTCACCAGCACGACCGCGAGCTGGAAGATTTCTCGCTGGCTGCGCATCAACACAATCGTCACAAACTCCTGGAATATTTGGCGGCATTCCAAGCCGTCAATCCGCGCACGCTCTCGCCGCTCGAACGTGACGATCGCGAAGTTATGATCGCGACCGTTCACAGCATACTGCTGGAAGAAGATCGCGTGCAGATGTGGCGCAAGAATCCGGATAATTATTCGAGCGCGGTTACGAGCAGCATCTTCTCGCTTATCAAACGCAACTTTGCGCCGCTGGAAGAACGCTTGCGCTCAGTCATCGAGCGCGAGAAACAAATTCCGCGCGCGTTGTCACAGGCGCGCGATGTCCTACGCAATCCGCCGAAGATTTACACCGACATCGCAATCGAGCAGTTGCCGGGCAACATCGATTTCTTTCAATCGACCGTGCCTGAGGCGTTCAAGGACGTAAGGAACGCCGAGTTGGTCGCAGATTTCAAGCATAGCAACGACATGGCCATCACCGCGCTCAAAGCCTATCAAACATGGTTACAAAACGATCTGTTGCCACGTTCTCGCGGCTCGTTCGCGATCGGCGCGGAGAATTATCGGCTGAAACTTCTGTATGACGAGATGGTCGATGTGCCGCTGCCGAAACTTTTGAAGATAGGTTATGCGCAATTGCGCAAAGATCAGCGCGCGTTTGTCGAGACGGCGCGAAAGATCGATCCCAACAAGACCCCGGAAGAAGTGCTGAAGGAATTGGAGAAGGATCATCCGAGTGCGACTACGCTGATTTCGTCGGCGCAGCAACAACTCAACGGTCTGCGGCAGTTTTTGATCGACAGGAAAATCATCACCGTGCCCGGCGGCGCGCAGGCTCAAGTCGTCGAGACGCCACCGTTCCAGCGCGCGACGACCTTTGCTTCGATGGATACGCCCGGACCTTATGAATCATCGGCGACTGAGGCTTATTACAACATCACGCTGCCCGATCCTTCCTGGTCTAAAGAGAAGCAGGAAGAGTATCTCGAAGGCTACAACTATCCACTCCTGAGTAACGTGTCGGTGCATGAAGTTTGGCCTGGGCATTACACGCAGTTTCTCTGGGTCAAAAACAATCCCGAACTTTCGAAGGTGCGAAAATTAACCGGCGCAGGCTCTAACGCTGAAGGCTGGGCGCACTATTCGGAACAGATGGTGCTTGACGAAGGGCTGAACAACGATAACCCGAGATACCGGCTGGCGCAATTGGTTGACGCGTTACTGCGCGATTGCCGCTACATCGTGGGCATCAAGATGCATACGCAAGGCATGACAATGGACCAGGCGAAGGAATTCTTTATCAAAGAAGGCCGACAGCAACCGGTCGTCGGCGAGATGGAAACGAAACGCGGCACCGGCGATCCAACCTACTTGATGTACACGCTGGGCAAGCTTGAGATTCTAAAGCTTCGCGAAGATTATCGAAGAAAGATGGGCGCACACTTTTCGTTGCAGGACTTTCACGATCGATTCATCAAAACGGGCAGCCCGCCAGTTAAGATTGTTCGCCGCGAGTTGATGGGTGGCGATGGCCCGCTGCTATAGTCCTCGGTTGGCTCGTGTTAGCGGCGGGCTACCGCCACCAATCGAACCAATAGCGAGCATTAGCCCGCCTCTAAACATTCGCGCAATGGACATCGAACAAATTCGCACCTACTGCCTCTCGTTTCCTCATGTCACCGAGAACGTTCAGTGGGGGTACGACCTGGTCTTTAAGATTGGCGGCAAGATGTTCGCGGTGACAGTACTTGAAGCTGCGCCGCACTGCTTGTCGTTCAAGTGTACGCCCGAGAAGTTTGCTGAGTTAATTGAACGTGAGGGAATCGAGCCGGCGCCGTACGTCGCACGTTACCACTGGGTCGCGCTTGAGCGCTTCAATGCGCTCAGCGAGAGAGAGCTGAAAGGTTTGCTGCGCAACGCCTATGATCTGGTGAGGGCGAAACTGCCGCAGAAGATCCAGACCCGGTTAGATAAGCGAAAATAATCTCCCGCAGACCGCGCTTTCCTTTCCAGCTATTTTGGTATTCGCGCTTTCTCGGCTAAGGTTTTACCACGCTAATTTCGCGCGTGGTCGAATTGTATCCACCGTTATCAACTGGATTGCCGTCTTTGTCCACCAGCTCCAGCTTGACGGTGTGCTTGCCGGTTATCCACCCACTCAACCAGATCGGTTCCCACTTATCGAGAAACTTCGTCCCCCCTCCGTCGATCGAATAGCGCACCCGATATTGACCGCCGTCGCCTTGCAGCTTCGCATTTGCCAGCCAGAAATCGATCATGATCGGGTCGGCGTCTTCGTCTTTGTATTCGCCTTTCGGTCGACTGTAGGTCAAAAGCGGCTTCGTCGGATCGACATTGCCGGCGTTGCTCGCTGTCACGTCTTTGCCTTCACGTGATGGTGTTGGGCTCGCGCTGGGACTCGCATTTGCGACTTTACTGACTTCGGGTTTTGCGGGGGAACTTTTACTCGGACTCGCCATCGTCTGGCCGTCTTTCGTGGTCGTCGGCTTCGAAGCGTCGCCACCGCCTTTCACCGTAAATTCAACCATCTGAAAAGCGCCATCGTTCTTGTAACTTTCGTGCCACGGGCGCGAAGGAAAAACGCGCAAGGTGTGTTTGCCTTCAGTAACGTTGCGCAGCTCGAACGGCTGATTCAGCTCGTAGTAAGCCTCGTATGGTTGATTATCGAGAATCACGTGAATGTGATTGCCTTTGCCGGTGGCCGGATCCTTGTGCGGCATGTAGCCTTTCAGATCGCCACTCAGTTCTAATTTCACACCCACAGTCGAGCCATTGATCGTCGCATTCTTTGCGGGCGAGATTATTCGCAAAGTCGGCTTGGCCGCATCTTGTTCGCCGCGCGCTTTTATCATGTCAGCTATCTTTTGCGGGCGCGGGATCACAGTTAAGTTTTGCACCACAGGTGGCGAGACAGTTGTCGTTGCGGTCGTGTTCGCGTTTTCGTTTGGCTGCTGACAACTTGCAAAGACGAGAACAATGGCAGAGACGCTGAAGAAAATGAGAGCGGGCTTCGGGATTGTCATGGCTCCTCCAGAATTGTTTTTGGTTGGTTCGATTGCGATTACCTGCACCGCTTATCACAAAAAGCGGGCAAGGAACAAGCCCTGCCCGCGAGGTTTGAACTGCACTTGTTTTAGAGTCGGCTAATGCCCGACCAAGCGGGTGGTAGCCCGCTTGTAAACGTTAGCGCTAAGCTGCGAGCGGCTGTGCCGTTAGTCTGTGCAAACGTTTCTCGACTGCGTTCCAATCGATATTCGAGAAGAATGCTTCGATGTACTTCGGCCGCTCCGCAGGCTTGTAATCGAGGATGAACGCGTGCTCCCAAACGTCCATTACCAGCGCGGGATTGAAGCCCGCGACGTTGCCTGTCTCGTGCAGGGTGATCCAGTGATTCGACAGCCGTCCGTTGGCTGGATTTTCGTAACAGATCGCCCAGCCGACACCACGCATCTTGCCGATACCGACAAACTCCGCTTTCCAAATATCGTAACTGCCGAAACTTTGCTCGGCAGCTTTACGAAACGCTGAAGTCCGGTTTGGATCACCGGTGCCGCCTCCGGTCTTCAGATTGTCAAAGTAATACTCGTGCAGCAGCATGCCGTTGTATTCGAAACCGAGGCGCCGGTTCAGCTCTGAGTACTCGGCAAACTCGTCTTGATCGACTTTGCCACCTTTGACAAACTCGGCAATCTTTTCGTTCAGCTTGTTCGTCTCCTTGACGTAGCCCTCATAAAGTTTGACGTGCATCTCCAAAGTTTCATCGGAAATGCCGCGTAAGTTGCTCAGGTTGAACTCCCTGGCTTGATAACTGTTTGTAGAAGTCATTGTCACCTCCCTTGAAACTTGAATTATGGCTTGATCATCTTTTGCGCATCGCAACGCCCAGCGCGACGAGGTCGTCGCCCGGCAGCTTGCGACACGTAGTCGAAGTTAATTGAATTTTGGCGCTGAAGTGTGGCGAAGGCATGGAGAGGATGAGCCAATAGTGTTGCGATAGCAAAAGAGGGCGAATAAACTTCGCCCTCGTCGAGTGTAAGTAGTCTAGAGCCCCGACCCTTGCCTATTTCCCTCCGCTAAAGATGAACCAGTCGTGCTCTGATGTCGCCATGAACAGTAACATCGGCAGCGACAGCCACGCATTCGTCCGAGAGGCGATAAACGCCTGGCGCGCCAACTCTGGCGCCGCCGGCGGCCCGCCCTGCAATGCGCCAATTATGCGCTTGTTTGCGGGCCAAATAATTCCCCAAACATTCAGCAACATGATCAGGCCCAGCGCGCCGCCAATGCCAATCGAGTGAGAGTTGTTAGCAGCGAGATGTGTCGAGCCGACCATCAAATTCGAATCGAGCCATTTCAAAATGACGAAGCTCATCGCCACCACCAGAATTAATGCCACGATGGCGAAGACGCGGCCGTCTTTGATCAAGGCTGGAACTTTCTTGATGATCAAAAACTCAATCAGGAATGTCACAATTGGGATGAATAGCCAGACGATCAGCAGCAGCCAGCCGTTTACGTGGCCACCAGCATTGTTCACATTGTGAACATTCGTCCTGAGAATATACATCGCGTAATAACCAAGGCCGGCAAGCACCGTTACAAGCGCGCCCCAGCGAAAATACCAAAGAGCCGGCAGCAACAAATCCGGATTTACTTTCTTCTTGGTATCCGCGTCGAGCTTCTTCTGCAACGGAACATTGACGAGGTTGAAGAAGTAAAGCAGTCCAATCCAGGCTATTCCCGCCACGATGTGAAGCCAACGGATAATTATGTGCGTAAGTTCGTCCGCATTGGGCGACTTGAAAATGCCGTCAAGCATCGCCAGACCAAAGCCGAGATGAGCTGAGTCGATAAGCATTGGTTCCTCCAAACTAGTGAGTACCGCCTTCTTTGACGGCGGAAACAGACAGTTAGAACACGACGTGTAAAGCGCTTGCTTGGGTTTGTTTCGAGCGAAGATTACACCAGAGAGCATTGCGACGCAACAGTTTTACAACCTTCGCTTTCACTGGATAGGCTTGCAGGTTCAGTATTTATTGCGGTAAACGTACGGCAAATGAAAACCAGAATCTGGGCTACGAACGTTTTTTTGGCTTTGCTGATGGTTCAGACTCATAGCGCCTGGGCGCAGCAACGATCCAAATCGGCTCCCGCTTCGAACCCTTCGCGCGCGCTAACTGTTGTCACTGAACCGAACGCCGTCGTCTGGCTCGACGAGATTCGCCGCGGCTCGACCGACGCAACCGGACAGTTGGCAATCGCCAACGTGAGA
>Ga0070706_100005725_pt1 | contig 11812 bp, 17 predicted proteins | sample KBSK5501metaG_FD_65476 | JGI IMG/M metagenome (GOLD analysis project Ga0070706, IMG submission 65476) | Corn, switchgrass and miscanthus rhizosphere microbial communities from Kellogg Biological Station, Michigan, USA - KBS K5-50-1 metaG | ecosystem: Host-associated > Plants > Roots >...
CCGGACGTCCGCCGTCCGGGTGACGGCTGGCGGCAACAACGGCGGCGAGGTGAGCGCGGTAGCGCGCCGCGTAGTGGAGCAGCGCGGGCGCGGGCGTGTCTGGGTTGATCGTTTCGGATGTGTCGGCCAGGAAGCGCTCAGCGGCGAGGAGCGCGGCCTCCCGCATCCACAACCGGGTATCGGCCACACTGGCGGGACTGTCACTCGTGCTAGCCATTGTCGAAGCTCCTTGCACTGATCACGCAATACACTGTTTTCCCGCCTGAGGGTGGGAGATAGTAATTCCATTCCTTGCTGAGTGCCCGCACAAGCATTAGGCCGCGTCCACTTTCAGCCTCGGAACTGACTTCAGTAAGGATTGGCGGGGTGGGGTCGGAGTCGCAAACTTCGATAATCAGCGTGTCTGAGCGATGCCGCAGGATAAGCGAAATCGGCCTTGCCTCGGCCAGGCCGCTATAGACCACATGTGCTAGTGCTGAGCCGGTGAATTTGATCGCATTGGTCACCAACTCGCTTACCAGGAGTTGGGCGGTCTCGATGTCCTCCTCTCGCAGGCACCAGGCCCGCAACGCGGCTTCTGCGTAGCGCCGTGCCCAGAAGGCAGCGCTCGGCAGCGCCGCCAGTTGCAGGTACGACACGGCCTCGCCTGCGGCTGGCTGCGGTTGGTCGGCGGTGGCGCATGTCGGCTCTGTCATCTGGTCGAACCTCCCTCCGGCGACGTACACGGGACACGCATGCGGGACCAGTGTTCAACCTGGGGCAAGACCCCAAAAGGGCCGCCGTAGGTACCTGTGCCATGTAAACTCGCCGGTAACGGCCAGTTACTTAACGTGATGCTCTCGCGCAGGGGAGTGGTTGATCATGGTCAGACAGCGCCCGCCGGACTACATCCCCCGTGCTGTATTAGCGCGATCTGATTTGGTGGACGCATGCGCTAGCCGCGATCTCGGCCTGATATTCCGAATTGCGAAAAAGTGGAGCGGTGTCGGATTCACGGTAAGTCATTTAGCGCGGCGCTGCGAAATGACTGCCAGTCAAGTCCAGGACTATATGCAGCGCGGCAGGCAGGCGTTAAGCATCGAGGTATTTGAACGAGTCGCCGATGGACTCCATATCCCGGGTCTCATGCTGGGAATTGGCGAGCGTCCATGGGAACGCCAAGACGTAGCTGTGATGGCTGGCCCAGTGGGCGGACGCAACGATGATCTAGCATCGCATCCAGCCCGGGACCGGTTACTTCGCGCACCGTGGACGCCTGACGGTACACTGGTAGCTGCCCGCGAGGTATCGGAGGTCCGTCCCGTGGATCGGCGCTCCTTTCTGTTGTTAACTAGCGTTGCTCTCATGTCACCTGCGCACGAGTGGCTCATAGCGCAGCCAGTAAACGATGTGTCGAGTCCCGCAGGCCGGGCAATCGGGCCTAAAGTTGTCGACCAGATCAATGACATAACGGGCATGCTCCGCCGCATGGATGATCAGATGGGCGGGGGCTCCCTTATCGATGTAGTGCAGGCGCAGATAAGCTACGTTGTCCGCCTGCTGCGCGAAGGCCGGTACACCGACTCGACAGGCCGTCGACTTCACGGAACGGTTGGCGAATTGCTCCGGTTTGGCGGCTGGGTTTCTTACGACGACGGCGATCCGGTTCAAGCACAGCGTTTCTGGGTCGCGGCGCTTCATTCGGCGCACTCAGCAGGCGACAGGGCACTTGGCGCAAACGTACTAGGATTTATGAGCGAACCGGCGCGAGATCTGGGCAGACCGGACGATGCCGTCAAATTGGCTAATACCGCGCTGGCGGGATATAAAGGCAGTAGCCCGAGAGTTTCCGCCATCCTGAACATGCGGGCGGCCCTGGCTCACGCGATCAAGGGCGACGCGACCGAATGCAGGCGCTCGATCGATTCCGCCTATAGCGCCTTCCGTAACTCACCCCCGCAGTCGGGCGAGCCGGATTGGTGCTACTGGATGGATGATGCAATGCTCAATGAACAGATTGGCACATCTCTGATGTGGCTTGGCGACTACTCGCCCGCCTGCAATTATCTGGAATCGTCCCTACGAGCCGAACAGAATTTCCAGGTCCGCGAAGGAGCGCTGAGGCTAACTCGTCTGGCAACTGCTCGCGCCCGGCAAGGCGAGCCAGAACGAGCCTGCGCGGCCGGAACGCGCGCGATCGAGACCCTTTCAACCCAAGTAGACTCCGCCCGGCTCATCGTCATGATCAGAGGACTCAGAAACGACCTCGAACCGTACAGACGCGTCGGGGTGGTTCGGGAGTTCGGCGAGAGAGTTAATGAACTCGCCGTACGGGGAAAGAGCTAGCGACTCCTATCGGGGCTCCGAACTGAGTACCCGCTTTACAACTGTTAGGCTATTCACGAATGCCGATAGCGCTTCGTTGTCCATGTCAAGTTTGAGATCAAATTCTAGGTGGACAGGTTCGCCGCGACGCAACTGTTCGGGTATCGGTTCGACTTTGGCAACGTAATAATCGACCATATCGCGGATCTGCTTTGCGGGGAGATCGACCAGACGCGCCGCAAGTTCGAATGTGTTTCTCAGTTCGCTGGACACGCCGAGTCCGCGCATTTCCCTGGCCCAATCGATAAGTTCTTCGTAGACGCTAATTAGCCTGGTCGCTAGATGCTCGATTCTTTCTGGACTTCCGGGCTCGTCCGGCGCACCGAAAGCTAGCGTCTGGGCATCCGAGTCGAGCACACAATTTATTCCTTCTACAATTGCCGTTACTTCATCTGTTGCATCCGAGAGGTACTTAACAACAGCGCTATCGTCTACGCGCTTGCCAGTACGCGGAGCATAGTGGATTTCATGGTCACGCCATTTGTCCTCTATTTCAGCGCGGCGGATAAGGAGAACGCTCGCGTAAAATAGGTATTCCCAACCGGGAGGTCGCTGACTCAGCAGTTGATGCTGCTCTTGGGCGTTGCGCGGGACTCCGGTTACGATTGGCGTCGATGACACTTCTCCGGGGGCGTCGGCTAGTTTGTCAATTACGATCTTTGCGAGCTGCGCTGGATTTACGCGCAATCCATCGATGTAAGACACTGTTGGACGCAGGCCCGGCAGGAGGCTGTCATCGAAACGGACTGGAAGGAGGTAAGGACCCAGTTCGCTCAATTCTCGCGCTTGGGCGCTTTGTCTTTCGTGTGACGGCCATGGTTTGGCGACATAGCTCCGTGAAATGAAGACCACTGTGAAGCGTGCCTGCTGTCTGTAGACCTTGTCGAGATACACATACAGATCCTGGCCCCCAAAGTTCTGCCGTATAGAACTCGTCGTAGAATACACGTACTCCGCTGTCGCTTAAATGTCTGGCAAACTCGTGAACGTACGACCGGTCTTCTCCAGCATATGAAAGAGCCACGTCGAAGTCGTACGATTGACCGGACTTGTCCATGTGGCCCAGCATACCTGCGCTACGTGACTCCACCCTGCAGATGTTGTCATGCAGACGCCCAGCCCCCCTTGGTTCTGGCCAGGGGGGCCCTTGGGCTTGTGGCCGGGGGGGGCTGGCGAATCGCGGGCAGCCTCCTACCCGCCGGGATCGCCCTCGGCTTAGGTTGGATTGGTGGCGAGGCGAGCCATGGGGACCTCCCTGTCGATCTTGCTAGGAAGATCGTTCAGGGAACGACTGCTAATTGGGCTTTCGCTGCTCCGAGACGTGCGTCTTCGCAGGTCTGTACAGCGCTCAGGCCCTTGTGCCTCCTAAGCAGTAGGTCGCAAGTTCGAATCTTGCTCGGGGCGCTCACTTCTCGCCGCAGGTCAGCGCCGTTTTCGAGGCGCAACCCGGTGATCTTCACTGGTCAGGCTCACGGCCGCGTGCCACTTCCGTGCCAGATGTGTCGTTGCCCTGGGCTGGCTTCTTGATCTTGGGTGGCCGCTTGCGAGCCTTGCGCAGCTCGGCGCGGGCGGCGTTATCGACGGCATCGGCCAGGATGCGCTGGCGCTGGTCGGTGGAATGCAGATAGATCATCGCGGCGCGGCTGGTGGCGTGGCCCATGCGTTCCCGCCGTACCTCCTCGGTGCCGCGCCCGCCAGCAGCAGACCGGCCGTCCCCTCGCGTCAGGTGCGCCGGTCGCCGGGAAGGTGTCGCTGCTACCGGGCCGGAACGCCGCGCATTGTCCGGGACGGCCCCTCCGGCGTCAAGGGCGCGCCTGCGGCGTGTCGCCAAGGCGATGGGCGCAAGCGCCCACCCTTGACCCCGGAGACCTCTGCCGCCCCAGCGGGCCTGACGGCGAGGGCCAGGCCGGAGGCCAGGCCCGGAGAGCGCGCGGCGAACCTCACGTTTGAAGCCATGGCTGTCGGGAAACGCCTGCCTGCACCACAGCAGTTGAGTTGGGGGGTGCGCGGTGATCGTCATGGCCGTGACCGGTGGTGTCGTTGTCGTATTCCTCGCCTGGGCTGGGTTGCGTGACTACCAGCGACGGGGAAGGGGCGCCAGGCCGTCAGTCACGGAAGCCTTCAAAAGGCAAAGGGAGATCGACAGGCAACGGGGCTCCGATCCAGGTGGCGGCAGCCTTTGAGACTGGACCGCAGCCGAGGCTTTGATGAAGCAGGGAGCCGAAGTCAACACGAACTTGACAGTGTTCTTGCTGGCATCGGTCGTCCTGCACGGCAACGAGGTACAGCAACCCATGCGCGCCACGGCCATCCTGGGCAGCCATCGACACACGCGCTGGGCTGCGCCGTTTGACCGCGAGCAGGGCCGTGCCGATAGTTTGAGGCAGCTTCCTGGACCGGTGCGGCGGTAGGCCGGGGGCGGGCTCATTCGCCCAGCCACTGGATGCGGACGACGAGGACGAGGTCGTCTGGAGGGTGGACCAGGAATGTCACAAGGCCTTCGTGATACTGGCCAAAATGCAGTGTGCGTAATAACGCGGGCGGATCGGCAGGCTCGCCGGGGTGGCGCTGATACTGGATTGGGTCGACCAGTATCGCCGCTTCCATGAATGTAGTCACGGCGGCCTTTCCGGACTTGCTCAGAGCATCAAATTCCTGACGCGCGAGGCCGTCGAAATCCCAGCGGTACACGTGTCAGAGGCCGTAGCGAGCGCGAATCTCTTGCCAGGAAGTCCGATCCTCGGGAGGCGGGGGGCCTTCACGCTGGTAGCGCTCGATGCGGGCCAGGAACTCGCGTTGGGCCTCGGGATCGCGCCAGGCGTCGGCCTCGAACCACCAGCGCCGCACCGTCTCTAGCAGGGGAGTGAGATCGCCGTGCTCGCGCGCCTCCTCGAACGCGGCGTCCAGTTCGTCGTCGTAATGCCGCAGCACGTCCGCGTCGGCTTTGGCGGCCAGAACGGCACGGATCGCTGCCGGGGTGCAGGCGGGACGGGTCATGACCTGGTGACGCCTGGCATGCGGTGTCGTCATTGGTCACTCCCGGCGTATCTGGGCTCCAGCCCAGCATAGGCACGCCGACCGACAGTGCGCCCGCAGGCGCGAGAACCCGAGGTTCGATCCACCCGAACCGCACACGGGAGCAGGCACCAGCCGCCGCACGCGGCTTCGGGACTGCGCCTCGCTAGGCTAGGACCACTGTCGTCGGCGTCGTGATTGACTGCCGCTCTCTTGGCGCCCGACGGCCCACCTAAGCGGCCCGGACCTCACCGAGGCGCAGCGCCTCCGCCGCGCCGCGCCGCGCCGGTGGTACCCGTCGTGGGTCCAGGAGAGAAGCAGGGTAGTTATGACTGAACCGTCTGGTGCCCGGGTGACCAGGCCGTCCGCGGCGGATCGGCGGGGGTTCTGCGGGTGGCTGGCTGCGCCGGAGTGCTTCTGATGCCGGGCCTCTCGGGCGGACAGCTGCAAGATCCGGGGCGAGGACGCCGCCACCGGCTCATCGAGGCGTTCTCCTCGCCGGACAGTTACGGCCTGGTGCTCCTTCTCATTCTCATCACCTATGCGTTGTCGGCAGCGCTGACGGCGTCATGGGCGACCTCGGTGGTGCTGGCCGTACAGATCGCCACGGTGTGGGTGTCGCTGCGGGCGTCCCAGGCGCGCCGGTCGGCCCGGACAGCCGCCGACGTCGCTCTGGCTGCTGCGGCCCTGGCAGCGGTCGCGAACCTCTTCGCCCATGATCAGATGCAGCACGGCACGGTTGTCTCGTGGGCCAGTGGCCTCCTGTACCTGATCGCGCCAGCTTCGATCGTCCGCCATCTCGTGCTCAGGCGAATCGTGGACGTCCAGACGCTCCTGGGGACGATCGCCGCGTACCTGATGGTCGGGATGTTCTTCGCATTCCTCTACCATGCGCTGGGATTCACTCAAACGCACCCGCCGTTCTTCGGGTCCCAGGGCGCCGGCACGTTCTCGCAGGACCTGTTCTTCTCGTTCACCACGCTCACCACGACCGGGTACGGCAACCTTGTCCCGGCCGGGAACCCGGGCCAGACCTTCGCCGTGCTCGAGATGCTGATCGGCCAGCTGTTCCTGGTCACGGCGGTGGCCAAGGTCGTCAGTGCCTGGCGACCGGGCCAGGGAAGGAGCGGGGTGCAAGGGAACTCCGACGACGAATGACGACGCTTTCCGGTCAGTCGGGAGATCGGAACCAAGAGTGCTGCCATGGCCACACCAGCGCTCCACTCCTACGGATCAGAAGGTCCGAGGATGACCGCCAGAGAGCAGCCGCGTTAGGCTTTACCTGCGTTGTGCTGGTAGGAGGCGCCGGTGGCGACAGGGCCGGGGGAGCAGATGGCGGCAGGCGCGGCGGGCCGCGGCCACCTCCGGGCGTCCGACGCCGAACGCGAGCAGGTGATCGACACCCTCAAGACCGCGTTCGTGCATGGTTGGCTGACCAAGGACGAACTCGGCGTGCGAGCGGGCCAGGTGCTCGTGTCGCGGACCTACGCGGAGCTGAGCGCGATCACCGCCGGCATTCCCGCCGTGCTGATCGAAGCCCGGCTGCCGCCGAAGCCCGCACAGGTACGCACCCGGAAACCGATTAACAAGAAGGTAGTCGCGTGGGCTGCAGTGGTGATCATTGTGCCACCCGCGCTGGGGGCCGCTTTCCTCACCTATTACGGCGGGTTCTTCGTGCTGTTCTTGTTCGCCTTTATCGGGCTGACGGTGACGGCCGAATCCTGATCGCCGAGGCGTGGGAGATATGAAGGACGACCAGGACGGGATGCGAGCGGGCGGGCTGGCTGTACTGGGTCAGGCCGCCTATCTAGACTTCTTCGAGTTCGTAGATCATGCTGCGAATGTCCGGACTCCATTGAGCGAGCTTGGCTACGTCACGCGCTGTCGCCTTACCCTGTGGCGAGGCGAATGCTTGCTCGAGAAGATCCCTTTCGTCCCAGTCCAGTTCGGCAACCAAGTAAAATGGCTCTCCACCTTGGACAGGCGCCACATGCCGGCTAAGAGTGTAACGGCGAAGGCCGGGAAGTTCCTTGACCAGCGGAATATGCACCTTCCGGTAATGCTGCTCGAATTCCTCGATATCCGAAGGCTTGTTGTACAAGACAAGAAACCTCACCATATAAGCGCCCCTTAATCCTTTGCCCGGGTGTGCCATTGGCCGATGGCGATGAAATGTCCGCCATTACCCTTGCCCCACTACACCGCTGCTCCCTCGTGCTCGCGTGCACGTCCGCCTGGTTATGGTACGCCGCGAGCCCGCTTCCGGGCGTCTGTGTCACGTCGCCGCACGGGCACGCCGCTGCGAAGCTTATGGCCCGAGGGCTGTCCGTCCGGGATGCGGTCGCGCTGGCGGGAGTCATCTCTCAGCGGATCTCCCGGCTATGGAAGCAGGCCAAGGGCAGGTTTCCGCTTCTCTGACGATGGTTGCTCGTGTCCGAGTCACCGTGCGCGCGACATGCCCAGGACGGTGTCGCTCCCTCGTGGCTTCCGGTCTCGGCTCGTGACGTTCAGTATTGCGGCTCGTAAGTAAGCTTCACGATTTTCGAGAAGCTTTTTGTCGAGACGAGCTTCATGTCCGCGGTCTGACCGCCGCGGAAGAGTGTCTTGCCGGAGCCTACGAAGACGGGATGAATTGACACGTCGAGTACGTCGAGCAGGTGCTGCTTGAAGAGCGTCTCCGCAAGCAGGCCGTGGCCGTAAACGAGCAGGTCTCCGCCGTCCTGTTCTTTGAGCTTGGTTACTTCGACCGCGACATCGCCTCTCAAGATGGTCGAATTGTTCCACTCGGCTCGTTCCAATGTCGAGGAGAATACATACTTCTTGATGGCATTGAGTCTGTCGGCCCACGGGTGGATTCTGCCGGGCCAGGTCTTGGCGAAGTTCTCGTACGTTGTCCGGCCCATCAACATCGCCTCGCACGCCATCAGCTGGCCCAGGCCGTCCCTCATATAGGCGTCGTCCCGGTAGTCCATGAATCCCAGGACCTGCGGTCCTGTGAAAACCCCGTCGATGGAGACCAGCGTGTATTCGATAACTTTCCGCATGAGTCCGCTCCTTCAGCTAGACCGACGTTGCGCCGGCATGACCCCTCATAAGAGGTAGACCCCAGCCGAGCCGAGATCTGGGCGGTCGCCGCCGCCGAGTTCGTAACCGGCCGCGTCGGTACCGATGGGATGCCAGGAGCAAGAGGTGATCCGAGAGTGGGGGCGGTGAGCAGGAGACTGATCGGCCGGGGCCCGAACAAGCGACGCGGTGACGTTTGGCTAGCTCATCGAGCCCGACCGAGGCGACAGCTCCGGCCTCGTATGGGTGAGACTGGACGCCATGACCGGCCTCGTATGGGTGAGACTGGACGCCATGACCGGGCTCGTATGGGTGAGACTGGACGCCATGACCGGGCTCGTATGGGTGAGACTGGACGCCATGACCGGGCTCTCCCGGCGGGCTGGCCGGGCATGATGGCGGGCCGCCGCCCGGCTTTCCGCGGGGCTGTGCGCTCAGTTCGAAAGGGTGGCCGGGAGTCCGAATCGGGGCAAGGTGCTGCTGTCAAAGCGTGTCATGGCCGAGATGTGGGCGCCTGAAAGGGTGAGGACCATCAGCCCTACTGTGTAGAAGTCGCCAGTCTCCGGGTCGCGGGCGTAGAAGCCGAAGGCGGGCTGGCCGTTGGCCCGGGTTGGTATCAGCCGGGCGGTCCAGCCGGGCCGGAATGCCGTGGCGGTGAGGAACTTGGCGGCTAGCTCGCGTCCTTGGTACTCCAGCGGAAGCGGCGGCATGGTCAGCCAGGCGTCCTCGGTGAGCATGGCCACTATGCCGTCCACGTCGGCTGTCTCGAATGCCCTGGTGAGCCGGTCTACCAGCTGCTGTTCGGCGGCAGAGTCAGGCGGTGGAGCAGGTTCTCGCTGTCCTGACGATTGCTGGTGGCGCTCCAGCGTTGCGCGGGCGCGCTTGAGCGCGCTGGTCACCGACTCCTCACTGGTGTCCAGGATGCGTGCGGCCTCACTGGCATGGAATCCCAGCACATCGCGCAAGATGATGGCGGCGCGCTGGCGGGGCGGCAACAGCTGCAGGGCGGTGATGAAGGCGAGCGAGATCGATTCCCTGGCCTCGTACCGGGCTTCCGGCCCGGGTGCGCGGTCGGGAAGGCCCTCGAGCAGGACGTCCGGATAGGGCTCGAGCCACAACAGCTCGCCGTGCCGGGTCGGCCCGGGCGGTTCCAGCCCGGCTGGTGGCGCGCTGATCGGCGGCCGCCGGCGGGCCGATCGCAGCGCGTCCAGGCATCGGCTCGTGGCGACCCGGTACAGCCAGGTCCGGACCGAGGCGCGTCCCTCGAACCCAGCCAGGCCTTGCCAGGCCGACAGCAAGGTGTCTTGCAGCGCGTCCTCCGCGTCTTGCGCCGAGCCGAGGAACCGGTAGCAGTGCACCTGCAGCTCGCGCCGGTACGGATCGACAAGCTGGGCAAACGCGTCCCCGTCTCCGGCTTGTGCCCGGGCGAGCAAGGTCACCGTCACCGCGCAACCCTCCCATCGCCGCATCCTCCGGCTCCGCTCCAGCGCGGAGATACAGACGACGGCGCGAAAGGAAACTGGGCGCCTGCCGCCCGCCCAATCTTCCCCGCTGGCCGCCGTCTAGATCAGCAGTACCGGAGTTCCGCTAGCCCGTAAGGAGAATCCAGATGTCTGATCAGCACGAATCACCGGCCGTCGCCATCGCCCGCGCGCACGTCGAAGCATGGAGCAACCACGACTTCGACACGGCGCGAAACGGCCTCGCGCCCGGCGTCAGGGTCACCGCCACGACGACGCAGCCGATGCCGCCGGCCACCGACCTGACCGGCGCCGACGACTACATGATCGGCCTGACCCAGTTCGCGCAGGTCGTCGTGCCCGGGAGCCTGCGCATCCTCGCCAGCGTCGGTGACGAGCGCAACGCGCTGCTCATGCTGACCGTCGAGGCGGATTTCGGCGCGGGGAAGGCCACGCTCCCCGGTGCCCGGCTCTACCTCCTGGACGAGAACAACAAGATCAAGACCGAGCATGTCATCTTCTACGCAGCGCAGAACTGACCAGGCGCGGGGGCCGGGGTGGTTTCCACCCCGGCCCCCGCTGGCCACCGAATACACACACGCCCGAGCCTGGACGCTTGCATCGCCCGGACCTGGTCCGTTTCGAGCACGGCGACATCAAATGAAACACTGAGATCACCTCACACACTGCCTTCAGGCGTTGACGAAGGCCACGATCTCCTCGAGCCCAGGTTTATAGCCGTCCGTGGTGTCGATCTCGATCCAGGGGCCTCCACCGAAACCCGGTCGAACGCGTTGTGTCCCAGGGTGTGCTCCGCCGCGTCGTTCGGTCCAGGGTCCGCGTGCGCATGGCGCAAGGGATTATCCTGTCCGCGTCGCAGGCTCCGCTCGAACGCCACATCAGTGTCGACCGTGCAGTGCACGATGCGGATCTGGGCAAGATTCCGGAGCGGTTCCAGCCCGGGGCGCCAAAGCCGGTCCTGGAATGCCGCTTCGGCCACGGTCGTCACGCCGGCTCTCAGGAGCAGCTCCAGCACACCGAAGAAGACCGGCAACGTCCGCCAGCTCAACTCATCGCCCGGCCCGGGCACGAATCCCGGGGTGGCGTGGGCCATCCCTTCCTTGATCTCGTCCCGGCAGATCGCGGGACACCCCACCGTATGCGCGATGCTGTGGGCCAGCGTGGTCTTGCCTGACCCCATAGGACCGCTGACGACCACCAGGGTTGGAAGAGAAGTCACTCTGGCAGTTATAGCCAACGACGCGACCCATAAGGTTGCGCTTGGCTCAGTCCAATACGAGCAAGCCGGCCGTGGTCGGCCTGAAGCCGCAAGCGCCGTAGTAGAACCCGCTTAGGTGATCTTCGAAGTCCACGTGCAGGTACTCGCAGCCCGCCGCTTTGGCGCCGTGTCGGGCGCGATCGACCAGCTCAGCGCCGATGCCCCGGCGTCGTGCGTCAACGGCAACCATGACGTCTTGCAGCCAGGCATGGACCCGGCCATCCCAGAGCACGTTGCCGAAACCGACCAGATCAGTGCCGTCGCGGGCCACCACCCAGCCCAGGCTGTGCCGGTGGACAAGCTCGGCCCAGTTCCACCCCGGCTCGTCATGAACACTGCTATCGAAGGCCTCGGCGTGCAGGGTAGTCACCTCGTGATTGAGGAAAACGCCCCGCCACTCGTAGATCACCGCCATCAGGCCAACCTAGGCTCACCCGCAAGCTCAACGGTCATCTGGCGGGTGGACCGGCCCGGGAATCGAGCACCTGCTCGTCTGCCGTGACGATTGCCCGCTGGCCGTTCCGCCAGGGCTGGGTGCGGACCAGCCAGTAACCGCCGCCCGCAAGCGCCACGGCGCAAAGCGTCCAGCCCAGCGCGGTGGTGCCAACCCCGACATACTTCAGGCCGGACG
>Ga0070706_100005726_pt1 | contig 11812 bp, 11 predicted proteins | sample KBSK5501metaG_FD_65476 | JGI IMG/M metagenome (GOLD analysis project Ga0070706, IMG submission 65476) | Corn, switchgrass and miscanthus rhizosphere microbial communities from Kellogg Biological Station, Michigan, USA - KBS K5-50-1 metaG | ecosystem: Host-associated > Plants > Roots >...
CGTGGCATCATGGTGGCGAGCTCAGAACAGCAGAGCGCGCCAGTAATGGTAAGCAGACCGGCCACGGCCCAGGCCAGCAGCAGCCAACCCGGCGCTCCGATCAATCGCGCTGACTCAGCTGATGTAATGAAAATACCGGACCCGATCATCGAACCGACAACAATCATGGTCGCGTCGATCGGCCCGAGAGCGCGAACTAGGCCCGTCCGCTGTTGGTTGTCGACCTCGTCTTTCATGAGATTGCGTAAAATGACGAAATCCGAATGACGAATGGCGAATCAAGCACGAATGACGAAACCCAAAAAATACCGTGGCGTCGGTTGAGGAAGAGTTTTTGTCATTCCTTCGACATTCGTCATTCGTGCTTCGTCATTTCTTTCGGTGCGCGGATCTCGACGCCTTCCTCTTCCAGCCGCGACCGCAAAACGCGCGCAAACTCCACTGCGCCCGGCGTATCGCCGTGCACGCAGATTGTCTCCGCCTGAACATCGACATCCACTCCATCGACTGATCGAACCTTGCCGTCCCGCAACATGCGCAACACTCGCGCCGCTGCCGCCTCCGGGTCTTTGAGCAAAGCGTCTGGCTGTGTTCGGGGAACGAGCGAGCCATCCGCGCAATAATTGCGATCGGCAAAAACTTCGCAGGCCAAGCGCAACCCGTTTGCTTCCGCGCTGCGGGCCAGCTCGCTTCGGACCGGCGCAAATAAAATCAGTCGTGAATCAACCGCCGCCACCGCACGCCCAATGGCATCGGCCAGTTTTCCGTCCCGCACCGCCATATTATAAAGAGCGCCATGTGGCTTCACATGATGTAAAGGTGCCTTGGCCGCGCCGGTGATCGCTTGGAATACGCCGAGTTGATAAACCACTGCATCGAAGACTTCATCGGGCGTAACTGGCAGCTCTTTGCGCCCAAAATTCTTTCGATCAAAAAGACTGGGATGCGCGCCGATCGATACCTTGTGAGCCTGAGCGACGGCTACAGCCGCGCGCATGGTGTCCGCGTCGCCCGCATGAAAACCGGTCGCGATGTTCGCCGACGTGACGAGCTTGAGCAGCTCATCATCATGGCCCGCGCCTTCGCCCAGATCGGCGTTTAGATCGACCTGGAGGTTCATCGCATCTGCAGTTTGATGCCTACTCGGAACTGTTCGAGGTCGCCATTGCGCTCGGACAAAAACCGATGAGCGTCCGCCAGCGATACTTCGCGAAAGCGCACACGATCACCGGCGCGCAGTTGTGCCGCTACTGGAAGATCGACTGTAGCCACGTGCGCGATTTTTGGATAACCACCAATCGTTTGGCAATCTCCGAGCAGGACAATGGGCTTTCCGTCAGGCGGGACCTGAATCGTTCCGGGGGCAACCGCCTCCGATATAAGGTCGCAAGCTTCCCTTCTTCTTAGTTTCGGGCCTTCCAGCCGGGCGCCCATACGATCCGAGTCTGGCGACACGAGAAATGTCTCACTTGTTAAAGCGTTATGGAGTGAATCGTCGAAACGGCCCCAATCCGACCCGTGAACGACACGCAGCATCGGTTCTTGTTGCGCCGGATTAGACCAATCATGCGATATGCTCCAGGCCGCGATCTTCTCCTGGCCCAACCTGTCGATCAGAGTTTTCGCGCACGCTGAATTGCTTCCGAGGGAAATCACGTCGCCATCGCGAAGCGCGCGGCCCTCAAATCCTCCGAAGCTGCCGCGCAAATCGGTCGAGCGACTTCCAAGCACGACCGGCACGTCGATACCACCAGAGATCGCGAGCCAGGCACGACACCCCTCACGTGGTCCGGCAATTGATAATTCCTCATTCGCGCCGACGTACGCCGAATGACCAGAAGGAATTTGGCGCGAGCCGACGGCGACGTCATATTCACCGCCACACCAGGCCACGATTCGTTGGTCGTCGAATTGCAAGCGGACGAGGCCCGAGGTTATTTCCAGTGCGGCGGCGTTTTCGTCATTTCCAACCAGGAGATTGGCGACGCGCAACGCGTGGAGATCAAGCGCGCCGCCAACACTGACGCCAAATTGACGCAAACTAACACGGCCAAGATCCTGAACGGTACTTAAAAAACCTGAACGCGTGATGGTCAGCTTCATCGCGGAACGCTTAACGCTTTAACCTTTCAACCGTTCAAACTCATCTCGCGTAATACTGCGGAAATGGATTCGATCACCAACAGCTAGAAGTGTAGGCGGGCTATTTTGCGGATCAAATAATCGCAACGGCGTCCGACCGATCACATTCCATCCACCGGGCGAACGCAGCGGGTAAATCCCTGTTTGTTGGCCACCAATGGCAACCGACCCCGCGGGAACTTCTTTGTGGGGCATCCCCCGACGCGGTGTGGCTAATTTCTGCGGGAGTCCCATGAGAAAAGGGAACCCTGGAGTGAACCCGATGCAGCCGACTCGGTATGTGCCCGCGCAATAAAGATTCAGAACCTCGGCCGGGGAAATTCTGGCTTGATGCGCAATCTGCTCGAGATCCAAGGCAAATTCCGTATCGCAGCAAACCGGAATCTCGATTGAGCGCCGATCTGTTTTATCGCGCCAGCGTCGTCGCGAATCCCCGAGTGCGTCCTTGAGTTTTTCGGTCAACCAGTCGACCACCCCACCAGGATCGGCTCCACTGTCGATCACGCGAATCGGATCAAAATAGACTGCCACTGTTGTGTAGGCGGGAGTGAGTTCGATAATTCCCGGTACTTGGGCGCGTTCAATTTGGTGCATCGCGGCAAGGACCTCATCCAACGTTTGCTCGGGCGCGTCCTGAAATTGATCGCGAATGCGCACGATCAGGGCAGAATCTCCGAGCGGCGTGATCTCCATGTCAAAATGTGTGGCTTAATTGGTAACGGCAGAGCGTTACAGTTTCAGCCGCGAAAAGCGCTTTGCAAAAGGTAGGGGGCGATTGACCTCAATCGCCCGAGCGCTTTCAGTGAGTTTTAGATGCGGCAGTTTCTGAAAGAACGTCATGCCACGCATAAGAGCAGCAGGAGCACGTCAGACGGCGACAGATTCGCGCTTTGCTCAGATGCAATGCGTAGCCGAACTTCGCATATCACGGCGCACGGCGTTCTGCGCCGGTTCTTTTAGGCGCGTCATTAGTCACTTTTTGCGCGACGTTCTCGACATGCTCCTTGATTTCGCTGACTTGCGGATGCACTTCGCGAATCAAATCGTGCTCGGCTCGGGAGAGCCGTTCGATTCGCCTAGTCATTTTGTGGAGCTCCTTCAGCATCGCGTCCTGTCGCGAGGAAATGCGATGCATCCACCAAAAACAAATCCCCCAGCACGCGAGACCTATCCAGGTGAGGGTGAACAGAAGCATTAATGATTATATCGCATGGCCAACGGCGCTTTTGTCAAGCACGCGCGAAGCTGGAGTGATTGCTCTGAATTACGGTTAAACAAAGGTGCACGTTTCGAAAAGCGGTGGAGGACCACCGCACTCCGAGACGCTTCGCGACCGCGCAAATTATCGGACCTTGCGCGAGCGTTTTGGAGTGCGCCGGGCTCCGGCGCTTTTAGCTCGCAGAACGGGACTCGAAGCGTCGTCTTGGTACAACTGGCGACGTAGCTCACTCCGACCGAGGGGGCGACTCCAGCAAAAAATCCATTGCGGGCATAAACGCGGCTGTCAGGATTCGCATGCTGTCATATGAACGTGTGGAAACCGCTCTTGCTCGCATTCCTTCTCGGGCTTGCGCTATGGTTCCTTTCTCCGAGTCGCACGATTGCGCCGAACGAACCGGGCCTGGTTGAGGTTTCCTATCTTGGCCAAAGTGGAGCTGACGCCGCGGCAGTGGCGGACGCGTTCCGCATTTTTGAGGCGGAAAGTCGCGCCGCACACGAGCGCGATCCATCGCATCCAATTTATCGCATCGTCACCGGACAAAACGCCTCTGGCGATCAAACGGCAGATCCAACGCGTTTTCTTGTCAGCGTGGCTGGCGGAATGCCCCCGGATCTAATCCGGTTCGATCGTTACGCCATCAGCGAATGGGCGGCGCGGGGCGCGTTTGCCAAGCTGGATGATTTCGTCGCAGGCGACGCCAACACCGCCGATCCGGCAGCGGTTCGTCCGGACAATTTCTACAAGTCGTGCTGGGAAGAAGTGATTTACGAAAATCCGGTTACGAATGACCGCGGTATCTTCGCGATTCCGGCTGACGTCGATGATCGGGCGCTGTTTTACAACAAAGACCTGTTGAAGCGCGGGGGATATGTCGATGCAAATGACGAGGCGCGGCCGCCGCGGACTTGGGATGAGCTGGCGGAGATGGCCGTGAAATTAACGGAACACGACGCCCGCGGCGCGATCAAACGCCTTGGATTCGCGCCGAACTTCGGCAATGCCTGGCTCTATCTCTATAGTTGGATGAACGGTGGGCAGTTCATGAGCGCGGACCGCAAACATTGCATGCTTAGCTCGCCGCCGGTCGTGCAAGCGCTCGAATGGATGACACACATTTACGATTCGTTAGGCGGAGCGGAAAGGGTTTATGCATTTCAAGGCAGCTCGCAAGCGGGCGTAGCCAACGTCGCGCCGGGGGAGCTCGACTTCTTCGTGCAAGGCAAAGTGGCAATGAAAATCGACGGCTACTGGTCTTTCCCGGAAACGCTGGCCCAGTTCGGGCGCGATTTGAATTACGCCGTCGCCGTCCCGCCATTGCCGGCAAGCGAAATCGCGAAGGGCAAACAAGGCTTCAGTTGGGTGAGTGGTTGGTGTTTCGCGATTCCATCCACCGCCCGCCACAAAGAGGCGGCGTGGGAACTCTTGCGTTTCCTTTGCAGTAAACGTGCGATTCAAATTATCGGTGACAGCGAACGACTCCGTCTCGAGAGCATCGGACGGGTTTATGTGCCGACGCAAAATGCGAACCGCAATATTAATCGTTGGTTGTTCGACAATTACATTGCGAGCAATCCGGTGATCCAACCTAAGGTGCGCGACGGCGCTAAATTACTGAATGATTTGCTCGAGACTTCGCCGATCCGCCCGGTCACGCCGGTGGGTCAGCTGCTTTTCAACGAACAGCGTCGCGCAACTGAGAATGCGATTTTTCACAAAATGTCGCCGCAAGCCGCTCTGGAGCAGAGCCAACAAGTCGTGCAGAAACAACTCGATCGGGTCTTAAGTCCGCCGCGCGGACCGCTCCTGCCGTGGAAATATTTCTTGTCGATCTACGCAGCAATCATCGTTGTCGCGGGCATATCGATCCTTTTTTGGGAGATGAGACGCGGGATTGAAGGCACGCGCACTCATTATTTCCGTTCGCAATGGTGGGGCGGCTGGATTTCCGCCTCGCCCTGGATCATCGGATTCATCCTTTTCACCGGCGGCCCAATTCTTTTTTCCATCGTCATTAGCTTTTGTGATTACGACATTCTAAATCCAGCGCGCTTCGTCGGTTTGGCGAATTACGGCTGGATGTTCACTCAGGACGCGCTCTTCTGGAAATCGATCTGGAACACCGGCTTCATGATTATCGGCATCCCACTCGGAATGGCGTTGGGACTCGGCATCGCATTGCTGCTCAATGTCGAGGTGCGCGGTGTCGCGGTGTGGCGAACGTTTTTCTTTGTGCCTTCCATCGTTCCGGTGGTGGCGTCGAGCCTTCTTTGGATTTGGATTCTTAATCCAAATGTCGGCTTGATAAATAGCGTGCTCGCCGCCGCCGGCATTCACGGACCGAATTGGTTACAAGACGAGCATGCGAGCAAACCGGCGCTCATTTTGATGGGACTCTGGAGTGCCGGCGGAGGGATGATCATTTGGTTGGCCGGACTTAAAGGAATTGACGCTAGCTATTATGAAGCGGCCGCGCTTGATGGCGCGAGCACCTGGCAAAGTTTTCGTCACATCACGCTGCCGTTGCTGACGCCGTACATCTTTTTCAACTTCGTCATCGGTCTGATCGGCACGCTCCAAATTTTCACACAAGCTTTTATCATGACCCAAGGTGGCCCGGTCGATTCGACGCTGTTTTATGCGTATCACCTTTTCAATAACGCGTTCCGCTTCCTGCAAATGGGTTACGCTTCAGCGCTGGGCTGGTTTCTGTTCCTCGCCGTCTTTGCGCTAACGCTGCTGCAACTGCGTTTGTCGAAACGCTGGGTGCACTACGAAGAATAACTCGATTTACAATCTACTATTTGCAATTTGCGATTTGAACGAGTGGATGAGCAACAGCTAATCGAAAGGACAAAGCAATTCGCGCTGCGCGTGATGGCAGTTGTTCGTGCACTGCCCACTACGATTGAAGGTAGGGCGATCGCTGATCAGCTTATGCGCAGCGGCACTTCGGTCAGGGCAAATTACCGGGCCGCATGCAAAGCACGCTCGCAGGCGGAATTCATTTCGAAGCTTGGCACAGTGGAAGAAGAAGCAGCATCCTGGCTGGAGCTGTTGATCGAGAGCGGTGTCTTTTCTCCAAAACGGCTACAGCCGTTGTTAAACGAGGCGCTCGAACTCGTCGCGATCTTCGCCGCCTCCCGAAAGACTGCTACACGCAATGCGCAATCGCAAATTGCAAATCGCAAATTGCAAATCAAGCGTCGCGCCCATACGCACAGGAGCCGACACAAGAAGAGATGATGCGTCGCCTCCTCATCTACGCTCTTCTCCTGGTCGGCTCGATCATTTTCGCCTGGCCGTTCGTCTGGATGGCGTCGACATCGGCGAAGCTCGAGCGTGAATTGTTCGCCGAACATGCCCACATCTTGCCGCAGTCACCGCAGGCGCGGCTGCAATCTCCCTACATCGACAATCGCGCTTTTGCGGATCTCCGCGGACCGCGCCTGGAGGAAGCGCTGATGATTATCGAGACCCAGCTAAAATCGAGGGAACTCGACCCGGGCGTTGCAATCAAGGAAACCGCGCGCGGAATTTACGCCCGATTGCTGACCACCATTCCGGGTGAAGCTTGGGAAAAACCGGCTGATGAACTAAGCAGAGATATTGCCTCGGCCATTTCGCCGCGGTTGATTGCCGATGTGGCTGGCCAGTTACGCCGGGCTTTTTGCATTGGCCAACTGCGTGTTCGTTCCTACGATTTGCAAGAAGATCAACTGGTTGCGCCACAAAACGCAGCGACGTCCTGGCAACTCGGCGGAACTGCCCGCTGCAAGCTTGTGCAAACCGGATCGACAGCCGAGCCGTTTGCAGAATTACACTACGCTTTTTCGCGGGGCGACCTCGTTACGCTTACGCAAACCTTCACTACGAGCTTTCCGATCGCGCGACTTCACCGCATTCAACTTTATCTACGCAACGACGACACCTGGCACGCGATCAATCTCGTGGTCGAGAAGAATGGAAAGCGATTTCGCGCAGAACATGCGATCGACGATGCGGACTTCAATTGGGTGGTAGACACATGGCAGGAACGCGGTCCAGACGATCGCCCAGACAAAATTCGCACCTGGACATTGCTGCGTGAGATCGAGCGCGGTCCGCAATTCGTTAGCGGTCCAGATCAAATCAAAATTACGGTTGAGCTGTCCCGCCGTAATTTATGGCAAGCATGGGCCGCGAAGATCCTGCATAATTATCGACTCACCTTTGATTACATGCCGCTGTGGCGCTACGTCGCGAACAGTCTGTGTCTCATCATCCTAAATCTGGTGGGCACATTGTTCAGTTGTTCGCTGGTGGCCTATAGCTTGGCCCGACTGCAATGGCCTGGACGCACCATCTGTTTTGCACTGCTGCTCGCGACCATGATGATCCCGCCGCAAGTGACAATGATTCCGCAATTCCTAATCTTTCAAAAACTCGGCTGGTACAACACGCTCAAGCCGCTTTGGGTAATGAGCTTTTTTGCGAGCGCCTTCAGTGTCTTTTTGATGCGGCAGTTTCTGAAAGGAATTCCGCGCGACCTGGAGGACGCCGCCCGCCTGGACGGCTGCGGATTTCTCCGCATTTACTGGCATATCATGTTGCCACTGGTAAAACCGACGCTGGCCGCCGTGGCCATCTTTACGTTTCTAGCGACTTGGAACGAATTCATGATGCCGCTGATTTATCTGAGCGATCAACGGCTCTATCCGCTCTCCTTCGGGCTCTATGCGTTCCAAATCCAATCGTTGCGACCAGGCACAGGCGCCGGGATCGGTATGCTCATGGCCGGCTCTCTGTTAATGACGTTACCAGTGATTGCCATCTTCTTTTTCGCGCAGCGCTATTTCCTGCAAGGCGTGACGCTGACCGGACTAAAAGGTTAGCTATGGATCGCCGCCTACGAAGGTGGCGCCGCCGTTGGATCTATAGCAGCGGGCTACCACCGCAGAAAAATCTGTCCGAAGTCTCGTAACGTCTCAGTGCTATGCCCCGTCCAAGTCGAACCGGTCTCTGCCGCCGCCGTAAGCCCTCTCGTTGCTACGGCTGCATGAAAGCAAAGGCGTTGAAAAGTCTTGCGCGGAGAGAGTCGCGCGGGCGAGTTACGTAAGATCCAATGGCATCGTTGAACGACATTCAACAATTGGTAAGCGACCTGTTCCTGCGAGACGTTACCGTGACAGGTTTCAAAGGCTGATAATTGGGTGGTCATAATCGAAAACTTCCTGCACCTAAATTAGTACAGCCTGGCCTCAGAACGAGGCCAGACCTAAAAGTTGGTTGGCACAGAATGGCTGAGCACATTAGAAGTTAGATTTTGTATAACCTACTAGTTTCCATCTACTAATGCACGAGACGTGCCTCAGATATTTTCTGCTACACCGGTTTCATCGGATTTGGCATAAAGGGTGATAATACGAAGCCAAAGTGAAGCACCGAGAAAATGGAAAACAGTGCCCACTAGAGTTACAACATCAACCCAGTAAGAGAGGCTAGTATGCCGAAAACAAAGAAGCACATAAAAGTTCGTGACCAAAAACCCAAAGAGGATCCAAAGGGCGGCCGCCATCACCGACGCATTCGGCGCGGGGGGACTGTAGCAGATCAACCAGATCGACGGGTTCCTTCAGGGCGTATAATTCCCTAACGGACAAGAGCCGCACTGTGGATAATTCCACAGTGCGGTCCTCTGTAAGACGGCTTCCTTTGTTACATCTGAGCCGGCCCCCGCCGCGGCGTTCGCAGAAGAAAGTGTCATAAGCCAGGAATGGGCTTACGGTGCTTTTCTCGCTTCGATCTCGATTCACACCTGAGTGATTGCTGAGATTGCTTCGGCACTGCCATTAAACATTTAAACGAAAGTCGCGGCGTTTGAACGAAGTTCAGAGTCTAACGGGGGGTTGAACGGGCGTTAAACAAAATAGATCCGCGGGCGTTCATAACAGAACCACTAAGGTGTCAGAATAAGGCCACATTGGGTCGCCACATTCCGCTAGCCCAACGAGTTACTCGTTGTAAATAGCTCTTTTCCAGGGATAAATGGATGACTGAATTCAATCGAATTTAGTGTCTCATTTTTGGCATGATTGATGATAATAGATAGCCAAAGTGATGCGCCGAAACAAAACTTACAAACGGTTGCTCACTCAAAGTACAACATCAACCCAACAAGAGAGGCTAGTATGCCGAAATCAAAGAAGCACATAGGAGTTCGCGACCAAAAACCCAAAGAGGACCCGAAGGGTGGCCACCGCCAGCATCGACACATTCGACGCGAGCGCAGCCCCCAACTCGATCGACCCGATCGAGAACCTCCTCGAGGGCATGGGATTCCCTAACGAGCGAAGCCGCACTGTGGTTAATCCCACAGTGCGGTCCTCTCGACGCGGGTTCGTTCTCTTTGCATTTGCAACCGCGTCACCCTGCGACGTTCGCACAAGCGAAGCGTCGTAAGTCGGCGACGGGCTTATGGTGCTTTCTTGGCTTCAATCTCGATCTGGATGCTCACATCCTGACTGATTCCTGAGATCGCCTCCGCACTACGATTAAACATTAAACCAAACTCGCGGCGCTTGAGCGGATCAGTGGTAACTTCCCACCGCGACCTCTGCGGAACGTCTGTTCCTTTCAAGGGTGTAAGCAATCTAACATGCAGGCTAATCGGCTTGGTCACGCCGTGCATCGTTAAATCTCCCGAGATATCGCCACTTTGCGCTCCGGTTTGTTTTACACTTCGACTCTTGAAAGTAATTTCCGGGAACTTCGCGACATTAAAAAATTCGGGACTTCGCAGATGATCGTCTCGTTTTCGAATTCCGGTGTCGATGCTCTTGACCAGGATTGTGGATACGACCGACGATCGCTCCGGTTGCTCCCGATCAAGATCGATCGTGCCGGAAAATTGCGAAAACCTTCCGTTGGTGACACCGAGAAACTGGTGGACCTTGAATCCTACAGTCGAATGTGCCGGGTCGAATTTGTAGGTTTCACCGGCCCAGGTGGTTGACGCTACTACTCTGCAGAGCCCGCAAATCAGAGCCAATCGAAAACGTGTTTTCATGGTAGTTTTTGCGTGATTTCCGCCTTGCCGAGTCGATTTGCCGCCAGCGTCTTTAACAAAGGTGTTCGCGACAGCGGCAATTTCCCGAACAAGTTCCCGAGCGCAAATGCAGGATCGCTCTTGCGCGTTTTGGCGCCATGGACTCCGGCAATTCGAGCCAATTCGGTTTCGAAATGCGAGATAGCATGCAAGTTTGGTTCGTTTCCGTCGAGGTAAGCAAAGGCACGATGCAACAGAGCAAAAAGCTGGGGTTCGTCATGATCGCGCTCCGTGCAGAGCTCAACCAGTTCGACGAAATAAGCTGCCGTCTGAATGCGCAAATAGCTTTGGCGGATGCCGGAGAAGGTTCTTCGGAGGGTGACTTCAGTCAGGGTGTGTAGAGTTGATTTTCGAGCCGGCGCAATTTGAATTTCTGTCTCGAAAAATAGGTCGAGTTTGCCGGCAAAGGGACTTTTGACGCGGCGCGCTCCCTTTGCCACAGTCTGAATGCAGCCTAACGATTCTGTGCACCATGAAACAATCAGGCTCGTGTCGCTAAACTTTCGTTTTCGCAAAAGAATCGCGGTCGTCGTTTGCACAGGGTAAACTTAGCACGCTGCCGTAGCGGCGCTCTACCTGGCGCGCCGTAGCCTTGGCGCAGGCGGCTGAGCGCCCTACTTTTTCCCTGGTAGCGGCGGTTCACTCCCGCAGGTGGGGGAGCATGGCGATTGAGGTCAATCGCCTCTACCTGATCATTCATCTTTGAACCAACGGCGTTATCTTTACACCCGGAGATGACCAAATGCCTGTTACCGGTTCACGATGTGGAGGGCGCGTTTCTCCACCGCGAGCGCTGCCTCCTTGACCGCCTCACTTAAAGTCGGATGAGAATGGGTCGTGCGGCCGAGGTCTTCAGAGCTGCCACCGAATTCGATGACCGAGGTTGGTTCGGCGATCAGCTCTGAAGCGGCATGTTGCAAAATGTGGGCGCCGAGGATGCGATCGGTTTTGGCATCGGCGACGAACTTGACCATGCCATCGAGTTCCTCATTGGCGACGGCCCGGCCATTGGCCCGAAAAGGAAACTTGCCGATTCGCACATCGATTCCCTTCTCCTTTGCCTGGTCCTCTGTTAGGCCCACGCCCGCCAGCTCCGGGTTGGTGTAAATGATCCCCGGAATGGCGTCGTAATTCACGTGGCCAGGTTTACCGGCGATGATTTCGACGCAGGCAATTCCTTCGTCCTCCGCCTTGTGCGCGAGCATGGCGCCGGCGATGACATCTCCGATCGCGTAAATGCCTTCCACGTTTGTGCGAAAATTCTTGTCCACTTTGATTCGTTTTTGTTTGTCGAATTGAACACCGACTTTCTCCGCGCCCACCCCCTCAGAAAATGGACGCCGTCCCACCGAAACCAGGACCTT
>Ga0070706_100005728_pt1 | contig 11811 bp, 11 predicted proteins | sample KBSK5501metaG_FD_65476 | JGI IMG/M metagenome (GOLD analysis project Ga0070706, IMG submission 65476) | Corn, switchgrass and miscanthus rhizosphere microbial communities from Kellogg Biological Station, Michigan, USA - KBS K5-50-1 metaG | ecosystem: Host-associated > Plants > Roots >...
GCGCAGCACGACCGGCCTTTTGGTGCGTATTCGGGTCCAGGATGCCCGGATCCAAGGATGAATCCGGTCCGTGGATGGTATCCTAGCTATAGCTAAGCTAGTGCCCTGTTTAGATATGATGGCGATTTTACTATCGTAGCAGCTTCTCCGGCGTAATGGGCAGGTCGCGGACCCGCACCCCGGTCGCGTGGTACACCGCATTGGCGATCGCGGCTGCGACCCCAGTGATGCCGATCTCCCCAAGCCCCCGACAGCCGACCGAGTTGAAGTTGAGGTCCGGCTCGTCGATCCAGCTCACTTCGATATCCGGAACATCAGCATGCACGGGTACGAGGTAGCCGGCTAGGTCGGCGTTGACTGGGTACCCGTGGACGCGATCGTAGACAAGCTCCTCCAGCAGGGCCTGTCCGATCCCGAACACGATGCCGCCGATGAATTGGCTGCGCGCCGCCTTCGCATTCAGCACCCGCCCGACGTCGAAGACGCTGACGACGCGCGAGACACGGGTGCGGCCGATGTCGGGCGTGATGCGCACTTCGACGAAATGCGCGCCAAACGACTGAAACGCGTAGCGATCGTTCTGCCCGAAGATCGGCGTGGTGCCGGCCTCGGCTTCGAGGCGCGGTCTGCCGCTGCCCGCCAGCAGGTCGGCGTACCCGATCGCCCGCGACGGTGCCGCAGGATGGCTGATGCGGGCATCGGCGAACAGGTAGTCGTCGACGCCCCCCCTGGCCAACGGGAGGGCGTCCGGAAGGGCCGAGGCGAGGTCCAGCAGCTGCCGGCGGATGTCGGCACACGCCGCCGCAGCCGCCGGGGCCGTGCTGGCGGTCAGGTTTGAGCCGCCTGCCACGGCGCAGCGCGGCAGATCCGAGTCACCGAGTTCCACCGTGATGCGCTCGATCGGCAGGCCCAGGTCCTCGGCCGCCGTCATTGCGAGCATCGTGTACATGCCGGTGCCGGCGTCGCTTCCCGCCGTCAAGACCGTGGCGCGCACCCCGGAGTTCTCGCGCTCGAGACGCACCCGCACCGTGGCCCCCATCACAAGGGCGGGGTACGTCGCCGTCGCCACACCCCAACCAACGAGCGTGTCGCCGTCGCGCATCGAGCCTGGCGCCAAGGTGCGCCGTGCCCAGCCAAAGCGTGCCGCCCCGCGCTCATAGCACGCGAGGAGGTGCTTGCTCGAGAAGGGCTTCCCGGTGTGCGGATGGGCCTCGGGGTCGTTCCGGCGGCGCAGGTCGATGGGGTCCATCCCGAGCGCGCAGGCGAGTTCGTCGATCGCGCTCTCCAGCGCGAAGGTGGCCGGCGTCTCGCCCGGGGCGCGCACCGACGTGGGCTTTACGGCGTTGACGCGCAGGAGCTCGTGGGTCGTTTCATAGTTCGGGCACGCGTACAGCATGCGTGAGGTGAAGTTCACGGGCTCGATGAACTCGTCGTCCATGGCCGTGTGCGTGCGCGCGTGGTGGCGCATGGCCACGAGCCGGCCGTCGCGCCTCGCCCCCAACTCGAACCGTTGCTCTGTCTCCGTGCGATGGCCGACGTTGGTCAGCACCTGCTGGCGGGTGAGCACTGTCTTCACTGGCCGCCCGAGCCGCTTGGCGGCCAGGGCCGTGAGGATCACATGCGCGCCGGTTTCGGCCTTGGACCCGAACATGCCGCCGACGAAGGGCGCGAGCACCCGCACCCTCTCCGGCGGAAGCCCGAAGGCTGAAGCCAGCACGGCGCGATCGCCGAGGACCCACTGGGTCGCATCATGAACCGTGAGGGCGTCGCCGGACCACCAGGCGACGGCCGCATGGGGCTCCATGGCGCAGGCATGCTCGCTCGGTGTCCGGTACGTGACGTCCAGACGCACCTCGGCTGAGGCCAGGGCCGCCTCCGGGTCGCCCCGGCGCACCTGCAGGTCCTGGCCAAACGTCTGCCCCGGCCGGTACGCAGGCCCGGGCGCGTCTTCCATCACGACGGCAAAGGACGCAGGCGCATACTCGACGCGGACCAGCGATGCCGCGTGCCGCGCCTGCTCCAGCGTCTCCGCGACGACCATCGCGACGTACTGACCGCAGTAACTCATGCACGTATCGGCCAGCGGCGGGCGCGACTCGGCGACGGTCCCGCCGCCCACGGGGTCCTGGAAGCCCATCGGCAGCGGGCCGAGCGGACCGCGATTCCGATGGGTCAGCACGAGCACGACGCCCGGAGCATGCTCGGCGACGGTCGTCTCGATCCCGACGAGGCGACCGCTGGGCACCGTGCTGCCGACGAGCACGGCATGCGCCATATTGGGGACCATCACCTCGGCCGAATACTGCGCGGCCCCGGTGACCTTCCGGCGTCCGTCAACGCGGTTCACTGGGGTGCCGATGAGTCGTGCGCCTCCCGCCATGGCCTGCCTCCTACGCCGCCCGCGCGGCGACGGTCGTCAGGGCACGCACCAGGGTGCGCTTCGCCAGTTCGACCTTGAACGCGTTGTGCCGCCGCGGCACGGCCCCGGCGAGCGCGGCCTCGGCCGCAGCGCGAAAGCTACCGATCGTGGGAGGTTGCCCGGTCAGCACCTCCTCGGCCTCCGGACACCGCCACGGCTTCGTGGCCACGCCGCCCAGCGCGACGCGCGCGGCCCGAATGGTCCCCCCGTCGAGGTCGAGCGCCACGGCCGCCGAGGCCAGCGCGAACTCGTAGCTGGCGCGATCCCGCACCTTGAGGTAGTGCGAGCGGCGCGCCAGCGGGAGGTCCGGCAGATCGACGTGCGTGATCAGCTCGCCGTGCTCGAGGATCGTCTCGCGCTCCGGCCTGTCGCCCGGCAAGAGGTGGAACTCGTTGAATCGGATGGCGCGCGTCGATCCGTCCGGCTTCTGCGTGCGCACGGCGGCGTCGAGGATGGCGAGCGCCGTGCACATATCGGAGGGGTGCATGGCGATGCAGCTCGCGGTCGTGCCGAGGATGGCGTGGCCCCGATTGACCCCCTCAATCGCATCGCAGCCGGACCCGGGCCGCCGCTTGTTGCACGCGGCGTGCACGTCGCGGAAGTAGGGGCAGCGGGTGCGCTGCATGAGGTTGCCGGCCGTGGTGGCCATGTTGCGGAGCTGTGTCGTGGCCCCGGAGAGGATCGCTTCCGAGAGCACCGGGTACCTCTCGCGGATTCCAGAATGCCACGCCAGCACGCTGTTGCGGACGTTGGCACCGATATGCATGCCACGTTCGTCCACCTCGATCGCGTCAAGCGGCAGCCGGTTGATGTCCACGACAGTGTCCGGGGTAAGCACGTCGATCTTCATCAGATCGATCAGCGTCGTGCCGCCCGCATAGAAGACGGCCCCCGGTGCGCTGCCTACAGCGCGCACCGCCGCCTCGGCGGTCGTTTCCTGAACGTATCGAAACGGATTCATGGCGTGGCTCCGCGCGTGTGGGTGCGCTGGACCTGCCGGATGGCGGCCAAAATGTTGGGGTAGGCGCCGCAGCGGCAGATGTTGCCGCTCATCCGTTCGCGGATCTCCTCATCGCTGAGTCGGTCGAGGGAGGGTGGCGCGGTCACGTCCGGGGTCGCGTGACTTGGGACTCCTCGGGCCGCCTCTTGAAGCAGGGAGATCGCCGACATGATCTGGCCCGGCGTACAGTAGCCGCACTGGAAGGCGTCATGCTCGATGAACGCGGCCTGCATGGGATGGAGCCGGTCCTCGTCTATCAGGCCTTCGATCGTCGTGATCTCATCGCGCTGATGCGCGATGGCCAGCGAGAGACACGCGAGGACGCGCTGCCCGTTGACGTGCACCGTGCACGCACCGCACTGCCCGTGATCGCAACCCTTCTTGCTTCCCGTCAAGCCGAGATGCTCGCGCAGCACGTCGAGCAGCGTCGTCCGGGGATCGAGCGTGGCCAGCGTGTGCATCGTACCATTGACGCGGAGGGTGACTGAGGCAGATTCAGTGGCAGCGGGTGGACTCGGGTTTGCGGATCCGGTCTGGATGCTACCCGCGCCGATGGGGCCTTCTACGGGAGTGTAATCGCTGCGGTCGGTGTCGTCCATGACTGACTGCGCCTCCTCATTTCCTCGTGCCCGGATCGCGGCTGGCACCCCGGCGACGTGATCCTTGACGGCCGGACGCCGCTCCAACGGCCATCGCCGGTTGCCTCCGCTGACGTTTCTTGCCCCGGTGGATGCCCACCGTGAGTTCGACTACGGCGTCGGAATTATCAAAGTAGCGGGCGACGTCCCCAGTCCCGTATTTCTTGCGGAATCGGTCGAGCACTCGCTGGATCGCCGCCCGCTCTCTTCTCGGGCGCGCTTCAATTGTCAAGGCGCGTCGCCCTGCGCGAACGGTGACGGCGTGGTCCGCGAGCACGTTCCGGTACCATTGCGTGCGTGAGCCGTGCAGCGGGAGAAGCCACAAGGTGTTGCCCTCGCGCACGACCCACACCGGAAGGGTCACCTCGCGCCCACTGCGGCGCCCTTTCACGGTGATCGAAATCTCCTTGCGATCCTGGAGCGCCCTCACGAAGTCCGCTTGCGTCATGTGGTGCCACCTCTTGCCTCTGGGCAGAGCAGGGAAAAAGGTTGAACCGAGTCGGACCGTCCAAACGGGGCACCCGTTTTCCGGAGATTTTCCGTTTTGACGCCCGCACTCCTCCCATCAAAGGTGTCCACCCGGCTTTCCCCGTCCAGAGCGCTCCCCACCGTTCCCCGAAAGCCCGTTTGTGCCCCCCTGGTATTGCTTGTCACTGACCTGTTCCATCCAGTCGACAACCTGACCGTCGAGCCTTTCCTGAATGGCGATGTGCGTCATGGCCGTGGTCGGCGTGGCCCCATGCCAGTGCTTCTCGCTGGGCGGGAACCAGACCACATCACCCGGCCGGATCTCCTCGATTGGTTCGCCTTCGCGCTGGACCCAGCCGCAGCCAGCCATGACGATGAGGGTCTGACCGAGCGGATGCGTATGCCATGCAGTCCGCGCGCCTGGCTCGAAAGTTACGCTGGCACCTTGAACAAGTGCCGGATCGGGTGCCTGAAATAGTGGATCGATCCGTACCGTGCCAGTGAACCACTCTGACGGACCCCTGACGGAAGGTTGCGAACCAATCCTTTTGATCTCCATATCTTGTGTTTCCTCACTTGATGTTTTTCTGTCTGGCTACCCTATCTCCCAAACCGGTCGAACCGGTAAGCCAGTTCCGTGCCCCCGTTTTCGGAACCATCCTTGCGAGTCCCTCCGCGCCCGACGAGGTGGGGGCCACAACGAGTTCGGTGTTGCCGTCCTTCATCGGGAGGGAACGGCTTACGATCACCTTGCCCCACAAATCGCCTGCCCGATTCGGCACGTCCCGACGCCCTCAGGCTGGCTCATGGCAAAAGCGACTGCCGGCGCAAACGAATCGGCAGGAATCGCGATCTCATAGACTTTGCGGACTCTCTCGCCTCGCAGGTATTGATGGTGGCCCGCCCAATAGCTCCGATCAGCGTAGAAAGATCACAATCAAGGAGGCGAATACGAGATGGCGAAAAGCTAAAGCTCAGGCGGACCTGTCCAGTGAAAATGACCGCGACAACTTCGGTTCCTAGAGTACACCGTCGCGACCGACGCGACGGTCACCGACCCGTGATTCCCATCAGCACATGAGGGTCGTCGCCTGGAACTGTAACATGGCCTTGGATCGCAAATTTGACGCCCTGCTCGACATCGAACCGGATATCGCGATTATCTGTGAATGCGCTGAACCAGAGCGCTTTCGTGCACGCGCAAAATTAGATCGGATGGAACATGATCCGGTCTGGATTGGACAGAACCCCAACAAGGGCTTGGCCGTCTTCACCTTCAACGGATACACGGCGCGTTTGTCGAAACCGTACTATCAGACGCTTCGATACATCGCTCCTGTTCACATATCTGGACCGGTCGAGTTCAATGTGCTAGCCGTGTGGGCCCAGAACGCAAGTGGGGGGGTCATCCGGAAACATCAGGCGGGCCCGCTCCACACGGCGCTCACCCGATACAAGAGGTTTCTGGCCGACCGCCCAGCCATCGTTGCGGGCGACCTAAACAGCAATGCCATGTGGGACAAACCGGGATGGCGCATCAATCACATGGCCAAGGTCGAAACGCTGGAAGGCCTCGGTCTTGTCAGTGCCTATCACCAGGTCCGTGGCGAACCTCACGGTCGGGAGACCATTCCCACACTGTACTGGAGGGACCGCGCGAAGGACGGCCCGACATATCACATAGACTATGTGTTTCTCCCCAATCGCTGGATCGACAGAGTCAAAGGCCTTCACCTTGGCACATTTGAGGACTGGTGCGGTTCCGGTTTGAGTGACCATGTCCCGATCATCGTAGACATCGACGTCTGAGCGGGACTCAAGCGCTGGTCGGCCGAGACCGGTTCCCAATCTGCTGGATAGGACACCAGGACCACAGGCTCCCCCCGATGTCGTGCAAGGTCCACGTCCAACCACATCCTGCCGGGAGCACGATGGCGGGGGCAATGGCCCCGTTCGGCATGTCGATGATCGCGTCAAGTTTCATTGCAAATGAGAGCCTCGCGCTCAATCCGGGATGCAACCCTCGCGCGGCGCGTGCGCTTATGGACCGCGGTAGTGCGCCGGGTGGTACAGGACTGTGGGGAAGGGCACCGTGCGCGTACGCGGACCCGCATGCTTCGTCGGATCGAGCGGCGCGGTATTCGGATTCTCCAGGCTCGTGTCCGCCTTCAGGCGAAGCCCGTTGAAGACCCGCACGCCGCCCGCCGCGTTTACCCGGACTGCCCTTTGTTCTTGCCATTTATCGAAGAAGGTCTGGCAACAAACATTTTTGCGCGGGGATATCGCGGAAGATGATTATCGTCAGCGTCATCGTCGGAGCGGTCGTGGCCGGTTTCGTACAGGGCGTTTCAGGCTTCGCCTTCGGGTTGGTGGCGATGGCCCTTTGGGCGTGGTCGGTGGCACCAGAACTTGCTGGGCCGATGGTGGTCTTCGGATCTCTTATCGGTCAGCTCCTTTCAATCGGTTCTGTCCGGCACGCCTTTGATTTGAGACGGGCGACACCATTTGTGTTTGGTGGGGGTGATAGGAGTACCGGTGGGTGTGCAGCTACTGCGTCACGTTGATCCCACCATGTTCAAATTCGGCGTAGGCGTGCTTTTGACCGTTTACAGCACGTCCATGCTTTTCGCGCGTGATTTGCCGCAAGTTAGGCGAGGGGGACGCTTCGCAGACGGTGTGGTTGGAATAATCGGTGGGGTGATGGGAGGCCTTGGCGGTCTCGCCGGACCCGCCCCAACGCTTTGGTGCACCCTGCGAGGCTGGAGCAAGGACACGCAACGTGCCGTGTTCCAGACTTTCAATCTCTGCATGCACACGCTTACTCTGGCGATGTATGCTGCCAGTGGCCTCATCAAAACCGAAACGGCGGTGATTTTCGCTCTCATCGCCCCAGCCATGTTCGCGCCAGCCCTAATCGGAGTACGCATCTATTCACGGTTTAGCGAGACCATGTTTCGTCGCTTGGTGTTGTTGCTGCTCGCGTTGTCCGGTGTCGTTCTGTTGATCACGTCTGGCTTGTGGCTAACGCATGGCTATTGAATGTGAAGGCTTGCCCAGTCATGGGACCACGCGGAATTCGATCACTGGCTCGCTATTGCTCACGCACAACTGGAGGACGCGGTGTTCGCAGCCGCCTGGACGGAGGGCCGGGCGATGACGCTGGAGCAGGCCGTCGAGTACACGCTGCAATTCGGCTCAGCCTAGCGCTGTGGGCGAAGCGAGTTTCTTTCGCGCCGCGGGCAACCGATTGCGGCGTCCGAGCCCGATCCGCCCACGGGACCGAATTTGGCCCCAGTCGCGTCCGAGGCGGGGGCCCTTGCCTGAGAATGTTATGCCCGTCCTCTGCGCCCGAGCGATGGACTTAGCGCCTGCTCGAGATTCTTGCGCCAGGCTTCGTGAAGGATCTCGATCGTCCCCAGGCTCAGCGAGGCTTGAAACTAAGGCCAGGTGCGATAGCGGCGTTTAGATTGTTTATTAGCAATAGAATTACCACCAAATTCGCCCGATTCTGAGTTTGCAGGGAACGACGCAAGTGTGTTACTAGTAAGCTGGAATAATAGACGTAATGGCGATGCCCAAAATCTTATACACGTCCTAAGCCCACGGGACCGATGGCCGAGATGCGGCTCCACCAGCGACGGCGGCCGGCTAGACGGGAAGCTATCGTCTCCTGAGCATCGGCACCAACCTGAGCTGAAACATTCATCCACAGCTAACCTCCACAGCTAACCTTTTTTTCCACGAAGGAGATCGATCATGTCTGCAGTATCGCCATCGCCCACCCGGCGCAGCTACCAGCTCTTGCTCGCCGCGATACTCGTCAGCGCAATCGGGGCTCCAATCGAGACCTTAGCGGAGGACAAAGGCGTGGTGCATCAGATGACACCCGCAGCGGTTCAATCAAGGCCCATACCCATTGAAGGTGAGTTGCCTTCTTTCGGCCGCGCGACCGAGTGGCTCAATTCGCAGCCTTTGACGGCGGCAGGCTTGCGCGGAAAAGTCGTCCTCATCGAGTTCTGGACCTATACCTGCATCAATTGGCTACGCACACTTCCCTATGTCCGCGCGTGGGCCCAGAAATACAAGAATCAAGGATTAGTGGTGATCGGCGTGCACTCACCTGAGTTCGCATTTGAGAAAAACGTCGATAACGTTCGTCGAGCCGCGAAGAACTTGAGGGTCGATTTTCCGATCGCGATCGACAGCGACCATGCGATCTGGCGCGCTTTCAAGAACGACTATTGGCCGGCCCTCTATTTCGTCGATGCGCAGGGGCATATTCGACATCATCAATTCGGGGAGGGCGAATACCAGCAGTCGGAAATGATTATCCAACGCTTGCTGGCCGAGGCCGGAATCAGCGGTATCGGGGATGACCTGGTTTCAGTCGATGCCCAGGGTGCTGAGGCTGCCGCCGATTGGGGCAGCTTGAAGTCTCCGGAAAACTATGTCGGCTATGAGCGCACCGAGAACTTTGCGTCTCACGGCGGGCCAGTCTTAGACAAGCCTCGCGCCTATGCTGTCCCCACGCGGTTGAGCCTCAATCAGTGGGCCCTGTCGGGCGATTGGACGGTGAAGAACCAAGCCGTTGTCCTGAACAAGGCGAACGGACGGATCGCGTACCGCTTTCACGCCCGCGATCTTCATCTCGTCATGGGGCCGGCCGCGCGAGGAACTTCCGTGCGATTTCGCGTGCTCATCGATGGACAGCCTCCCCGCGCTGCTCACGGAATTGACGTTGACGACCAAGGCAACGGCACGGTTACCGAACAGCGGTTGTATCAGCTGATCCGACAACCGAAGCCGATCGCTGATCGACAGTTCGAGATCGTGTTTCTCGATTCCGGCGTGGAGGCGTTTGTGTTCACGTTCGGCTGATCCACTCCTCCGTTCCATAACTAGGCGGACACGTCCGCCAAAAGGAAGCAATGTCTGGAGAATCCAAACAGGATCGCCGCCGCTTTTTGCGCAACGCGGCCGTGACGATCGCGGCCGCCGAGGTCGGCATAATCGGCTTTGCGAATGCACAATCCAACAACGAGCCCTCAGGGGCAAAAGGAGAACCGAAGATGAGCCAAGTTGATAAGGTCGCGTATGCATCCGAAACCCAATCCGTGCGACCCTTCCGCGTTAACGTGCCGGAAGCGGCCCTCGCCGACCTCCGCCGGCGGATCGCCGCGACCAAGTGGCCTGAGCGGGAAACGGTCAGTGATGCGACGCAAGGCGTCCAGCTCGCCACCATGCAGAAGCTCGCGCACTATTGGGCGACCGATTACGACTGGCGAAAGGTGGAGGCGAGGCTGAACGCCCTGCCGCAATTCGTCACCACGATCGATGGGCTCGACATTCACTTCATCCACGTGCGCTCCAAGCACGAGAATGCGTTGCCGATGATCGTCACGCATGGATGGCCCGGCTCCATCATCGAGCAGCTAAAAATCATCGAGCCGCTGACAAATCCCACGGCTCATGGCGGGAGTGCAGCGGATGCCTTCCACCTCGTGATTCCGTCGCTGCCGGGCTACGGCTTCTCCGGCAAGCCGACGGCGCCCGGGTGGAACCCGGTCAGCATCGCCAAGGCGTGGGCGACGCTGATGCGACGCCTAGGCTACACAAAGTACGTGGCGCAGGGTGGTGACTGGGGCAACGCCGTTTCCGAGGTGATGGCCCTGCAACAGCCGCCGGGATTGCTCGGCATTCACACCAACATGGCCGCCACCGTTCCCCCCGATGTGTCGAAGGCACTCGCGGTTGGCGGCCCGCCGCCGGCCGGCCTCTCACCTGATGAAAAACACGCGTGGGATCAACTCGACGACTTCTACAAGAATGGGTTGGGCTACGCCCTCGAGATGAACAACCGCCCGCAGACGTTGTACGGAATCGCCGATTCTCCGGTTGGCCTTGCGGCGTGGATGATCGACCATGACATTCGCAGCTACCAAATGATCGCGCGAGCTATCGACGGCAAGCCGGAAGGGCTGACGCGGGACGACATCCTCGACAACGTCACGCTCTACTGGCTGACGAACACCGCGATCTCCTCAGCACGCCTCTACTGGGACACCTGGCATAATCTTCCAGCCGGCGGCTTCTTCGATGTGAGGGGCATCAAGATCCCGGTCGCCGTGAGCGCTTTCGCCGAAGAGATCTACCAGGCGCCGAAGAGTTGGGCTGAGAAGGCGTATCCCAAGCTCATCCACTACAACAGGTTCTCCAAGGGCACGCATTTTGCGGCCTGGGAACAGCCGAAGCTGTTTGTGGACGAACTTCGCGCGGCATTCAAATCGCTGCGCTAATTGTTGCAAGGGGGGCGGCGCGCACAACGTGCGCGCCGTCTTCCCCACCACACGCGGCAACATCGATTTAGATCCAATGGGAGAGAGATAAATGAATACAAATTCGAAAGAACAAATGGTCGCCCGCGAAGGCTCTCGGCCGGCCAGCGCCGAGCAGCGGTTGAAAGAACTTCGCATCACGCTCCCGGCGCCGACTGAACCGTTCGGCGCCTATGTCGAAGCGGTGCAGACGGGCAATTTGCTTTTTCTGAGCGGGATGCTTCCCACGGAAGGCCATGGGGCGAAGTTCATTGGGCACGTCGGAGCGGAACTCGATGTGGAAGCGGGGCGCAAGGCGGCTCACCTCGCGGCGCTCAACGCCCTCGCTGTCACGCGGCAGCATTTGGGATCGCTCGACAAGGTGACGCGGATCATCCGGCTCGGCGTGTCGGTGGCCACTTCGGGAGATGTTCGCGATCAGCCGAAAGTCGCTGACGCCGCTTCGGAGTTGCTGCAAGACGTCTTCGGAAAAGACAGGAGCCCTTGCCGCTTGGTGTATGGCGTCGCAAGCCTGCCGCTCGGGACCCCCGTCGAGCTGGAAATCATTTTCGAGGTAGCGGGGTAAGAGAGGCTCGTATGGCGGTCGGCCTGGTGAAGGCATTGTTCCAGACCCTTTTCAGCTCCCCCGTTGGACCCGATGCTTGCAGGTCTACGCATGGCGTTGGTGGTTTCTGCTCCCATTTCAATAGCTGGCCCAAGTCCAAGGAAAGGAGCGCCCCGTGGAAACCCGACTTTTTATCGCACGACACGGATAGATGGGCTCTCCATCTTTTACAGAGAGGCCGGCCCGAAAGACGCGCTGACGCTCCTCCCGTTTCACGGACTCCCCTCCTCATCGCGGATGTTCGAGCCTCTCCTCACCCGGCTTTCTGATCGCTATCACCTTGTGGCGCCCGATTACCCGGGGTTCGGAAATAGCGACTGGCCGGACCCGAAAGAATTCTCGTATAC
>Ga0070706_100005729_pt1 | contig 11810 bp, 11 predicted proteins | sample KBSK5501metaG_FD_65476 | JGI IMG/M metagenome (GOLD analysis project Ga0070706, IMG submission 65476) | Corn, switchgrass and miscanthus rhizosphere microbial communities from Kellogg Biological Station, Michigan, USA - KBS K5-50-1 metaG | ecosystem: Host-associated > Plants > Roots >...
TACACGGAGAGTCAGAAGGCGCTGATGTGGGAGCGCTGGCAGAAGGGTGAATCTCTCCAGCAGATCGCCCAGTTGTTTGATCGGAACCACTCGTCGATACAAGGTATTCTGGCGGTGACCGGCGGGATCCGTCCGGCCTCACGCCGCCGTTCCCGATGGGCGCTGACCCTGGCCGAACGGGAAGAGATTTCGCGCGCGGTGGTGGCGGGTCAATCAATGCGTGCGATAGCCGCGCAACTCGGCCGAGCGCCCTCCACGATTAGTCGGGAGATCAAGCGCAACGGTGGCCAAGCATGCTACCGAGCGAGTCAGGCCGACCAGTCCGCCTGGGATCGGGGACGGCGCCCCAAGACCGGTAAACTGGCGGCGAACCGAGCGCTGGCGCGCATCGTGGCAGGCAAGCTCCAACGGCAGTGGTCACCGGAGCAGGTTGCCGGTTGGCTCAAGCGCACCTATCCAGACGATACGAGCCGTCAGGTGTCACCCGAGACCATCTATCGCAGCCTCTTCATCCAGGCCCGCGGCGCTCTGAAGAAGGAACTGGTGGAGCATTTGCGGCGCAGTCGCGTGATGCGTCGTTCGCGCCATCACACCCAGAAGACGGACCAGCACGGCAGAATCACCGACACCGTCTCGATCAGCGAGCGTCCGGCCAGCGTTGAAGACCGGGCGGTACCGGGTCACTGGGAAGGCGACCTGCTGTTCGGCAGCAAGAACAGCCAGATTGCGACCTTGGTCGAGCGCCATACCCGCTATGCGATGCTGGTCAAGGTTAGCGGCAAAGATACGGAGACGGTCATCAACGCGTTGATCAAGCATGCACACAAGTTACCGGAGGAGCTCTACCAATCGCTCACCTGGGATCGGGGCAAGGAGATGGCCGATCACAAGCGCTTCACACTGGCGACCGACATCCAGGTTTACTTCTGCGATCCTCAGAATCCCTGGCAGCGTGGCAGCAATGAGAACACGAACGGCCTATTGAGACAGTATTTCCCCAAGGGAACCGACCTGTCCGGCTACTCCCAAGCGAAGCTCAACGCAGTGGCAAGGAGATTGAATGAGCGCCCAAGAAAGACACTAAACTACGAAACACCTGCCGAACGATTCCACCAAACTGTTGCATCGATCGGTTGAATCCACAACCCACACCGGCCGCGCCGCGTTCCCTGCAGCGCTAAACGGTCGGCGGCAACGCTCGTTTCATCCAGGAGGTTTGGCCGGTTCTTTGGCGCCGTTGGCGCACTCCACGGTCTTGCGCCAGTATTCGTTGCCGGGTCCGTAGAAGGCGGCGAGCCTCGCCTCGACCTCGAGGCCGGCCCTGCCTGCCGCACGCATGACCTGGAGCCCGACGCAGTTCGCGGTAAGCTCGTCGGGCGTCGGCACGAGGGCATGCGCGCACTCGTGAAAGAAAATAAAGTCGTGCATCTCCGGCGGCAGCGTCTTGAGCTGCGCCTCATTCCAGATAATGCGATACCCCGAGGCGGCAGGTTCGGTGATGGCAATGCGGCCGCGCACGACGACGGGATGACCGGCGGGCGCGGCGATTTCCGCGACAGGCCCACCGCGGGCGGTGCATTGTGTCGTCGTGCCGTCGGTGAAGGTGAACGCGGTCGCATCGCGCATCGCGATCAGTGCCGCTGCGCAGAACAGCAGGCGCCAGCCTGGGCGTGGGCGCCCGGTTACAGAAAAAACGTCAAAGAGGGGGCGCGAATCCATTCTTGTTGAGCGGCGATCAATGCAGGCAAGCGAAACCGCGATTCATGATGTTTCTCGGAGCGTCGCGTAAGGTACGCAGCAGCGACCTGGCGTCACGCGCGATTATAGGCGATACGGGCGCGCCGCCTGCGCCCGCCCACGCCTTAGGCGCGGCTGACGTGTTCGGCATCAACGAGGTGCGATCCTACAAAACCCTTCGCGGACCTCCTACAACGAAATCGGATTCCGGCTGATTTCGCCGTTGGCCCTGCGGCCCGACAATGCGCCCATGCAGGTTGCGCCGGGCGGGTCTGTGCTGGCTTACTCCCAGGCATGCCCATTCGAGATGCGCCACCTACAGGAGAACGGGCCCATGCTATCGGCCCAATTCTCTCCGCGTTCAACCGATTAATGAGGCAAACGATGAATATCATTAAGCGTTTGCTAATTCTGGCGCCTTTGGCTCTCGCTGGGCTTGACCATCCGCCGGCACACGCGACGCAATCTGAAGCGGCGCATAATGCGGCGCGGCAGAAGCATGAACAGGGATCTATTTCGTATATCTCCGGTGGGATAGGCTCGGACGAGGCGCAGGCGATGAAGGCCGCGGCAGCGGACTATCCGCTGACCCTCGAGCTTGCTGCGGCGGGCCCTGAGCGTGACCCGTACATCGCCGATGCACGAGTGGAAATTCGCGACCTGAAAGGCAACGCAGTGCTCAACACGACAACCGAAGGACCCTTTCTTCTGGTTCGCTTGCCGTCAGGCACGTATACGCTGGACGTGGAGTGGAATGGCGCGCAGAAGCGGAAAACGGTACAGGTCGCCGCCAACAAGCGCCAGCATGTCATGCTCGAATTTCCGCGCGCGGCCGACCGCTAGCCCGCACAGGAGCCTATGACCCTCAAGCCGCGGAAGCTATGCGGCGACGAGGTGCCCTCAGGGCATCGCCTTACGTATTACGCGACGCGTGCGCGCGCCGGCGAAGCAGCGAACCAAGCTTCCATGTCACGGCGGACGCGGAGCGCAGGCAGTGTTTCGTCCAGCGCGACGTCGCTCCACGCCAACGGCGCTCCGGCCTTCACCGCGCGAACAAGCTTCGCGCCATGCGCGAGGCCGAGCGGCAATCCGCCGAGGGCTATTGACTTCTGCGCCGGCAGAAGCTTGCCCCAAACCGTGTAACCGCCCTCCCCGTCCAGGATTTCTCCGGGCTTGAGGTCGCGCTTGGCCGTGGCGACGACGTCGGCGTTGAAGCACACGGCGGCTCCGGTCGCTTCGCGGCGAAGCCCGACGGCGGCCACCGAGATTCCGACTTCCAGGCCGATCAGATGCCAGCGCTTGTATAAGCACGCGTAGCGTCCGCTCGGATCGGTGCGCACCATGTACTCCTTGAAACAGTTCCGAATGTACTCGGTCTCGCCCTCGAACACGACGAACACACCGAAGCGGATGTCGTAGGGGATCTCGCGGCCGTCGCGGGTGAGCGACGAGATCACTTCTACCTGGCCCTTCTGGTGCAGGGTGCCGCCGTCGGCGATCGGGCGGCATACCGAAGGAATGTCATCGATCGACGCCGGCGGATACGTGAGGCCGTCGGGAGGCGCGACGAGTCCGGTCGCGTTGCACACCGCCGTACACTCGATCGCGGGTTTCGAGCCGTCGAGGAACGAATTGAACATCTTCGGATTGAGGCCGCCGATCCGCGCGTCCTCGGTGGTCAGTCCGTAGTATCCCCACACCGTCTCCGGCGTCGACTGCGCAAAATGCGGCAGCCATTTGTGGCCGCGACCGGCCGCAACGACGGAGAAGCCCGCCGCGCGTGCCCAGTCGACCAAGTCGCAGATGAGCGCGGGCTGATCGCCGTACGCCAGGCTGTAAACGACGCCCGCGTCGGCTGCGCGGCGGGCGAGCAAGGGCCCGCAAAGCGCGTCCGCCTCGACGGTCACGTTGACGACGTGTTTGCCATGGCGAAATGCGGCGAGGCAGTGCTCGACGGCGGCGATCGGATTGCCCGTGCATTCGACGATGATCTCGACCTGCGGATGCCGCACCAGCGCTTCCCAATCGTCGGACAGGTGTGTCGTTGCTTGCGCCAGCGCCGCGTCGAGCGAGGCCGCGCCGTATTGCTCGGGTTTCCAGCCGGCGCGCCCGAGATTGGCACTGGCGCCGGCTGGCGCGAGGTCGGCGATGCCAACGATGTGCACTCCCGGGGTCTTCGGCACCTGCGCGAGATACATGGTGCCGAATTTGCCGGCGCCGATCAGACCGATGCGAAGCGGTTTGCCCTGTGCCGCGCGCTCCGAGAGTTTCGCGTACAGGTTCATTCCCGCCTTGCGCTCATGCGGCCAGCGCGGGCTGCAACGCCGCGGCGGGCGTCCCGTCCCGCCACGGCAGCTGCACATCGTAATCGGTGAGCAGGCAATCGTCGGGAAGGCATTCGAGCGGCCTGAAGTCACGGTGCGCGATGTACTCGGGGCGTTTGAAGCGGCGGATGTGGTTCGACACCGCGCACAGGCTCAAGTAAACGCTCACGCGGTTCCACGGCGAAAGATTCGACGTCGACGCGTGAACGAGGCAGGAGTGGAACAGGATCATCGATCCCGGCGGGCCCTTCGGCGCAACGATGCCGCCGTGCGCAACGAGCCTCGTGATGGTGTCGTTGGGAATTGTCCACAGCGGATAGCTTGTCGTGGCGACGTCGTGCTGCGCATCGACCACGCCCACGGTATGGCTGCCCGGAATGAACATCAGTGGGCCGTTGAACTCGTTCACCTCGTCCAGGAAGATGGCCACGTTCATCGCCCTCGCCTCGGGCATGTCGTCGTCGCGCTTCCAGGTGCCGTAGTCCTGATGCCATTGCCAGACGTCGCCGTCGAAGGCCATCTTGCCGTTGATCTTGAACTGGTGCATGTACACGACCTCGTCCAAGAGTTGCATCGCGGGCTCGACCATGCGCGGGTGGCGCGCAAGCCTGGCGAACGGGCGACTGTACAGGTGCGCGGCAAAATTGGTGCGCACCGCCTCGCGGTCCTTCTCGCGCACGTTTTCCGGGCGGTGCTGGGCGAACAGGCGGGGCACTTCGTCGCGCAACACCTGCATTTCAGTGTTCGAGAAAAGGCTCGGGAAAAAAAGGTAACCCTCGCGCTCGAAGTGCTCGACCTGCTCACGTGTCAAATGCATGTCGCCTCCTTCGCCTGGTTGGCTGCTGCGGCGGAGCCGCGCTCGCCGCCGCAATGCGGCCGGGGCTTTAAGGAAGTGTACGTTCTCCGGCAGCGTTAGGGAACCGCCGGAGACTGCGGCGACCGGCGCCCCGCAGTCGGCGCCGTGGCGCGTTACTTCGCGACGTAGCGATCAGGGAATTGCTGCTTCAATTGCGCGAGCTTCGGCAGGTCGTGCATCACGATGTAAGGCTGGGTGGGATGCAGCGCGAGGTAGTTCTGGTGATACGCCTCGGCGGGATAGAACGCGGGCAAGGGGACGAGCTGTGTGACGATCGGACTCGGAAATGCCTTGGCCTGCCCGAGCTGCTCGACGTAGCCCTGCGCGACGCGTTTCTGCTCGTCGTTGGTGAAAAAGATCGCCGACCGGTATTGCGTGCCGTAGTCGGGTCCCTGCCGGTTGAGCTGGGTCGGATCGTGCGCGACCGAAAAGAAGATGCGCAACAGCGCGCCGTACGAGACCTGCGCCGGGTCGTAGGTCACCTCCACCGCTTCGGCATGCCCGGTGCTGCCCGTGCTAACGCGCTCGTAGTCCGCCGTCTTGGCGCTCCCGCCGGCGTACCCCGAAACGGCCTTGCTCACGCCCTTGACGTGGCGGAACACGGCTTCGACGCCCCAGAAGCAGCCGCCCGCGAAAACCGCAGTCTGCGATCCCTGGACCGAAGCGGCGGGAATGTCGACGACGGGCGCAGGCAGCGGCGAAGCGGCGAAGGCAAGGTCAGTCTGAATCGCAATCGCCAGCACGGCGCCGAGGGCGGTGACGAAGGTTCCGAGTAGAGGGCGAGACATGGTCGATCTCCTGTGGAATCACGAGAGAATCACGAACGAATCACGATCGCTTGGATCTTAGTCGCCAGCCGGGCGCGATCCTGACGCTCACCCCGCGACCGGGCCGTTGGTAGAGTATATTCGCCGACGCGAGTTCCGTGGTGGGGCCGCTGAGAGCAACGTACCGCCCCCGCGCTTCGTTGCGGTGCTGCCGCAACTTGGTATGATGCTCTGGCGCGGCGATGCCGGAACGCCGCCGCGGGTGACTGGAAGCGGGTCGGTCGCCACGTCCGCACAATAACGGCGGAGGGTCTATGCAGCGCAAACCAACGCACTTCGCTATCCGGGCTGTTGCTCGCGAGCGCGCTTGGCGCCCCTCCCTCGTTCGCGGCCGACATCATCGTGTCCACGCAGGACGAACGCGCATTCCCCTCGCGGCAGGGCCGGTGTCGATCCGGTCGATGCCGAGGTAAAACACTTTATCCACGCGCCGGCCGCGCCTCACGCGCGATGGCAAAGCTCCCGGGTATGCCGGCTTGAACCGCGGGGGCAGACTCTCGAAAGGAGACAGCACCATGGCCAAGAAAGGCTCCAGCGACGGCGTGTACCGCGTCATCGATGTGATCGGCACCAGCACGACGTCTTGGGAGGATGCGGCTAAGAGCGCGGTGGCCACGGCCAGCAAATCGCTGCGCGATCTGCGCATCGCCGAAGTCTCGAAGCTCGACATGAAAGTGGAGGCTGGCAAGGTCGTCGCGTACAGGGCGCGCGTCCAGTTGTCATTCAAGTACGAGGCTTGACGCCGCGCCAGCGGTGAGCGCTGCCGCATGAACCCCGGCGTCGGCGTCATCATCGGGCTTGCGGCCGGGGCCGGGGTCTGATTGCGCCCGTGTCAGCGAGTTGAAGGCACGCGGCCAAGACGCGTGCGTGGCGGCCCGCGACGCGAGGAGCGTGGGGTTCAGTAGCTCCGCGACGCTCAATCGGTCGAACGTGCGCGCGTCCGTGCCGCCTTGCGCGCCGCGGCGCTGCGAAGCGCCGGGCCTTTGGTCTTGGCCGCTTTGCGCGCGGTCGCGGACCGCGCACCGGCGGTCCGTTTCCGCGCGGCCGACTTGGCCTGCCGGGCGAGCGCGCTCTTCGACGCGGCCGTGTGTCCTTCGCGTTTGAGCGCCACCGTAATCGCGCGCGAGCGGCGCGGGGACGCCGGCTTCGCGCCGCGGGCGCCCGCCGCCGTTTCTCGCGTGGCGCTCTTCCGCGTCTCTTCGGATACGGTGCCTTTTTTCGGGGCCGGCAACTTCACCCCAGCGCGGCGCGCCTTCGACAGGCCGATTGCGATCGCCTGCTTGGTCGATCGCGCGCCGTGCTTTCCTTCGCGGATGTGATGGATTTCCTCGCGCACGAATTCTCCCGCCTGCGTCGTCGGTGCCTTGCCTTGACGCTTGTCCTCGGCGGCGCGTTCCAGGGTTTTCCTGTCTGGCATGATGCAACTCCTTCTGCTGTTCGCGAATATGCGGGCGGCATCTCCGGAACGACGGTAACGATTACACGGTCCGGAAAATGTTTCCGGTCATGACTGCACGCGATCTTGTTTCAGCGTTGCGCGGCGCACGGGGGATGGCCACAGCCGCACTTCCCGCTCATCGGCTTGTTCGCCTTGCCCGTGCTGTCGCAATAGTCGCTGCAATAGCGCTGGCCCGGCTTGACCATGCATTTGCAGGCCGCGTGGGCGCATTTTGTCGACGACGCCGTGCTCGCTGATCCCTGGTTGGCAGGCATGCTCGAATCCTCCGCAATGCTTGCGTCACAGTCGACGCAATAACAGTTCAGCAAGAAGCTTGCCACGCAATCCAGTGGGACCGCTCGCGCTGTGTTGCGGGAGCGAAATGAAGCGAGTGCTCAAGCGTGCCCATGCGTCGCCGGAACTGCGGGCGACTGATGCTCGCGCAAATGGAGCGCTGGCAGGCCTCGACACGATCGTTCTCGAAGCCTCCCCACGCATTGCGCGCTATCCGCGGTGACGCGGTTACGTGCGCGGACCGGCGGGACGGGCCGATCGTGACCGCGGCCGCGACGAGCCCGCGATATTTCGCGATCTGCCTAGCGGCGCGGACTGCCGGCCCTGACCGGCGACGACGCGGTTAACCACTGACGCAACCGCCGCCATCCATTCGCGAGCATCCCCTAGACATACTCGCGCCGCGGCGCGCGGGCTTCCCGCTCGATCATGTAGTGGTCATACGTCGTCCAGTAGCGCGAGTCGGCCGCCTCGTCGTTGGCCATCGTTGGTGTGCATTGCAGCAATTAGCGTCCAATAGCATGTTGCGATGGAAGGGATCGCGCCAGCCTATGGGGAATGCATCATATGGTGCAGTGCACCAAAAACGGTGGACGGCGGCTTCATGGAACTTAGCCAACTGCGCGCCTTGGATCCTTGCCCCGCCGACGAGCTCGCACCGGCAGCTCGCGATGGAGCTCTTCCAGGCGCGCGGCGTGTCGCCCGTGCAGGTGATTGAGGCCGACAACGAATCGGTGATCCTGAACCTGGTCGAATCCGGTGTCGGCGCGAGCATCGCGCGCGAGGAGCCTGCACTCGCCTCCGCGCAGCAACAACGCATCGCGATCTGGCCCGGAGCGGAGCTGACCGCTCAGCTATGGTTCATCTTCGCCGCGCAGTGCGCCGCCGATCCGGTGCTCGAGGCGATGCGCGCGGTGCTGCGCGACGTGTGGCGGCACGAGGAGCCGGCGGCGGCGTAACCTCGTATGCCGATCAGGCGGTCGGGCGCTCGATCGGCACGAACGCCACCCCAGTGAACCGCCGCAGCCAGTTCGTTATCTTCTCTCCCGCTCTTTTGCTGCTCCGGGCTACTTCGCAGGCACCATTACCAGCCGATCGTTGCCGGACTCCGCGCCCCAGGCCTCGCCCGCGCGGCCGAGCATCTGCCGCACGTCCGCGCCCCGGCGATCCGAAGCAAAGCTTTCGAACTTCTCGGTCGCCGGATCGAACTTGACGATAGCATTGATCGACCAGTCGGTCAGCCAGACCTTGTCCTGATCGTCCACCCAGACCGAGTAGGCATGCGCATTGCCGGGCAGCTTCCATTCGCGCCAGGCTTTGCTGGCCGGATCGTACATGCCGACCTGTCCCGTATTCCAGTAGCTGACCCAGATGCGACCGCGCGAGTCGGACCACACGCGGCGCGCGCCCTGCCCCTTGGTCGGCGGTTCGATGATGGTCGCCACGCCCGTTTCGACGTCGATGTGCGCGATGTGATTACCGGCAAGCGATGCGTAATACACCTCGCCCGACGGCGTTGTGGCGATGCCATACGGCCCGCTGCCGCGCGGCGCCTTCCACACCTTCATGTCGGAGGTCGCAGGATCGAGCCGGCCGTAATAGCCGCCCTGGCCGGTAAACCAGACGCGGCCTTTTTTATCGAAGGTCAGCGTGTTGAGGTTGGCGTAACCGGTATCGGCGGGCAGCGCCCATACCTTGACCTCGCGCGATGTCGGATCGACGCGCACGATCGCGTTCTGCCCACCGTCGGTGATCCACGGCGCTCCGTCGGGCCCGACGATCACGCCGTGCGGCGCCGACCGCGGTCCGAGCGCGATCTCCTCGTACTTACCCGTCTTCGGATCGAGAATGCCGAGCTTGCCTGTCCTCTGCGCCGTGTAATACACGGGTGCGCCCGATCCCGGTGCCGCGGCGACGTCGTGCGGATGGGATCCTTTCGACACATCGAAATACGCCGGCGCAGCGGCGCTCGTCATCGGCGCTGCGGCGGCCGCGAGCGCAAACAGCGCGGGCATCAGCAGCTGGAGCGTAGCCATCGTCGTCTCCTTACCCATGCGTCATAGATGCGGTTCAGTATAGTCTATGGCCGAAGCGGCCGACACGGATCGCGCGCATGCGGCCCATACGGTACGATTCGAAGCTCCTATCGAGCGCGATGAACAGAATCCTCCCGTGAGCCGCTCGGACGCGCTCGCGCATGCAGCGGACTATTTCGACTCCGGCGCGTTTCGCGCGGACCTCGGCCGTCGCATCGCCTATCGGACCGAGAGTCAGGAACCCGAGCGAGGCCCGGAGCTCCGGGGCTATCTCAGCGATGAACTGCTGCCCTCCGCGAAGCGCCTGGGCTTCACGGGGCGCGTAGTCGACAATTCCGCGGCCGGATTCGGACCGTTTCTAATGGCGCGGCGCCGCGAAGCCGCCGATCTGCCGACCGTTCTCATGTACGGCCACGGCGATGTCGTCCGCGGCTACGATGCACAATGGCGCAAGCCGCGCGATCCCTGGTCGATCACCATCGAGGGCGACCGCTGGTATGGCCGCGGCACGGCCGACAACAAGGGCCAGCATACGATCAATCTCGGTGCGCTCGCGAGCGTGCTCGCGTCCCGCGGCGATAGGCTCGGATTCAACGTCACGCTGCTTTTCGAAACCGGAGAGGAAGTGGGCTCTCCTGGATTGCATGCGATCTGCGCTGCATTGCGCGAGGAACTCGCCGCCGACGTGTTGATCTCATCGGACGGACCGCGCGTCAGCGCCGAACGGCCCACCGTATTCCTGGGCTCGCGCGGCTCGATCAACTTCAAGCTGGCGTTGCATTTACGCGAAGGTGGCCATCACTCCGGGAACTGGGGTGGGCTGCTCGCCAATCCCGCAATCGTGCTGGCGCACGCAATCGCGACGCTCGTGAGCAAGGACGGCGTCGTGCTCGTGGAGGGTTTGCGCCCGCCGCCGGTCCCCGATGCAGTCCGGCAAGCGCTGGCTGACATCTGTGTCGGTGGCGATCCGGGCGATCCCGCGATCGACGCAGGCTGGGGCGAACCCGGCCTCACGCCCGCGGAACGCGTGTTCGGGTGGAACACGCTCGAAGTGCTCGCGTTCAAGGCCGGCAACCCGGAGTATCCCGTCAATGCGATTCCGCCGTCGGCGGTCGCGCATTGCCAGCTGCGTTTCGTCGTCGGCACCGACTGGACGCATGTGCGCGACCACCTGCGCAAACATTTCGACGAACGCGCTTTGTCGATGATCGAAGTCGACGTCGACCACGGCAACGCCGCGACGCGCCTTTCCCCCGACGATCCATGGGTGCGGTGGGCGATCGCATCGCTTGAGCGCACGAGCGGCAAGAAGGTCGCGCTGTTGCCCAACCTCGGCGGCACGCTGCCCAATGACGCGTTCGCGGAAGTGCTGGGATTGCCGACGATCTGGATCCCGCACTCCTATCCCGGATGCTCGCAACACGCGCCCGACGAACACCTCCTGGGTCCGGTCGCGCGCGAGGGCCTGCAGATGATGGCAGGCCTGTTCTGGGATCTCGGGGACTCCGCCGCGACTTTGCCGAGGCTGAGGAACCTAAGCATCTGACGCGCGACGCGTCACGTCAAAGCTTGCTTTGCTGTGGACGAACCCTCCAACGCGGGCATGACGCCTGCGCCGCTCGGACCCGACGAGTTGCGCGCGGCGTTCCGGCGCGTCTTTCCCGGCGTAATGTTCGCGATGTTCCTGGCCGCGGTCGACCAGACGATCCTCGCGAGCGCGCTGCCCGCGATCGTCGCTTCGCTGGGCGGGTTTGCGGATCTGTCCTGGGTCGTCGTGGCGTATCTGCTTGCAGCGACCGTCGCGGCGCCACTCTACGGTCATATCGGCGATCGCTTCGGTCGCCGCGCCACACTGCTGACGGCGCTGATCGTGTTTACGATCGCGTCACTCGCCTGCGCGCTCGCGCCGACGCTCTGGGCGCTCATTCTCGCGCGCGCCTTGCAGGGCCTCGGCGGCGGCGGCCTGATGACGCTGTCGCAGGCGTTGATCAGCGAGAACGTGCCGCCGCGCCAGCGCGCGCAGTTTCAGGGCTATTTCGCGGGCGTCTTCGCAGTCTCGAGCACGCTAGGCCCGCTGCTCGGCGCGCTGCTGACCGAGCACCTGAGCTGGCGGGCGGTGTTCTTCATCAATCTGCCGCTGGGCGTGCTCGCCGCGGTGCTCGCGTTGCGCATTCCGTATCATCCGCCGCTCGCCGGTGCGCGCTTCCGCGCCGACGTGCCCGGTACGCTGCTGTTCGGCGCCGGCACGCTGTCGCTGCTCTTCGCGCTCTCCTCCGCCGGCAACCGATTCGGCTGGAC
>Ga0070706_100005732_pt1 | contig 11808 bp, 11 predicted proteins | sample KBSK5501metaG_FD_65476 | JGI IMG/M metagenome (GOLD analysis project Ga0070706, IMG submission 65476) | Corn, switchgrass and miscanthus rhizosphere microbial communities from Kellogg Biological Station, Michigan, USA - KBS K5-50-1 metaG | ecosystem: Host-associated > Plants > Roots >...
CGGGCGGGGGGCCGGGGCGCAGGTCTTGGCCCCCCGTCCTGCCGTATCGAGATGATCCGCTACATCGGGAACCGCGCGATCGCGCTCATCCCCATCCTCTTGGGGGTCTCTGCAGCGGCGTTCCTCTTGATTCATCTGCTCCCCGGAGATCCTGCTACCGTCTTCCTTGGTGAGCACGCGACTCCGGAGTCGATTGCCCGTGTGCAGCACGAGTTTGGCTTGGACCGGCCGCTGCCGGTGCAATACGGCGTCTACCTCTGGCATGCGATCCGAGGCGACTTTGGAGACTCACTGGAGACCCACCGTCAAGTAATCGTGGAGTTTCTGCCACGCTTTCCCGCGACGATCGAGCTCTCGCTCGGGGCGATCACGGTGGCCCTGCTCGTGGGCATCCCCATCGGCCTCCTTTCGGCCACGAAGCCAAACTCGATCTTCGACAGAATCGGAATGGCGGTGGCTTTAGCTGGAGTGTCGCTGCCGGTGTTCTGGCTCGGTCTGATGCTCGTCTACATCTTCAGCGTGTACTTCCACACGCTTCCGACGAGCGGCCAGATCGGGATCGACTACTCGCTCCTTGCCATAACTCACATCGATGTCCTCGACGGCCTGCTCACGGGGAACCTTCCGGCCGCCTGGGACGCGCTCCGCCACCTGATCCTTCCGAGCATCACACTCGCATCGTACTCGACGGCGATCATCGCCCGGATGACCCGAGCGTCGATGAAGGATGCGCTCCATCAAGACTACATCCGGACCGCGCGCGCAAAGGGGATGGCCGGGTGGGGAGTGATCATCGGCCACGGACTCCGCAACGCCCTCCTACCGGTCATCACGGTGATCGGTCTCCAAGTGGGGTCGCTCCTGACGGGAGCGATCCTGACCGAGACGATCTTCTCGTGGCCGGGCGTGGGGCGGTTCATGTACGACTCCATCCTCTTCCGCGACTATCCGGTGATCCTGGCGGGGATTCTGCTGTTCTCGCTGGTGTTCGTGCTCGTCAACCTGTGCGTGGACGTCCTGTATGCTTTCCTCGACCCCAGAATCCGCTACGCGTAGCCTGACGACGCACCCGGTCATGCGCCGCTCCGACCGGTCGGCGCTGCGGATGGCCCTGCGGCGGTTCTGGCGAAACGGGAATGCAAAGACGGGATTCTTTCTCATCGCTCTATTCGCCCTGATCGCGGTCTTCGGCCCCAAGATCGCCCCCGAAGGATTTGATGAGGAGAACCTCTCCGGGCGGCTGAATCCACCGACGCAACTGCACTGGTTCGGCACTGATGAGCTCGGACGCGACGTGCTGAGCCGCGTGATCTATGGGGCGCGCATCTCAATGACCGTGGGGCTTGTGGCAGTATCCGGGGCGTTGGCGACCGGATCGCTGCTTGGGATCACTGCGGGGTACGGCGGCGGGATCGTGGACGGCGCCATCATGCGGGTCATGGACGTGATGCTCGCGTTCCCCTCTGTCATCCTCGCAATCGGGATCGTTGCCATGCGCGGCCCCGGCCTCAACAACACGATCCTGGCCGTCAGTATCGTCAATATCCCCGTGTACGCGCGCGTCGCGCGGGCCTCCACGCTCTCGATCAAGGAGCACGAGTATGTGACGGCCGCTCGGGCGATCGGCGCGCGAGGCTGGCGCGTGTTGCTGAGAGCAATTCTTCCTAACGCCGCGTCTCCGCTGGTCGTCCAGGCGACCCTGGGCGTGGCGGGCGCGATCCTCGACGCGGCCGCGCTGGGCTTCCTGGGATTGGGTGCCCAACCGCCGGCGCCCGAGTGGGGCGTGATGCTTTCCGATAGTTACAAATACCTGTTGACGGCCTTCTGGGCCGCCCTCGCTCCAGGCGCGGCGATCGCCATTGTCGTGCTCAGCTTTAACCTCGCCGGAGACGGCCTCCACGACGCCCTGGATCCCCGCCTGTCGGGATCCTTCTAACCACCCAGCACGCGTTCCGCCGCCTCTTCCCCCGAACGGATACAGTCGGGAATCCCCACACCCGTGAACGCGTTCCCGGCGACGGCGAGTCCGGGGTAGCGGGCCACGCGCACCTGAATGGCGGCCACCCGGTCGGGGTGCCCGACCTGATACTCTGGCATCGCCGCCGGGTGCCGGTGGACTCGCACCAGGGTAGGCGCAGAGGAGATGCCGAGCAGTGGGCCGAGATCCTGTTGAACCAGGGCAGCGAGACCGGCATCGTCGCGATCCAGCACTCCCTGCGCCCGCTCCCCGCCGAGGAACGCGCGCAGCAGCACATCGCCGTCGGGCGCCCGGCCGGGATACTTCAAGCTGGAGAACGCGCAGGCGAGGATCGACCGGCCCTCCGTTTGAGGCACGACGAACCCGAACCCGTCGAGCGCATGCCGGATCTCCGTCCTCGGGTACACCAGCGTCACAATCGCCGACGAGTGGTAGGGAATCGTCGACAACTCGCGCCCCAGATCGTGATCGAGGCCTCCCACCAGCCGGGCCGACCGGGATGCGGGAACCGCGAGGATCACGCCGTCGGCCAGCAGGGTCGTGCCATCGGCCAGGTTGACCCGCCACGTTCGCGGCCCGGTCGACCGCCCAAGGGAGGTGACCCTCCGGCGCAGCTTGACCGAGGACGGCGGCAGACGCTGCGCGAGACCGGAGACCAGTTCCTGCATTCCCCCGGCCGGTGCGGCGAACAGGCTCCACCGGGGGCCGCTCCCCTGTTGGCCCTCGCGGCTTCCCGTCGCCCGCTGCAGCGCTCGGATCACGCTTCCGTGCCGGCGTTCCATCTCCGCAAACCGGGGCATCGTGGCGCGCAAACTGACCGCGGCCGGATCCACCGTATAGATGCTGCTGACGAGCGGTTGGACCACCCGATCCAGCACCTCGTGTCCGAACCGCCGCGTCACGAACGCCCCTACGCTCTCGTCCCCCTCCGCGCGGCGTTTCGGCAGAACGAGATCCATCGTCGCGCGCATCTTGCCGCGCCAGGAGAGCAGCGGAGACCGCCACAGCGGCCCAAGCCGGCTCGGCGCCAGGAGAACGAATCCGTCGGGCAACGGCACGAGCCGTCCATGGTGGACAACGAAGGTGCGGCGGTGAGCTCCTTGGGTGGGAATCAAATGCTCCGTCAACCCGAGCCGGTCGCACAGCTCGAGCGCCCAGGGCTTCTCGGTCAGGAACGAATCCGGTCCCCCCTCGATGAGATATCCGTCGATCTGCTCGGTCGCAATCGTCCCACCGAGCCGGTCGCTCGCCTCTACGAGGAGGAGATCGATCGGCGCCCGCCTCGCTGCGCTCAACTCCAAGAGCCGGTGCGCCGCGGCCAAGCCGGCGATCCCGCCGCCCACGACCACGATCCGGCGGGCATCGGCCCGACCCTGACCAAGGATCGGCGCGGATTTCACGCTGCCGCCCTGACCCGGACAAGATCGCCAAGCATCCGAATGAAAGCCGGGTGGTCCATCACCGTGCCCGCGCGATAGAACGCCACCCCGGTGCGACCCGCGGTTTCGCGGGCTTCCGTATCGAGATCGTAGAGGACTTCAATATGGTCGCAGACGAAGCCGATCGGGGCGACGACGACGGCCCGCTCATGGGCTCGCCCCAGGGCGCGAATCACATCGTTGATGTCCGGGTCCAGCCACGGGGTCCTCGGGTCGCCGCTGCGGCTCTGGTACGCGAGCGCCCACCGCGGGTGCTGGAGGCGAGCGGCGACGAGCCCCGCGGAGGTGGCCAGCTGGTCGGCGTACGGCGCCTTGGCTGCCATCGCCGACGGGAGACTGTGCGCGGTGAAAATGAGCGTGGTCCTCTCCCGGTGCTCGGCGGGGATGGCGCTCATCGCTGTCGCGAGCCGATCGGCCTGCGCCTCGATGAACCCGGGGTGATCGAACCAGGGGCCAAGGTAGTCCACGGCGGGCGCTCCTTCCCCTACCCGAATGCGCGCCTCTGCCACGTCCTCCTGATACTGCTCGAAGCTCGAGTAACTGCGATGGGGGGCCATCACGATCCCGAGGGCCTGCCGGACGCCGTCCGCGCGCATCCGGGCCAGGGCCTCGTGGAGGTAGGGGGTCCAATTTCGCATGCCGGCGTAGACCGGGATCCGCGTGCCGGGCGCGGCAAGATCGGCCTGCAGGGCCTCGGCTTGCCGGAGCGTCAACTCGGTGAGCGGCGAGTGACCATCGAATACCTCATAGTGGTGGACCACCTCTTCGATGCGCTCCGGCGGCACAGTGCGGCCGCGCAGGACGTTGGCCAGGAATGGCCGGACGTCTTCCATACGATCCGGACCACCGAACGCGATCAGCAGCACGGCATCGTAGCGCGACATATCAACGGTGGCTCTCCTCGTGAACGATGTCGACCAGCGCGGCGGCGTGCTGCCACGGGGTGTGCGGGAGTACCCCATGCCCGAGGTTAAAGACGTGCCCCGATCGGGCGCCTGCGCTTCCCAAGATGGTTCGGACCGCCCGCCTGATTTCTGCCGGGTCGGCCAGCAATACCGCGGGATCGAGATTTCCCTGGACGGCGACGTCCGGGCCTACGCGGTCCCACGCCTGGCCCAGGTCCACCCGCCAGTCCAGTCCGATCACGTCGCCGCCGGCCTCGCGCATCAGTTCCAGCAGGCCCGCGGTGCCGGTGCCGAAGTGGATCACGGGGACCTCACCCGCGATCCCATCGATAACCTGCCGTGTAAACGGGAGAACGTGCCGGCGGTAGTCGTCGGGCGCCAAACACCCCACCCAGCTGTCGAAAATCTGCACCGCCTGGGCCCCGGCGGCGATCTGCCCGTTGAGGTACCCGACCGTCAGGGACGCCAGCTTGTCCATGAGCCTCCGCCAGGTTGCCGGATCACCGTGCATCAGGTGCTTCGTCCTGAGGAACTGCCGGGACGGACTCCCCTCGACCAGATACGACGCTACGGTGAACGGACCGCCCGCGAACCCGATCAGGGGCACGCGTCCGTCAAGGGCCTGCCGCGCACGCCGGACGGCCTCGAACACGAACGGCACGGCCTCGCGAGGATCCACCTCCCGCAGCCGGTCGACATCCGTGGCCGTCCGCACGGGATGGTGGACGAGGGGCCCCTCGCCTTTTGCGTACTCGAGCCCCACGCCGAGCGGCTCGGTGATGACGAGGATGTCCGCGAAGATGATCGCCGCATCCACCTTCAGACGGTCGACTGCGAGCACGGTCACTTCCGCCGCCGCGTCCGGGGTCTTGCAGAGTTCGAGAAGGCTGAGCCGTTCGCGGATCGCCCGGTATTCAGGGAGGATCCGGCCCGCCTGCCGCATCAGCCAGATCGGCGTGAACTCGACCGGTTCCCGGCGGCACGCCCGGAGGAAGGGAAGTGCGTGTCCCATCACTCCTATTTAAACACGCCGGCCGGTCCCGTTCGACCGAGGACGACCACCACGAACCCCACGGCCGCCACGACGAACAGCACCGGCTCGATCGCTGTCCAGCGGCTGCCGGCGGCGGCCTCGTGCTCCCACCAGTGACTGGGGAAGAACTTGCGTGTCTTGCGCTTGAACAAGATGTCCGGGACGTTCTCGAGATCGGGAATCACGCCCCCGATCACCCCCGCCGCCATGCCGATGTTCCCGGCAACAACCGCCAGAGCGAGTACCACGAGCACCCCGCACCCATCGGCGATCAGATGCAGAGGTCTATTCTGGTCGCGATGCGGCACGAAGTCGAGCAATGCGTGCGAGACCGCCCCGGCAACAAAGGCCAGCGCCGGGCGCCCGACGAGCGCTCCGCTGAGCCCGCCCACGAGCGCATGCGTTGTCCCCTTCATTCTTTACGTGAGCATCCTCTGGCGGAATCCTCGCAATGAGGTGGGCAGATGTGACAGACGGTGCACCAATACAGAACCCTCGATCTCCTACGAAACTATTTCGGGACGGGCCGTCTCGTCCCCTCCAAAGCTCGTCGGGCGGGAGTGACGTTCATCCTGGAGCCGTGAAAGATGATCGGGGGAAGCAGGGCTGGAACTAAGTGTGCACGATCGTGATCTAGTTCAAGGGGAGGAACCGAGATGGAGGAGACGGACCGCCGGCCGATCGCCTACACGCCTTCCGACCTGCCCAAGTGGCAAAATTTCTTCCTGATCGGATTGGCACTCTGGATCGCGTCAGTCGTGGTCACCGGAACGACCGGAAACGTGAACATGATTCCAACGGTCGTCCTGCTGGGAAGCTTTCTTGTTCCGGTCACTGCCGTCATCTGGTATTTGGATCATTACGAGAGTCCCGAGCTCACGCTGCGACTGGTCTTCTACACGTTCATCGTCGGCGGCGTCCTCGGCACGCTTGCCGCTTCGGTGCTGGAGTCGTGGCTCCGCAGCGAGAGTCTCCTCGTCTATGTCGGCGTTGGGCTGATTGAAGAATTCGCCAAACTGCTGGCGTTGCTTTTTGTGGCCCGGCGGATGCCACGCTACACAATTCGAGACGGCATCGTTCTCGGCGCAACCGTCGGGTTTGGGTTTGGCGCCCTCGAGAGCAGCGGTTATGCGTTGACCTCCCTCTTCACAGTCGGCGGACACGAGGTATCTCTGTCGTTGGGCAATCTGGTGTTCACAGAACTCATCCGCGGCGTGTTGGCGCCGGTCGGACATGGGTTGTGGACGGCGATCCTTGGGGGCGTTCTCTTTGGAGCCAGCCGAGCAGGGCGTGTGCGCGTGACGCGCAAGGTGTTTGGCACCTACCTGCTCGTCGCGCTGCTCCATACCCTGTGGGACGCGATGCGGGGCATCGCGTTCGTGCTCACCGCGGTGTTTACCGCCACGCCCGCCCAGCAGATCGCGATCATGGAGGGAGTGCTGCTCCCCCCCACCATCAAGCAGGTCAAGATATTTCTGGCCTTTGAGATCGGTGGACTCGCACTCATTTCTCTCTTCGGGCTCGTGATGCTGTGGCGTCTCTGGCATGCGGTGGATCGCACGCCAGATCAATGAGGGCGCACGGAGGCCGGTTCTCCTGCCCACACCGATTACGCTCGCGCTGCACTTGCGATAGCCGCGCTGGATCGTTACCATGCGAAAGAGAGCGCCCGGACGGGGGCGCGCCCGTGTTTCAACTTCCCGCGCCGCGCCGGCGCAGGTCAGGCTGACCGACACGGAAGAGAGAAAGAGGGGTTCCATGGTCTCCGCGCGCCGCACGATCCGAACGATGTGCCCGATGAACTGTCATCCCACGCTCTGCGGGATGCTCGTCGAAGTGGAGGACGGGCGACTCGTCGGCGTGAGGGGCGACCCGGAGAATCCGGACAGCCAGGGCTTCCTCTGCATCCGGGGGCAGGCATCGCGGGAGATCATCGGGAACCCGAAGCGGCTCCTCTTCCCGCTGGTCCGTGACCGGAGAACGGACGACGCTTGGCGGCGGGCGAGCTGGGACGAGGCGCTTGAGCTAATCGTGGCGCGGATGCAGTCGGCTGGGCGGGAGGCGGTAGGGTTCTGGCAGGGCCATGGTCATTTCGCCAACAACTACGGGACGCGGATCGCATCCCAGCTCTTGCGGCGCTTTGCCAACTTCTACGGCTGCCAGTGGTGGCACCCGTCGATGATCTGTTGGGGCCTCGGGGGCTTCGGGATCGGGCTCACGGGTCCCATCGAGACGAACACCAAGGAGGACATGGGTGCGCACGCAAACTTGATCCTCCTCTGGGGGGCGAACCTGGCGAGCCAGCCGAACACCGCCCGTTACCTCACGGCGGCGAAGCGGCGTGGCGCCTGGGTCGCGACGATCGACGTGCGCCAGACCGAGGCGGCGGCGCATTCGGATGAGGTCTTCGTGATTCGCCCCGGGACCGACGCCGCGCTCGCCCTCGCAGTGATGCACGTGATCGTCGGCGAGGGGCTCCACGACTCCGAATTCGTCGAGACGCACACGGTCGGCTTCGACCGGCTCGCCGAGCACATCAGGAATTATCCTCCCGAGTGGGCGGCACGTGAGACCGGGCTCACGGCCGATCGGATCGTGGCGCTCGCCCGCCGCTACGCCACGACGCGGCCCGCGATGATCCTGCTCGGGGGCAGTTCTATGCACAAGGGCGCGAACGGCTGGCAGGGGGCCCGAGCCGTGGCGTGCCTGCCCGCGCTCACGGGGAACATCGGCGTCCCCGGCGGGGGCCTCGGTCCGCGCCACGGGGGCGCGAGCCACGGACAAGCGCTCGGGAACATCACTGCCCTGGCGCGCCGGCCGCCGGGCCGCTATGTCCCGAACCAGATGCCCCGGATCACCGACGCGCTGCGTGATGGCGGCGTCCGTGTCCTCTTCCTCCTCGGGACCGATATGCTCTCGTCTTTTGCCGACGCCGGGCACGTGGCCGAAGGCCTCGCCCGGACCAACCTGGTCGTCATTCATGACCTCTTCATGAACGACACGGCCCGGCGCTTCGCCGACGTGATCCTCCCGGGGACCGCGTGGCTTGAGGAGACGGGCTGCAAAAGCACAAACACCCATCTCTACCTAATGCCGAAAATCCTCGACCCGGCCGGCGAGACACGATCGCTTACGTGGATTCTCAGGGAACTGGGACACCGCCTGGACCTCGCGGACTTCTTCCCGTGGGAGACGGACGAGGGGCCGATCGACGCGCTCCTCGATCATCCGGCCACAGGCCGCGCGACCGTGGCCGCGCTGCGCGCCGAGCGCGGGATCCGCGCGCTCCGCATCTCCCACGTCGCCCACCCGGATCTCACTTTCCCGACGCCATCGCGCAAAGTCGAGTTCTACTCGGAGCGCGCGAAGTCGCTCGGGCTTCCAGCCCTACCGGTTTACGCGCCGCTGCCCGCGTCCGACCGCTACCCGTTGAGCTTCCGCCAGGGGCGGACGCTGACCCAGTTTCACGGTTTTTACGACCACGGCCAGGCGCTCCCCACGCTCGCGCGGCTCGACCCGGAGCCGGAGCTGTGGGTCTCTCCCGCGGACGCAGCGGCGCGGCGCTTGGAGGATGGCGCGCCGATCCGCATCTTCAACGATCGGGGGGAGTTCCATGCACGGGCGCACGTGACCGACCGCATCCCGCCCGGGACCGTGTGGATGCGCGACGGCTGGACAGGCCTGAACCGCCTTACGTCCGGGGCGCCCTCCATCCCCGACGACGCGGTGGACACCTTTGATTTCTCTGCGGGCCAGGCCGCCTTCGACGCGATGGTTGAGGTGACGCGAGCGAAGCCGGGCCCGGCGTAGAACGATGAGATCAACCCGCGACGGCTGCTAGGGCCTCCTCGACCGACTCGAACGGTAGCAGATCTGACGTCATGTAGACGATGTCCAACACCCGCCTTGGCGTCCGGTCTCGAGGCGCCACGAGGAGGAGATGGCGGTTCTCATCCGAGAGACGATTGGCCAACCGCATAATGGCGCGCACCGCGCCACTGTTGAAGTATGCTGTCTTCTCGAGCGACACAATGACCTCCGGGGAAGGTGAGCGCGAGACCGCTTGAAGAGCGTCGTCAAACGCGCGGACATCCCCAAGATCGAGGTCGCCAGTCACCTCGACGATTGGCACGGTATCGTGAACGCGGACCTGGATCGCTCCCGTCGGGGCCCTCGCGGCTTTGTACAAGAGTTGGTCCAGCATAGGCGGTTGTCCCCCTTTCAAAACCCCAAAGAGTATATTTCCCGCCAATCGCTTTCCTAATCATCCAGGGTAGTCAGTAGGTACCTTCGTCATCGATTCTGGGGAAGAAAGAAGGTCTCATATAGATTAGGGCCGAACTTCGACGACGGGACACTGAGAAAATCGAGGACTATGCATTTATCTACAGGTGTTTTTCCCGAAATCGAATAGTCGCTATCAGGACACCCCAAATTAACGACACGACAAGGGCAAGCACATATGGGGCACGCGGATCAAGATGATCGGCTAGAAAACCACCTGCGGCGGTGGCGATCATGAAAGCGACGCCTCCAACTGTTTCGAAAACCCCCATGGCCAGACCGCGCTGCGCGATAGGCACGCCGTCAGAGATGAGTGCAATACTAACCGGATAGGTCGTACCAAGGCCAAGCCCCATGATGCCGCTGGCGAGAAACACCCACGCTTGCCGTCCCAAGGCAATGACCGCACAACCGGCGGCACACGCGAGCAACCCGCCGCTGAGGACCGGATATCGGCCGATTCTATCGGAGAGCAAGCCGGCTCCTAGCGATGCCCCAATGCGAGTCATAAAGAAAAACGAGAACAGCAGTCCGGTGGCGAAGAGGCTCAGCCCGAGGGAACGGGCGTAGACCGGAAGGAATGTAAGCATCGTTCCCAGATCAAAAATATAGACTGCGCCGGTGATGTAGCCTAGTAACGCTTGGATGTCGTTCCACGCAAGATGTCCGCTGAGCACCTTGGTCTGGGCCGGCATCGCCTCGGCAGGGAGAATCTCTTTGGGAAAGGTGAAGGCGACGGCGAGCGCGGCAATTCCCATAATCAGGTAGACGAGAAATGCGGCGTGAAACCCGAACCACTCGGTTACGGTCCCAGCAAGGATGGAGCCGCCTGCAAAACCTGCGTTGTAGAGTGCGCTTACCCAGCCCATCGTAGAACCAACTTTTCCTGTGCTGGCGAGCTCCGTGGCCAGAGCCTCGATCGTCGGCAACAGAGTTGCTAATGACAACCCCTCAGCGAAGCGCAGATTAACTACATGGTAGACGGTAGCGGCAAGGAGGTAGCCAGCGGCCGCCAAAGGAACGACAGTTCCACCCACGATAACCAGTGCCTTTCGGCCAACGCGATCCGAAAGCGCACCGAGTGGGATCGCGAAAATTACGAACGCCAGTCCAAACGATGCTCCCAACATCCCGATTTGTGTGTAACTCGCTCCCATGCTGCGGGCGAAGATTGGCACAATGGGGCTGGCGGTACCGATGCCAAGAAAGAGAAGAAATACGAAGAGGTAAAGGCTCCCTCGCGAGTTCACTGCCTGACTAGCCTCCAGGGTGGGGACGAGGAAGACCCAAGGTACCCTGAGTGCGGCCTTCCTTATGGCACCATCTATGGCAGCCCAAATGTATCCTAACTTATAACTTAGAACGACACCTGCTGATTGCTGCTGTCACGATTGATTTCGAGGACGATATAGCCCTTCCCCCCGACCTTCTCACGGGCGGCGTTCGCGGTCTCGGCTTCCACCACTATCCGCCCAGGGTAACGATAACCGCCCATCGGACCTGATGGCTTTGGCGCTCAGGAGCGTCGCTCATTGGTCCCACCTCGCGTTCGGTAGTTCCTGCGCTGTCTCAGTCGAGGCTTTCCCATGTTACCCGCACGGTCCCTGCCGAACGAACACCGCGTCAGGCAGGGAGAGCAAGAAAGGCCAGTACCGGGCTCCGACTCCTGGGCCGCTGGACCACAAACAGGGCCTGCCTACACGGGCATCGGCCCCGCTGCCCGAACGGACCGCGGCCGGATGCCCGTCCGGACGAGTTGCGCACGCCCGCGATCTGTCACGATAAAGGCCGCAAGATCCTAAGATTTGTTAACGCCGGGCGAGTTGGGAATGTCTACGGGAAGACTCGGGTCCAGTATTGGTGGCGGGCAAGAATGGAGCGGAATCGTTCCGAGAAAGCAAGGGGGTGATTGTGATGCAGAAGATTCTGGCGGTGGCCGTGTTGGGTGCGACTCTGGCGTTCGCGTCGGGCACAGCGTTTGCGGGCGACCGTAGGGTTGTACAGCCGGTGGCCCAGGCGACTCAGCCCGGGGTTCCAGGCTATAACACGGGATACAGCACCGTGGAGCAGCCATCCGGACCTGCTTTGCAGGTGCAGTTCCCCCTGTGAGATTGGACACACGGCGGCGTTAGCGGCCTCTGGTCAGAATAGGCCACGTTCGCTCATCGG
>Ga0070706_100005734_pt1 | contig 11806 bp, 10 predicted proteins | sample KBSK5501metaG_FD_65476 | JGI IMG/M metagenome (GOLD analysis project Ga0070706, IMG submission 65476) | Corn, switchgrass and miscanthus rhizosphere microbial communities from Kellogg Biological Station, Michigan, USA - KBS K5-50-1 metaG | ecosystem: Host-associated > Plants > Roots >...
CCACCCGGCGGGGCTCTTCTGGTACCATCCGCACGCCCACCATTTCTCCAACGAGCAGGTCAGGAACGGCATGTCCGGCGCCCTGATCGTGGAAGGGCTCCTCGACTCGTTCCCGGCGCTGCGGGGTCTTAAGGAGCGGGTCCTGCTCCTGAAGGACATACAACTGGAGCACGGCCGCATCGCGGACCGGGGCATCGGCGTCGGCACCATGCGGACTGTCAACGGTCTCGTCAACCCGACGCTGGCGTTGCGTCCCGGCGAAACCGAGCTGTGGCGGATCGGCAATGTCGGCGCAAACCTCTACTATCGGCTCCGGCTGGATGGACACCGCTTTTACCAGGTTGCGCGAGACGGGAACCGATTGGCTCGCCTTGTGCCGACCGACGAGCTGTTCATCCCGCCGGGAGGCCGCATCGAGGTGCTGGTGCAGGGTGGGGCCCGGGGGATGCACCCGCTCCGGACCCTCGCGATGAACACCGGGCCGGCGGGGAATCAATACCCGGCGGCCGTGCTCGCCACGATGCGCGTTGAGGGCGAGGCAGTGACGCCGCGCACCCTTCCCACGACGCTGCTGCCGGTCAAGGACCTCCGGAGCAAGGTCACCGGCCATCGCACCGTGGTCTTCTCGGAGGGCGAGACGCAAGATGGGGACGTGTTCTTCATCGACGGCAAGACGTTCGATCCCAACCGGGTGGATACTCGAGTCCGGCTCGGCGCCGTCGAGGAGTGGACGATCCGGAACGAATCCGATGAGTTGCACGATTTCCACATCCACCAGACCGGATTCCAGCTCGTCGAGGTCAACGGGACGCCCCAGCCCCTGGACGGCTACTACGATACGGTGAACGTGCCGGTGCGGGGTGAGATCAAGATCATCATCCCGTTCACCGATCCGGTGATGGTGGGCAAGTTCGTCTACCACTGCCACCTGCTATCGCACGAGGACAAGGGGATGATGGCCACCATCGAGGTTGTCCCGTAAGGTCTCGGTGCGCACCAGCCATAGCGTGCTGCGCGATCTCGAGCTTGGACTTCTCGGCCGTAATCCGAACGATGCAACAGATGGCTAGGCTGGTTGAATGGGCCACCATCGGGAACGAAGTGCAGGTGAGGGTGCCAACCGCGGCCTCCGACTGATTGCACTGTTCAAGTTCACCAAGGCCATCCTGCTGCTGGCAGCCGGTCTCGGCGCCCTGCTGCCCCGGTTGGGGGCGGCTGTGTTTGCGTCTATGTGGCGGTCCTGCATACATGGCGCTAAGATCGAAATGGGCCGGGACCCTCTATCCGTCGGCCCTTCCTTATGCGGCTCACGGGAAGCTACAGCCCGCTGTTGGTGTTTCTGTCGGTGGTCGTCGCGAGCGCCGCGTCCTATACGGCGCTGAACATCGCGGGCCGCCTCTCCTCTTTCACTCGTCGAGCCCGCCTCGGCTGGCTGCTCGGCGCCTCCCTCGCGCTTGGCGTCGGGATCTGGAGCATGCACTTCATCGGCATGCTCGCGTACCACCTCCCGATTCCGGTGACTTACGGGGTCAGGCTGGTCCTGCTGTCCGTGCTAGTCGCGATCGCGGCTTCGGGTCTCGCCCTCGTCGTCGTAGGCCGTCCCGGTACGGTAGGATTCGGGGCGCTGACCGTCGCCGCACTGTGCATGGGACCGGCCATCGCGGGGATGCACTACGTCGGCATGGCGGCGATGCGGATGCAAGCGCGCCTCAGTTACCGGCCAGACCTCGTAGTTGCCTCCATCTGCATCGCGATCGGCGCGTCGTTCGTGGCGCTCTGGCTCTTCCGCGGGTTTCGGGTGGCAAATCCGCTACGCTGGGCCGGCTGGAGGGTGGTGAGCGGCGTCGTGATGGGCGGCGCAATTGCCGGGATGCATTACACCGCCATGGCGGCGGCCCGCTTCACCACCGATCCCGGTATGGTGGTAGCGCCGGCCTGGGAGTTGTCGCCCTCGTTCGGGCTCGGTATCGCCGTAGCCGCAGGTACCCTGCTCATTCTGGGCCTCACCCGAACAGCGGAGCTGCAGCGGGTCAACCAGAGCCTCCAGGTGGAGATCGCCGAGCGCAGGCGCACCGAGGCGGAGCTCCGGGAGCGAACCGCGCAGCTCAACGAGCTGTTCAACCAGGCTCCTGAAGCAATCGTGCTGCTCACGACCCACGACGAAGTGCTCCGGGTCAACCGGGAATTCAGCCGCGTGTTCGGGTATGCCGCCGCCGAGGCGATGGGCAAATCCATCAACGACCTGGTGGTGCCCGCCGACCTGAACAGCGAAGGGCGGGAGTTCACCGCTCGCGCCACCGAGCGCGGCGAACGGGTCGAAGCCGAGACGATTCGGCGCACCAAGGACGGCAAGCGGGTGCATGTATCGCTCGTCGCGAGCCCAGTCGTTGTTGCCGGGACTCAGATCGGCGAGTACGTGATCTACCGGGACATCACGGATCGCAAGCTCCTGGAGAACGAGCTTCGGCGAAGCGAAGCTTACTTGGCTGCCGGGCAGCGACTCAGTCATACCGGCAGCTGGGCTCGATCGGTCGCGACGGGGGACATCTACTGGTCGAAGGAGGCCTTTCGGATCTTTGGGCTCGATCCCGCCACCTCCCCGATACGCGGGGAGCTGCTGCGCCATCTATGGCACCCTGACGACCGGGACTTCGCGGAGGAGACCATCGCGGCCGCAGTCCGCGAGAAGCGGAGGTTCGAGATGGGCGCCCGAATCGTGCGACCGGACGGGTCGATTCGGTACGTGCACACTCTCGGCCGACCCGTACTCGGCGAAGCCGGCGACGTGGTCGAGCTCATGGGCGTGGTGATGGACGTGACCGAGCGCAAGCGCGCGGAACGGGCTCTGCGCCGAGCGCGGGAGCGGGCGCTCGCAGCCCACTTCGCCGCCGTCCTCGACGAGCGCACACGGCTGGCCCGCGAGATCCATGACACCCTGTTGCAGGGCTTCACGGGGGTCGCGCTCAATCTGGTCGCGACCACCAGCAGAGTGAGCGGTCCCCCGGAGGTCATCGCCACGCTGCATGATCTGGTTACACTGTCGCAGAAGACGCTGGAAGACGCCCGTCAGGCCGTCTGGGACATGCGGTCGCCGTCGCTCGCGGGCGGCGACCTCGCGGCCGCCCTCCGGACCACCGCAGAGGATCGGCTGCACGGCACGGGGGTCGCGTGTGAACTCGGGATCGAGGGCACGCCGCGGCCCCTCGATCCGGAGGTCGAGGCCACTGTATTCCGAGTCGCGCAGGAATCCATTACCAACGTGGTGAAGCACGCAGCCGCCCAGCGCGTACAGATCAAGCTGGGCTATCACGTGAGAGGGGTGCGCCTGTCGGTGCTCGACGACGGGCGCGGCTTCGCGGTAGACCCCGACTTTCACACCTACGGTGGCCACTGGGGCCTGCTTGGCATGCGGGAGCGCGCCAACCAGATACGGGGCAGGCTCCTGGTCCGGAGCAAGCTGGGTCGCGGAACCGAGATCGTGCTCCTGATTCCCTACGCGCCAAGGTATCAGAGCACAAAGCCGGCGCGGACCTAGCGCAAGAGGGCGATCCCGAGCAGGGCACCGATGGCCACGAGGGCCCAGGTCAGCGTGAGGGCCAGCCAGTGGGCCCGCGGTGTAGGGCGCTCGGGCAATGGGAGGCGTTGACAGAACCGCCGATACTGCACGGCCCCCGCGCCGGTGGCGATCACGCCGAGAGCGACCAGGGCCGCCCCGAGATAGGGGGAGAGGCCGGGCGCGGGTACGGTACCGGCTTGTGCCCGCAGCAGCCGCAAGAAGAGCCCGAACCGGGCGACGACAAAGCCGAAGGCCATAATCGCGATCCCGGTGCGGACCCAGGCGAGCAGCGTGCGCTCGGCGGCGAAGTAGATCCGGGGATCGGCGGACCTATCCGGCATCGGACGCTCTGGAAGAGCGCTGCGCTCAGCCTGCAGAGACCCCGGGCCCGCCAACAAAGACCTCGATGGGAAGGGGATGATCGATTACGTAGGTGCCGTAGCTCAGGTCATGTGCATCAGGCTGAACCTGACCGTTGGCGGCTTTGGCGCGGGCCAGCAGGGTGTATCGTCCCGGGGTCGTCGGTGTCAGCCACGGAAATTGCCACCGGCGCCATGCATACCGTTCAGCCGGATCGATGAATTCTGCCGGCGTCCAGGTTTGGCCACCGTTAGTACTCACGGCGATCTCGGTCACCTCGATCTCGCCGCCCCATGCGGCGCCGGCAACTGTGCAGACCTGGTTCGGTGCCAGCACTTCGTAAACCCGTGGCCGGGCGATCTCGGACTTCAGCTTCATTTCTCCGAGCGGCCGCCGCACGGGCTGTCCATCCAGATCAACCCAGTAACCGTAGTCTGATGTCTGCCAGTACCCTCGAAACGGCTCTCGTACGGCGTGGATACGCGTCAGCCACTTGACGGAAGCCATTCCGTAATGACCGGGGACGATTGCGCGCACCGGATAGCCATGATCTTGCGAAAGTTCACGTCCATTCATCTGGTAAGCGACTAGTACTTCCTGCTGAACTGCTTTGTCCCCGGGGAGACTACGGGCATACGAGATCGGACCGGGAGGTATAGGCTTCTCTACCGGCGTCCCCCGATCGGCTCCTTCAAACACGATCTCACAGGCGTCTTCTTCCATGCCGGCGCGCTCCAGTAGAGCTCGCAGAGGCACACCAGTCCATTCCGCATTGCCGACGGCGCCGAGCTCCCACTGGGCTCCTTCAACCTGGGGGACAAGAAAGACGCGGCTGTTGCCTGCGCACTCCAGCACGGCAACCCGCGTCTCGGACTGCATGTCTCGCAATTCCTTGTAGGTCAGCGAAAAGGGATTCCTGACCGCGCCATCGATGCGCAGCCGGTACGAGGCGAGCTCGACCTTCGGTGCGGGGAAATGACTTCGTATGTAGAACAGCTCCGTCGGAGTGAGAAACGAACTGACCTGATCGAAGGGAGTCTCCAGATTGCGCGGCTCCTTCTGTCGAATGATCAGGCCCGCTGAAGAGGATTGACCGGCCTCCTTGATCTCGCCTCTGATGTAGTGCTTTCGAGCGGCTTCCATCAGTATCTCCTGTCATCTTTCGCTTGAAGCTGTACCGGAGCACGTTACCGCTGCTGCTCGATCAGCTGCCGCTGCCACTCCCGAATGGCCAGCTGTAACGGACTCGGCCGTTCGACCGCTTGCGCCACATGCGTCAATCGGAACATTGCAACCCTCCTTGGAACGGAGCCGGATGAGCTCTTCTCGAAGCCATCAGGTCGCGGCGGCATTGTGGACCGGAGCCGGCCGCGAGGGGCCGCGGCCCGCCCCGGTTCGGGCGATGGCGGCGGCGATGGCCTCGAGATCCGCGGGCGTGAGCGTCAGCGTCGCGGCGCCAAACCAGCCGTCCACCTGCTCGGGCGAGCGGGCGCCCACGATCGCCCCGGTCACGCCGGGCCAGGCCAGTGTCCACGCGATGGCGGTCGCGGACACCGTAGTGCCGTGCCGCTGGGCGATCGGCTTCAGGGCGTCCCGGAGTGCCAAGTTCCGGGCGAGCCGGGGCGGCTGGAACTCGGGGGCGCGCTTACGCCAATCATCCGGAGCGAAGGCGGCGACCCGGGCGGCGCTGAAGCTGTCCGTCAGCAGCCCCGACTGCATCGGGCTGTAGCAGATGACGCCCGTGCTGCGCTCGGCGCACCAGGGAATCTCCTCCGCCGCGGCCTCGCGGCGGATCATGGAGAACGGCGGCTGGAGGGAATCCACATGGCTGATCGCCTCGCAGCGGGCAAGCAGCTCCACGTCGAAGTTGGAGACGCCCGCGGCGCGAACCTTGCCCGTCTCGACCAGCCGGGCCAGGGTCCCCCAGGAATCCTCCACCGCCGTGCCCGTCTCGTCCGGCCAGTGGAACTGGTAGAGGTCGATCCGCTCGACACCGAGCCGGCGGAGCGAGGCCTCGACCTCGGCCCGGATCGATTCCGGCCTGAGTACCCGGCGCGGCTCGGCCATCCTATTGCGCTCGTCCCAGATCAGGCCGCCCTTGGTGAACACGAGCGGCCGATCCGCGAGCGGCAGGTCCCCGAGGAGACGCCCGACCACCTCCTCCGAGTGGCCCAGACCGTAGACCGCGGCCGTATCGATCCAGTTGATGCCCAGCTCGAGCGCGCGGCGCATCGCGGCGAGCGACGTTGCATCGTCCTGCGGCCCCCATCCGAAGCTCCAGTCGCCGCCGCCGATCGCCCAGGCACCAAAGCCCGCGGGCGTGATCTGAAGGCCGCTGGAGCCCAAGGCGCGGGTTGGCAGGTTGGTACGCATAGCTGTGATCTCCTCTGGCACGGCGTAACGATTCTCGAACAACGATGGTCAACGTACCGCGGCGGGCAACGCGGCACTTGAACCCCGGTGCTCCCCTGATCGGGGAATCAAAAGACTCCCCCGGGATTGGCCGCGCCCCCGCGAGGCGTAGGGGAAAGCGCGACTCATGGTGCGCCCCCGGCTGGTGCCACGATCCCGTCGACGGCGGCCAGGTCCCCTGGCGTCAGCTTCCAGCCACTCGCAGCGGCATTGGCCCGGACTTGCCGGGGCGACGTCGCTCCGGCGATCACCGAGGCCACCGTCGGCCGGGCCAGCACCCACGAAACCGCCAGCTCGAGCGACCCGATCCTTCGCGTTTCCACGGGGAGCTCCTTTCCGACCGCTCAGCCGCCGTTCGACGTCGAGCTGCGTCGACCTGGAACCGCGCCTCCGTCTAGGAAGCTGATGGCGGCGGATACTTCGCCAGGATCTTCCCCACGGCCTGATCGACCTGCCGAGTCGCCTTGGCGGGATCGCTGACGGGGAGACCGAGGACATCAGCGGCTTGGCCTTGCCAGATCATGTGCCGGGTCTTGGCGTCCACCAGGCAGATCACGACCGTGCCGTCGGTGTAGGTCTCGACGCTGCGCTGTAGGTCCACCGGCCACGCCACGCCCCAACGGTAGGACCGCCATCCCCAGCCCCCTCCCCAGCCCCAGCCCGCTCCGGTGGTGTACACCTCCTTGTGCGTGTGGTCGACGACACCATAGCCGACAAAGAGATCCGCGTTCTGACGCTCGGTCTCGCTGAGTCCCTTGGCGGTGAGCTGGGCTTCGATCGCGCTTCGCACGCGGTCGTCGATGAGCTGGTGCGACGCGCTGTCGGGCCGCGAGACCAGCGCGAACGTCCGGTACTGAGAAAACCCGACGGTCGGACTGTAGTCGGTCGAGACCCTTTGGCCGGCACAGGCCGCGGCGGCGGTGAGGCACGCGACCAGCGCGATGGCCCGTAGTCTGCTCTGCATCCTCCACTCCTTTGCGTTCGGCATTCCCGCGGCCACGACGCGGCCGCCCGGTTTTCGGCGGCAGCGCCGCCGGACCACTTGCGGGCAAGGTGGTGTCGCCGGTCTGCGCCCGCTTGAACCCCACTGCTCCCCCGATCAGGGAAACCGGTCCCGCTTCCCCGAAAGGGGGATTGCCAGTCCCCGGATGCGACCGTTTCTTCGGGCATCTCCAGTGGGAGCGACGGACTCGATGAACATCGAGGACAGCACGAGTAGCAACGCCGGACGCATCCGCGTTCTAGTAGCCGACGACCATCCCGTGGTCCGCACCGGACTGTCGGCGGTCATCGCGGAGCAGGCCGATCTGGATCTGGTGGCTGAGGCGGAGAACGGGGCCCGGGCGGTCGCGCTGTTCCGGGAGCACGGTCCCGACGTCGCGCTGATGGACTTGCGGATGCCCGTGATGGATGGTGTCGAGGCGATCCGAACCATCACCGCCGCGTTTCCCGCTGCGCGTATTCTGGCGCTCACGACCTACGAGGGAGACGCGGACATCCGCCGGGCCCTGGAGGCGGGCGCGAGGGGCTATTTGCTCAAGGACATGCTCCTGACCGAGGTCATCACGGCGATCCGCGCCGTACGGCGCGGTGAGCGGGTCATTCCGTCCGCCGTGGCGGCCCGGCTGGCGGAGTTTCCGGAGCGCGGCGAGCTCACCGAGCGCGAGCTCGAGGTGCTCCAGCTGGTGGCCAGGGGGCTCAGCAACAAGGAGGCGGCGCGCGCTATCGGCCGCACCGATGAGACCGTCAAGATCCATCTCAAGAACATCTTCACCAAGCTCGCCGTCGCCGATCGCACCGAAGCGGTCACCGTCGCGCTGACCCGCGGTCTCATCCATCTCGACTGATCCGCCGGGTCGCCGCCCCGCGGCTCCCCCGAATGGGGAATCGAAAGACTCCCCGTCCCGGGAATAGATCGGGCTCGGCCGCCGTCCCACCTTGTCCAGCGAGGGTGGCGACGACCTATGAGCGGCAGGAATCCTATGATGAGTGAAGTTGCCGTGCGGTTCTGGCAGCCCGCCCCGCAGGAGGGGACCGACCTCGTCTGTGCGTATCTCGAGGCGGGACGGGCCCGGGCGCACCTCCACGAGGAGTGGCAGTTCGCCGTGCCGGAGAGTCCCGCCAAGCTCTCCGTCGGCGCGTTCCGGCGATACACCGTGCACCCCGCCGACCTGACGATAATCCCACCGTACCACGTACACACCGAGGGCGGTGGGCCGGAACCGACGCCGAATTGGCGCGTGCTCTACGTGGCCCCGGCCTTGCTGGGCCGGGTCCGGCTGGGCAGTAGCGGGATCTCGGCCCACGAGGTGTCGCGGCCCCTCGTCCCGATCCTCCCGGATCCGCCGGCCGCGAACGAGCTCCGCGGCCTGCTCGGGGCCAGCGAGCGGGGCGACATCGACGGCCCGGAGTTCCTGGTCCGCGCGCTGCGCTGGCTCGAGCAGTTGCTGGACCGCCACGCCGCCGAGGTCGCGATTCCCACCCGCGTGCCGGCGGTGGAGCGGGCGCGGAGGTATCTCGAGGATCGCGCGACCCACGCCGTGAGCCTGTCCGAAGTCGGCGCTGTCGCCGGCGTCACCGTCTCCCACCTGGTCCGCTCGTTTTCGCGCACAGTCGGGCTCCCACCCAAGAGCTACCACGCGCAGGTGCGCCTGGCGCGGGCGCGGCGGCTGCTGGCGCAGGGGAAGTCGGCGACCTGGGTCGCTTACGAGTGCGGGTTCGCCGACCAATCGCACTTGAGCCGGCGGTTCAAAGAGTGTTACGGACTCACGCCGGGGGCGTTCCAGGACCAGTACCACAGCCCGAGCCGCTCGCCGGCGCGACTCGCCGGGGTCGCTTCGAACGCGGCATGACCGATCCCGCACTGCCGGGTGGAGACGCTGGCGCGGTCGTGACACCATCGCAGCCTTCGACGGAACTCCCCGCGGGGTTCCGGTCCGGCCTGTCGGACCGCGGGATTGACCTGGGGGACGAGGTGGGTCGCGGAGCGATGTCGGTGGTGTACCGCGCCACCGACCGGCGGCATTCGCGAACTGTCGCGGTCAAGGTGCTCCGGCCCGATCCGGACGCGGGCTACGACGCGAAGCGCTTCCTCCGTGAGATTCAGCTCGCGGCGGGCTTGCAGCATCCCCACATCCTGCCGGTGTACGGCTCCGGGGCGGTCGACGGCACGCTGTTCTACGTGATGCCGTACGTCGCGGGCGAGTCCCTGCGGCGCCGGTTGAATCGGGCCGGCCGGCTCCCACTCCACGAGGCGTTGCGGCTCGCGCGGGAAGTCGCGGATGCGCTGGACTATGCGCATGCGCACGGCGTGGTCCATCGCGACATCAAGCCCGAGAACATCCTGCTCCCGTCGGGGCACGCTGTGGTCGCGGATTTCGGCGTAGCGCTCGTTGTAAGCCGGGCTGCGGACCACTCCGCCGAGCCCGCCTCACTCGACCGGCGCCTCACCACCCTGGGCATGGTCGTCGGAACGCCACCGTACATGAGCCCGGAGCAGGCGAGCGGCGACGGGGCGCTCGACGGTCGGAGCGACATCTACGCGCTGGGCTGCGTTCTCTACGAGATGCTCACCGGCGAGCCCCCGTTCTCCGGGCCGACAGCCCGGGCCACCATCGCGCGGCGGTTCCAGGGTCCTCCCGTGCCGCTGCGCCAGCGCCGGCCCGACGTCCCGGCCGCGGTCGCCACCGTGGTCGACAAGGCACTGGCGATCGAGCCCGTGGATCGCTTTGCCACCGGGGCCGAGTTCGCGTCGGCGCTCGCCGCGGTGGAACCCCGGAACGGGATCGCCGGGCTCGCGGCCCGAGCCACGGGCTGGCGCGCGCTCGCGGTCGTGGCCGGCTCGCTCGCCGTTCTCGCGCTCGCGCTGGCCGCGGCTGGGACGCCGCACCGGCTCGGGCCCAGGAGCCGGCTCGATCCGCGGCGAGTCGCCGTCGCTGCGCTCAGCAACGAGACCGGGGACACGACCCTGAGCCCGTTCGGCGAATTGGTCGGCCGATGGATCACCGACCGGCTGAGCAGCGCGCCGGGGGTGGCCGTCGTGACGTCGGCCATAGTGGTACCGGCGCAGCACGACCTGCATCTCGCCGAAAGTGACGCTGACGATCCCGAACGCTTGCATCGGCTCGCGGTGGAGACCCGGGCCGGGACCCTGGTTTCCGGCTCGTACTACCGGAGTGGGCACGACGAGGTGGAGTTTCACGTAGAGATCACGGACGCAAACTCGGGCCGGCTGTTGCGCGCCATCGGACCGGTGATGGCGGGCGCCGACCACGAGCCTCTCGCGTCTCAGCTGAGCGCCGCTGTAGCCGCGACCGTCGACACGCTGGTGGGCAAGCCCGGCACGCCGACGCGATGACTGGCCGGGCATGGGGCGAAAAGACTGTTCGGTTGGTCCCTATCGCTTACTATAGGTTGCGGCTCACCTGGCCTACCGATGTCACCTGTTCCCGATTGGAGCGACGGTCGTATGACGATGACACTGCGGTTGCCCGCGCTCGCCTTGCTGTTGAGCACCCTGACCGCTGCCGACACGGGGCCGGGCTATCGTGTCCTCAGGAGCTACGTTCTCGGAGGCACGGACGGTTGGGATTACGTCGCGCTGGACTCGGTGCACCACCACCTGTTCGTCGCGCGCCAGACGCGGGTGATCGTCCTAGATCCGGCGTCCGGCAAATTGCTCGGCGAGGTCGCCGGCCTCAACGGAGCCCACGGGACTGCGTTCGCCTACGACGTCAATCGCGGCTTCGCGACGTCCGGTCGGGACAGTACGGTGACGATGTTCAATCTCGAGACCTACGAAGTGCTCGGCAAATTGAAGGCGGACGAGGACGCGGACGCAGTGCTGTACGACCCGGCCACGAAACGGATTTACACTATGAACGGCGACGCTGAGACCTCCACCGTCATTGACCCGGCGGCCGGGAAGGTGGTGGGGACGATTCGCCTGGGTGGAAAACCGGAGTTCGCCGTGTCCGCTGGCGACGGGATGCTGTACGCCAACCTCGAGGACAAGGCGAGCATTGCCGAGATCGACGCCAAGGCACTGAAAGTAGTGCGCGAATGGCCGATGGCTCCCTGCACGTCGCCGACCGGACTTGCGATCGACCGACGGCATCACCGGCTCTTCACCGGATGTCGCAACCGCGTCATGGCGATCTCGGATGCCAGCCAAGGACGCCTCTTAGCGACCGTGCCGATCGGTGCCGGTGTGGACGCAAACGCCTACGATCCAGGGACCGGCTTTGCCTTCAGCTCTAATGGGGACGGCACGCTGACCGTGGTCTCGGAGGAGGCGCCGGGCAAGTTCGGTGTTGCAGAGACGGTTCCTACGATGACCGGTGCCCGGACGATGGCGTTGGACCCCACGACCCACATGCTGTACTTGGTCGGTGCGAAGTTTGGCCCCCTGCCGGATTCGGCTTCGTCCGGGACCGGCCGCCGCCGGCCGCCGGTGCTGCCCAACTCCTTCACGCTCCT
>Ga0070706_100005735_pt1 | contig 11806 bp, 10 predicted proteins | sample KBSK5501metaG_FD_65476 | JGI IMG/M metagenome (GOLD analysis project Ga0070706, IMG submission 65476) | Corn, switchgrass and miscanthus rhizosphere microbial communities from Kellogg Biological Station, Michigan, USA - KBS K5-50-1 metaG | ecosystem: Host-associated > Plants > Roots >...
CGCCCCTGTACTGTCACGGCCCGACTGACCGCGTTCGGTCCGGCATTGCAGGTGAGTGACGGTTCGGCCAGGCCGAACGCGGCTTCCGGTCCGATTTCGGACGGTCCGCCCGATCCCATGCACCTCCCACCGAAGTCGTCCCGTTTCGGAGTCCGAAATCGGACCGTCGCCTCCGGAACCGATCTGTCCGCCGGCAGCGTTCGAGATCGGACATCGGAACGCATGGACGGCGCGCGCAGCCCCGAATCGAAACGGCGCCCGTTGGGCACGGGCGCCGCTCGTTCGATCGGGCTCCGCGGTCAGCCGACCGGGGCGGCCTCCGCCCGGCGGCTCGCCTCGGGCGCCTCGGCGCTCGTGCCGGCCGTCGCGTCGTCGGCCCCGTCGGCCGCGTCGTCCTGGCCGCCACCGGCCGTGCCCTCGACGTCGAGGAGATAGCCGATGCCCTGGAACGTCCGGATCCGGCCGGGCTCACCGGGCTTCGCGCCCAGCTTCCGACGGACGCGGCTGATCCAGACCCGCAGGTACTGGAGGTCGTCGCGGTACTCGGGCCCCCAGACCTTTGTCAGGAGCTCCGTGTGGAGCACGACCTTGCCGGGATGCGTGGCGAGGTGCTGGAGCAGCAGCCACTCCGTGCGGGAGAGCTGGACCAGCTCGCCGTTGCGGCGGACCATCCGCCGCTCGAGGTCGATCTCGACGTCGTCGAAGGCGACGACGCCGGCCCCGGGCTCGACCCCGGTCGAGCGCCGGATGACCGCGCGAACGCGGGCGGCCAGCTCGTCCGGGTGGAAGGGCTTGGCAATGTAGTCGTCGGCCCCGAGGTCGAGGCCTTTCGCCTTGTCGGCGGTCGCGCCCTTCGCGGTCAGGAGGATGACCGGCACCGGCCGCTGCTCGCGCAGCTGGCGCATGACCTCGATGCCGTCGAGGTCGGGCATGACGATGTCGAGGAGCACGATGTCGGGTCGGATCTCCTCCGCCTTGGCAAGGGCGTCCTCCCCGCCCGTCGCGGTGACGACCCGGAAGCCCTCCTCGCTCAAGGCGATCGAGACCAGCTTCGTGATTCGGGGCTCGTCATCGGCGACGAGGACCAGGGGTTGAGTTCCCACGCGACACCTCCGGGGGTCTGGATACTACGTGTCCGGCGACGCTTTGGACGAGTCGGCCGGTCGTTCCAAGTCGGCCGGCCCACTCGCCTGGGCCAATCCGGGGTTACGACGGCTGGGGAGCCGCCGGCTGGATTGCGTTGTTCTCGGTGGTCGGGCCGGTGATCGACCCGCGGATGCCGGCATGCCCGGCCTTCCGTCACTCTCGCCGACCCATGGTCGCGCCTGTCCGGCTCGGACATTGCAGAACCGTTGCATGGGCATAACAACTCGGGCCCGTTTCGAGCGCGCCGGCTCCCGCACACGCCACCGCCGGCTCGATCGGATACGCTGCGGCACGATGAGCTTTGCGAGTGACGATCTCCGCCGGATCGCGGACGCGGTCGAGGTCGAGATCGAGACCCAGGCCCCCAACGGGCCCAGCCACCGGACGGTCATCTGGATCGTCGTCGACAGCACGGAGACCTTCATCCGCTCGTACCGCGGGCCGACCGCGCGCTGGTACCGCGAGGCCACCGCCAACCCGGCCGTGGCGCTCCATGTCGATGGGCGGCGGATCCCCGCGACGGCCATTCCCGCGACGGATCCCGACTCGATCGAGCGGACCAGCGAGGGCTTCCGGCGGAAGTATGCGAACGACCGATCGATGCCGGTGATGATCGCGCCGGAGGTCCTCGACACCACGCTCCGACTCGAGCCGACCTGACCGGCCAGCCGTCACGACCCATCCCCGAGGCAGCGATGTACTTCGACGAATTCAAGCACCAGCTCCCGGACATCGATCCCGCCGAGACGCAGGAGTGGCTCGACTCCTTCGACCAGCTCGTCGCGCAGGAGGGCGAGAGCCGGGCCCGCTTCCTCGTCTACAAGCTCCTCAAGCGGGCGCGGCAGCTGCATGTCGGGCTGCCGCCGCTGACCCAGACCCGCTACATCAACACGATCAGCCCGGAGCAGGAGCCGTTCTTCCCGGGTGACGAGCAGATCGAGCTCCGGATCCGCCGGATCATCCGCTGGAACGCGGTGGCGATGGTCCTCCGGGCGAACAACCGGTTCTCGGGAATCGGCGGCCACCTCGCGACATACGCCTCGGCGGCCTCGCTGTACGAGGTCGGCTTCAACCACTTCTTCCGTGGCAAGGACGACGGACAGTCCGGCGACCAGGTCTTCTACCAGGGCCACGCGGCGCCCGGGATCTACGCCCGGGCGTTCCTCGAGGGACGCCTCAGCGAGGACCAGCTCGACCACTTCCGGCGGGAGACCGTCCCGGGCCAGGGCCTGTCGTCGTATCCCCATCCGCGGCTCATGCCCGAGTTCTGGGAGTTCCCGACGGTCTCGATGGGCCTCGGGCCGATCAGCGCGATCTACCAGGCCCGCTACAACCGCTATCTCCAGAACCGGGGCCTGCTCGACACCTCCGGATCCCGCGTCTGGGCGTTCCTCGGCGACGGCGAGACCGACGAGCCCGAGTCGCTCGGCGCGCTCCACCTGGCCGCCCGCGAGGGCCTGGACAACCTGACGTTCGTCGTGAACTGCAACCTCCAGCGGCTCGACGGCCCGGTCCGGGGCAACGGCAAGATCATCCAGGAGCTGGAGTCGGCCTTCCGCGGCGCGGGCTGGAACGTGATCAAGGTGATCTGGGCCCGCGAGTGGGACGAGCTCCTTGCCCGCGACGTCGACGGCGTCCTCGTCGAGCAGATGAACAACACGCTCGACGGCGAATTCCAGAAGTTCTCCGTCGCCGGCGGGGCGTACATCCGGGAGCACTTCTTCGGGCCGGACCCGCGGCTGCGGAAGCTCGTCGAGCACCTCTCGGACGACGATCTCGCGCGGCTCCGCCGGGGCGGTCACGACTACCGCAAGGTCTACGCCGCGTACAAGGCCGCGACCGAGTCGAAGGGCTCGCCGACGGTGATCCTGGCCCACACGGTCAAGGGTTGGACGCTCGGTCCCGGCGTCGAGGCCCGGAACATCACCCACCAGGCGAAGAAGCTGTCCGAGGCGGAGCTGAAGATCTTCCGCGACCGGATCGAGCTGCCGATCCCCGACGCGAAGCTGAAAGACGCGCCGTACTACCACCCGGGTCCGGACTCCGAGGAGGTCCAGTACCTCACCGAACGCCGGCGCGCCCTCGGCGGCGCGGTCCCGAAGCGGGTCGTTCGCGCCGCGCCCCTTCCCAAACCACAGGACGCGGTGGACAAGGAGTTCGCGGCCGGATCTGACACCGCCGTCTCCACGACGATGGTCTTCAGCCGGATCCTGCGGAACCTGATCCGCGACAAGGAGCTGGGGCCGCGGATCGTCCCGATCATCCCGGACGAGGCGCGGACGTTCGGTATGGACCCCCTGTTCAAGGAGGTCGGGATCTACGCGGCGCTCGGGCAGAGATACGAGCCGGTGGACTCGGACCTGATCCTCTCGTACCGCGAGGCCGTCGACGGCCAGGTCCTCGAGGAGGGGATCACCGAGGCGGGCTCGATGGCGAGCCTCCAGGCGGCCGCGACCTCGTACGCGTCGCACGGCTTCCCGATGATCCCGTTCTACATCTTCTACTCGATGTTCGGCTTCCAGCGGACGGGCGACCAGATGTGGGCGCTCGGCGACGCCCGTGGCCGAGGGTTCCTGATGGGCGCGACCGCCGGCCGGACGACTCTCACCGGCGAGGGCCTCCAGCACGACGACGGACACTCCCACGTCCTCGCGTCCACGATCCCGAACCTGCGCGCCTACGACCCGGCGTTCGCCTACGAGTTGGCGGCCGTCGTCCGCGACGGGATCGAGCGGATGTACCACCGCGGCGAGGACGTCTTCTACTACATCACGATCTACAACGAGAACTACGCCCAGCCGAAGAAGCCCGACGGCGTCGACGACGGGATCATCCGGGGGCTCTACCGGTTCGCCGAGGCGCCCGATCTCGGCCGGAAGGCGCAGCGGGCGCGGCTCGTGGGCTCCGGCTCGATCCTCCAGCAGGTCATCGCCGCCCAGCAGCTGCTCGCCGAGAAGACCGGCATCGCCGCCGAGGTGTACTCGGCACCGTCCTTCCCACTGCTCCGACGCGACGCGCTCGAGACGGAGCGTTGGAACCGGCTCAACCCGGCGGAAACGCCGCGCGTCCCGTACGTCTCGACCGTGCTCGGTCCGGACGGTGGACCGATCGTCGCCGCGAGCGACTGGATGAAGACGCTGCCCGACATGGTCGCCCGATGGCTGCCGCCGTACTACGTGTCGCTCGGGACCGACGGCTTCGGCCGATCCGATACGCGCGAGGCGCTGCGCACGCTGTTCGAGATCGATCCGCCCCATATCGCGGCCGCCGCGGTGACCGAGCTGGGTCGCTGCGGGGCGCTGCCGGCGGCGAAGGTCGCCCGAACGGTCGCCGACCTGGGCGTGGACCCGAAGAAGCTCGACCCGCTGGCGCTCTAGCGTCGGCCCCGAGCCACCGTGCGGGCAGCGCCCGCGCCCGTCATGCCACTGATATGGCCGTCCCCTCCGTCGGGGCGCGCCCGGTCGTCGCTGCTGCGTACCGTCGGACGAGTCGAACCGGTCGTTGGCCCAGACCGATCGGTGACGAAGTCACCAGGAGAAGCGACATGACCCGTGACGATCTCAACGATCCGAACCGCCCGTACGATCCGAACCGCCGTGTTGTCGTCGAGGACGACGAGACGGTCGTGAAGGACCAGGAGCACGGCAACGAGGCGTTCGGCGCCGGTGCCGGCGCGCTTGCCGGCGCGGGTGCCGGCATGGCCGTCGGTGGCCCTCCGGGTGCCGTCGTCGGTGGCGCGATCGGCGCAGTGGGCGGTGCGGTCGCCGGTGAGGCGACCGAGGGCCGCGACGAAGCCGGCGCGGGTGCCGGTGGGCTCGCAGGCGGGCTCGGTGGCGCGGCCATCGGTGGCGCGATCGCCGGACCTCCGGGTGCCGTGGTCGGTGGTGCCGTCGGCGCGGCCGGTGGCGCCGGCATGGGCGACAAGACCGAGGAAGCGGCCGAAGGCGAGCAGTCCGACACGGAGGTCGAGGAGCGCCGCGACTAGTCCATCCCGGGTTCCAGGCCGAGCCTGCGGCCGCGGTCCCGATCCTCGGGACCGCGGCCCCTTCACATCCGAGGGATCATTGACGCATGCTCCGTCCTCTTCGCATCGCCCAGGTCGCACCGCCGATGGAGACGGTGCCGCCCGACGCCTACGGCGGGACCGAACGGATCGTCTTCGAGCTCGTCTCGGAGCTCACCCGTCGCGGCCACGACGTGACGACGTTCGCACCCGGCGACTCGAGCGTTCCGGGAACGCTCGTCGCGACGGTGCCTCGGGCGCTCCGGCCGGTCGGTCACGGCGGCGACATCGGCGGCTATCTCCTGTCCACGATGCTCAAGGCGCTCGACCGCCAGGCGGACTTCGACCTGATCCACAGCCACCTGGACTGGTACGGCCTGATCCTCCGACGGGCGTCCCGCACCCCAGTCGTCTCGACCTTCCACGGCCGTCTGGACATGCCCTGGTCGCGGGACGTGTTCGCCGACAACCCGACGGGCGTGGTCGCGATCAGCGAGTCCCAGGCGTCGGTCCACCCGGAGGTGCCCTGGACGATCGTCCACAACGGGCTGACCCTCGACAAGGCGCCGTTCGAGCGGCGCCGTGACGACGCGCTCGTCTTCGTCGGGCGGGTCACGCCCGAGAAGGGGATCGTCGACGCGATCCGGATCGCGGAGCTGGCCGATCGGCCGCTGAAGATCGCCGCCAAGGTCGGCCCGACGCCCGGCGAGCAGGACTTCAACGAGCGCGTCTTCGAGCCTGCCCTCGAGGCGGCCGGCAGCCGCGTCGAGTTCCTCGGGGAGCTCTCGACGGCCGATCGGGACGCCCTGTTCGCCCGGAGCCACGCCGTCCTGATGCCGGGTTCGTGGCCCGAGCCCTTCGGGCTCGTCGCGATCGAGGCCCTCGCGTGCGGCGCGCCGGTGATCGCTCGCCGCGTCGGCGGCCTCGACGAGATCATCCGGGACGGGGTCGACGGATTCTTCGGCGACGACGTCACCGAGATGGCGTTCATGGTGGAGCGGGTTGCGTCGCTCGACCGCGACGCGATCCGGACGTCCGTGGTCGACCGCTTCTCGGCGACCCGGATGGCCGATGGCTACGAGGCGCTCTATGCCCGGTTGCTCGGCATCGACGAGGGCGACGCGTCGAGCGACCCGAGCCGGCGCGTCGTGGAGATGCGTGCGCGGGCCTGAGGTACGGATTGCAAGCTCGGCTAGCACCATCTCCGCGGCGGCCCTTCAGCAGGCCCTGAGCGGGCCAGGGACGTGCTGAATGCAAGCCACGGTGGGGACCGGGCCGGATTCGCGTGCCCCGGACCTCGTCGCGCTTGATTGCGCTACCCGGAGTTGCAATCCGAACTCCAGGGAACGACCGCGCGCGACCCCGACGCTCAGGTCGATCAGGCCCGGGCGATCACCCGACGAAGCAGTAACCACGCGGCGCCGACATAGGCGATCCCCAGGCCGCCCAGCAGCCAGATCTGCCAGACCGCGTTCGTCCCGCCCCGGAACATGAAGTCCTCGAGCAGGCGGATCCCGTTCGCGACGGGCAGCGCGTAGATCAGCGACCGGATCGGCTCGCTGAACTCGTCGATCGCCAGCACGAAGCCGGAGAAGAAGACCGACGCGAGGAGCAGCAGCAGCGACAGCTGGACGGCCTGTGGCTCGGAATCCGACACGGCCGCCACGAGCAGGCCGAGCCCGAGCGACGCCCCGATCAGCAGGACCAGGATCAGGGCCAGCCAGCCCGGATCGCCGAGCATCGGCGCCCCGAAGCCGCGCACGAGGACGGCGATCGTCACCAGCCCGACCGCCCCGCTGAAGAGCCCGAAGGCGATCAGCTTGCCGGTGACCAGCTCCGCGGTCGTGATCGGGGAGATCCGGAACAGCTCGACGAGGCCGCTCGTCCGCTCTCGAACCAGCGAGAGTGCGATCAGGGTGATCGCCATGTGCTGGATGATCAGGGCGAGGACCGCGGGCCCGAAGAACTGGACGACGGTCGGTTCGGACTGGGCGACGTTGTCCAGGTTCGCCTCCGTCGGAGCGGCGATTACCGCCGGCGGGATCTTCGCGACCTGTGGCACGCCTGCCTCGAGCGCATAGCCCTCGCCCTTCTCGACCGCCTGCTCGATGATGCTGCGGTTGATCGCCGCCTCGAGCCCCCGGGCCAGGAAGGTCGCGTAGCTCACCCGGACGGGGTCCGTGAAGTTGACCCGGACGTCGATCGGGGTCCGGAGGCCCTCCTTGAAGCGCTGCTGGACGTCGGCCGGCGCGACGAGGACGACGTCGACGGCCTGGCGGTTGAGGCGATCCATGGCCGACGCCTCATCGGGCGTGACGTCGACGATCTTCAGCCCCTCGCCGGCGATCTGGGCATAGGTTTCGGTGTCGGTTGGCAGCCCCGACTGCGGCGGCACGACGACGATCGTGTCGAGGGGTCGGCGGAAGCCGCTGTAGCCGAGCCCGAACAGGGCCATGATCAGGAACGGGCCGATGAGGAGGCTGACGAGTGCGCCCGGCCGCCGGACGATCGTCACGAGCTCCTTGCCGACGATCGCGAGGATCCGCGTCAGCGTCTTGAAGAGCGTCATGCCGCGGCCGACCCCGGACGATCCGTGGAACCCGCCGCGTCGTCTCCTCCGCCGGTCGATGACTCGGCGGCCATCCGGGCCCCGTGCCGTTCCACGAGGATCGCGAAGATCTCGTCGAACGAGAGACGCAGCTCCCGGGCCGATTCGACCTCGGTGCCCGACGACCGAATCCGGTCGACGACGACCGGCAGGGCGATGCCGGCGTCGTCGACGGCGACCCGGAGCTTTCGGGGACCAACCTGGACGACGTCGACGACCCCCGGCGTGCTCTGCAGCTCGGCGCCGTCGAACAGCGTGCCGGTCTCGATGTCGAGCAGGTCGCCGTTCGTCGCCATGCGGCGGAGCTCACCGGGCGTGGCGAGGGCGATGATCTCGCCGCCGACGATCAAGGCGACCGCGTCGCACTCCTCCGCCTCGCTGATGTGCTGGGTGGTGACGAGCAGCGTCCGGCCGGCGTCGCGGAGCCGGTGGAGCTCGTCCCAGATCGAGCCGCGGAGCAGGGGATCGATGCCGGCGGTGGGCTCGTCGAGGATGATCAGCTCCGGCTCGTGGACCAGGGCGCACGCCAGCTCGAGGCGGCGCTGCATCCCGCCCGAGAGCCTCCCGGCCCGCTTGCCGCGCGCCTCCCAGAGGTCCACGACGTGGAGGACCTCGCGGACGCGCCGGCGACGCCGCCGCCAGAGCATCCCGAAGAGGCTCGCGACGAAGTCGATGTTCTCGCCGGCGGTCAGGTCCTCGTACAGGGTGAAGAGCTGCGGCATGTAACCGATCCGCTCACGGTCTCGACGGCGGAACCGGGCGGGCTCGACGCCCATGACCCGGACGTCGCCCTCGGTCGGCCGGATCGCGCCCGTCAGCATCCGGATCGTCGTCGTCTTGCCGGCACCGGACGGCCCGATGATCCCGAGGATCGTTCCCCGCGAGACGCTGAGGTTGATCCGGTCGACGGCGGGCCGCCCGCCGTACCGGCGGGAGACGCCGCGCATGACGACGACCAGGTCGCGCGGGTCAACCGCGGGCGCCGGTTCGACCGCAGGCCCCGGATCGGTCGGCGGCGCCTGATCGGCTGGGGGTGTCGCACCTGGGGGATCGGCAGCGGGGCGCTCGTGGTCCGGTCGGGGGTCGTCCGTCATACGTCCTCCTGGGCCGGCGCAGGGAGCCGGGTGGGCGAGCGGAGTGTGCCAATGCGGCCATCCCGCGGACGCGTGCGACGGCCGTCGGGACGCTTGCGTTCTCGTGTCGGACGCGCTCGGCCCGGCCGGGAGTGGGTGCGCTGCAACGCCGCTGGCATCGACCGCAGCGGCCTGGCCGCGGGATCGAGACGCGCCGACCGCGACCCTGCGACCGACATGAAGGGCCCACGATGACCGACGATCGGGAGACGGTTCGCGGCCTGCGGCATTGCGCCGACGATCGGCCGGGGATCGCCCGCCGCCGATCCGGCCGAGGGTTCGTCTACCTCGATCCCGATGGCCGCCGGATCGCCGACGAGGAGCGCCTCGCCCGGATCCGGGCGATCGTGATCCCGCCGGCCTGGACCGATGTCTGGATCTGCCCGTGGCCGAACGGCTACTTGCAGGCGACCGGGCGCGACGCCCGCGGCCGGAAGCAGTATCGCTACCACCCCCGCTACCGCCGCCGTCGCGACGACGCGAAGTTCGCCCGCCTGATCGCCTTCGCCCGTGCCCTGCCTGCGATCCGGCAGCGGGTCGACGAGGATCTCGCCCGCCCCGGCCTGCCGCGCGAGAAGGTCGTTGCCGCGGTCGTTCGCCTCCTCGAGCTGACCCTCATCCGCGTCGGGAACGACGAGTACGCGCGGCTCAACCGATCCTTCGGGTTGACGACGCTGCGCGATCGCCACGCCGTCGTCCGTGGCTCCGAGGTCCGGTTCCGGTTCCGGGGGAAGTCGGGCCGCCAGCACGAGGTCGGCCTGCGCGATCGACGGCTCGCGGCGGTCATCCGGCGCTGCCGGGACCTGCCGGGCCAGGAGCTCTTCCAGTGCGTCGGTCCCGACGGCAAGCCGGTCGACATCGCCTCCGACGACGTCAACCGGTACCTCGACGCGATCGAGCCAGGGGTCACGGCCAAGGACTTCCGAACCTGGGCCGGCACGGTTCTCGCCTTCCGGGCGCTGACCGCGCTCGGCGAGGGCGAGACCAGCCGGGAACGGCAACGAAACGTCGCCACCGCGATCCGCGAGACGGCGACGAGCCTCGGGAACACCGCCGCCGTCGCCCGCCAGGCCTACGTCCACCCGGCGGTCGTCGACGCGTATCTCGACGGACGGATCCGCACCGCTCTCGTCGAAGCCGTCGAGGTCACCGACGACCCACCGGGCGCCACCGACCCCGACGAGGAACGGGCGGTCGTGGCTCTCCTCCGGGCGCGACTCCGCGACGACGCCCGCCGTGTCCGGGCCGGGAGGCGAAAGGGAAACCGAGCGACCCCAAGCGGTCAGGCCGGCTAGGCGTCTCGGCCCGAGGTCAGCCGGCGTCGACGGGCAGCGCGAACGCCGTCTCCACCCCGCCCCCGTGCCGATTCCGGACCCAGACGCGGCCGCCCATCGCCTCCACGAGGTTCCGGGCGACGAAGGGTCCGACGCCGCTCGCCGACAGCCGGCCCGAGTCGGTCTCGTCCGGCAGGTCGAAGGCCCGCGCCTGCTCTCCGGGGGTCAGCTTCGGTCCGCGGTCGAGAACGCGGAACGTGACCTCAGGCGACGCCTCCTCGTGGTCGACGCGGAGGGTCACGGGTCGGCCGGGACCACCGAAGCGGGCCGCGGCCAGGGCCAGGTCACGGGCGGCATGCTCGACGTAGGTCGCGTCGGCACGGACCGGCGGCGGGTCCGCGGCCCCATCCCGAACGAAGACGACGTCCGGTGCCCGCCCCGCGACGACGCGGGCGGTGACGTCGGCGACCCGTTGCAGGAGCACCGGCTCGTCCAGGGGATCGAGCGCGTGTCGATCGAGCCGGGCGATCGCGATCAGGTCCTCGACGAGGTCGTACAGGCGCGCCGCCTCTGCGCTGATGTCGAGCGCCAGCGTCCGTGACGCGGGTGGCGACAGGTGTGCGCCATGCGCGAGGACGGACGAGCCGGCGTAGATCGTCGTGATCGGCGTCCGCAACTCGTGCGACATGATCGCGAGGAAGGCATCGGCCTCCGGCCGGTCCTCTGCGTGGCCGCGACGCCCATCGGCAGGACGTTCGTCGAGATCACGATTCAGCATCATGAGATCAAGGATCGGAGCCCGGGCTGGTCGAACGGGCGCCCGTCGGGCCATGTCACCTTGCGGACATATCGCAGGCGCATTCCCGTCGGTCCGTTCTTTCGAGCTGGCCCACGCGGCCCCGGTCGACGGTCCGTCACGTTCCGGCGTGCGTATCCTCCCGCGTCCCTCGTCCGCGTCTGCGAGGCGATTGTCAGCGGGCGACCACCCGGGGTCGTGCGCGCGCGAGCCCGGCGCTGCTTCGATCTGCGAGTCGATCGCCGCCCGTCGGACGGCGGCCGAGGGAGATCGAACCGCCGTGGACGCCATCCTCAAGCCCATCGGTGAAGCGATCGGCGCGTTGCTCGCCGACCCGACCGTCGGGTTGATCCTCCGGGTCGCGGCGGCGTATTGGGTCGTCGTCTGGCTCGCGTCCGCGCTCTGGGCGTTCGTCGACCTGCGGCGCCGGACCGCCAACCTGCTGCTGCCCTACGTTTCGGCCGCCGTGATCGTCCTCGCTTCGCCTGTCCTGTTCCCGTTCGCCATCCTCGTCCATCGGATCGTCCGCCCGGCCGCGACGGTGGCCGACCGGCGCCTGGCGGCCCTCCGCGATGCCGCCCTCGCTGGCGAGCTCGACCTGGCGAGATGTGCCGGCTGCGGGACCGTCGCCGACCCGGACTGGATCCTCTGCCCGGAGTGCCGCCGGCCGCTCGGCCACCGCTGCGATCACTGCGGCCGGACGGCGGGCATCGACTGGGACATCTGCGCCTGGTGCGGCTCGACGCTCGGAGCGGCTCCCCTGGCGGGCGTCGTCCGGCACTGAGGACCCGGGATACGAGATCGCCGCCCGCCGGGCACCGGCGGGCGGCGACGAACGGCCCGATC
>Ga0070706_100005737_pt1 | contig 11804 bp, 8 predicted proteins | sample KBSK5501metaG_FD_65476 | JGI IMG/M metagenome (GOLD analysis project Ga0070706, IMG submission 65476) | Corn, switchgrass and miscanthus rhizosphere microbial communities from Kellogg Biological Station, Michigan, USA - KBS K5-50-1 metaG | ecosystem: Host-associated > Plants > Roots >...
GGACCGTTGCGTGGCGCTGCAGACCGATCCTGCCCTGATCGCGACCATCCAGTCGGCGACTCACTATCACTGGTGGCCTGCCGATTATTCACCGATAACATAACATCATTTGGTATTATTCCAGCCTGGACCTGCATGCTACTAAGTTCATCGTGTCGTTCCTTCCGCTTGCGTTGATCGGCGTCATGGTGTGGCGCGTCTTCACGTGAGGTTCACAGCCGAGAACTCAGCTATTGACAGCAAGTGCGCTTGCTCGCGCAGGAAACGCCAGCGGGTCTGGCTGGATGACGCGCCTTTCCGGAAGCCAAAGACCATCGAGGGAGCGACCTTGTAGACAAGCGCCTCGCCACCAGCGCCAGAGAAGGCTCCGTCGAATACGGTGTAGCGCCCCTTGCTCCCATAGTTTGCTTCGTAGCAATCGGCGATGCTCTGAAGAGTAGTGTTCTCGTCCACCTGCACAGCATCCGCCTTCGTGACGATCAGATCAAGGCCACCACTCAGCCTGTTACATCCGAAGGACGCAACGGGCTTCCGCGCAAGGTCGCGCGCCTTCCGTGTGGCGCGTCTTGCGCAGGCATGTATTGCGCAGGCATGTATTGCGCAGGCATGTATTGCGCAGGCATGTATTGCGCAGGCATGTATTGCGCAGGCATGTATTGCGCCGTCGAGCCAGATACCCAGGACCGGCGCGACGTGAGGGCGGCCATCCGGACCAGTGGTCGCCGGCCAGTAGGTCATGGCGCCTTGAAGACTGCTGACCGTCTGCGTCCATATCGTTGTTGGCCACGCATCATCCGCACGATATCCTCGACCCGAAGAGAGTCGCCTGTTCCTCATGCTTGTTCCTCCTTTTCCTCCAGCATTAGCGGCGTCATGGTTGGGCGCCGCGTTCAGCCAAACGCCTGGGCCAGGGCGTGCTCCGGTTCGACCAGGAAGACCACACGGTCGTCTCGCAGCAGGTAGGGCTTAAGAATTCGCGTGGGCGGTAGCGATCGCGATTGACCCCCAACTCCGCGATCCGGCAATGCGAGGTCCTGAGCCTGAAGGCGAGACGGAGCGAAGATGGCGACATCAGGCTTGCGCTCCTCCCGGACCGGTCGCTCGCCACCTGGTCGATTCGGAGCTCGTCGCCAGCGACGACCGGCGACGGTCCCACCACGGTCCCACCACAGCGATCGGTGCGGTGTTGTATGGTACGCTTTGGCATAGGCGCTGGGTCCACTTCGCGCGCAACGCCCTCGCATCCAACATATCCAACGTTCCAAGGCAGTGGCGTGACTGGTGGCGCCCACCATCACTACAGTCTTTGCTCAACTGGAGCTCGAGATGGCGCGGCAGCAACGGCCCACGTTGCCGAGGACCTACACCTCCGCGATGCAACGCTGGCGGCCTCGCTCGATGCTGCCGTAGCCGAGGCATTGGCGCACGGGGCGTCCACGTCATCCATAGGTCCAACAGGTCTCTGCAGCTGTCCACTCGGCTCGATTGCGGACATCACGCGCCTCAGAGGGAGTTGAATGTGCGCCTATTTGAGCCCGTGTCCTGGCCGGCGTCCTATCAACTAGCGCCGACGCAAGTGCATGTCTGGTGTGCTTCGCTAGACCAGCCTCCGATTCGCTCAGAAGAGTTGGCGGAGTGGCTCTCGCCAGACGAGCGCGCCCACGCCCGGCGCCTGCGCAGTGAAGAGAGCCGAAGCCACTACATTAATTCGAGAGGCCTGTTGAGAGTACTAATTGGCGGGTATCTGGGCATGGAACCCTCAGGAGTGCAATTCAGTATTGGACCGCACGGAAAGCCCGACGTCGGTTCTGCTGGCGGCGCTTCGCTACTTCAGTTCAATCTCTCTCATTCCGAAGGATTGGTTCTCTTCGCCTTTGCCAGTCGGTGGCGCGTCGGCATTGATGTTGAGCGCATCCATCCAATCTCCGACCTGGATGCCATCATCGAGCGCTTCTTTTCGCACCGGGAAGCCGCTCAGATGCGCGCTCTTCCCAAAGAGCGTAAGATGGATGCCTTCTTTGCTGCTTGGACACGTAAAGAGGCGTATCTAAAAGCGATAGGAGACGGTCTTACGCGACCACTCCAGGCAGTCGAGGTCTCGGTCATGCCGGGCGAACCAGCGCAGTTACTTTGCGTGCATGGCAATCACAAGGAGACAGAGCGTTGGCGTATCGCGGAACTCAGACCGGCGGCGGACTATACGGCTGCTCTAGTTGTCGAAGCGCCCGAGTGGGATCTGGTACTCTGGCTGCTGGCTGGTCAGCGAACAGGGGCAGAACTGTGACTCTCGTAGACATGCGACGCTAGCGTAAACATGCGCTATGGGGGCGCGCAGCCAGATTTGTGCGCTCCAATGACCCCGTCTACCCCAGGCGACCGACAGTGGGCTGTTGGTCGACGGGGTGTGCTTGCTCGCGCGACTCCTGCGCCAGGCCAAACCGCTGGTCGCCGCGCCACTCGCGGGCGTGCGCGACGCCTTCCGTTCCCGGCTGCGTACGGTGCGCCGCACGGCGCAGCGGTTGCATCGCCTGCGACGACGGCCGCTGCCGACAGCCACCAAAGCCGCGCTCCAGCGCACGCTGTAGCAGACGCTCCTGCAGGCCACACAGCAGACGGTGCAGCAAGTAGTGCGTGTGCGCATCGCGCTGGCGCCTTCGGGGCAGGAGCGCCGTCGCCCGCTCGAGCCAGTCCCCCGGCGTGCACGGCGGCTTCAGGCCCAGATCGACCACTTCCTTCCCCTCGTCGAGCGCGTTATCGCGCAAGCGCGGGCCCGCGTGCTGGACGGTCGGCAGGTCCCCGCTCGCGAGAAAGTGCTGAGTCTGTTTGAGCCGCACACCCGCCTCATCCCGCGGCACAAGGGCGGAGCCACGGTGGAGTTCGGCCGTCAGGTCATGCTCGCGGAGGTCGAGGGCGGGATTGTCACCCGCTTCTCCACGCTCGCCACTGGGGAGTCCGATCGCCACCAGGCCCTCCCGGCGGTCCTGCAGCACCAGCGACTGTTTGGGCGCGCCCTGGCTGCTGACGGGAGATCGTGACGTCCACGCCAAAGGCGTGGAAGAGCAGGCGCAGGCCTTGGGCGTGCGCCACGTCGCCATTCCGCGCTCAGGACCCACCACGCCGGCACAACGTACGCGCGAGCGGGACCGCGCCTGGAGGCGGCGCTATCGCTGGCGCGCGGGCATCGAGGGACGCAGCAGCAGTCTGCGGCGTGACTACGGGCTGGAGCGCTGTCCCTACCATGGAGAGGTGGGCCTGGAACGTTGGGTCGGCTGGGGGGTGGTGGCGAGCAATCTGCGCCGGATGGGTTGGCAGTTGACCACGCACCGATCGCCGCTCGCGCACGCCGCTTGAGCGCTATCCGCTGCACCGTGCGGTACAACGGATGCTTGGCGTGACGGCCGGTCTTATGAGCCCCCAAGCCATTTCGCAGCGGCAACTAACACTTGGCCCACTCGCTAGCCTTTGAGGCCGGCGAGCACCACCTCGAAGACACGCTCGGCCCTTGTGGCGCCCTCGGCGCCTGGCTCGACCATCAGCGCGATGCTGTGCACCAGGCGCAGCAAGTCGGTGATCTCGATATCGCGACGCACCGCCCCAGCCTTTTGCGCGCGCGCCAGCAACTCGCCGCCAACCGCATGCATCCGTGCCTTGCACTCTGAGATCTGCGGCGAGATCTCGCCAGCCATGAGCGCCTCTTTGAGGCCACGCATGGTCAGGTTATAGGTAAGCAACGAGTGCAGCCAAAGCGGAAGCGCCTCGGCGGGTGACCTGGTGGCCAGCAACTCACGCCCCTGTACGAAATGAGCGTTCACTTGGTCACGATAGACCGCTTCGAGCAACGCCTGCCGGTTGGGGAAATGCCGGTAAAGCGTTCCAATGCCTACTCCCGCGCGCTTCGCCACTTCTTCGAGGCTCACGTTTGCGCCTAGCTCCCCGATTGCGGCAGACGCCGCCGCGACCAGGCGCTCATAGTTCTGACGCGCGTCAGCGCGTAATGGCCTCGGCGTTGAGGTCTGCGCGCCCTCGATCTCCATTTGAATTTTCTCCAAACCCTCCTCAGGGGGTTGCATAAACGGAGGTATCCTCCGTATAATATCTTCAAGCGGAGGAATCCTCCGCTTACTATATGGAGGGTTCCTCCATATTATGACACCTGGAGGCCAATGTGTCGAGTATGTCGAGCTCACAGTCACTCGTGGAGCGCCCAGTCACGAGGACGCCTCGCGTCGTGGAGCGCAGCCGCACTATCGCGCTCGCGGTCATCCTGACCGTCCAACTGATGCTGGTGCTGGATGTCACTGTCGTGAATATTGCGCTCCCTCAAATGCAGGAGATGCTTCATTTCTCTCAGAGTAACCTCTCATGGGTCCTCAACGCTTATCTGCTGACCTTTGGTGGCCTGCTATTGCTCGGGGGTCGCATGGGCGATCTCTTTGGCCGCAAGCGCCTCTTCATCGGCGGGGTCATGCTCTTTACCCTGGCCTCGCTCTCTGGAGGCCTGGCCACGTCCGCGGGCTGGCTCGTCGCCGCGCGTGCGGCGCAGGGCATTGGCGCGGCGCTTGCGGCGCCGAGCGCGCTGGCGCTGCTGATGACGAGCTTCCCTGAGGGGCCGCAGCGCAATCGCGCCCTCGGCTATTTCACCGCGGTTTCCAGTGCGGGCGGCTCAATTGGCTTGATCCTCGGGGGCATGCTCACCGCGTGGGTCTCGTGGCGCTGGGCGCTCTTCGTGAACGTGCCGATCGGTATTGTGGTCGTCTTGCTGGCGTCCCGCTTCATCGGGGAAACCGCCCGCCAGCGCGGTCGCCTCGATCTCGCGGGCGCGGTCGCCTCGACCCTTGGCATGGGTACATTGGTCTACGCCTTTATTCGCGCCGGCTCAAATGGCTGGAACGACTCGGGTGCCTGGTGGGCTATCGCGCTGGCAGTCGCTATCCTCGGCGCCTTTGCGGTGATCGAGATGCGGCATGCGCAGCCCATCATGCCCCTCCACTTGCTGGCCGACCGTAACCGGGTCAGCGCCTTTATCAGCGTGCTCTTCACCGTGGCCGCGATGTTTGGGAGCTTCTTCTTCCTGACACAGTTCCTCCAGCGCGTGCTGGGATATAGCCCGGTGGTGACGGGCCTCGCCTTCTTGCCGATGACCCTCTCAATCTTCGCCGTCTCACGCATCGCGCCACGGCTCATCCCGAGGCTGGGCCCTCAGCGCATTCTCATCGGTGGGGCCTCACTGATCGTGCTCGCGACGCTCTGGCTCACGCAGATCTCCATCTCGACCCCCTATGCGCCCGCGATCATTGTCCCGATGATCCTGCTCGGCGCTGGCGTTGGCAGTTCGTTCCTTCCGCTGAGCGTCATCGTCCTCTCGGGCGTCCCCGGGCGGGAGGCTGGCGCGGCCTCCGGTATGCTGCAAACGATGCAGCAGGTGGGCGGAGCGCTCGGCCTGAGCATCCTGGTGACGGCCTTTGGGACGGCGACCCGCGCGACGCCAGCTCGCCTGCTGGTGGGCGCGGCCCCGGCGCTGCGCGCGGAGATCGTCTTCACCCACGGGCTGACGAGCGTCTTCGTCCTCGCGGCGGTCTTCGCGCTCCTCTCGCTGGTCAATGGCGTCCTCGTGCTGCGGGCGCCGTCTCGCTCCGAGCCCGCCACGCAGGTAGTTCTGAGCGAGTAGCTTGCCACGGCAGCAGATGAGCGCAGGCGGCGCTTTCGCATGACCACCTGGCGCTCTTCACGCAGCGCAAAAGGACCTCGGCCCGCATGCTCGCTATTACCCCGGGGCGTCATCACGCGCGTCATCTGACGCGATCTGGACTCGGCGCAGCGCCGCCCAAAGCGGCGCGGCATGGTCCGGATTGACAGCGTTCACAAAGGCGACGAGACCACGCGCACGGCTGACTGTTTCACCAGGCGCCGCAGGTTTTCTTACCGCCGGATTGTCTCCGCGCGCGTCACGTTGGGCGTTGTGCAGGATTGCGCGCAGGCGACGGCGTAGCTGCCGAGGCGCCCCCACCTGATCATTTACCACAAGGCCAGTGACCACTTGTCGGCGCGAGCGCCGCGCCACACGTGTCTTCGCGTCATTGAGCGTGAATCGCTCATCAGCGACTATTCGGCTGACATTCGTGATAAGCCGTCCGACGACGGCGACATCATCACCTGAGAACGTCAGATCGTCTGCGTACCGCGTATAGCTGAAGTCATGCTTGGCGGCGAGTCCTGTGAGGCGCCGATCCAGTCGCCAAGCGACCAGGTTCGCCAGCGCGGGGCTGGTGGGCGCGCCCTGGACGAGATGGCGCGGTCCGACGCTGACATAGAACCGCTCGCCATTGCGGTCGAACGGCTCACGGTCGTACTCCGTGCAGAGCAACGCCAACGTGGACGCCACCGCGTAGGAATAGCCGTGCGCGATGAAGACGCCACGTACGCGCGGGAAGGTAACTGAGGGGAAGAAGTCCCTTAGATCAAGACGAAGCACTACGCGTTTGCCCACGTGCGACAGCGCGTTCGTCGTGATGGACCGACCAGGAACGAAGCCGTGCGCCGCTGGCGCGGTCGGGATCTTCCCCACGAGATCGCCGAGCGCGCGGCGCTGCAAAGACTTCAACTCGCGCTTGGGAGCCAGAATGACGCGTTGTCCACCGCTCCGCTTGGGGACGACGTAGCGCACATAGTGCCATGTTGTGTCCGCCGCGCGATCGTGAGTAAACCAGCGCAGGCGCGCAAGCGGAAGGCCAAGCCATGCGGCGACCTCGCGCTCATCGCGCAGCGACGGCAGCGCGAAGCGGCGTATCTTCTCCTCATCGAATACCGCCGAGCGCTGACGCGCTGACGTTCCCCAGAGGTCCTTGCCGAAGTACCGGCGATCGCCCTTCATGCGGCGTCGGCGCGCCGCTCTCTGGCCGGGCGCCGCGCCGATCTCTTCCTCGTCACGCTCTGCCAGGTCAGCGTCGTCTTCGAACTCCGAATCGTCGTCGTCCACTGACGCATGGGCGAATGAGGAGCCGGGAGTAAGGGTGGCGAAGTTGCGCTCGCGCCTGCTCTTCCATGCGGCGCGCCAGCGACGAAATACGCTCCACATCTGGAAGGGCCCTCCTGGAGAAGGGCCGGCGTGACAGCCCGGTTACGTTCATGCGGTGGAGTGGATCCCCGCTTGTGCGAAGGTGGGGAACCTGCGAAGGTGGGTGAACCCCAGTGTCCCGCCACGGCGTAACGCCGCAGCATCAATGGCTAACCCGGGCTGCCGCCGTCACACGTCGCCATTATAGCAACGTCGCTGCGCCTGCGCAATGGGGGCGCCGCAATGAGCGGTTGCGGCGGGAGGGCTAACATGCGACTCGCAAGTAGGCTGGATACCGCGTGTGTCACTCAGTCTGCGCCAACCGCTCTGTCGCCGCTGCTGACTTGTCCTGGGCCACCTCAAGCGCAAAGGTAACGGCAAGTAGATGCTCGCAGGGACCACGCGACAAGAGGTTGTTCTGGAAGTAGGGGCACTCACAACGACCAAAGCGCAGGCGACCGGTACTGTCGACCGAGACCAGCACATCGTAGACTTGCCCATCCGTGACGCGCGCCTCCGCGCGGGTCTCGCGCCGGTTGTCGTCCCGCCGCTCTGGCGGCGTGATCTCGCCCAGCGCCACCTTTCCGGCGTCGACGAGGCGTTGCGCGGCGACGGCGCGCGGATTGGGCGCGAACAATGCTGCAATGTCGAGCGACTCGGCAAAGAGGTCGCGGTTACGATACTGGCGGGTGGTTGGATCATACATCGCCCGCCCGGCGCGACACAGCGCGAAGAGCGCGCTCTCCGCTTCACTCCTCTCGATACCCATGTCGGCGGCGACCTCATCCCGGCGCGCCAGCAGACGCTCGCCGAGATAGGCGTAGACCCGCGCCACCAGCTTCACGTCGGGTGTCCCGCGTGGCGCGAGCGCATCTAACGCGCTATCCTTCGACCAGTCATTCTTCGTCCAACCCGAGAGGGCGAGCGTGAACTGAAACGGCCCGCAATGACAGATGTAGTAGTGTGGCAGGCCGCGCCCCAGCACCCCAACCGTCACCTTCTCGGCGTAGGGCAGCACGCCTTGCAGCAGCTCGAGCCGTCGCCGCCCCCAGAGGCGTACGCTGCGCTCGTAGCCGCTGTAGCGCGTCCCACGCAAGACAAAGCGCTGGTCCCAGGGTTCGAGCGCGATCACAATCGGCGCGTCGGGGGTGAACTCGACGCGCATCCCATGCGGCAGGGCGGGCGGCTTGTTCTCCTGCAAGAAGGCAATCACCGAGAGCAGGTCAACGGGCTGGGCGTCGAACTGGTAGGGATGCATGGCAAAGGCGCTCTGCACCTGGAGGAACCCTTTGAGCCAGTCATCCGGCACATCGACCTTGCGCTCGACATGTTCACGCGCCCCCGCGCCGACCGTGGTAGAGACACCGAAGCCTGTCGCGCCGACCGTGAACAAGGTGCGCCGCGAGCTGCGTAACTGTGTCAGCGCCTCACGCAATTGCTCGGTAAAGTCGATATTTGTCGTGCCATAGCGCACCTCACCCTCAGGCTCGAACGCGTCCAGCGGCGCGGAGAGGCGGACATAGGAGGATTGGTCGTTGCTGAACGCCTCGAAGAAGAGCTGGTCGTGATGCACGGTGATCACTGGATCGAGCATTTGCAGCCACTCGTCTTCATCGAGCCAGCGCAGGTCGCTCAGGATCACCCGCTGCAGCGCCAGGAGCAGTTGCCGCAGCAGATAAGGCGCCTTCACCCGCCCGGTGAACGCGACGGGCGCGCGACGTCGATTGGTGGCGATCGCCAGCGCAGATACCTCAGGCGTTGTCACGACCGTTGTCGGGTGGTCGTACGCCAGCGCAACCTCCATCGCGGACTCCGTTCTCCTTGCGTCTTCTCAGGCGCTTTGCGGCGCGAGCTCGCGTTGCAGCCGCACGAATGCGACCATCGCCTGCTGGTCCACCGCGCGTTTCCCGCTCAGGTGGAGCGCTTCCTCCACGACTGGGAGGATCTGCCCGGCATATGTCTCTCCCTGGCGCGCCGCCAATTCGAGCGCGCGCAGCGCGAGCTTCTTCGTGCCCAGATGCGCGCCTCCAAGCAGGACGGCGCGCAGGATCAGCAGGTTCTCGCGCACTCGCTCCGCCGCGTCCGCGCCGCCCTCGCCAAGCATCAGCAGGCCAAGGATCTGCACATAGATATTCGGCGACTCCAGGACTTCACGCAGCGCATCCGGCTCGGCGAGCCACGCCCTGCGACGCTGTGTGTATAGGTAGTTGAACGCCGGGTTCAGCGACAGGTTGCGCTTGAAAGACCAGACCTCGTGCGCATTGATCCGGCTCAGCGTCGCAGCCGCATGCCGCACGTACAGCGCAGGCGAGTCGGCTGCGAGGCGATCGAAGCGGGTCGTCAGCATGCGCCCCGTGCGCTGCACCTTATCTTGCGCCTTCAAGTCGGCCTTGCTCCATTGGAGCATCGCGTTGGTGGGATACGCCGCGTTGAGCCAGGACTCAATCTGCCGCAAGAGCTGAAGCGAAAGATAATCCAGAAAGTCCTCATGCTGCTTCGCCTGCGCTTCCTGGAAGAGCGCCTCGTCGTAGGAGCCACGTGCGAACCGCTCCAGAAATGGCGCGAACCGCTGGGCGTCGCGGCGGTAAAACGCCAGCGCGACATCCTCCTCAAGCGTCCAGCCACCCCAGCGTCGCGCTGGCGGCGTGCGCATAGGAAGAAGGGCGGCCAGTTCATCGGCCGCTAGCGGCTGCGCAAGCAACTCGCGCAGGGCATCGTTCCACTGCTTGCTGTCGCCGGCTTTGAAGAAGATGGGCCAATACAGGTCCTCATCGCCCAGTTTCTTGATGCGCGAGAGGAGCTTCGGCGCCGCGCGTCGTGTGATCCAGGTCAGATGCTCCTGGACGTAGGGGAGCGTCGCGCGACCGTATTTCTCGACGATGTCGGCGATGACGCCGGTATCGACGTTCCACAGATGTTCGGGATGGCGCTTCGTCAACTCGTCGGAGATGCGCTCGGGGGGGGTGTCGCTGGCCAGCAGGCGGCGCGCCTCGGCCTGCCACTCACGCTCATCCGCCAGCTCGCGGAACAGCGCCCAGTAGAGGTCGTCGTCCCCACGCTGACGCGCCGCCTCGCGCAGTTGTTTGTAACCCTCCTTCTGACGCCAACTCTGTTGCGCGTGCGCGCGCACGAAGGCGCCCAATCGCGCCGGATCGCGACGATAGAGCGCCGTCGCCGTCTTGTCGGTGAGGCTGAGCCAGCTATCCGTCTGGCGGCGCAGGGCCATCTGGACCACCGTGTCATCTGGCAGGGACGATTCCGCCAGCTCGGCGAGTTCCTTATTCCATGTGTCTTCCCGCGCGACCTTGCGGTAGAGCGCGGTGAAGTAGGAGTCTTGTCCAGCCGCCTCGGCGCGGGCAAGCAGCGCTGTGATGACGTCGGCCCGGTCACTGGAGAGGTGGTTGACCAGGAATGGCTCGAAGAACAGCGGATCGCGCTCGTACAACGCGGGCACCCACTGCGGCGCCTCCTCCGCGAATCCAGGCTCCTGCGCGAGCGCTTCCATCTCGCGCAAGAGCGCCCCGCGGTCCTGGTCGGTGGTGAGCGCCACCTGTATGCGCTGGGGCAGCTCCAGGGCGACGAGGCCACCGTTGGCGAACTGGTCCAGGAATGGCCCGAAGAGGCTGGCGTTGCGCCGGTAGAGCGCCTGCGCCACGTCTTGCTCCAGTCGCCATGCGTGGCGGCGCTCCTCTGGCGGCCTCCGCGGACGCAATGCCTCGGCGAGTTGGTCATCAGACAGCGGACGCGCGACCTGCTCGCGCAGGTCGGCGTTCCAGCGCGCGGAGGTTCCAGCGAGGAAGAAGAGGGACCAGTACAGCGTCTCATCGCCGAGCTTGCGCGCCTGTTTGAGCAAAGAATCTGGCGCCGAGGAGAGGTGCTGTTCGAGGTAAGGTATCGTCTCTTGCCGGTAGGTACGCACGAGACTGGTGAGCGTCTTCATGTCCAATGAAACGGCGCGTGTTGGCTGTCGCCTGTCCAACTCCTCGAGAAGCGCACTTGCTGGTGGCTTGCTCGCCAGCAACTGATGTACGCTCGCTCTCCATTCCTCGTCGCTGGCGTAGTCGCGGAAGAGGGCCCAATAGAGTGTATCGTCGCCGTGGGCGCGCGCTTCCCGACGCAGACGCCGATAGCGTTCTGGGCGTCTGCCCCAGCCGCGTTGGACGTGCATGCGCACGAACTCGCCGAAGCGCCCAGGATTGCGCCGATACAGCGCCAGCGCAACATCTTCGTTCAGCCGCCGTCGCGCGCGCGGATTTTCCCGACGCTGCAGCGCCCTGAGCGTCTCTTCGTCAGACAGGCGTGCGCGCGCAAGTCGCGCGACGTCGGCGTTCCAACTCTTCTCGTCGGAAACCATCTGGTAGAGATCGGCGAAGAGCTCATCATGTCGGTCGGCTTCAGCCCTGGTCAGGAGAACTTTAATGGTGGGCTCCTGCCTGGCGTCCAGGTAGGCGACCAGGAACGGCCCGAAGAATGGCGGATTGCGTTCATAGAGGGCCAGCGCCCAGAGGTTTGCGCAGGCGGCAAAGCCTGCCTCCTGCGCCAGAGCGAGTGACTTCAACTCCTGCAACAGCGCCGTGTCATCCAGCGTCGCGCCGAGGAGCGTCTTGACCCGTGCGCAGATATCCACAGATTGGTCGCTCATTGGTACTCTCCGTCCTCCAGAATTTACCGTTTTCTGCCGAAGCATCGAACGTATCTGGTTCCTGCTTCAACGTGGACAGTTTCACCAGCGCCGCAAGGCGCTGGCCAG
>Ga0070706_100005738_pt1 | contig 11802 bp, 8 predicted proteins | sample KBSK5501metaG_FD_65476 | JGI IMG/M metagenome (GOLD analysis project Ga0070706, IMG submission 65476) | Corn, switchgrass and miscanthus rhizosphere microbial communities from Kellogg Biological Station, Michigan, USA - KBS K5-50-1 metaG | ecosystem: Host-associated > Plants > Roots >...
CCACCGTTCCAGTCGTTCCTCGACGATCATCGCGAGGAGGTCTATCGATTCCTCGCGGGCTTCGCCGTACCGCACGAAGTGGACGACGCGTTCCAGGAGACGTTCATATCGGCGTTGCGCGCGTACCCCGAGTTACGGAACGGGACGAACCTGCGGTCGTGGGTACTGACGATCGCGTACCGGAAAGCGATGGACTCGCACCGATCGCGCGCCCGCCGTGCAGTGCCGGTGAAAGATCTGCCCGAGCAGCCCTCGCGCGGCTCCCAGGCGGAAGATCACGCGCTATGGGACCTCGTGCGCGCGCTGCCGGAAAAGCAGCGCGCGGCGGTGGTGCAGCGGTTCGCGGTGGGTCTTCCGTACAAGGAGATCGGTTCCATCCTCGATTGCACGGAAGAAGCAGCGAGACAGAACGTGCGTGAAGGGTTGAAGAAGCTGAAGGAGATGATGTCGTGAAGGCGTCGGTGGAAGAGATGCTCGCGCGTGCGGGGCATGTGTCGGTCGGTGAGGCCGCAGCGCAAGGGGCTGCCAGATTCGTGGAGGCTGCAGAGAAGGAGAACCTCGTAGACGTGGCGTTCGCGCGGATCGATTCACCGTTCGGTGAGCTGCTGATCGCGTCGACGCCGAAAGGCGTCGTGCAAGTCTCGCTGCATGGGTACGACCAGAGCGAGACGCTTGAACACCTGGCCTCGAAGGTGTCGCCTCGGATGTTCGAGTCGGCCAAGCGGCTCGACCCGGTCCGCAAGCAGCTCGACGAGTACTTCGCCGGGAAGCGGTTGTCGTTCGACGTGCCGCTCGACTGGCAGCTGTCGCACGGGTTCGCGCTGCGCGTGCTGAAGGCGACCGCGCGCATCCCGTACGGCAAGGTATCGACGTACCGGCAGATGGCCGAGAAGGCGGGCAACGTGCGGGCGACGCGCGCGGCGGGGAACGCGCTCGGCGGAAACGCCATCCCCATCCTCGTGCCGTGCCACCGGGTGCTCCGGACCGGCGGGGGACTGGGCGGCTACGGCGGAGGGCTGCCGATGAAGGAAGCGCTGCTCAAGCTGGAGGGCGCGCTGCTCTAGAGCCACGCCAAAGGGCCCCCGCTTCGTCGGGCGCCTTTGTCGTGATTCGGGACAACAGACCGGTAACACCGGTGACACCGTCTGCCCTCTGAGCAGGAGAAGGTTCGATCTTGTCGAAAAGGGCTTTCCAGGGCCCGAGCATCGACCTGCTCACTGCCCGGCGCGCCCGTTCCCCGGGTGCGGTCGTTGACTTCTCACGAGGAGTGGAAATGACCCTGAGCAATTTGTGGCGGTCCCGGCGGGCCACGACGCCCGTAGTAGCGATCGTTTTGCTTGCGCTATTCGCCTTCGCGCCGGGCTCCAAGCCGACGGCCAGCGAGTGCCCGGCCGGCTATCAGCTCGCGGGAAGCGAGGAAGGGCGAGTCAACGAGCCCGCCGCGAACCAAAAATATGCGACAGAGGCGGATGCTGAGCAGGCCGTTGCGAAACAGGCGGACGCTCCAGCGGTTTGTGTCAATAACAAGCACCCCGAAACCCTCGACGACCTCGGTGGACTTGCGGCTCAGCGATCCGCGGCCGCGAACGCACCGTACGGTGGTGTTCCCGACAACGCATTCTCGAACGCGGTCAGGCAGAAGCTCGCGCTGTTGGCCGGCGGTCAAGACCCGGTCAACGCGCACGCTTGGCAGCCCGTCGGCAGTGGGCCGCTGCAGGCTGCCGACTCCGGCTACAGCCAGGTCAACAACCTCGGGTTGGTCGACCTCGCCGGCCGGATCACGAGCTTCGCGTACGTCCCGCGCACCGACAAATACCTTCCCGACACGCTGCTCGCGTCGGTTTCATACGGCGGCGTCTGGCTGACCGATTCAACCGTCACGCGCTGGGCCTCGATCGGAGATTCTCTGCCGACGCAGGTCGTCGGCGCCGTCGGCTACACGCCGTACGGCGGCGGGACGATCATCGCGCTCACCGGCGACGGCTCGTTCGGCGCCGATAGCCGCGAAGGCGCTGGTGCCTTCTACACGACAGACCTCGGCCGGCACTGGATCCATTCGAGCGGCATCCCGGACGAAGGCTTCGGATTCAAGCTCTCCGTCGACGCTGCGCGCCCGAACCTCGTCTACGCGGCGACCGGAAGCGGCCTGTACCGCTCGGTCAACGGTGGACGTTCGTTCTCGAACGTGCGACTTCCGACCGGCCCGTGCGCCGGGAAATCGAACCGCGTGAAGCCATGCCTGCTCGCAAACATAGTCACCGACGTCGTGGTTATGGCGCCGGGCGGCGTCACCGGCGAGAAGACCGGCAAAGTTCTCGCAGCTGTTGGTTGGCGCGGTGGCGACGCCAAGAACCCGGACGGCACGATCCAATCTCCGAACAACGGACTCTACGAGTCGAACTCGGGAGCACCGGGGACCTTTACGAAGCTGGCAGCGACCGGCTTTGTCCCTCAAAGTCGCATCGGCCGCGTCGAGCTGGGTGAGGCGACCGGTCCTAATCAGGACCACAACTTCGTATACGCGCTGGTGCAAGACGCAGTTCTGATCCGCAAGGGGCTTCCCGGCATCGACGCACCAGGCTTCGACTTCAACAAGAACTGCAATGAGATCAAGAAGCAGCTGCCCGGCCTTCCGTTCAACCTGCCGCCATGCCAGCTGCCGACAGTTCTGAACGGCGTCTACGTCTCACAAGATTGGGGTCAGACGTGGGTTCTGATGTCCGATGCGAGTGAACTTCTGGTCCCGGGCACGGGCTCGGCGCTCACCCCGGGCGAAGCAGCTCTTGGTAGCTACGGACCCGGCGTGCAGTCTTGGTACAACGAGTGGATCAAGCCCGACCCGACCCTCGCCGACCCGGTGACGGGCGCGCCGACCAGAGTGCTGTTCGGTTTGGAGGAGGTCTGGGAGAACGTCAACGACAACGTCCCGCAGATCGGACCATCGGTCTTCCACGTGATCGGCAGGTACTTCTCGGGAACCCAGTGCATCGCGATCCTGTTGCAGAACCTACCGGCGTGCCCGACCAACGGGACCGAGGCGCTGCTCACCGAGACGACCACGCACCCAGACCAGCACGACGGCATCCTGATACCGACGCCGGAGGGCGTGCAGCTCGTCGTCGGTAACGACGGCGGTGCGTACAAGCAGTTCGCTGCGACCGGCGGCGACTTCAACAACGCCAACTGGGGCAATGGGGCGAACCAGGGGTTCAACACGCTGCTCCCGTACGACGCGGCGCGCGCGAAGGACGGCACCGTTTGGATGGGCCTTCAAGACAACGGAACCGCCAAGATCGTCGACATCGTGAAGAAGGGCCGCGTCGTACAGCGCGGTCGCCAGATCGAGACGAAGGGTGGTGACGGATTCTTCGTCGCCGTCGACCCGAACAACGGTAAGACGGCGTACGGCGAGTACGTCGGCGGCGCGATCGCGGCAACGACCGACGGTGGGTCGACGTGGAGCGAGATGTCTCCACCGATCACGAACGCACAGTTCTCCAACCCGTTCGTGATGGATCCGCTCGACGCCGGCCACCTCATGACCGCAGGCAGACAGATCGTAGAGACGGGCTCGGGTGCGGGAACGTCGGCAGACGACTGGGCCACGGTGTTCGACCTCGGAACCGCACATCATCCCGGATCGGCTTCGGCGGAGGCGTCGCCGACGGACCCGGTGAACCAAATGACGGCCCTCGATCTCGTCGGCTCGAACGCGTACGTCGGATTCTGTGGGACGTGTGACGTCCTGAACAATCCCGCGCCGTTCCAGAACGGCCTTGCTACGAACGTCGGTGGCTCCAAGCGTCCGACTCGGTACGAGTCGCAAGGGTGGCACATGGCGCGCGCAGCCGGGTTGCCGAACCGCTACATCACCGGCGTCGCCATCGATCGAGCGGATCCGAAGACCGTCTATGTGACGCTGGGCGGCTATCTTCGTCCGTGGACGCCGCCGGGGATGATCGATCGGAACTCGCGAGCGAACGGTGGGCATGTGTTCGTGTCGCACGACGCCGGCAACCACTTCACCGACATCTCAGGCAACCTTCCCGATACGCCGATCAACTGGGTCACCCTCCGTGGATCGCAAGTGATCCTTGCGACGGACATCGGCGTGTTCGTCTCAAAAGAGGGTGAGGAGTGTGGCAACGGCTGCACGTACCAGGTGCTCGGGAAAGGACTACCCGCGGCGCCGGTCTTCACGGTGCGTCTCTCGGGTGGTGACCCGAACCTGCTCGTGGCGGCTGCATACGGTCGCGGCGTGTGGAGCTATCGCTTCGGGCCGACACCTCCGGCGACGGTTGTCACGGGACCGAAATTGCCGGCGCCGAAGTTCCTCGGGAAGCTGCTCGGCTCCTACGACTTCGAGACCGACGCGCAGGGGTGGACGACGAAGTCAAACTCGACAACCACGTTCTGGCAGCGCGAGGCGCCGGGCAGCAACTCCGCCGAGAGCTTCCAGATCGCGCCATATACCGATTCGTCGAGTGCATCGCTCCTCTCCCCCCGCATCGCGATGCCGGCACGGAGCCTGGTGAAGGTCCAATGGGACGAGCGGCGTGACACGGAGCCGTGTTGCGACTTCATGACGCTGGACTGGTCCAGCGACGGACACGTCTGGCACGCGGTGCGTTCGATCGACGGTCAGAACCCGGACTGGCCGCTGTTCACGACCGTTTCCACGCAGTTCGTCGTACCGGCGGGCTCGTTGTACTTACGCTTCCGTCTGACGAGCGACACATTGGTGTCGAGCCCTCCCTATACGGGAGTGGCGGTCGACAACGTCATCGTCAAGCGATAGCCAATGCGGAACGAAGCACCGGCCTTCAGGGGCCGGTGCTTTCGTTTGGGTCGGATTCGAGCTTCGCGGCCGATTCGTTCGCGGCCCAGCGGTAGATGCCTTTCGCCATCACCGACGGCTCCGAGTCGGCGAACTTCTCGAACACTTCCGCGCGCGCCTCGTGCGCGGCCCGATCATCCGGTGCGGCGGCCGCGGCCATCTGGGCAAGATGCGCCGCCAGCCGGAGCTTCCCTTCGGCAGCGAGGGCTCTCGCTCGCTCCGCGAGTCGCGAAGCGCCTCCGCTTAGGGACGCGATCTCAGCGGCAAGGTCGGCATCGCGCGCGGGCTTCAAGTGCGCTGGATTCCCGTCGTACCAGCCGCCGTACTGGCGCCAGATATTCCGGACGATGAACTCGGGATCGTCGTAAACGGGACGGAGATACGGCTTCGAGATGAGGTCGGGCGGCGGCTTCACCTCGTGCAGGATCGCATCGAGGGGCTCGCCCGCGTTCATCATCTCCACGGTTCGGTCGTGAAGGTTCTCGAGCAGGCCGGCCGTGTCGCCGAGTGCTTCACGGATCCGCTCTGCGCCGACGATCGGGAATCCGTGGCCGGGCAGGAGGATGTCGGCGCCCAGCGCGATCATCTCTCGCAGCGCGCGCGCCCAGTCGGCGGGGTAGCGCTGCACCTTCTGCGGGTTGCCGCAATTCGGCGTCGCCCAGATGAACATGTCGCCCGAGCAGAGCACCCTGCGGCCCGGAACCCACGTCCACGTGTGGTCGTCGGTTTCCCCGCGTGCATGGTGGAGCTCGAAGCGCTCACCACCCACCTCGATGTCGAGCACGTCTCGATAAACCTGATCGGGATCCCTGAAGGACGTCGGCCACGGCACCGGTTGCGGGAAGCCGAACTGACGCTGATTGACGATCGAGTTGTACCCGGCCGTCAGCACGTAGCGATCGAAACGTGCCGGCATCGCCTCGTGCGCGATCACGTGCGGCACCGGCCAACCGTTCGCGCTTGCTTCCTCATCGAACGGCGGTACGCCGAAGATGTGGTCGATGTGACCGTGCGAATACACGGCGGTGTTGAGGCGAGATGAATCCCATGTGCGCAGCCGCTCGTAGTGCATGCGCGCGAGGAAAGACAGACCCGTATCGATGAGGACGAGGCCGTCTGCCGTTCGGAATGCGTTGATATTGGCCAGTGTCGCCATGAAGATCGTGTCCGGCGCGACCTCCTCGTAGGCGCCGGAGGTGCGCAGCGGATCGACGAGCGGGTGTGCGTCTTCGATCGCGATATCGCCCACCCAAAGCCGCTCGGCAAGGTCAAGGATGCTGTTGGCCATCGGATCCCCCGGAGCGTTGAAGGTGCAAACCTTACGCCAAACGTGAGAACCAGCGACCGCCTTCAGTTCCGCGCGATGGCCATTTCATGTCCATTCGGCCATGCAGGGTTTCGGATGGAGCCGTCACACTCCAGTCATGAAGAACGCGCGATGGGCTTGGGGGATCGGCGCGGCTTTGCTGCTCACCGCATGCCCGGCCGGCACGCGTAGCGCATCGAACCACCCCACGGTCACACCTTCCGCGACCCCTTCCAGCGTCGAGCGCAGCTCACTGACGGCAGTTCAAGCCGGGGCGCTCGTTCGAAGCACCGTAAAGGGCGGGGAGCCGGTTCTGCTGCCTTTGCGGGTCCCGGCCGACTGGACTGCGGACATTCAGGCGAACGCAGATTCCTTTTCCGTGACGTATCGGTCTTCAGTGAGACAGCAAGACGTCACACTTGCCCTCTTGTCTCCGACTTCGTCCGGCACCAGTGGCGGGGGCTTGGGGAAGCAGAGAACATTCCGTAGGGACGCGCACGCGCTTTACCGGGTAGCCGTTCCGTCCCGGGAAGGAAGCGATCGCTCACTATCGTGGATCGAAAGCGTAGCGAGCGGTGCGCGATACTTCTTCTCGACCAAGAGGCTCGTGGAGTTCGACTTCTGGCAGATCGCGAACAGTCTTTCGGAGTCCGATGCCGAACCGTATGGAGATGAGCCTCAGATACCGTTCGATCCGGCGCCCCGGACGGTTCATCTCGCAGGCGGTCTTACGGTAAGCGTGCCTGCCGGGTGGTTCGGCCACCAACCGGGTCCGGGTGGAGAGAGCTCATGGGAGCTCGTCGATCACAATCCCGCGCTGACCCAAAAGCAACGGCTGAGTATCACACTCATCAGCGGGCCCGCAAAGCCGGAAGACCAGCCCGCCGTCGAGATCTGTCCGAAGGTAATCGATGAGACCCGGATCGACTACTGCGGTCTGACGTCGTTCGGCGGCCGGCGTTGGCGCCACATGATCGGAGAGACGGACATCCCGTTCACCGAGTTCGTAACCGTCGCCGGGAACTCGTTCTTCCGGCTGATCGGCTTCTACCCACGGGTGGGCGATATCGCTGCGCGCAAGGCCGTAGAAGACATCCTTCGGTCCGCGCGTGTGTGGACTCTTTACCCGTGTGCGGCGAGTCGGCTAACAATAAGCAATGGGGAGCGGATATCGGAAGCAACGGGTCAGAACACGCTTCTCTTCGAATTGAGGAACCGATCCTCTCGCCCGTGCACTTTGTTCGGTTATCCCCTCGTCACTCTGCTAGACGCAGCCGAGGCGGTTGTTCCTTTCTCGTACGCTCGTCACGGGGACCAGATGATCACAAACGTCCCCCCGAGAATGTTCACGCTCGAGTCCGGAAGGATCGCCTACATCGGGATCAACAAGTACCGGTGCGATCGTGGCGGCAAGAGCGCAGCTGTGAAAATCAGAGTGGCCCTTCCGAATGCGAATTCTTCTCTTACTCTGGCGCTCGGGCTCTATCCGCCCATCGATTATTGCGGCCCGAATGATCCGGGGGACTTGGTGAGCATCAGCCCATTCGAACCCGACGAAGTGGCCGTGCTCCACGGCTGAGGACTATTCAGTCTTCGCGAACCGGGTGATCGCCAGGCTCATCATGATCGTCCCGAGTACCGCGACGATCGCAAGCTCCACGAGAGTCGGGAGCCGCCAATGGCCCCACATGACCCCCGGGGCGAGCGAGTGGATCGTTGCGGCCGGCACGTGGATGTGCGCGAAGACCGTTCGGCGAATCGCGTCCACTGCGTAGGTCAGCGGATCGATCTTCGTGAGAACGGCGAGCCACACCGGCAGGGACGTGATCGGGAAGACGGCACCCGACAGGAAGAACAGCGGCATCACGAATAGCTGCATCACGACCTGGAACGACTCAACCTGCTGCATGCGGCTGGCGATCATCGCTCCGAATGCCGTGAGCACCAGAGCGAGGAGCGCCATCTCTGCCGTGATGGTGAGCAGCATCACCGGCGAGTATGGAAGGTGAACGAGGCCCGCAAGTGCGAGCATGATGATTCCTTGGATCGTGGCCACGGTGGCGCCGCCGAGAGCCTTGCCAAAGATGACGGCACCTCGTCGGACCGGCGCAACGAGCATCTCGCGCAAGAATCCGAACTCGCGGTCCCACACGATCGAAACGGCAGAGAAGATCGACGTGAAGAGCACCGTCATCGCGAGCACGCCGGGGAAGATGAACGTGCGGAAGTCGATGCCACCGGCGCGCGCTTTCACGAGCGGCGACAAGCCGGTTCCGAGAATGAACAAGAAGACGATCGGCTGGATCAGCGAGGTGACCGCGCGCGCGCGGCTCCGCGTGAAGCGGATGAGCTCGCGCCGCCACACGATCTCGATCGCGCGGAGGTCGTCGATGAAACGACCGCCTGCGATCCGGACGGAGGCGACGTCTGCGATCGTTGTGGCCATGTTCAGCGACCCCTCATCCGCATCCACGGCATCTGCCGCAGGCGATCGGCGCTGGAGGACTCTGCGTCGCGGATCGTCCGGCCGGTGAACGTCATGAACACGTCGTCGAGCGATGGGCGCGCGACGCTGACGGCCTTGATGCTCACACCCAGCTCCTTGAACAGTCGCGGCACGAACGTTTCGCCGTCCGGAACATGAACGGTCACCATGCCCTCGCTGATCGTCGCCTCGACGCCGAATTGCTCGCGCAGGGCTGCGATCGCAGCTTCGTCGTCCTCCGTCCGGATCGAAACGCGATCCTTGCCCACGAGCGCCTTCAGTTCGTCCGGCGTTCCTGAAACGACGATCTCGCCGTTGTCGATGATCGCGATGCGGTCGCAGTACTCGGCCTCATCCATGTAGTGGGTCGTCATGAAGATCGTGATGTCTTCCTTCCGGCGCAGCTCGCCGATGTAACTCCAGATGTGTTCGCGCGTCTGCGGGTCGAGCCCGACCGTCGGTTCGTCCAGAAAGAGCACGCGCGGTGAGTGGAGCAGCCCCCGCGCGATCTCGAGCCGGCGTTTCATGCCACCGGAGAACGTGCGAACCAAACTGTCGCGGCGATCCCACAGGCCGACCATGTCCATGATCTGTTGCACGCGGCCGGGAATCGTTGCGCGCGGCACGCCGTACAGCTCAGCGTGGAAGCGGAGATTCTCTTCGGCAGTGAGGTATTCGTCCAGCGTCGTATCTTGGAAGACGAGCCCGATCCGGCGTCGCACCTCGAGCTGCTGGGTTTCAACATCGAACCCAGCGACGGTCGCCGTTCCTGCGGACGGATGCAGCAGCGTGCACAGGATGTTGATCGTCGTCGACTTGCCGGCGCCGTTCGGGCCGAGGAATCCGAAGATCTCTCCGGGAGACACGTCGAAGCTCACGCGCTTCACAGCTTCGAGCTCGTCGTACGTCTTCGTCAGCTCGCGGACGGTGATCACAGGCTCGCTCCCATCGCCGTTGCCGGCGAAAGGAGGGGCCGCAAGAGGTGAGGATCTCTCTGTCTTCATCGATCCCTTCGACGTGTTAGCTGCTCGCCGAGACCGTCGACGTTTCGTCTTCCGGCGTGCTCGTCGAAAAGACGTCGCGGAGGCGGTTCAACGTCTCCTCGTCGAGATCCAGGAGCTCGACGGGAGGCTCGTACAGGCGTTTCTTGACGACGGCCGTTGTCTTAAGGCCCTGCGAGGTCAGCACGACCGTCTTCACCCGGCGATCCGACGGGAGGCCCTTCCGTTCAACGAGGCCTCGCTCTTCCAGCCGGTCGATCAGCCACGTCATCGTGGACGCGTCACACGAGAGGCCTTGTGCCAGCGACCCCATCGGCATCGCCTCCCCCGACGAGAGCAGCATGAGAACCCTAAGGTGCCCGGGGGTAAGCCCATCCTGTTGAAGTATCGATGCGGCACTACGGAAGTGTTTCTGGAAACTCTCGCCCACCAGATGCCAGACCTCGGCTGCGAGGGCTTCTTTCGAGGACGGACGCGAGGGTGCCACGAACTCATGATACAGAAAATCCTTGCGATAGTCCAATAGTTGAATTTTCAGAAACTTGACAAACTCAAAATATATGTGCGACGATGCCTGCCATGACAGAACCCGCGATCATCGTTGAAGGCCTTACCAAGAATTTCGGCAGTGTCGAAGCCCTGAAGGGGATCGATTTCGAGGTTCCGCAAGGCGAGATCTTCGGGCTGCTCGGCCCGAACGGCGCAGGCAAGACCACTGCCATCAGGATCCTGTCGACGATCTTGCGTCCCACTGCCGGGCGCGCGGTCGTACTTGGGCACGACGTCGTCAAGGAGCCGGCCGCCGTGCGCTATCGCATCGGTTTGGCCGGACAGTTCGCCGCCGTCGACCCAAACCTGACGGGCAGGGAGAACCTCCGGCTCATGGGCAAGCTCACCCACATGCAGAGGGAACGTTACGTCCCGCGCGCGGACGCGCTGCTCGAACGCTTCGATCTATCCGATGCCGCAGACCGCACGATCAAGACGTACTCGGGTGGGATGCGGCGTCGTCTGGATGTGGCTGCCGCATTGATGCACAGCCCGCCGGTTCTTTTCCTCGACGAGCCGACCACCGGACTCGACCCTCAGAGCCGTCGGGCACTCTGGGACACGATCCGCGAGCTCACCAACGAAGGCGCGACCGTGTTGCTGACGACGCAATACTTGGAAGAGGCCGATCTGCTTGCGCGCGAAGTTGCAGTCATCGACGGTGGCAAGGTGATCGCGCACGACACGCCCGCGAAGCTCAAAGCTCAGCTGGGAAGCACGGTGATAGAGATGACCTGGCCCGAGGGTAAGAGCGCGATCGCCGCGCAGGAGTCGCTCGCTGGTGTGCTTAAGCGGACGCCCGAACGCGAAGACAACCTCGTTCGCTTTACGGCAGACGGCCCCGCTGTTTTGATCGAAGTCTTGCGCCATCTCGACACGAATAACTTGCCGCCTGCAACGCTCGGCGTGCGCGAGCCGAGCTTGGATGACGTGTTCTTGTTGCTGACGGGTCACCACGCGGAAGAGGTCGCAGGGCAGAAGCTCGAAGCCGCGAAAGCCGGAGGTGCCAGATGACTGTGATCCAAACGGCCGACCGCGCCGCGGAGATGGACCTACCACGTCATTCGCTGGTGTGGCCGATCCGAGACGCGCTCGCGGTCGCGTGGCGAAACTTGCGCGCGCTTCCGCGAATCCCGCAATACCTCGTGTTCTCGACGATCCAACCCGTCATCTTCGTCCTGATGTTCCGCTACGTTTTCGGCGGCGCGATCAAAGTGCCTGGATCCATCCCTTATGTCGATTACTTGATCCCCGGCATCTTCGTGCAGGTGGTGGTATTCGGTTCGATGGGAACCGCGATCGGGCTCGCGACCGACATGCAAAGCGGCTTGCTCGAGCGCTTCCGATCATTGCCGATGGCACGGTCGGCTCTCCTTGCCGGACGTACTCTCGCCGACACTGTTCGCAACGTGTTCGTCGTGATCCTTATGGCCGTCGTCGGCTTCGGCGTCGGCTTCCGGTTCCACGGCGGCTGGCTCGCGTTCCTCGCCGGCTGTGGCGTCGTGCTGCTGTTCGGGTATGCGCTGTCATGGGTTTTCGCGTCGGTCGGCCTCGCCGTCGGCGATCCAGAGACGGCCCAAGCCGCAGGCTTTCCGATCCTTGCTCCACTGGTGTTCGCGTCGTC
>Ga0070706_100005740_pt1 | contig 11800 bp, 12 predicted proteins | sample KBSK5501metaG_FD_65476 | JGI IMG/M metagenome (GOLD analysis project Ga0070706, IMG submission 65476) | Corn, switchgrass and miscanthus rhizosphere microbial communities from Kellogg Biological Station, Michigan, USA - KBS K5-50-1 metaG | ecosystem: Host-associated > Plants > Roots >...
ATGCGCGAAGTTCAATGTCAGCAGAGCAAAGGTCGCTTTGGAACTGAAGCTCGAATCTAGAAGCTCGAATCTCGAAGTCTCAAAGAACTCGCACTCTCAAGCGCCCCTGGAACCAAGGCCCCCAGAAGGAACTAGTGCATCAGCAGTGTCGATGGGGAAAGGAGAGCAGGATTAGTTCACGCAGAGGGCGCTGAGGAACGCGGAGGAAACAAAATTTTAAAGCCACAACTCTGCGTTACTCTGCGACCTCTGCGTGAAATTCTCCTAATCGCACTAGCGCTCACACTCGCACTCGTCGGAACCGAAAACTGAAAACGGAAAACCGAAAACTGCCCCGTCCACCATAGCCTTGGCGAAGGTGGAAAACCCGCTTCCTAGGGAAGCGCTCACGCGAGGCCCGTTGCTCGGGCCATCAGGAATAGGCCTGCAGCGACAACGACGGCGCCGACGGCTTTTGCGACGCGTTCACCCCCGGGAGCGAGACGTTCGATGGTGATGGCTGCTGTCACAGCGGCCATCGCGCGGAGGTCCATGACTCCGATGACAAGGAGTATTGCCGAGAGGTTGGCGCAACAAAAGCTGCAGCGGAGCCCGAGGCGCAGACCGTGTCGCCAGGCGGTGCCGGCGTCCGAGGGTAACGTGCAGCCGCGCCCCGGTGTTTCCCGACAATAGTCGAGTTGATGTGCCTTCCACCTGGTGAACTGGAGCGCGCCGCCAATCAGGACGACCAGACTGACTGTGGTCGGGACGGCGCGTGCCATCACCGGTAGCTGCATTTCGATGCTTGCCAGCGCCGCACCCAGCGGAAAGGCGACCAATCCAACCAGGGTCCACACGGAGAAATAACCGGTGCCCACCAGCACAGTGAGCCAAGCCAGGCGCGTCCCGGTTGTTCTGCCGATAGCGTGGCGGTAGCGCGACAGCATTGGCACCAAGGCGGGCAGCATCATCGCTATCATCATGACGATCCACATACCGAGGAACGACGCCGCGGCATCGAGCCACGTCTGTCCGGGCATCAGCATCCACATCATCGACATGGTCCAACCGCCTGGCATCGGCATCTCGCCCATTGCCGACATGGACACGCACCAGACGATTGTTACTGCCGCGGTGGCGACGAAGAATAACGCCGCAACGCCGAAGAAGGTTCGTTGTGAAGCTCGCTCGAAACTTGAGCGTGGCGAGATTTCGATATCCCCGATTGTGTCAATGATTGTCATGACGCGCCTCAGTGCTTGTCGTACTCATCGTTGCGGCGCCACCAGAGGTCCGTTTCGTTGCGGCCTTTGGGGGCGCGGTCGAGCCACTGGTACATGCCCCAGAGGCCGTCCAATCCGCGTGCATAAGTGGAGTAGGTGTGATAGACGACGCCGTCCTCGAGCGTAAACGCGCTCATGCCTGGTCTCTCCCGTGTGTAAGCGGCCGCGTCGGTTCCGCATGTGACACCTAACCGGACGACAATCTCCGGCGGGTCTGCCAGGTCCATCGCGTGGCCGCCGCGTTCGTAGTTGTATTCGATGTCACCTTTGCGCTGTTGCTCTTCGGTTAACGAGACGTTGAAGTCATAGTTGAAATCGCTGCTGAGCGAGGATGCCCAGGGAAACGTCCAACCCAGCCGCTGCTTGTATGCCTGGAGCTTCGCCAGCGGGGCGCGCGATACTGCTGAAAGCGTGACGTCATGGTTCGCCAGGTGAACGGCGACACCGTTGAACCCGTCTGCAATCGCTGAGCAGGAAGGACAACCCGCAGTGTAGTCAGGTCCGAACATGAAATGGTAAACGAGGAGCTGCGATCGACCTCTGAAGAGATCTGCCAGCAAGGCGGTCCCTTCCTCTGTTTCGAATCGGTACTCTTTGTCCACCCTGACCCAGGGCAGTTCCTGACGCCGGCGCGCCAGCTCGTCGCTGCGCCGAGTTAGTTCTTTCTCCGCTTTGAGCAGCTCGAGCCGCGCCGCCAACCATTCTTCCCGTGTCCCGGTGGTGTGTCCGGCTATTTGTTTTTGTGTTTCGAGTTTAGGCATAGACTTGTGTCATTTTGTTGTTCTCACCCCTCAGGTGTCCTTCGGTGTTCGATCATTCCTGGATACAACCTGCAGGTTTCTGGTGACGCGACAGATTAATGCCAGGTATTTGAAGAGTGGGAGTGACAAGTGTGTCGGGATTCGGGCAACGAGTGTGAGTGTTAGTGTGAGTGTGAGTGTTGGATGGGAAACGCCGGGAACGCTGTGATCCTCCTCCGCCGACGTGTCCTTCGTAGCTTTAGCGAAGGAGGAGGCTACGGAGGACAGGTCGTGCGGGAAGTGGGAGCGGGAATCTCGAATCTCGAATACGGAATCTAGATACAGGAGACGGAAGACTGAAGTCGGGAGACGGGAGGTGAGAAGTGAGAGGTCGAGAGGTCAGAAGTGAGAGGCAGCGGACGATGGGCGAAACGGCGTACCGGCGAACCAGCGACGAACCGAAAACGGGAAACTGACAACCAGCGCCTCCTTGCAGGCGCTGACACTCACACTCGCACCCACACTCACACTCACTCGACTTCCACGTAGATCTCGTCCCCCTCGGTGACGACAGGGAACGTTTGGACTGGCTCAATTGCCGGTGGCGTTAGGGCTTCACCCGTACGCAAATCGAAAGTCGCACCGTGCAATGGACACTCCACAATCTCTCCTTCAAGCGTCCCTTCCGAAAGCGATGCTTCCGCATGTGTGCAGATATCGCTGATGGCAAACAAGCTCCCTTCGACATTGAACACCGCAATGGCCGGGTCATCGATCCGTTTTACGCCGCCTGGAGGAAGGTCGGCAACCGCGCAAACCCGGCGTAAAGGCATAAGGGAGTAAGGAACTAAAACTGAGAGACAGCAAATACGTTTCTCGAGCTAGGAGACGGCGAGGTGAGAAGTGAGAGGTGAGATGTTAGGGGTGAGAAGCTCGAATCTCGAATCTTGAAGCTCGAAGCGGGGAGATAGGAGACAGAATAGAGGAGACGGGAGACAGGAGCTGGGAGACGGAAAACGGAGAAGCTCGAAGCTAGAAGCTAGAAGCTAGAATACGGAATACGGAATACAGGAGTCGGAAAACCGAAAACTGAAAACCAGCGCCTCCTTGGAGGCGCTGTCCTGGAACTACGACATGGATATGGAAAATCGCTTTCGATGAGTACTGCGGAATTGATCGAGAAGATCAAGATGCTTCCTCCTGAGCAACAGAAGGAAGTAGAAGGTTTTGTGCTTCGACTAACGGAACAGCGCTCAGCAAAGAGTTTCGAGAAAGCGAGCGCTGCCGTTTTCAAAAAGCACTCCAAACTACTTCGTGAGCTTGCTAAGCGAGCGAGCCACGCTTTCTGAATTTCGATGAGGTGCTTGCTCTGCACGAGCAATTGCTGAGGCTGTTCGGCGGAGGACCGGGCGTACGGGACCAAGGCATGCCGAATGCTTAAACTGACTCGATTAGGGACCTTCGATAGCGCCTCTGACAGGAATTTGAAATGAATCACCGACTCGCGCTCGACCGGCAAGCTTGATTACATCCGGGAACACATGGCATAGGCGAGAGGCCTGTTGCCAGAAGGTTTGATGGAGTAGCGAGTGTTTGAAAAAGAAAATTGGATGCCCGGCTTGTTTCCAAGCTTCGATTTCGTGCGGATTACGGGAAATCGCGGTGTCGGCGGAAATAATGACCCAGTCCAACTCGCCCGCGAGCTTCTTCATCCATTCTGTATCGGGTGTAGCCGGGTCAAACAGGTCCCTCAGATGAAAGACTTCATGTTGAGGTCGAACGAGACAGTCGAGAGCGTGGGAAATCTTGATCGAAATATTGTTGTCGAAAAAGAACCTCACGCCGCCAAGAGTCGCTCAAATTCGACAGCGTCTCGAACATCCTCTTGGTCCACCTCAAACCAGTCGGCAACGTCCTCCCCCGAGGCGCCATTTCGTGTCGCGAGATAAAGAATCTCCGTTCGAATGCCGGACTTGGAAACTATCGGTTGCCCAAACTGCCGGGTGGGATCTAAAACCACCCTTCGCCGGGTCCCAAGTGGCCACCATTCCGCGATTTGACCATCAGCTGCAAATTTTAGATCGCGAAGAAAAGGTGCAACCACCTTCGGAAAAACTTTTTGTCCGAATACAACTTCTTCAAGTTCTAGATGAGTATCGTTCTGGATTTGTTCGATTATGTGTTTGCCGTCTGTCGCGAATTGGCGCGTACAAAAGGGATGCTCAGTCGAATATCTGATTTTCGCGACCTCGTGAGCGTCTCTTACAACGCGCCACGACACCCCAGCATTTAGAAAAGCATCGACGAACCGGACTTCTTGGAGATCGAGGAACCCGAGAACAATTTTATGATCAATTGGTTGATGCTGTCCTGTCCATAGCCTTCGATTGCGAGATGCCGAAGTCTCGGACGGTGCGCGTTGGAGCCAGTACCGGATGCGTCTCGACGAGACTCTACTGAGCCGGGCCGCGTCCGGGACCGTATAGATTCCTATACCGATCAAATTCGAGCTTTCAACCATGACAGGCGGAATATAGCACTAATTGTCAAGCGTAGGCACACACTACTGGAGCCAGGAGCCGGGAGTAAGGGGACCGAAAACCGAAAACTGAAAACTGAAAACTGAAGTACCATCTAGCACTAGCACTCAAACTCGCACTCTTTGAAACGCCGAGATCGATCGAAATCGAGCGGGATCGAGCGAGAACTGAGAGACCGAAAACTTAAACAGAAGGTCGCAAGGCCACAAAGAATGGGCCGTATTTGATTCGGCCTGGATTCGAACGACGATACGATTCTAAAAATCGTCTTCGCGTCCTTTGCGAACTTCTGTTTAATCCTCTCTTCCTCGCGGAACGCGGAATCCGGATCCCGGAACGCGGAACCTTGGTAATACCGAACTTATTATGGACTTAGAGCTAAGAGAAAAAGTGGCCGTCGTCACTGGCGGTAGTGTTGGAATCGGGTTAGCCGTCGCCGAAGGTTTAGCGGCGGAGGGGGCACACCTGGTGTTGGCGGCGCGCCAGGAGGATCGGGTCAAAATCGAGGCGAACCGGATCGCCGAAAAATTCAACGTGCGCGCCATCGGAGTAGCGGCGGACGTGGCCACGGTTCCTGGAACGGAAGCGCTTATCCGAGCAGCGGAGACTGAGTTCGGGGGCGCCGATATTCTGATCAACAACGCCGGCACCGGTAGCAATGAGACCATTATGGAAGCACCCGATGACAAGTGGCAGTACTATTGGGAGTTGCATGTAATGGCTGCTGTGCGGCTAGCGCGTGGCCTGGTTCCGTCCATGCGTAAGCGCGGTGGTGGAGTCATTTTGCACAATGGCTCGGTTTGCACCGTTCAGCCGCTCTGGTATGAGCCGATCTATAATACGACTAAGGCTGCGCTTTTGATGTTTTCCAAGACACTCGCGAACGAACTCATTAAAGATAATATTCGCGTGAACACGATTAATCCCGGCTTGGTACTCACTCCGGATTGGATCAAAACCGCTAAACAACTAACAGCCGATAAAGGCGGAGATTGGCAGGCGCACCTCGACGGCGTGGCGCGCGAATATGCGCCAATTAACCGTTTTGCCACACCTGAAGAAGTCGCGCATTTCTTCGTTTTCATGTGTTCGCCTAGAGCAAGCTATTCAGTCGGATCCGCGTATTTTGTAGATGGCGGAATGCTGAAAGTCGTATCGTAAGCAGGGGCGGAAGCTAGCAGCTAGGAGCTAGAATCTAGAAGACACCGCGATGGGGCGGATCGGAAACGGAAAACTTGAACAGAAGGCCTGCCCGAATCGCTACGCGAAAGCGTTGCGGGCGCGGCCACAAAACTAGTCGCGCCGTAGTCACGAAGGCGGAGGACACGAAGAAGAGGCTAAATTTGGATTTTGTTTAGGCTTGAACGAACAACCAATCCTAAAATTCATCTTCGCGTTCTCCTCCTTCGCCAGAGGCTACGGCGCGACAGGGTGTTGCGACCGCGCCCGCAACGCTTCGCGTAGCGATGCGGGCGGGTCTTCGTGGCCTTCTGTTAGATCCATCTTATATCTTTTCGCCGTCTCGCCCGTCGCCGTCTCGCCGTTTCGTTTCTTTTGCTGGCACTCGCACTAGATACCTTCAGCGACCCTGCTGCTGCCACGCCCAGTCCATCTCGAAACTTAGCCGGCGCGCTAAGTCTGCTTGCGCATGAATCTCCACACTCAGCAATCGGATGTAACGCTCATGCGTCAGTTGAAACAGGTCGGTTGCAGGAATTTTGAATAAGTTGGTGTATTCCAGTGTAACTGCTTCCAGCGCCTTAAGCCGTGCACCGCGCGCGCTTTCCAACCCAGCACAGGTAAAGCGTCATAATGTTGGTCGACAAAGGCTCCGAGATAGAGCCCCAATCTGGGAACGGCATCTGATTTCTGCAGATTTACGGAGCGCGGTACCGGCGTCAGATTCCAGATCAGGTCGTGCGTCACAAAACGCCAGGGCAGAAAATGATCCAAATCGTACCCCCGCTGGATCAATTCATCGGAGTAGATACAACGGAGCTCTGACTGTTCGAGAAGGAGATCCCAGAACTCACGCGCTTTGTCTAGTTTCCTCGCGCCGGGTCTTTCTAGCTTGTTGATAATCCCGGGAATACCGGGGTTACGTGCCTCGAAATATCTTGCCAAGGCAAGTTGGGCAAAAGCCTTTAGCGGAAGGTGATTGGATTGAAGGAAAGTCAGCCATTTCGAACCGATAGAGATGGCGCGCGGCCGGCCAACAACTGAATCGAAGCGATAAGGAGCTGGCCGCGGAGAATGCGCGCTCCGCTCCGCCAAAAGTTGGATCAAGCCGTGTCTGGAGTAATCCTTTACGCCAACAAGCGCGCTTCGAAACCAGGGCGTTAAAAACCGGTACGGCACGTAATCTTCGAGAATCGCTACCTCGCTGTTCGATAACAACGCGGCCGCACTCTGGACTTCGTCCAGGCGAGCGTTATCAGGGAGCCGGGATCGTTCGGCCAAGCTGTCGATTAAGAGTTGTAACCGATCCTGATGACCGAACCATAACTTAAACAACCTTCGGCACGGCCACGCTTGAGCTACCATTTTACGCGCAAGCGTCGTTACCTCGAGCGAGAGGTTTGATCGAGCGGGCACGGCTTTCGTTTCTTCCAACAGCGCCAGGAACCAGAAGAACTTGTACGTTGTTTCTATATTCCCAAAAACCTGCCCTACGACACTGGTTGCTCCAGGGTAAGGCTCGAACGGTAGTCTAGAACCCGCGATTTGAGGCAAAGCATCGAATGGCGAGTTCATAGGCAAACGAGGCAGCAACCGCTAACCAGTTTTACACGGAGTCAAATCGGACATTTAACTTAGGCTCAGAGCCCAAGGCAAAATAAATCCCATAAAAGACATAATCCGCTAAAGTAGCAATCAGATCGTCCGATAGTCGCGGATTAGCCGCATGGACTTCCACAGAGCGAGTGTCGTGTACGGAATGTTCCCTTTGTCGATGATGTTCGCTGTGCTGTGGCTCAGCGGCGTGAAAATCCGCAGGAGATATCGAAAGGAGCGCCGTCCGTTTTCGGACAAGATTCTCCGTTCTCCCGGGTACAGCCTGCAGTCGCAGATACAGCAATTGAACGACAAATATCAGGATTGGGTTGCGATCCTCTTCTTTGGTCCGATGCTGATAACGGCCACTCTTTTAGCACTCAATCCTAAATCGATAACCTGGTGGCCACTGGGAATCGTCGATGCTGTCATCTTCGGCCTCTGTTTTTGGCGGTTAACGTTCTGGCACAAAAAGTTATGCGCCCACCGTCTTGGATTCTCCGGTGAGCGGCTAGTTGCTACCTATCTCGATGAACTCCGAGATGACGGATATAAAGTCTTCCACGACTATCCGCTGGAAAGATCCAACGTGGATCACGTTGTTGTAGGTCCTACTGGGGTTTTCGCGATTGAGACAAAAACTCGTACGAAAAGATCTGGTCCGAATGGGGATAGCGATTACAAAGTCGCATTCGATGGCCAGCAGCTAGTGTTTCCGAAGTGGAAAGATGGTGACAGTCCAGAACAAGCGAAGCGACAAGCCGAGATGTTATCGGACGCTCTGCATCGCCGGTTAGGTCATCGGATCGATGTCGCTCCAGTCTTGGCGGTACCCGGTTGGTACGTGACGGAAAAAGTAAAGACCAATCTCCGTGTGCTCAATCCCAAGCTGATCCCCGCCATGATCCGAAGCGCGGAAGACTCTCTATCAAAAGATGAGATCCGTAATATTTCGAACCTGCTCGATGAGAAATGTAGAGATATGGAGGTGTAGGAGTGGTGCGTCGCAAGGTTCGCCAGCCTTTTTGTTTGCCCTGGGCTTCAGGAATAAAGATTTTTTTGATGCAATAATATACCCAGTAGGTTTTTGAGAGGAACGCCGTTATGATTGACCCGGAGATCGGTTTTACGTCCGATGTAATCAAAGACTCAAACAGGTTCGTTGGTAGAACCGACAGCATCAGAGACTGCGTCAAGGCGCTCAATACTCCTTTGGGGTTGTTGGCGATTTACGGTAAGCGTGGCGTCGGAAAATCCTCGCTACTTCGACAAGTTCAGCAGATGGCCTTGGGAGAATATGGCATCGCGAAGAAAGCTGGCATCTATCACGAAATTCCTCCAAAGCCGCGCCGCTACCTCACGGTTTTTTATACATGCGATAAGATGATCAGAGATGGAGCTGAACTTCTAACGCGACTCTGCAACGATCAGAACGAGCAGGATGGGCTTTTAAGGCTAGTACCCAATGACGGTAAAGAGATCACGGAATTTAGTCGTGCAGATGAGGCAAGTGGGGCCATCGACCTTAAAGTGATCAACTGGGGAATTAAGGGCATCGAAACGTCGAAATACGCTCGCACAGTCCCCGGTGACATCGTTCAAACGTTCCGCAACTATGTCAATTCCGCAGTGACACACTATGTCCGCAAAAAGATGCGCCGTGACGGACTCCTAATTTTGCTCGACGAGTTTGATGTAATTCCTAACAAGGATGGATTAGGGTCTCTGATCAAGACATTGTCTTCCGAAGAAGTTAAGTTCGGCATCTGTGGGATTGGTCGCGACCTGTCAAATTTAGTGGAAGATCATAACTCTGTGGAACGTCTTCTCGAAGAGGGAGCGATACACGTCAAGAGCATGCCTGACGCCGAAATCAGGGATATTTTCAGTACAGCGCAGCGACTTTTTAAGAACGCAGTTCGATTCGATGACGAAGTGATCACCCGAATAGCGGAGATGTCTGGAGGCTATCCATATTTGGCTCAACTTATTGGAAAGGAATGCGTTCAAGTACTGAACACGCGTGGAGGATCCCGAGTGGATTTAGCTGTTCTTACCGAAGTCGAGAAGGACATAAGAGACGGGCGCGCATTTCCAACGCTAAACGCCCAGTACGAGCGAGCCATTGGCAACTCTAAGGATCGCCAAGTCTTGCTTCACTTTCTGGCAGAACAAGAGGATGAGACCAATCTCTTAGATCACGAACGGGGTAAAGTCCTCCTTAAAAGGCTGCGAGCCGAAGCGGCGGACTTAAAGATCGACTATGTAGATCAGCTGATTCCGCGTTTACTAGACAAGGCCTACGGCCCAGTCCTGTTTCGGCATCCTGAACGGCAGGGAACGTACGAATTTGTGAATCCGGTTCTCCGGTTATACATCAAACTGCGAAATTTCTGACCACGATTGGACCAAAGGGGTCCGTCAACAAGTCTTGACTCAGGTTTCTTGACCCGGCGCGCGATACCGCTCACAGCCAACAAATTCGCGATGATGCCCGTGATTTTTATCCGTGCAAGAAGGATCCGAAGCGCTCTCGTCGGTGCCACTCTAGTGCCTCGCGGTGCGGATGGTAGAAGCTCTCTTTCGGTAGGAGAATCTGCTTTCCTTCCGCCGCAAAGATTGGCGTCAAACGCTGGTCACCTTCGCGTGCGCGAGCGTGAACTATCACCTCGTAGGAGTCGGAAAGTGTGAAAATGCCGCGATCAAACGCCCAATGTGCCGTTCTTGAAAGTGAGAGGCCATTCCGAGGGTCATCCGGCCCGGAAGCTTCCTTGCCAATAATGTGCGCCGCTTCGGCCTCAACGTGACTTCCCTGACGAAATCGAAGCCCGGTTATAGCGCAGGTGTAATCGTAATTGCTGAGAACAACATCGCGAAAAGCCGCGTCACGTTTCAAACGATTCACCCGATAAACTGCTCGTTCTTCTTGTACTCTAGCTGTCCATTCCTCAAGCGCCTCAAGGCGAAGGGCCGTTTCCACGAGGTCATCTCTGAGCCCCGTTTCACCAAACAGGTATTCGGTTACTTCCTCGACATGTAGACCACGTAAGCGAAAGACGTTATGCTGGCTGTCGTAGCTTTCAACCTCACCAAGACCAGCGATCAAATACGTCGAGCCCGACCGCGATTGTTTGTCCGTCTGTTGTCGCAAGACCAAGATCGGCTGACGATCTTCCATGCATCTGGCTAATGCGATATTGGCGGACAGGTGCATTCCGCCGGACTTGGGACTGTATGCCATCGTCCAACTCCGGTCCGAGCGGAACGAAATCTGATCGGAATAATGGCTTGCTAGCATCGATGCGATCGAAAGCGTGTACTCTGCCCACTTTGGCTTAAATATTCCTTCGCCAGGAGAGCGCAGAATGCTCGCAAAGCGCCTCTCATCGCGAAGCACAGAGGCAGGCTGTACCGTTCCAAATAGCGGAGCAACACGACGAAATATTTCCCTACGTCTCGCGTCCTCTTCTGGTCGCATCTGATGCGTAGATATCAGAAACGCCCGCTGGTCGAAAGCAGGTTTAGCCCCTTTGGCGCCGATCTCCGTCCACCCCGCACCATAGGTAGGGGCGCCGCTTTCAAGCCGGGGTCTCCCGAGGCCGCTCGCTTGCCCTTACTTCATGAATTCTGTTGAGCTTTTCAACCACGCTGAAAGCCAGGGGAAGTCCCGTACGCAGTGTTCCACGATGCGGTCGTAGATATATTGGTCTTCGTCGTTATGCACGCCGCAGCAGAGATAATAGTTTTTCGCTTTATACTGCAAATAGATGATCCACTCGCCAGTAAGCGCGTTTGCGGTCGCCCTTTTTTCGAATGACTGATTGATCAAGCGATCTGCCAGGTCAGCAGCCTTTTCCAGAGTAAAAAGCGATCCGTCAGTGCCCACTACGTCAGTGACTATCTTTCGAACCCCATGCTTGCCCAGGGCCGAAGAAATGTTCTTGGGTATGAAGCGGGCCGAAAAAACATGCTTATGCCATAACCCTTTAAGAGGCGGCTTCATGAATTGCGTTGCGGGTTTGACAATGGATTTGAGCTCACCGTCCTCAAGGTCGCGTATAGAGTCCAACACGTCACCGGCGCTTATACCGAAGACAGTCTGCCAGGTGTAAACGTCGAGCCAAAAAAGCTCTGATGTGCGGCTTGCGAGTTCAGACGCTCCGAGGTACAGGCTGCGAAATTTCGCCAAGTCCGCGGGGACTTCTGAAGACGGGAAAGGGGTCAGTCAACAAATCTTGACACGCTGCTTCGGCGGAAAACAGATCGTTACTCAGATCGTAATTTTCAACATTTGAAATGAGTGCTAGCGCCGGTGCCAGAATTGACCACGATTCGGACGGACTAAGGATCACGGTTTACGGCTCACGATGCTTTAATTCGCCGGATTGCGCCGCCAAGGTAGAAAACGTCCGGCCCGCAATCGCGCTGAATCAACAGGCTCAAGAACGGGATTTGCAATCCCGGGATACTGAGGAAAGCTTCT
>Ga0070706_100005743_pt1 | contig 11792 bp, 12 predicted proteins | sample KBSK5501metaG_FD_65476 | JGI IMG/M metagenome (GOLD analysis project Ga0070706, IMG submission 65476) | Corn, switchgrass and miscanthus rhizosphere microbial communities from Kellogg Biological Station, Michigan, USA - KBS K5-50-1 metaG | ecosystem: Host-associated > Plants > Roots >...
CCCGCAGCCAGTCGCGGTCCGCCGACCGGAAGGCGAGGCCGCAGTCGAGCGCTTCCTGTCCCGACGGCACGAACGACTCCGAGTCGTGGGCGGGCGTCTCCCGCCGCAGGATGGCCAGCTCCCGGGGGTGCTCGAAGGGAAGGAACAGGAACGAGCCCGCCACCTCCACCCGGTCGCCGCGCACCTCGCCCGTGAGCATCCCGGGCGAGAGCCGCGCGTGGTGGGGGTCGATGGGCACCGCCTGCCACGTGCCTTCGCCCATCTCGCGCAGCTCGTCGGCGAGGAAAGACGCCTCCAGACGCGTGCGCAATCGGCGGAAGTAGAAGAGGGCGGCGGCGACGACCGCCACCCCGAAGAAGAGGAGGAGCATGCGCGCTCCCGCCCTCAGAGCTGGCGGATGTGGACGGTGAGGAGGATCGAGAGCACGGCCGGATCGTCGACGCTGACCTGGAACACCGTTCCTTCGGGCACGCCGGGCGGGATGCTCACGGGCACCGGCAGCCGCCGCTCGATCGTCCCCTCGCCGGCGCAGCGGTCGCAGTCGAAGACGTAGCCGCCGGTCCCTTCGCACGCGGGACAGGCGGCGGTGAGGGGAACGTCGAGGGGCAGGACGCCGCCCACCCGCGCCTCCTGGGGAGTGAGCAGGATCTCGCCGCTCAAGCTGCCCGGCCGGATGGGTCTGCGCAGGTCGCCCGCCGCCGGCCGGCGCACGAAGGACCACGCCAGCGGGCTGAAGTGGCTGGCGTGGGCCAGCGTTTCGTCGTAGCGGCGGCGCCGCTCGGCGTCGGCCAGCGTCTCGTAGGCCGCCTGCAGGTCCTGGAACGCTTCGGGGCCGCGCCCGGCCCGGTCGGGATGCAGCTCCTTCGCGAGGCGGCGGTAGGCCCGCTTGATGGCCGCCGTCGTGGCGTCCCGCGCGACGCCGAGGATGAGGTAGTAATCCTTGGGCTTCTCCATTCCCGATACACCATAGGTCGTGGCGCGAAGGGCTGTCAAGTCTTGACAGGCCCTCCCCCGGCTCACGTATGATCCAAGACCTCCGCACAAAACGCGACGTCTCCACGGAAGGAGCGGACGATCATGTTTCCCGACATCGACTCCACCCTCCAGGCAGTCTTCCGGTGGTTCCACATCATCGCGGGGATCACCTGGATCGGGCACCTCTACTTCTTCAACTTCGTCAACACGCCGTTCCAGGGCGGCCTCGACAAGGAGCTGAAGCCGAAGGTCAACCCGCCTCTCATCCTGCGCGCGCTGTACTTCTTCCGCTGGGGCGCCATGTGGACGTTCCTCTTCGGCCTCGCCCTGCTGTACCTGATCTATTTCAAGGGCGGGGCCCTGTGGGACGCCGACCACCGCATCAGCCAGCGCGCGATGTGGATCCTCTTCGGCGGGCTGCTCGGCACGATCATGTGGTTCAACGTGTGGTTCGTGATCTGGCCGCGGCAGAAGAAGATCCTGGGCGCCATGCTCGGGGGGCCGGCCGCGCCCCCGACGGCGGCGCCGCAGGCCGCGCTCGCCTCGAAGATCAACACCTACCTCTCGGGCCCGATGCTGTGGGGCATGGTCGCCGGCTCCCACGTGAACATCTGGCCGATGACGTGGGCCACCTTGCTCGTCGCGCTGGTCATCGCGCTGGGCCTCGTCCACGGCCTCTACGCAAGTTCGCGCAAGGTAAAGACGACGGTTTAGGCCCGGCGCAAGGCCTCTAAACGCGGAGAACGCGGAGGAAGACGAAGAGAACGCGGAGCCTCTTTACCCGGTCCGAACCACTCTCCTTCGTCCCGCGATCTCTCCGTTCGTTCTCCGCGACCTCCGCGTTCAAAGGATCATCGACCACGCGCGACCGCTGTGACGAAATTCCTCGCGGAGAAGCGGCCGAGGCTGAACCAGGTCAGGAAGCCCTCGCGGCCGACGGCGCGGCGCGTGACTTCGCGCTCGGGAAGGCCCTGGGCCAGCAGCTCGCGCACGCGAGCCCGAAGGCCGGCGAGATGCTCGGCCTTCCGGCGCAGCGCGGCCGGCCCGTCGCGCACCGGGCCGCGGTGCGCGCAGAACACGCGGGTCACCGGCAACCGGGCCACCACCTCCAGCGACGTGATCAGCGATGACAGGTCCTCGTCGTCACGCAGGTACCGCAGCCGTTCGGCCAGGAAGAGGTCCCCCGTGAAGAGCCATCCCCGCTCGCGCTCGAAGAAGCACGCGTGGTCCGGGCTGTGGCCCGGGGTGGGGATGACCTCGAAGCGGAACGGTCCGGCTCTCTCCTCGGCGTCGAGGGCCTGGGCGCGAACGCGCGGCGGCCGGCCCCACGCGAGACGCCGATACGCCTCCTGGGGGAACCCGCCCTCGAGCCGCGCCACCCCGGCGGCGTGGATCCGGGGGACGAGCCCCCGTCGCTCGCCGAGCAGGGCCGCGGCCCCCATGTGATCCTCGTGGTGATGGGTCACGAGCAGCGAGTCCACGCGACGGCCCTCGAGCGCGCGCAGCAGCTCCGGCGCCGTCACGGGCGGACCGCAGTCGACGAGCGCGCCGCCCACCAGGTAGGCGCCGGTCAGGTAGAGCGGCCGGCCGGCAAGGGTGCGGGCGAGCCTGAAGAACGTGACGTCGGGATCCTGCGCGTCCGGCTCGACCCGGATCACGTCGAAGCCGGGGGGCTCTCTGCGTCCTCTACCCGTCCTCTGCGCTCTCTGCGTCGCTGGCGGTGCTCCATGTAGCCGGCCGTGGCCAAAAAGAGCACCGCCAGCGCGAGCAAGGGCCAGCGCAGGCGGGGCATCCAAGCGGGATCCGCCTCCACCGCCACGACCGCGGTGGCCGCGCTCGCGTTTGCGGGCGCCTCGCCGATCGTCTCCGCCAGCACGACCAGGCCCTGCATCGACGGGCGCGGAGCGCCCCCGCGCAGCAACTTCATCTCCGCGGTGACGGAGCCGAACTGGGGCACGCTCACTTCGGGCTCGGGTCCGTAGGGCTGGAGGCCGCGGGGCACCAGCAGGCGCAAGCGGACCCGGTGCGGCCGCACGTCTGCGCTCTCCAGCCGGACCGGGACCGCCGCCAGCGTGTCGAGGCTCACCTCGGGCACGATGACCCGCACCGCCGGACGCGGGCTCGCTCCCAGCGCCAGCAGCAGGTAGCCGCGCTGGCTGGCGGTGTCGCCCGCCGCGCTGGAGCGCGCGTATTGCACGTGCAGGGCGAGCGGGTAGACGCCCGGCGGCAGCGCGCCGACGTCGAACGAGAACGTGGCGTTGCCGCCCATCTGCCCCGGCAGGTCCTCCTCGAGCCGCGAGAACTGGCGCTGCCCGAGCAGCTCGGCCTCGATGGTCACGCCGCGCGCGGGAGCATCGCCCAGGTTCGCGAGGTCCACCCTCACCTTCACCCGCGGCGGGCCGGACTCCACCGCCCCCGCCGTCTGCAGGCGCACCTCGGCCGAGGCGGGAGCGGCCAGGGCCAGGACGGCGATGACGCTACTTGCGGACCACCGGCACAAACGAGACCCCGGCGCCCTGGAACTCGTCGGGCAGCTTCTTCCCCTGGTCCTTGTGGGTCGCATAGACCGTGATGGCCGCCGCCTTCGCCGCGTCCTTCTCCAGCGGCGGGAACTCGCACGTGGGCTGAATCGCAATCTGGAACGTGCTGGTCCGCGTGGAATCGTACTGGTCGTCGACGGCCTGGACGTAGTACTCGAGGGTCTTGACCTTGCCCTCGCGCGGCCCGGGGAGCGTTCCGCAGAAGTTCAGGCCGCCGAAGACCATCTCCACGAAGCTGTAGAACTTCTCCCCGGCGGCGCGGAAGTAGACGCGGGACTTGGCCACTTGCCGGTCGCTGGTGATGTTGGCGCACAGCGAGAGCGCCTTGTCGGGCACGGTGCACGGCACCGGCTGGTGCTCCACCGCCGGCGGCTCGGCGCCCGCGGTCGCGGCCGCCAGGCACGCCGCCACGCCGAGAAGCGCGGCCCTTCGGACGGCCCCGGCCCTCACTTCCAGGTCACCTGGTTCTTGTACGACTCACCGCGCCCGGTGCTGACGGTCACCTCCATCGACCACGACGTGGTGTCCTCCTTCCAGATGTCGCGGCTGCTCATGAGCAGGGCCTTGTCGCGGGGGGCGACCTCCTTCGCCTGCGGCGGCACGGGCGCGGTGACTCCTCGGCCGTTGATGCGGGGGGTCACGAGCATGTCGCGGACCTGGATGGGAGCGTTGCCCTCGTTGAGGAGGTAGACCTTGACCGTGTAGTTGTCGCCCGGCTTCACGGTTCCGGGGTCGATGTCGAAGAGGATCTTCCCCGGCAGCTCGGCGGCCTGGCTCCCCTTCTTGGCCACCACGTTCGTGTCGGGCTCGAAGCCGTCGGGGCCGGCGCCGCCCTTGCGCGTCTCGACGCTCTGGGCCTGGGTTCGGGATTGGACGAAGCTCTTGCCCGGCCCCAGCTTCACCCCGCCGCCGCCCGCGGCCTGGGCCACCGCCCGGGCGGTGATCGCGCCGGTGCGGCCCTGGGCCGCCCGCGGGTTCGAGGGGTCTCGCTTGAGCACCTCGTCGTAGAGGCCGATCGCGGCCTCGTACTTCTCGCCCGCGAGCGCGTTGTCGGCCTGGGTCAGGAGGCCGTTGACCTCGTTCTGGAGGGCCGCCGCCTGCTTCCTCTGCTGCTCGGCGGCCTGCGCCTGCTGGGCGGCCTGCTGCTGCCGCTGGATCTGCGCCACCAGGCTGGGCCCGCGCGGGTCCCAACCGGCGGCGGCGCGACCGGCCTCCGCCTCGGTCATCGCCCGGTCCAACTGACCCTGGCGCAACGCGGCCTCGGCGGCGTTGAACCGGCTCTCGGCCCGCTGGCCCTTGAGGGCGTTCTCCACCAGGCTCTTCGCCTGGGCATCGGCGGGATCTTCTTTGAGCGCCGCCTGGGCCTGAGCCATCGCCTGGTCGTAATCGTTGCGCGCGAAGGCGGCCTGGGCGGCCTTCATCGCCGCCGAGCCCTTCTTGACGGCGAAGGTCGGCGGCGGGGCGGCCGTAGGCGGCCGAGGCGTCACCCCGGCGGTGGTCGGCGGCGGCACCGTGGAGGGCGGGACGATGACCACGGTCGCGGGCGGTACCGTGGTCTCGGGCGCCTTCACGCCTTGCTTGTTGACGTAGATGTACCCGCCGGCCGCGAGCAGGGCAACGCCCATCGCGCCCAGCACTACATAGAGGATGGGGTGGCCGCCGGAAGGAGGAGGCTCGCGGCGGACCGCGGCCGGGGGCATGCGGACCGAGGAGCCCCGCTTCACGGTAGGCGTGAGCACCGTCGGGGCCTGGGTGGCGCCGACGACGGTCCGACCCCCGCCCTTGACGGTGCCGGTGCCGCCCCGAAGGGTCGTGGGCGCCTGCGTCTTCCGCGCCGCCCGCCCGAGGTCCACAGTGGCGGAAGGGATGTCTCCCTCGTCCGCCGGCACGATCGTCGCCGCGGGCGCGTCGGTCAGCGGCTGGGGTGGCGAAGACGGCGGCGGCTCGAGGTCGGCGAGCTGCTCGAGCGCGTGCGCGCCGGCGGCCGAGGTGCCCCACGTCTTCAGGTACTCGCGCAGCGCGACCGCGAAGTCGTACGCGGTCTGGTAGCGGTCCTCCAGGCCCTTGGCCAGCGCCTTCTCGAGGATCGGGCGCAGCGCCGCGAACTCCGGGCCGGGCGGCAGGAGGCCGAAGTCCACGTCTTCGTGGGTGATCTTGTAGAAGATCGCCATCAGGTTGTCGGAGTGGAAGGGACGCCGCCCGGCGAGCAGCTCGTAGAGCATGCAGCCGACGCTGAAGAGGTCGCTCCGCCCGTCGACCTTCGCCCCCTTCACCTGCTCGGGCGACATGTAGTCGGCGGTGCCCACGATGTTCCCGGTGCCGGTCATCGAGGCGGTGGTGAGCCGGGCCACGCCGAAGTCCATGATCTTCACCGTGCCGTCCTGGTTGATGAAGATGTTGGCGGGCTTGATGTCTCGGTGCACGATGCCGGCCTGGTGGGCGTGGGCGAGGCCCGCCAGGACCTGCACGATGATCGCGACCTTCCGGTCGTGGGCCAAGGGCGGCGGCGTCCGCATCGCCTTCTGGAGGTCCTGGCCCTTCAGCAGCTCCATCGCGATGTAGGGCGAGCCGTCGGTATGGGTGCCGAGGTCGAAGACCGTGACCACGTTGGGGTGGGTCATCCTCGCGACGGCTTTCGCTTCCCGCGAGAAGCGCTGGATCAGCTCGGGGTCGTCGGCGATCTGCGAGACCATGACCTTCAGGGCCACGTCGCGCTCGAGGACGGTGTCGTGGGCGAGGTACACCATGCCCATCGCCCCCTTGCCGATCGGCCGGACGATCTCGTACTTTCCGATGCGCCCGGACAGCTCCTTGACGAGGGCGGGCTTCGGCTCCGGCTGGTCGGTCATGCGCGCGGAGACCGGCCGGGGGAGCTCATGGCGGGCGAAGGAAAGATTAGAGACAACCCCCCGGGGGTGTCAAGGAACGGCGCGGGTGAGCGGGCTCACCGCCCGCGGGTGGTCTTTCCCGTCACGGCGAAGTGGTCCCGCCGGTTGCGTGCCCAGCATTCCTCGGTCGAGTCCTGGCAAAGAGGGACTTCCTTGCCGTAGGAGACCATCTCCATCCGGGCGGCGGGCACGCCGAGGGAGCCGAGATAGTCGTGGGCGGCCTGGGCCCTCCGTTGGCCGAGGGCGAGGTTGTACTCCACCGAGCCCCGCTCGTCGCAGTGGCCTTCGACCTTGATCTTAAGGAAATCGAACTTCTTGAGGGTCTCCGCGTTGCGGGCCAGGATCTGGCGGTCGCCGTCCCGCAGCTCGGCCTTGTCGTAGTCGAAGTGGATGTCGGCGAGCAGCCCCATCTTCTCGATCTCGTCGCTCGCGGTGTTCCGCAGCCGCTCGTAATCGTCCACGATCGGCGCTTCCGGCGCGGACGGGGGCGGCGCGGGGGGCGGCGCGGCGGGGGCGACCGGAGGCGGCGCGGGTGCGGGTGGCGGGCCACCGCTCGGACGATGGTGGCACGCGCAGAGCAGCGCCGTCGCCAGGAGAAGGGCCACGCTCGTCCGTCTCATCGGTGTCCTCCATCTTGAGCGCGCTCCGCGCGCAGTGTCACTCTCAGAAGGGCTCAGGGCTTCTTCTCGTTCTCCTCGCCCTTGATGCCCTTCCTGAAGTTGCGGATTCCCTCCCCCAGCCCCTTGCCGAGCTCGGGGATGCGGCTGGTGCCGAAGATCAGCACGACGATGAACAGAATGAGGAGCAGCTCCGGAAAGCCGAGACCGAACATGATTTCCCTCCAGGGGACGGTCCCCGCGGCGCCAGGCCGTCAGCGGCCGGCGTCAGGGACGCCCGAATGATACCGCAGAGTCAAGCGGGACCGATCACCGTCAGCGGCAACGGCTCGTTCAACCGGCCACGGCGGTAGCCGTTCGGGTCGATGAGGCAGGCGCGATAACCCGCGGCGAGCACCGCCTGCTCCACCGCCGCGCGCCGGGGCGCGTCGAGCCGGTCCATCTCCCCGGGCGCGATCTCCACGCGCGCCGTCTCGCCCAGATGCCGCACCCGCAGCTCCCGGAACCCGAGCGCTCGCACCGCCTCTTCCGCGCGCTCCACCTGGCGCAGGATCTCTGAGGTCACCGCCGTCCCCCGCGGGACGCGGGACGACAGGCAGGGGGAGGCGGGAAGGTCCCACGTGGGCAGTCCCATCTCCCGGGACAGCTCGCGCACGTCGCCTTTCGTCATCTCCGCTTCGACGAGCGGGCTGCGTACGCCCGCGTCCGCCGCCGCGCGATGCCCGGGGCGGAAGTCGGAGAGGTCGTCCACGATCGCGCCGTAGGCCACGTGGCGGAATCCCCCGGCGGCCGCGATGGGCAGCAGGTGGCGGAAGAGCTCGGTCTTGCAGTGGAAGCACCGGTCGGCGTCGTTGCGCGCGTAACGGGGATCCTCGACCTCGAAGGTGAGGACGACCCGGTGCGCGAAGCCGAAGTCGCGCGCGAGGGCGAGGGCCGTCTCCCGCTGCGCCGCGGCCAGCGACGGCGAGTCGGCGGTGACGGCCAGGGCGCGTTCGCCGAGCACGCGGTGCGCGCGCACCGCGAGGTACGCGCTGTCCACGCCCCCGCTGAAGGCGACCGCCACCGACCCCATCTCCTCCAGGATCGCGTCCAGCCGGCGCTGCTTGTCCGCCGCCGAAGCCACGCTCATTCATCGACCCCCCACCCTGTCCCTCCCCACGTAGGGGGAGGGGAGGGCTCACGGACGCTCACTCTTCCCAATCGTCCTCTTCCTGCGGGGCCAGGTCCAGCTCCAGGGGAGCCAGCCCCACCACTTCCAGGTCGATCCCGCACTCGGGGCAGCTGATCACCTGCCCTTTGTCCACGTCGTACTCGTCGATCTCGATGTCCGCGTCGCAGTCCGGGCAGACCGCCATCGATTGACACCTCCAGGGGCTGCCTTTCGATGATACCTCACTCGCCATGGACGATCCGTCCGCCCACGATGGTGAGCGCCACCGTCGTGGAGAGGATGTCGGACGCGGGAATCGCGGTGACGTCACGGCTGAGCACGGTCAGGTCGGCGCGCTTGCCCACCGCGATGTCGCCCCGGTCATGCTCCTCGAAAGCGGCGAAGGCGGCGTGCTTGGAGAACATCGCCAGCGCCTCGTCGATCGTGACGCGCTCGTCGGGATGCCAGCCCCCCGCGGGCCAGCCCTTGGCATCCTGCCGCGTGACCGCGGCGTAGAGACCCGGAAGGACCGCGATCGACTCGACGGGGGCGTCGCTGCCGCCGGCGATGGGGACGCCCTGCGCGAGGAACGTCTTCCACAGGTACGCGCCCTTCACCCGCTCGGGTCCCAGCCGCGCCTCTGCCCAGTACATGTCGCTCGTGCAGTGCGTCGGTTGCATGGAGGGGATGACGCCCAGGCTCTTGAAGCGCGGCACGTCGGAGGGTGCGACCACCTGGGCGTGCTCGATGCGGAAGCGGTAGCGGCTGCCGTCGTAGCCGCCGAAGGCCCGCTCGTAGGCGTCGAGGACGAAGCGGTTGGCCCCGTCGCCGATCGCGTGCGTGTTCACCTGGAAGCCCTGGTCGATCGCGCGCGGCAGCAGGCGCCGCAGCTCGCCTTCGTCCACGGTGAGCAGGCCCTTAGTGCCCGGCTCGTCCGCGTAAGGCGCGAGCAGCAGCGCGCCCCGCGAGCCGAGGGCGCCGTCCGCCACGACCTTGATCGCGCGGATCGTGAGCAGGCCGTCGCCGAGGCCGATCTCGGGCTTGAGCGTGGCGCCCTTGGCCAGGAACTCGTCCGGGCCGCGCAGCATCACGTACACCCGCACCGGCAAGCCCTTCTCTCGCAGCAGCTCCTTGTAGAGCCCCACCGCGTCGAGGCCCACCCCGGCGTCGTGGACCTCGGTGAGGCCGGCGCGGGCGCACGCCTGCAGGCCGGCCGCGAGGCGGCGCTTGCGCACCGCGCGCGGGGGCTCGGGGATCTTCGACGTCACCAGGGCCTGGGCCCGGTCCACGAGCACGCCGGTCGGCGCGCCGGCGGCGTCGCGGATGAGCCTTCCGCCCGGAGGATCCGGCGTCTTCGCGTCGATCCCGGCCAGCGCGAGGGCCTTCGAGTTGGCCCAGCCCGCGTGGCCGTCGACGCGCGTGAGGTACACCGGGTGGCCGCCCGAGACACGGTCGAGGTCCGCGGCGGCGGGGAACTGCTGTCCGGGCCAGCCGTTCTGGTCCCAGCCGCGCCCGAGGAGCCACTCGCCCGGCCGGAGGGCGCGGGCGCGCGCAGCCACGCGCCGGCGCGCCTCGTCCAGCGTGGCCGCCCCCACGAGGTCGAGGCTCTCGAGCGCGGCGCCGAGCGACTCGACGTGGACGTGCGCATCGGTGAGGCCGGGGACGACGGCGCGGCCCGCGAGGTCGATCCGCTTCGTGGCGCGCCCGACGAAGGGCTTCGCCTGCGCGTCGTCGCCCACCGCCACGATGCGGCCGTCGCGGACGGCGACGGCGCTCGCGCGGGGATGGGCCGGGTCGAGGGTGACGACCACGCCGCCCGTGAGGACGAGGTCCGCCGGCTTCTCGGCAGGGATGGCAGGCGCGGCCAGGAGGACGGCGAGGGCGAGGATGTTGATCATGGCGTGGCCTACTCTATTCAAAGGCCCCGCTTATTCAATGGGCGCCTCCGAACCCGCCGATGCTCACGCGATCTCGATCTCACGGGCGTAGAACCCCGCGTCGAGCCGGCGTGTGCGCACGCCCGGGTCGGCGACCGAGAGCTCGATGCGGTAGCGGCCGGGCGCCGGCGGTCGAAAGCGGTGCGACCAGAGCGTCCACGTGCGCCCGTCGGGGCGCCCGATCTCCTCGACCGGCACGAACGCGAGGTCCGGGTTGAGACGGATCTTCAGGCCCCGCGCCGGAGCCGGTCCGCCCCAGCGGATCCCCACGATTCGATACCAGATCCTGCCGTCGGCGGCGCCGAGCTTCTCCACCCGCACCGGAAGCGCCGCCGGATCGATCGTGGCCGGCTGGAAGTCCTTCGCGAGCGGCGGCCCTTCGGGCCGGCGTCCCGCGCGGATCAGCTCGTCGTCGCGCGGGCCGACCGGGTCCTGATGCGTGCGTCCCGCGTACTCCCGCATCTGATCGGTGGCCGGAGCCGTGTCGTCGACGAGGGCGATCTCGTTCACCCACTTGATCGCCGTGCAGCCGTACCATCCCGGCACGAGAAGACGCAGCGGGAAGCCGTGGTCGCGGCTGAGGGCCGCGCCGTTCATCTCCGTGGCGAGGAACGCGCGGGCTTCGCGGATCCGGTCGAGGCCGAAGATCCAGCTCGCTCCCGGCACCGAGTCCGGATCGGGCGCCGAATGCTCGTCGAACCCTGAGACGAGCACCTGCGTCGCGCGCGGGCGGAGAGCGACCCGCGCCAGCACGCGCTCCAGCGGGACGCCCGTCCACCGAGCGACGCTCATCAGACCGAAGTGCGCGGCGCGGGAGTTCCCCGAGCACTCCAGGAGGTGAGCGCCCTGGAAGCTCGCCTCGCGCCTCAGCTCCTCGATGCTCAGCTCGACAGGCCTTTCGACGAGCCCGTGCACGCGGGCTGTCCACGAGGTCGTCGACGGAAGACGGTCGGGGCAGCCGGTGCGGACGAAGAACCTGTCCGCGGGCGTCAGCAGCGAGCCACGCGACAGCGTGGAGAGATCGAAGGCGCGGCGCTGCCCGAGCCCCGCGCCGACCGTGGCCTCCAGCGGAAAGGCGCCCTCTCCCACGAAGGGGACGGTTCCCCGCAGCCTCTCGCCGCGTTTCGGCGCGAGCCACGTCGTGAGCGCCACGCCGGCCGAGGCTTCGAGGAAACGCCTGCGCGTCACGGACGTGTTCGGAGGCATGTTCTCGCGCGCTGTCCCGGGCTCAGTCTACACGACGGTTTCCAGGGGCGATGCTAGCATCGCCGCCGTGGTCCCGCTCGCGTTCGTCGCGCTCGTCGTCTTGTCGCCCGTTCGCTTCCCCAACTCCGGCTCGCCCGCGGCGCAGCCCGCCTTCCTGCGCGGCGTGACCGCCCTCCACAACTTCCAGTACGAGGACGCCGTGGAGGCTTTCCGCGAGGCCCAGACGATCGACCGCGACTTCGCCATGGCCTACTGGGGGGAAGCCATGGCCTACAACCAGACCCTCTGGCTGAATCAGGATGCGGACAAGGGGCGCGAGATCCTGCACCGACTGGCGCCGACCCCGGAGGCGCGCGCCGCGAAGGCGAAGACGGACGGGGAGAAGGCCTACCTGCGGGCGGTCGAGATCCTGTTCGGAAGCGGGGAGCGCGCGGACCGGGATCGCGCGTACGCCGCGGAGATGAGGGGGCTCGCCCGGT